>ENA-OVGB01000665-OVGB01000665.1-human-gut-metagenome-genome-assembly--contig:-NODE-665-length-37696-cov-4.094684_pt1 | contig 37696 bp, 43 predicted proteins | sample MGYA00237767_ERZ505413 | MGnify/ENA primary metagenome ERZ505413 (study PRJEB26158, sample SAMN06016410) | human gut metagenome | biome: human gut; feature: ankylosing spondylitis patient; material...
GTCAACGTTTTTTTTCAAATCCATAAAATCTCTCCTTAACGTAAAAAAGCTGAGCACACGACTCAGCTTGGTCCCCAATGTCCAAAAGACTTTGGGCAACTCTGTTATGTATAGTATATTCAAAGTTCTGGAAAATTGCAATACTTTTTATAAATTTTCCGCATCTCCATCAATAAAACAGTTACTGTTCATTCCGTGCCCAGTAACAGTTTTCCCCTCATGTCCTGCTGGAAACACAAAAATTTGAATTCGAATTCAAATTTTGAGAGAGCAGTAGCTGACCTCAAATGTTATAAGAAATTTTTCCTTCTATATTATATATGTATTTTTCATTACTTTTTCCCTTATGTCTGATCATATCCCTGTTACATCTGGCTGTGGATCCAGATGCCCAGGCGGACTCCATCGAAGTCCTCTTTGACTTTCACACGAAGATGGCCGTATTTATTGTAGAAGGCCTCCGCGGTCTTGTATTTGGCAATCCAGCGTGTATCGATGTTTGGGTGTTCAGGAAGTGGATTTTTTTCGGTACTGTCAATCAGAGAATCTCCCATGCGGTTCGGATCGAATGGAAGGATAGAGATTGAAGTAATCTGTTCGCCATCACACCAGTCACGTGCTTTTTCCTTTGCAACCTGATGATCCGGAGCTGAAACAAACAGCACTTTTCTGTAGCAGGACAGACCCCTGTAGCTTTTTGTTTCAATGATCAGCATCCATGTTTTTTCCTTTGTTTTTTTCATTACTTTTTTCTCCCTTCGTTTTGTTTCAAAAAGAATATGAATGAAGGTAGAATGAAATGAAAAACAGGGTTTTGTCTTTCCACGAAGCATATCCAGACAGTACCTCCGGCTACCCAAAAGAGTCTATATCTGCCATTTTTTTCGTACCAAAACCAGTTCATAACATCATATTGTATGATGGAACCATAAAAAGAACTAAATCTAGGAGGGGTTTATGAGATATAATAAAAGTGAAACACGTATTATCAATAATGCAATCAAAATGGCAGATGAAGTAAAAAAATACCATGAACGTACACAGTCCTGGGATATCCCGGAACACCTGATTGTTGACGGATGCAAAGTCGGTAAGTGGTGGATAGAGATAAATAAAAGGATCAGGGAAGGGAATATTCCGGATGAAGTAGTTCATCTGATGATTGATAATAAGATCGATTGTGGGATCCGTCCTCTTTATCAGGAGGAATGGTACCAGATGGGAAAGGAATGGAAGGAAAAACATGATGGCCGTATTGGGAAAAATGCCCATGTGGGGCAGTATGACCTGGAAGCATGGTACCTGTATTTTATTTCCTACCGCAACAAGGAGAGCAAATGGCTGGGACAGTTCGATAAGTTTTCCTCAATCTGGAGGGGGAAAGGCATGATCTCCGCGGATATGCGAATAGGGAATAAAAAAGTGGATGACTGGGCAGTGGCACAGATCCAGGATAAGGACTTAAGTTTTTGGAAGGAAGATATGCTGGATGAGATTGGTTTTATCTGGAATGAAAGGAAAGTACGCGAAATAATCAGAAAGAGAACAAACTATCATACGGATACAGTTGACAGCAGAAGGCTTCAGTTTTATGTCGATGAAGCAGATCCGGCTGGTATCACATTTATCGATGTCTATGGGTTTGTTGCTGAAAATAAAGGAGATGTTCCCTGGTCCGGAAAAGGGCTGTTCCGGTGTGAGGTTGGAATAAACTCTATTTTTACTGATAAACAGTTTACGGATTATGTGAAAAAGATGCAGAAGGAAATAGCAAAAAGAACGAAGGCGTCATTTTTGAGATATGCGGCGAACTCAAGGGTCACCCTTACCGAGGATGACATCCGTATACACAGAATGGTTGCATACAAGAGCAAACACAGGATCATTGTCCTCATCAGGGTAACCAAGGATGTGGAGATAGAAATAGAAGAAGCGGGGTGAGCGAAGGTAGCTGACCTGTACAAAGGAGGTATGTATTATGTTGAGATGTGAACATTGTGGTGCTTATATTCCGGAAAAAGGTGTTTTTTGTCCACGCTGCGGAGAAAAGGTGACTCCTCCGGAAGGAAAGAGAAAAACAGCTGCTGGAAAGTGGTTTAGAAGGATGTTGGGAAAGTTCTTTGCCCTGCTTCTTTACCTTATACTGAGTGCAGTACATATGGTTGTGATCTTTGTCTGTGTTTACGGAGGCATAATCCTTGCCACTTTGTCTGGAATTACATTTATTGCCGGGATCCTGACTATCATCTTGATGTACATGCAGCCTGAGTTTGGATATAACTGGGAATGTGTGATCCCATGTTTCGTATTCAGTTTTGTCTTTATGTTCCTGCCCCTTATCGGAGAAGGTCTCTCTGTGGGACTGGAATGTATGAGGGATGGTTTACTGGATTTTATTCTGGACTGAAAGCAAGTCTTGAAGACTGTTTTTGGAAATATTAAATTTGAGAAGACGCAAGCTGTAGAAATATGGCTTGCGTTTTTATATGTCGAAAATGTGGATTATAAACGAGAGAAACACACCTGTGGGCAATCTTAAGATTGAGACAGGTGTGTTTGTTGGTTAATGAGTTTTGGTTTTCTAATCTATCTTCTGGTGTAGGTGTCGGCCTTGTTGTTTGGTATCGTACAGGTGGTGCCGTCGGAGGTATAGGCGGTGCCGTCAGATGAGTACCAAGTTCCAGATGGAAGTTGATAATTTGAGCCAACAAAGGTAAATTTATCTCCGAGTGATAGGTTGATAAGTTTTGAGCAATCTTTGAATATCCAAGCCATCTCCGTTACTTTCTGTGTATTCATATTTATTTTAAGCCCGGAAACCACACACCCTTGGGTATGTGGAGGAAGGGCCTTTTTTTACAAATAAATAAAAAATATCTTATTCTTTTACTTTCTCCTGAAAAATTCGTCATATTAAACATGCGTGAACATAAGTTGATGAAATCCGCTGAAAGGAGGGACACTGATGCCAGCAAAAGAACAGGACGTGACGATATCCATAAAAGCAAAACTGTATCCTGACCAGAACACAATTGAAGAATTTAAGAAACTGACTACGGCATACAGTGAAGCGGCCACATGGCTTTCCGGCCTTATGTTTAATGACTTTTCCAGTCCGGAAATGATAACTGACTGCAGGACTCTGCATGATAAATATTATTACGACATAAGACAGAAGAAAGACATGAAGTCACAGCTTGCAGAAAGTCTCATCAGATCCGTATCCGCAAAGTACAGGGCTATTGACACAACTCTTAAGAAACAGTATTACACTTATACGGATACAGATGGAAATACGTCCAGATATAAAAAAGACCTGAACTGGCTGCAGCATCCGGTTGTGTACAGGCGGCCACAGGCAGATTTTGTCAGAGGGCGTGACTGGAGCTTTGTAAACGATAAAAACGGAAGGCTCCTTCTTTCTATCGCTACGCTTACAGGTCGTACAAAAGTAAGATTTGTAGTAAAAGGATCTGAGGATATCTTTAACGATTCAGACATGCCGGGCTTAAACATCGAAGACCCGAAATGGAGATTTGGAGAAGCGAAACTTCTTTCCTCCGGCGGAAAATGGTTTATGCATATTTCAGTAACAGCAAAGCTTCCGGTAACTGAAAACGAAGACATTTCAAATATTGCCGGGCTTGACCGTGGGCTTGTCAATATCGTTACCGCTGCCGACCAGAGCGGTCTGGCCGCACGGTACAGCGGCGATGACGCAAGAAAGATCCGGGCAAGATACAATAGGACCCGAGCCTCACTCCAGAAAAAAGGAACTCGCGGGGCAAAACGTATATTAAAGAGATTATCCGGCAGAGAGAACGGCTATATGAACGATGTGAATCATTGTCTCACCAAGGCACTCTGCGAAAACTATCCGAAAGATACACTATTTGTGCTTGAAGACCTTACCGGAGTATCTTTTGAAGAACGCAACTTCCACTCTAAGGAACAGACAAATGAGCTGCGGTCATGGGCGTTCTATGATTTTGGGGAAAAATTAAAATACAAGGCGGCTTTAAGGGGACAGCAGGTGATTGAAGCTGATGCATACAAAACATCACAGAGATGCCCTCACTGTGGAAGATATGATAAAGCAGCCAGGCATCGTGACACACATGAATATATATGTCCGGAATGCGGACATGTAGAAAATGACGATGAGGTTGGGGCTTTAAACTTAATGTTTCTTGGTGCTGAGTATCTGAAAGGCGATAAGAACCCGTCTTTTACAAAGATGGAGCCAAATGGAAAGAAGCGGAAGGCTAAGGCAGCAAAGAAGAATGCGGAGAATACGATAGCAGAAAATGCTTTTGTATTAATCCGATAAAACATCGTTTAAACTGATTTAATTTTTACAATGGGGGCATGGTATGGTGTACCTTAAGGTTTGACAGCCTGACCGTAAGCTGTACCTGTCAAGTGTCCCGAAACCGCGGCGACCCTGAAGGATTTCCAGGTACTGTTGTGGGAGCAGAGACGGCATCTGGCCTGAATGCGGACGAACCACAATGCCAGCGGTAAGCCCAGCCTTGAGGGTTGTGCTGGTTTGAGATATCTACCTTCGGTGGGTATTACAAGCCACATACCCTTGAATGTGTGGTATTTTGACGAGAAAAACATTGGAGGAGGACTTTGATGTTGCTCCGGAAGATTCTCAGCAGCTTGCAGAGCAAGCATATGACAGGTATTGCGAAGGCAATGGTGAAACGGAATATGAATGTATCGAAGCGGTATATTCTGAAAGCGGAGAGGATGAAGAAAAGCTGATACGTCCGGCCACCTGCCAGGAATGTTTCCACTGCATTAGTTTCCACGGTATTAATGAAAAATACTGTGAGTACATCCATGAATATCTGAACGACTTCTCCTACTGCGATCATATTTGCTCAGATATGATCTATGAGGTGTTTGTATCTGGAAAATCAAAAGGCCTGTGGTATGTGGAAGGCTATGATACAGACGAAGAGCTTGCTTTGGCTTTCTGTGAAGAATTCGGATGCGCCTCCGCGGATAAGATCCGTCTGGAGTGTATGGCAGAAGAATAACTATTTTCGGCTTAGCAAATAGAAGTGAGTGTGTTTTTTAACTTTTTTATCCGCGGAAAACCTTGTGGTGCCGCGGATATTTTTGTACTTAAAAACAGGTAAGCCAGCTGGACAATATTAAGCTGATATATTACCGCCAAAGTAATTAAAGAAAAGTATTGTTTTTGGGTTTTGCTTTTAATATTTTCAAGTGGAAAAGCTAAAAAAGGCTGCTGTTTGGCAACCTTTTTTAAAAAATTTCCTTAAAAGTGAATTCAAATTTACTTTTCAAGAAATAATAGCTCTGTAATGATCTTAGAATTTGAAATCAAAGTCAAACTTGTCTGCTTTCTTTTCGTCAAATTTTTTGATAAATTCACTTTCGCATTTGTCGATCTCGTTTCTTAAGTAAGCAAAGATCTTCTCTACATCCTCCCTGGAATAGTCAATTCCTCTTTTTTCCGGGATCTTTTTCATCTGGAAAAGCTGTTGCCCGATCATCTTCATCCTGTTAGAAGTCAGTTCTCTGAATTTGCTGACTGTCTCCGCAGTAGGAGTTTCCTCTGTACTGTCTGTTACTTCCCCGGCTGTTTCCTCAGTTCCTTCAATCTCTACAGGCTCCATTTCTTCTGGTTCGTTTATGAAATCGCTCATATTTTTAAATCCTTTCTGTATTTTTTCAGCATTAACTGCTGACATTAATATGATGAAAAATAATTTTTGTCATATTACGGATGCCGATAAGAATGAAATCATTCTGCTTATGCAGGAACAAAAGATTCCCTGTCAGGAAAACCTGTAAGGTCTGCGGCCTGATGAAAGATGAAAGATCTGAATGGGGAAACCCGGCTGTAAGGTCATCCGGCATATGCCGGAGAGGTCGTGGTGTTTTATGAAGTAAGACGGTTTCTTTTGCTCTTTGTTTTTTCGGCTTCTTTCTGCACAATTGGTGGATGAGAGCGGAACGTGCGAAGGCGTTGGTACTGCAGGCCGGATACGCCGGGTAGTCGAAAGGTACCAAATGGTGAGATGAAAGCTGTTGTATTCGAGTAAAAAACGACTACAGAAAGAAGGAAAAAGCAGCATAGATGTGCTGCTTTTTTCGCACAGAAATATCTATGAGCTGATTTATCATACTATAACTGTAGTTAACTGAGAGGAGGATATATATGATCGGAAAAATAATGATCCTGTCCGCATTTGTTGTTTTGGGGTTTGTCGACTGCTGCCTTATGGTTTCGGCATCCCGATATGACAGAAAGCAGACAGAGAAAACAGGAGGGTTTTATTGTGAACAAAAAAGAGATTGCGGAGATTAAGAAACAGTATAAGCCGGAGTACAGCTGCATTGGTAAGATAGCTGGATGCTATGTTGATAAGGATAAGAACAAGGTATTAAGTTTTAATATTTCCCCGTTTGAACTGCCGGAAGAGGAACTGGAAAAGTATTTCGATATCCTGAAAAGTTCCCTGACCGGAAAGATCGGCGGAAAGCTGTTCAATATGGAGTTTCCGTTAAAGCAGGAAGCAGAAGGCGGGACTCAGGATGCGTTTTGTAAGCTTTTGAACAGCAAGATGGATGAAGGGCTTCTGGATGCCTTCTATGACAGGGTAATGGAAACTTATGACAATCCGGAAAGCTACCTGATCCTGGCAGCAGAAGGAACCTATGATATTCCGGGAAAGGGCATGGATGAAGATACGATCCCGGATGCATCTGAAGAGGTATATCATTTCCTTCATATCTGTTTCTGTCCTGCAAAGTTTGATAAACCGGAACTTTGCTATGATCCGGAAAAGAGCTGCATCTCCGACAGGAAAAAAGGCTGGGTGATAGGCAAACCAGATAACGGGATCTTATTCCCGGCATTTAATGACAGGGGTACAGATCTTCATGCTGCGCTGTATTACGGGAAATCCTGTAAATGCCTCCGCAGGGATTTTGCAAGGGAACTGACCGGATGCCTGCTTCCGTTAAATTCAGAAGAACAGTTAAGTTCCTTTAAGGAAATGGCGGAGAAATTAAACTGTGATTACGACCAGGCAGAGAAGATCCAGACCATGCTTTTTGACATTGCAGGGTCAAATGCAGACAGTGTGATGCCTGCTTCCGTTAATAAAAAAGAGATGATGGCGTTACTCAGTGATTGTGGGATATCGGATACGGAGGATGCCGCGGATGTGTTTGATTCCACTGTGGGAGAGGACGGGGCGCTTGTACTGGAGAATATCCTTCCGAAGAAAGTACATATTGAAACCGCAGGGGTATCCATTGAGGTGGATCCGGAAAGAGCGCAGATCGTCAAACGCCAGAAAATCGATGGAAGGGAATATCTGATGATTCCGATCGAGACTGGAACAGAAGTCAGCGGAGTATCTGTGAAAAAATACAAATAAGAAAGAACGGGCCGGGATTGATTCTGGCCCGTACCGTTGAGGATTGGAGGAGTGTTCATGACAGAAAAACAGCTTGTCTATTATGAAGGAGACAGTGTATCTGCTCCTTACATTTCGGACTTATATGAAGGAGAGATCCATATCTATGATGTTCCGTTTCAGTTTCGAACGAAAACAGCGTATATAGGTGCGTTTTCCGCATGTTCGACCGTATGGGATGGGACGGAAAAATCCAACTCTCTTCGTCTTGAGATGGAGCTTATTATGATGCAGGCAAAGAAAGATATCCTTGAGGCTTCCTGCCAGGGTTTGAATTCCAGGGCTGATAGCATTAAGATGTTCTATAAAGATTTCATTTTAAATACACAGTTAAAAGACGAAAGAGGAAGGAGATTAAATTACGATGGCGGGTATGTTCCATAATAAAGTAAAAATCTTGCAGGAAATGTTAGATAAGGAGTTGGAAAGAAACGTAATTATCGGTGAAAAACTGTCTGAGTCGAACAGGAAGTTATCTGAACTGGAAGATTTTTTGAGGTTTATCACCTTTATGCTGCATGAAAAAGGATGGCGGTTGTATGGCTTAGAAAATTTTGAGAATGAAAAAATAGCTTTTTTCTTAAAGAGTACCTATGAACAGAAACCTCAATTTGTTTATGACTACGTCTTGCATGCTTATCTTAGTAACAACCTTAATTCTCCTATATACCGGGCTCAGCTGGAATGGAGGTTTGATTCCAGATTTGAACAGGAAAAACGACTGTTCATCTCTTCTCAGTCCGTCGAAGATGATTCTTTACGGGGGCATGGTCTCGGCACAATGTCGTTCGAGAAAATCAAGGATCTCGCAAAAGAACTTCAGTGTGACAGCATAAATGGTCTTAGAAGGCCTATGACTCAATTCAGGACAGAAGAGGAAAGGAAAGCAGGAGAACAAAAATTGTATCAGTTTTATGACAAACTAGGATTTGAGCAGTCCGCGGAGTCGGATAAGATCAGGTTTGTATTGAGAAAATAATTTTGGAGGTATTTATATGGAAGATCGATGTGTCTGCTGCGGAGAGATTATTCCGGAAGGAAGCGGGATGGTATGCAAAATATGTGAGGAGCGTATCCTCCATGAAGAAAAGAGCGAAAAGCCTCCCGAAAAAGAAAACGGGTTTAAAAAAATCTTAAAGCGTTTCCGCAGATAAGAGCTGTGTTGTGCAGCTCTTTTTTTTGTAGCACGAAGGAGCATTTTTCGGTCATATTATCGGCGCAAAAAGAATCAGAAAGGAGATATTATGAGGTTTAAAAGAATTTTTTTATGCGCGGTAATGGCAGGATGCTTAAGTGTGCCCGTCTCTGCGGAACCACTGCCTACAGTCGAACTTATATCTGTTATGGATGCAGTGAAACCGGCGATACCAAAAGAGACAGGATATGCGGTGGTAAACCTTAATATCCGTAAAAGCCCTGATAAGAACAGCGAAATTGCAGGGAAGTATAAAAAAGGAGAAAAGGTCAACATCCTCAGCGATGACGGGACATGGGCACGTACGGACATGGGATATGTCTGGGGAGGATATCTGGCAAAAGAATATAAATGTGACCTGTCAATAAGGAGTGATTCAGAGGAAGCTTCCCGCTATGTCGGATATGTATATGATATGTATAACAACATGGAGGCAAAGTATTTAAAGTATCTGGAGCCGTATGATATCTGTGTCTGCGATAATCCGAGACAGTCCTATGACGGGACACTGTCTGAAAATACCATCACGGATGGACTGACGCATTTGAGCAAGGGGAATGGCATCTGTGAAAGGCTGTTGTTTTTAAGGGCTAATAAGGAAGGACTCAGCCAGGCTGTTTACCATGAGCTGGGACATATCATAGACTTTAACGACCTTAATTCGGATTCGTTTTTGTCGGACAGCCAGACGGTTGTAGACTCCATGGAAGCAGAGATGCCTGCGCTGAAGGAAAAATACCATATATCCGACCAGAACACATCGACAAGGATGGAATACTTTGCAGAGGCTTTCCGGTTGAGTTTCAGTGATCCGGATGGGCTGCGTGAAACGGCACCGCATATGGCTTCTTATATGGAGAACATGAAAGCACAAATTTAATTTTTCATCATATTAAGGGTGCCGGTAAAAACCGGAACACTTTTTTCTTTTTCATACTTGGTCCTGGCGGGTGATCCTGCCGGGACATCCTCTTTTAAAAAGTGAATTCGAATTCACTTTTTTTTGTTTTTCCCTGTCAAAATCCATATTAGTAAAAAATGAAGGGAGAAATTTTTTATGGAAACATTAATGGATACCGCGGTATTATCACGCAGCTGGGTGAGGGTGAGCAGGAGCTGGGAAAGCTGGGTAAACGGATTGCTCAGGACACAGACCGTTGCAGATGAAGAGGTGCTTTGTGCGGCTCTCAGAAACGGGAGAGTGTTTAAGCTTTATGTGAACACCTCCTGCTCCAGCCCTATAATGAAAGGGGAACTTCTGGTTGATGGAAAGGTAATCAGCCGTCTGGTACGGACAGCTGCATCCCTTTTGACCGAGTGGGTGTTTGAAGCAGAAGACATCTTTACGGTAGAGATATCCTTAGCAAGCGGGGATCTGGACCACAGGGTGAAGCTGTTATCCGAAACGGATCAATGTTTTGCCACCCTTACGGCACCGGATACGTTTTCCAGAAACTTTATCGTGTCTGTTTTGAAAAATGCAGTTAAGCAGATGAAGGATGACGGAATAAGCAGTCCGGAATGCCTGCTGCGGAGGGTATGTCTTGAATATGGATGGACATATCAGGTGACATGCCCGGAGATCACGCTGAAGCTATGATCCTTAAAAAAAGAAGCCTTCCAAATACTGGAAAGCTTCTTTTTGTTTACCTTGTTGTATTGATTATCTTACTGTGATGATACAGCTTAAAGTTTTAATATAGTATTTTACGGAAATCTTTGCAGTTCCAGGGCTTACGGCTGTAACGTTTCCTTCGCTGTCTACAGTGGCAACATCCGGATTGGAAGAGGACCATTTGATCACCTTTCCGTAATATGCCTTATCCATATCAGATAATTTTTTACAGCAGCTTAAAACAGAGCCGGATTCGTCCCTGATCAGGATTTTTACTTCCTTTCCTGCCGGGAGTGTTTTGGCTTTTAAGTTCAACTGTGGCTTGAACTCAATGGCAGGATATACCTTGCTAGTCCCTTTCTTTTTGCATACACTGCAGGATTCCTGGACAAGTGCAGTCCTGGATGTTGTTGCTCTGCGGACGATCTTGTAGGTGAACTTATGACCGGATGCTTCGATCACTTCTTCGGAGCCGCGCTTCTTCGTACCGCAGTTGGCACATTTCTCATAAGATACCCCGTCTTTGTCACAGGTTGCCTTTTTGGATACAACGGTTTCCCATTCGTGTCCTGTAGCCGGGATGGTGATCATATCAAGGTCTTTCCCGCATTCTATGCATCTGACTGCTTCAAGGCCGTCTTTGGTACAGGTGGCCTCCCGTAAGATTACTTCTTCGGTGTCCTCATGGCTGCATTCAATATCCTTGATTGTGATATCACAGGTGAATTTCTGTCCTTTGTAAAGGGCGGTTACGGTAGCTTCTCCTGTACGCAATGCCTTGACCAGGCCATTTCTGTTAACGGTCACAATCGCCCGGTTGGAAGATGACCATGTCACCTTTTTGTTTGTCGGGCTTAATGTGAGCTGGAGTGTGCTGCCGATCGTCAGCTCCGCAGAGTCCTGGCTCAGGGCAGTGGCATCCTCAAGTTTTGGAAGAGTGTTGTATTCCAGTGTTTTTGTACAGTTCTTGCAGTAAGTACGTTCCTGTCCGACGGAAGTAAGTGTCGGGGCTTTTGTTACTTCTGTAACATATTCATGCTTTGTTTTTGGCAGAGTCTTTTCACTGATCAATGTCCCGCATTTTTTGCAGGTAACAGTAATGGAGCCTTTGGATGTACAGGTTGCTGGGATCGTATCCGTTTTCTTATAGGTATGTGCGCATTTCTTTGTCAGTTTTGGCAAAGATGTCTTTTTGATTGTTTTCTGGCAGACAACACAATAAGTCTCGGCCACTCCTGTATGTGTGGTAGTTGCTTTCCTGACGGTCCTTGTTTTCACGGAATGGGCAACTTTGGGAAGTTTGATCGTATCTGTGATCTTTCCGCATGTCTGGCATTTACGGATCTCGGTCCCTGTGGCTGTACAGGTTGGCTGTTTGGTAATGTAGGTTTCCAGGATGTGTTCATGGGCGGCTGCCTGTACGGATACAGGGGATGTGAGTGTGGAGCCCGGCATAGCAAGAAGTGCCATGGCGGAAAGCCCGACGCTTAACATTAACTTTTTGAAATTCATTTTGATTCCTCCTTTTTTAGTTTTCAACTTAATGTGCTGAAAAAAAGAAAAAATGTGCGCATTCTTTATTTTGTCAGAAAATCAGCATATTATGGAAAACCCCAAAAAGAGGAGGAATCATATGCAGAAGATATATGTTTTGGATACCAATGTTTTACTGTGTGATCCGGCTTCCATACTTTCTTTTGTGGACAGGGACGTTGTGATCCCCATGACTGTGATCGAAGAGCTGGATAAAAAAAAGAACGAAGCCGGAGAACTGGGTTATCATGCAAGGAAAGTATTCCGCATCCTGTCGGATATACGTAAAAAAGGCAGTTTATGGAAAGGAGTGGAAATGGAGCAGGGAGGAAAAGTATCGGTAAAGTTTTTGTCGGGACAGGATATCCTTGCCCATGCATCGGACTTTGGTCCCTGTGTTTCTGATCTGTCAAAGAATGACAACCTGATCCTTTGTACTGCCATCCAGGTAAAGCTTGAGAATCCGTTGGCGGAAGTTGCCCTGGTAACAAACGATGTAGGGATGCAGGTTGTTGCGGATATGATCCCGTTAAAGACGGAGTATTATCGAAAAAACAGGTTGAAAGACAAAGATCTGGTATATACCGGCAGGACAAAGATCTGGCTGAAAAGTGAGGAAAAAATATGGCAGAGTACAATCCTTGATGATGGGGCTCCGGTAGAAAAGCTTTTCAGTCTTGCGCAGGAAGAAGTTGCTCTGGAAGAGAACCAGTTCCTGGAGCTTATCAGTCCCAGTGGGGAAGTGACTCTGGCAAGGTACTTTGAGGGCCGGATATATCCGTTGTATCAGGCAGACAAGAAACCGTTTGGAGTAAATTACCGGAACTGCGGACAGGCATTTGTTATGGAAAGCCTTTTGATGGATGCAGAGTCTGCTCCGTTTGTTTTTGTCAAAAGTCCGGCAGGAACCGGGAAAACGTTCCTTGCCCTTGCCTGTGCTCTGGAGCAGACAGTAGATCTGAATATTTACCGAAACATCCTCTATACCCGGTGCAATGTACGGTTTGACAGTGAAGAACTGGGAGCCCTGCCGGGAACAGAGTTGGAGAAGATGTCTCCTTTGGTACGTCCTGCCATGGACAATCTTGAACATCTTGCAGAACTTCGGTTTCATAGGTCTTTCCTGACAGACAATGATGTACCGGAGCGGATCTCGGAATACGGACAATATCTGATCGATAAGGATATCCTGCGGATAGAGTCCATGTCTTTCATGCGAGGCAGGAGTCTGGACAATGTATTCCTTATCATTGACGAAGCCCAGAACTGCAGTATCTCCCAGATCCGTGGTATCCTGACCAGAGCCGGAAGCAATACAAAGATCGTGCTTCTGGGAGATCCGGATCAGATTGATTCCCGGTATCTGGACAAATACAATAACGGGTTGTGTTTTGCTGCGGAGAGATTCCGCGGAAGCAAGCTTGCGATGCAGGTCACTCTGTCAGAAGAGGAGTGTGTAAGATCAGCAGCTACGAAAGAAGCCGCGGAGAGATTGAAATAGTTCACAAGAAGGCTTTCCGGTTCATATCCGGAGAGTCTTTTTTGTTTATCAGTAGATTTCCGTAAAAAGTAGAAGATTATGGAGAATTACATTTGACCGTAATGTTGTCTGGAAGAGTGTTTTTTTACAGGATGAAGACCAGATCATCCCAATAGAGTGTATCTGGCAGTTTATCACGTTCTGTGCCATCTATATAGAATATACAGTCTTGAGACAATAATCATAGTTTCCCAAAAACATGTATGCTTATCAGGCAGTTTATTTACTTATTGTGAATCTATTTTTATCCGCGGATACTCAGATACAGAGGAAATTACTGTATTTGAGTGTCTGCGGATTTTTATTTCTTGAGACAGCTTCTTTTTTTATTAATAGTATCCCGTATTCATATTTTTGGTGTAATTAAAAAACGAAAGGAGAATATAAACAATGGAAAAACTGAAATTACTAAACAGGTCTTAAAGGTAAGGAGAGGTTTCTTAGAGATTACACGGAAGGTATCTTGCATGCCGCGTATGTTCTGTATAAAAAAAAAGATGTCTCTGGAAAAGTAGAAGAGTACATTCTTGTCTGTACGACGAATACAGACTGCGGATACAGGGTAGATCGATGTTCTTCTCGGGAAGAAGCCGAAGAGCATATGGCGCAGTAGGCACTGGAAGAAATGAGTGAAACCAAAAAAGAATTCGGATATATGCCAACCTTGGTGTCATATGGAGATTCTGAGACACATGTGGCCTTTAGAGAAAATGCAGATGATGAATTTCCTTCGGATGAGGTTTCACAGTACCGAATTTACAAAATCTGAAAATAAAGGAGAAACTTATGGAAGAAAACAAAACAAAAGAACTTATTAATGTGTTTTCTAATACATATGAACTTATTCGTCAGGCAGCGCATATTCTGGATCATGAGTCTATGACAAAAGTGTGTCAGCATGATGAGGATTTTCAAAATCGTGTTTTAGATCTCATCGTTGGCATTTGTCGCACTCGTGCATATACTGAGGTAGAATTTCAGGATTGGTCTCAATATGAAGAAGGGAAATCCTCTAATGGGGGCTGCTATATGTTCAGTGAGCACTATTATTACAGCGAGCAGTCAGATCTTTGGCATAAAGAATATGAAACATCCGCGGATTTTGAGTATTGTCCTGTATGTGGACGTTTTGAAAATCATATGAAGTATAACGAGGATGAGTCATTTGCAGGATATTCTTGTGGCAGATATACAGTGATTTCAGCAGCTAAACTGATTAATATTGTAATTCAGTTTATGCTTGATTACAAAGATGATGAAAAACATATGATGATAGTTAAGTAGGAGGAAAATAACTTATGAAGATTACAAGAGACGGAAAAGAAATTGAATTAACAGCAGAAGAACTGGAAGAGGCTCATGCAGAATTTGTTACCAATTTCATGAGAATGACACTGGAAACTGACTTTGGTGTTTCGCCAGAAGATTCCCAGGATCTTGCGGAGCAGGCGTATGACAGATATTGCGAAGGAAACGGAGAAACGGAGTACGAGTGCATCGAAGCCGTATATTCTGAAAGCAATGATCTGGATGATGCCACCATGATCCGCCCGGCATACTGCGGAAAATGCTATTCCCATGTGAATGGTCATTACTGTGAGGAGAGACATGAATATATAAGCGAAGACTTCTGTTGCGATCATGTACATTCAGATGTTGTCTTTAAGGTATATACCTGCGGCGAATTTAAGGGATATTACTACATCGACGGATTTAAGACACAAGCGGATGCTCTTTTGGCTCTTTGCGAGATGTTCGGTTGCGGATGCGTAGACGATGTTAGAATGGAAGCAACAGTAGAAGAGTAATCAGTTTTTCTTATATCCGCGGATACCCCAAATACAGCGATTCAGGCTGTGCGGGTGTCCGCGGATTTTTTTTTACTTAGAACTTGAAATCAAAGTTGAACTTGTCAGCTTTCTTTTCATCGAATTTCTTGATAAACTCGCCTTCGCATTTGTCGATTTCACCTCTTAAATAGGTCAATTACCCCGACACTAAAAGGATCGAGGCTTGCTAAAGGCCTCTGCCATTTAGGGGAGCGGGGTTCGCAGATCACCCATCTGGTCCTGACGTCATTCCCGAGGGAAAGCTCCCAGACTGTGTTTTCGCCTACATCCTCCGGTACAGGAGACTGTGTCCGCATACGGGTGATTGACAACACCCGTTGGCTGCCAGGATATGCCCGACAGCGTTGATCATCGTTTTGTTTTTTTACGTACTCCAAACCTTGGGTTTTCATCCCCTGAGATATACATCGTGCCAAGTACCTGCAGGTTCATGGCTGCGGTACGGTCATCGTTGGAACGGTACCCACAGCGGTCACAAATGTATTCATGAGTCCCATGCTTCCGGTTTGCCTTATGTATCCGGCCGCATTTCGGGCATCTCTGTGAGGTATAATCAGCAGGAACTTCCAGTGTCATGGAGTTACTCTCAGCTGCCTTGTATGCAAGGAACTGTCCCATCTGGTAGAATGCCCAGCTCCTCAGCTGGTTGCGCTGTTCCTTTGTCCTGCTGGACAGGTTCTGTTCATCAAAACTGACATCCACAAGGTCTTCCAGTATGAACAGTGTATCCGGACCGTATCTGTCAACGAGTGTCTTTGTGATCTGATGGTTGACATCAGTCATCCAGCGGTTCTCTCGTCCGGAGATACGTTTTAATACACGCTTTGCCGACTTTGTGCCTTTTTCCTGTAGCTCTGCACGGACTTTGTTATAAACGTCACGCTTTGCCAGGATCTCTTTCCCATTGAAGAACAATGTCTGCCCTTTTTCGTCATAGACTGTGGCAAGAAACCGGAGTCCCCGGTCGATGCCTACGACATGCCTGATGCTGTCAGTATCAGGCGGTTTGATGTACTTTGTCACCGGGATGTGGAAATACCATTCCCCGAGGAGGCTGACGACCTTCCCCGTGCCAAATTTCCATGTACCATCAAAATACTCCTGAAAGTATTCCGGTACATCAAAAGTAACCTTTATCCGTTTTCCAAGAGTGTTCAGGGATAAAACCTTCCCGTCATCTGTAAAACTGTAATCCCTGCCGCGTACAAGGTCTGCCTGCGGACGGGAGAACACGATGGGACGTTGCAGCCATTCCAGTGTTCTCTGGATGGATCTCCACTCCCCATGTTCATCTTCATATCTGTAAGGCTTCTTTTCCAGCTGATCCTGAACGGTTTTATACCGGGCAGTCACTGTCTTGAACGACGAAATGGTCATCTGGGATTTCAGCTGGAATGTTTTACGGATATCGTCGTACATTGCTTTCTGGATATCCATAAAGTTCAGGGGGAAACCATTATCAAACACATATTTTGAGATCTCAGTGCAGGCTTCAGCATAACGTTCCGTCAGTTCGCAAAGCAGTGCGGCATCTTCTTCCGATACATGGATATGCAGTTTCATTGTTTTTGTAAACTCTGGCATTATGGAGATCTCCTTTCTGTGTTATAATCATTTCACCATATATATTTTAACATAATATATGGTGACAATCAATAAGATTTGTCATGAAAAGGAGATTTTTATGAAAAAAATGATGACAGCTTCCAGCACAGACGGCATAATAAAAACCTGCTGATGGTCCATCTTATATTTGTAACAAAATACAGAAAGAAACTACTGTATGGGGATCTTAAGGAAGATATAAAGCAATGGATCTTTGATACGAGCGTAAAGAACCACTGGTATGTCAAACGGATGGAGACTGACAGAGACTATATACATATCCTGCTGCAGTATAATCCGGCAGACTCTATCAGGGAGATCGTGGCAAAATTAAAACAGTACAGTACGTTTTATGCATGGAAAAAATATGATGTTATACTTTCGAGATGTTACTGGAAAGAGCATACTTTATGGTCAGATGGATACTTTGCAGCATCTGTCGGACAGGTATCTCAGAAAACAATTGAACATTACATCGAAACTCAGGGATAGTAAAACCGACCCTAAAGGGTCGTTGCTTCTTTATTTTTTTGGTGAAGATTTTTTTCGACATCTTCTCTGGAGTAATCAATTCCTCTTTTTCCCGGAATTTTTTTCATCTGGAAGAGCTGCTGGCCGATGGCACATTCTCGCAGCAGTAAGTTCTCTGAATTTGCTGATTGCTTCAGCAGGAATAAGCGTTCTTTTCTCTATGAGGCAAGTATAATAAAAGATGAATATCTTCATATAAAAAAAATAAACCACTGACAAGGATGTCAGTGGTCTATGTGGGTATATATTATTTAACGAAAATCTTTTTCGCTTTGCTGGCGTTGGATTTTGTGATTTTGGAACCTGATTTATCAAACGCCACAATCTTGTAATAGTATGTTTTATTTTTGGACAGTGCTTTCTTTTCCGTATAACTTGTCTGTCCACCAGTTACTGTTTTTACCTTCTTGAATGAAGTTTTTGGATTTGTACTACGATAAACATAATATCCTGTCGCGTTACTTACTGTTTTCCAGCGCAATGATACTTTTCGTTTATTGGCTTTTATGGAAGAGATTTCTGGCGTAATCGGTTTGCGTGAAGCCTCAATATGGTAAATTGCTTCTTCTGCATTGGAATAACTCCTGATCTTAACAAGTAAATCGCCGGAACATTTCGGGATGTTTATGGTCTGGTTGGCCGATACATATTCATATTTTGGGATCAATGGATTTTTCGAATTGAATTCCTGGAAGTCAATGCGCCAGACACAGGATTTGAAAACGGTATCATCCATTTTAAACTTAAAAGAAACAGCATTTGTTCCATTTAATTTAAACCGATAATAATCAACATCCTGCTTGTCGTATAGATTTCCTGTATATTCTTTATTTAAAGAAAGGATGTTTGCATTAGATAAATTTTTGTCATCATAGTATCGGTCTTTTTCCCATTGAGAGGATGGCGTATTGTGGACTATTAAGTTATACGCATTATCCCCATCTGTGCCACTCCATACATTAACTCTCAGATAATAAGTTCCTGGCATCCATCCTACTTTGGATGATTTAAGAGTGTGTACATTGGACCATTTGCATAAATCATGTTTATTGGAGTCACTCAAATAAACGTCCCAGCTGGAGTTGATCGTATTTGTATCATCGGGTTTTATCTCAATGGATGTTTCTCCTGCTTGAGAAATTGTGAACTTGTAATAATCCTTATCACGATAATACCGGTCGTCAGCTTTGCGTCTCATGGTTCCCTTTACCCATGTATTAAGGGAAAGATTATCCGCGGTCATCCAATCGTCGTTCGGTTCGCTTTCCTGCACCATGGCTGCATTTGCCGGGGTAGTAGGATTAAAGACAAATGTGCAAAGAGACATCACTAATCCTGAGAATATAATCCTCTTTAATTTTGTAAAACTTTTTCTTATCATCTTTTTCTCCTTTGTTTTGTAAGCAGGTTGATTTGTTCATTTGTACGAAAAATACGTTTAACTAAAGTATACAGCTTCTAATTTAGAGAGAGCTGTTAATGTACAAAATGGGCTGTATTTTATCTGTCCAGGGTAACATCCCTTGACTCATACATCTGTTTGGCAGCTTCATAATCCTGATCCATTTTCTCTGCAAACTCTGGCATTTCGTCTTTCATGTAGGACATAACCTGGTTCCGGTAGGTGTTCTCCTCAACGATTTCTTTTAACCTTTCCACCTTGTGTAAGTCCTGCAGCGTCTTTTTGCTTTTTTCTTCTAACTTCAGGTATTTTGTATTCATTTCTCCGCAGAGCTTGTCCATCTCCACGTATTTTTTCTCCAGCTTTCCAACCTGATCGGAGAGTTCCTGATTTTTGCGTCTTAATTTTACTTCCTCCTCCTTGAACTCAGCCCTCTGGGAGGAAACGATGTTCATGGCTGCTTTCTTGGCCCGTTCGTTCTGTTCATCTAACTCCTGGCGCATTTTTGTTTCCTTGTTCAGCATCTCGCGGAGGGAAGCGGCCCGTTCCTCCTGGATCAGGGACAGGATCCTCTCCCGGAAGGAGTTGGCAGACTCACCCCGTTCAGGACGTGGAATGTCCATGGTCTGGTTTAGCTTGGTATAAAACTTTTTGATATCTTGGTGTTTTGCGGAGGAACGCTCGATTCCTCTTTTCAGTCCATGTTCCTGCATGGCCTTTGCGTAGGAATCCTGCAGGCGGCGAAGAGCAGCGGCACCGTCAGTAAACCGGGAGGCACAGATCCTGCCTTCTTCATTTACGGGGACTACGAGAGAGTGGCAGTGGACATTTCCGTACTCATCTCCATGGTACATGACGCTTAATACACAGTTCCCGTTTTCAGGAGTCAGGTTGAACGTGTCTTTTAACCATTTCACATTGTCCTCCTGCCATTTCTCTACATCTACCTTTCCGGCATCCTCGTGGGAGAAGGTAGTGAGGATCTCGTATGCCAGGACTGCATTACTCCGCAGCTTGTGGTCTTTGTAGTACTCTAAAGACTCCATTTTTTGTTTGAACGCTTCGTTGTAGTCGACCGGGTTTCCATCTTTTCCTATAAGGGGGACAAGCTCCCTGTTCATCCCGGACAGTTCCGGGACTGCATTGGGGACAGTGATCTCCCTGTAATTATGTTTGTATTTGGCCGCCATAACGTTCAAAGACTTGATCTTTTTTATATCCATAAAACAGTATCCCATAACGTTTTACTCCTTTTTATAATGTTTTTCTTTAATATGAACAGAAAGAACAGGAATGAAAATCCGTATATACTTACGGGATTTTTTAAATGGAAAAATTTTCAGAAAACAGGCTTAATAATCTGCTGTTCGGATAAAATTAGGTAAAAATGCTGTTTTCGGACAGGAAGCAGGCTGAAAAATGATCTTCTGCGGAGCCTGAGGAAGGGTTTTGAGGGTAAAATCCGTATATACTTACGGAATTTAAAATTTGGGAGAAAAAATGGCACTTTTAGAACAGAACAGGCTAAAAACGAGGAAAAAATGCAGATTCCGTATATACTTACGGATTTATTTTGGGTGTTTTGAGGTGTTTTGGTTGGAAGGTAAGGTTTTTTTGGGGGAAATCAAATTCCGTAATAAGTGTACGGAAACTGGACTTTGTTATTCTGCGGAAAAGTATTGTGAGACAATTTAGTTATGTCTTAGAAAGAGTTGTGGGAGTTATATTCTCCGCGGATATGCCTCGGATAAGAAAAAGACAGGATTGTTGTAATAAGTCTTTGGAATCAGGGGATTATACCTTTGTGAGTTAAAGATAGAACAGGATTGTGTTATTTTGACCATACGTTTAATAGAAATCCCTTCCGCGGACATGCTGCGGATAGAGAGAATGGTGAAAAATAGGGTAAATTCCGGTAGTTTGAAGCCCTCCGCGGATATACCCCGGAGAGATATGGAAAGTTGAACCAGTGTGTAGAAATAAAAACCCGATAAAGCCCCTAAAAAGAGGAGATTGGTAATTAAAACCCCTCCGCGGAAAAGCCGTGGATATAAGAAAATCCTAAGAAAACCTTGTTAAAACGTGATTATCTGAAGAAAAGCCAGGGAAAGATGTGTAAAAGACTGGTTGAAAGCGAAAAGGATCGTGAAAAACCCTCCGCGGAAAAGCCTTGGAGAAGCTGTGGAGAGTAATACTGCCGATGTGTGATAAAAAGAAATAGTGTCATGTAAAGGTGTGATAAAAATAGAGAGAAAGATACCATGTTAAAGTGGGTAGAAATACTCCGCGGAGAAGCCCTGGGGAAGTGACACATTAAGGTGGAATAATATGAAAGCAGGTGGAGAGTAAAGGTTACAAGTAAAGGTGGGTGTAAAAAGGCCCTCCGCGGAGCAGGTGCCAGCGTGAGATGTGATGAAAAAGTGCCAGATAAAGGTGGGGACAGGTGCAGCAGTAAAGCCACAGATAAAGGTGGGATAATATCCGCGGAGAATATAAAAAATGGTGTCATATAAAGGTGGAATGGTAAAGAAAGAATACGTGCCAGATAAAGGTGTGATGATAATCTGCGGAAAGAGTGCCATGTAAAGGTGGGGGAAAGCTGTTTTATATGTATACCAGATAAAGGTGGGGTATCCGCGGAAAAGCAGGGTTCCATGTTAAGCTGTAACAAAAAAGCAGAGTAATATTCCATGTTAAGCTGTAACTAAAGAAGATAAAAAGTAACAGGTTAAGGTGTAACAGGGAAGCGTGGGTATTGATCCGCGGATATGTAATAAAAGTTCCATGTTAAGGTGTGATAGAAAACGCAATAGTAGTGACATATAAAGGTGTGATGATATCCGCAGCCCGGATAGAGTTATAGTGCCAGATAAAGGTGGAATGTGTAGCAGGGAAGCTGGGGATATTGATCCGCGGATATGTAATAAAAGTTCCACATTAAGGTGTGGTAGAAAACGCTATAATGGTACCAGATTAAGTTGTGATGATATCCAAAGCCCCGATAGAGTTATAGTGACAGATAAAGGTGGAATGTTTACCCGCGGAGAATTCAGTAGCAGTGTCAGGTAAAGGTGGGGCTGTTGGTTAAGGCTTGGTTTATCCGCGGATATATGGAAAGCCAGAAATCACTGGGATACTGGAAAGGCAGGAATTGTAATATAGGTTCCATGTTAAGGTGTGGTAGAAAACATTATGTTGGTGACATATTAAGTTGTGATGATATCCGAAGCCCTGATACCTTTATAATGTCAGATAAAGGTGGAATGTTTATCCTCGGAGTATTCCATATGTAGTGTCAGGTAAAGGTGGAAGTTAAGAGGCTATTGGTTAAGACCTGGTTTATCCGCGGATATATAGAAAGCCGGAAATCACTGGGATACTGGAAAGACAGGAATTACACGTTAAGGTGGGATAAATGAGAAGAGAGTTCGGAAGTCATGCTGAGAGTGTCAGGTATAAGGAGTTGGTCGCCATCGAGATATCTGCAGCAAGGTAATCGGATTGAGACAGCAGGTGTGGTGGTCGGAGAGAAGAAAATATGAGATCCGCTTTTCTAGTAAGCTTTGTCATATTAACAGGCATATAATGATGCTTTTCTCGTGCCAGAAAAAATTCAACTTTATTTTATCTATAATCAAATCAAAGATATAAAAGAATATCAAAAGGAGAGAACAATTTATGTACACATTAGAAGAATTAAAAAGTATTGTTGAAAAATATGTAAGGGATATACTGCAACAACATGATCTTAGTGTTGCGAGAAATTCAACGAACAAAAAGATTTTTAACAACATTGTTGATAAATGTATGGATGATTTAAAAAATACGGAATTAAGAGATCAATTTGATAATGATAATCAAGTTAAATATTTTGTCCGGCAATCAATACTGTATTTAATCGTAAAATAATCAGACGCATTGACAAAAAAAGGAAGCAAAGAGGAAAATCGAATTTGCCGTTCTTCCTCTTTGCTTGCTATAAGTTTGTCTGCTGTTAATATCAACGCAATCTTACTATTCTACGAATAAACAGCATTGGTTCAGTACATCTTCTGGCAATTCAATCCTGCTGCCTTTCAGATGATTTATCCCCTCAGCTCTGATTTCGTCCTCGTACCCACGCAAAGCTGCAAATGGAGAAAGAATCTGTATCCGCAGCAGGATGGCAGTCTCTGGCCTGAGTCCTGAGGTCAGGTGACAGATTAAAGTGGGGGTGATTTTCCCGCGGAGAGAGGACGATATGGATTGCTGAATGCCTCTGGCTGTTGTAAGTGATGTCATGTAAGAGAGCACATGAGCTCCGAAAGATTGGGACATATTCTTTTGCAGCACGGCAGTCTTGAGGTTGTTAATATTCCATCTCAGGTTGTACTTACTAATTTATTCCAGATTCGAATATATTAATGCCACATATTGATATTCCTTCATTAAGACCGGCTTCTGCATACAGATACAGAAGTCGATTTTTCGTACCAGAAAGGATAGTGGTCAAAATATGGTATCCTATAGCCAAATAAAAGAAGGTTGCAATATATATAAGCTTACAAATGCTGCTTCTATAAACAAGGCTGGTAATCTTAACAATGGAGATATGGTACAAAGGAGGATTCCTCTATGGGAAAATTAAAAAAAGATATTTCATCATCAGTATACCTGCAATTTGTTAATAAAATATGGAAAAACACTTCTACCTGCTGTACCTGCACTATAAGAAATGGTGAGTGTGTTAGAATTGCGCAGAAAGGCAAGTGTAAAGCCTTCAGAAATGAACTCAATAGTCCGGATATTCTTGTATTTAAAGATGATGAACATGAAATTGTAACAACCCGTTACGCTGTTTCCAGAGCTTTGGAAGCAAATCGGGAAAACGAAGATAATCCATGGGAAACTGTTGATGCGGTATTAGAAGACTATGCTATGGATCCTGAAACCTCTTTATCCATTCTATATAATTTACTGGCATCAGCAGATATTATGGCAGAAAGCTTTTATGTCAAGTAACTCATGACTAAAGCTACGAGCTTGAGAAAGCAGGTTCTGGTTTTAGTGTATTTTCAGTATCTTAAATGTATGACGTAATTAACAAATATTACAACTACGTAAGGAGGAAATTTTATGGGAAAACTTGTTGAAGGGCTTTGGGATTGTCCATATTGTGACACTACCAGTATTAAAGCCAGCCAAAAAACTTGTCCAAATTGCGGCCATCCGCAGGATGAAAATACGGTATTTCGTATGCCTGACACCATCAGTTATGTATCAGACGAAGATGCGGCAAAAATCAGCCAGAATCCCGATTGGCAATGCAGTTTCTGTGGCAGTCTTAATAAGGATATAGATAATTCCTGTAATAATTGCGGTGCGTCAAAGGAGGAATCCGAGAAAAATTATTTTGAGATGCGGCGGGAACGGGATGAAAAATCTAACAAAAAACAAAATATGGCTGTCAAAGCAATCGATAAAAGTTCTGACGATTGTATTTCGAAATCCAAAGGTGATAATGTAATTCTTGAGTCGCTTCTTACAAGTATTGCTATTATTGCTATTACCGCATCAATTATTTTGGGCATTTGGGTGATATCCTGCTTGGCTCCGACGGTTAAGAATGTCACGATTGATGATTTTGATTGGGAACGGACAATTAATATTGAAGAAATTGTCACGTATAATGAGAGCGGCTGGACTCTTCCCAGTGGCGCGCGGCAGCAATACACGCGGCGGGAAACCAAAACATACAAACAGGTTCTCGATCACTACAAGACAGTGCAGGAAACCAAAACAAGGCAGGTTCTCGACCATTATGAAACGAAAAACTCTTACAAAAACCTTGGAAATGGATATTTCGAACAAAAGACCGACAGGGTTCCGGTGTACAAAACGGAGACGTACACCGAAAATGTACAAAAGCCCGTCTACCGGCAGGAGCCAGTGTATGCTACGAAGTATTACTACGAGATAGACCGGTGGACTGTCGTCGATACTGCAAAAAGTTCCGGAAACGACCAGAACCCTTCCTGGCCGGAACCAAAGCTTAAAGATGGACAGCGGACAGGCGATAAAAATGAGCATTATTTTGTGACAGCCACATATCAGAAAAAGAAAGACAAAACAGAAACGGAAAAATACGAAATGGCTTTTTCTGAATGGAATGAATTGAAAAAGGGCGAAGAAATAGAACTTAAAATTAATATGGGTGGATTCGCTGAGATCAACAAGAAATAAAATATTCTCTGCGGAGAAAAAACATAATCCTGCTGACAAACATGTAGATATTGCGTGTCATGTCAGTGGGATTATTTTTTTGTATCAAGTAAGAAGAGGGTTAAAAAAGTGAATTCGAATTCACTTTTTGAGGAACAGGATGTACCGTGAAAACATGCTGTAGGTATTCATGGATAAAAGGATTGAAAAATCCTGACGTTTCATGCATTGATTGTAGTATTGCAAAATGCTATACTACAAACATCAATTAACGTATGATGGAGGCACGGATGAAAACGTATGAATTTGGAAAATCGGATACTGTTCTGATCCAGCCTGTCGGGAAGCACGAACTTTCATGGATAGAGAACAAGGTAAGGGAAATACATAGGTTAACTTCCGCGGATTTCAGGTATATTGCGGTGGAGATTGATAATTGGAATGATGAGCTTTCGCCGTGGAAGGCACCGACTGTATTTAAGGATGGCGGTTTTGGCGGAGGAGCGACTAAAACACTGGAAAAAATACTGATGCTTTGTTCAGATAAGAAGAAATACTATATTGGTGATTATTCTTTGGCAGGACTGTTTTCTATGGGCAGCATACCAAACAGATATGTTTACAGGAATCGCTGCGGTATCTCCGTCCGTCTTGTATATCTGGCAGAATGATCTCTAATGTTCCAAAATAAAGGGAAGGGTTTCTGCGGATAAGATAGGTGCCAGAATCATGAGAATTTTTCTTCATATTATGTAAAAAAGTGGAGGAAAAGATCATGGAAAAATACATCATAACAGCACTTATCGTCTGGATTATCATATCGACAGTGTTATTACTTTTCGTAATAGTTTCTGTATCAAAAAATAAGACGAAACAGGAAAGAGAGTTGGAAGACAGAGAGCAGGAAGAGTTTGTGAGTTCTTTGAAAAAAACAAATTAATCTACAGCACCGCAGAGAAATCCGCGGTGTTTTTCTGACTTTCTATATGTGGTGAGCTTGATGGCAAACGGATAAACGGTATGGGAGCAGGATTTCCGCGGAGGTTGAGAAAACGGGGCGGATGTGGTATCTTTTGGATATATGGAGGATGCGGCATGGTTATTTATTTTTCAGGAACAGAAAACAGTAAGTATATAGCAGATAGGATTGCCGGCAGCCTGCAGAAAAAACTGCTCTGTATGAACGAACGGATCAAATCGGGCAATACCGGATCTGTTAAGACAGGAGAGAATCTGATAGTGGTGGTACCGACTTATGCATGGAGGATTCCGCGCGTGGTTTCTGATTGGATCGGACAGACAGAATTTGTCGGGACGAAGAATGTCTGGTATATGATGAGCTGTGGAAGCGGTATTGGAGGCGCAGATATATATAATCGAAAACTGAGCGAGAAAAAAGGAATAAAGCATATGGGGACGGCACAGATCATCATGCCGGAGAGTAAAAACAATATAAGCGGGTATCCGCGGAAAGGACAAACAAATGCCAAAATTACTGATTATAGACGGCTCATCAATGCTGTCTACGTCTTATTACGGGAATCTTCCCAAAAGTATACTTTTTGCAAAAACTGAAGAAGAGAAGGAGAAACATTTTGGACAGATCCTGCATACTTCTGATGGGAAATACACAAATGCCATGTTTACCATGCTGCGGACATTGCTGGGGATATATAAGAAGGTAAAACCGGAATATGTAGCTTTTGTGTTTGATAAGACCAGGGATACGTTCAGAAGGACCGAGCTTGGAGCGGACTTCTATAAGGCAAACCGAAAAGAGACCGCGAAACCATTAAAGGAGCAGTTTATCCAGATGGAGGAATTTCTTCAGGAGATCGGTTGTGCCGTGTTCATGAGTGACGACTATGAGGCAGATGACTATGCAGCCTCACTGGTGGAGAAGTTTGAGGGACCGGATCTTCAGACCTATGTACTTACCAAGGATCATGACTACTTCCAGGTTGTAAGTGAATACACCCGTATGTGGCGTGTGGTAAATAAAGATAAGCTGGAACAGCTCAAGAAAGATTATGGTTTCTTTGGAAGTGATGTATATGAATCCCTTCCGGCAAATGTGTTTGAGTATACTCCGGAAATCGTATATGCAGAAGAAGGTGTGTATCCGCAGCAGATCCCGGTACTTTTGGCAATCACCGGAGATCCTGGAGACGGGATACCGGGATGCAAAGGTGTTTCTTCCGCGGCGGCCCCTTTGGTGGATGAGTATAAATCCCTGGATGAGATCTATGCAGCCATCGATGACTGTGAGGGAGTTGCAAAAAAGGAAAAAGAGCTGAATGGTTTCTGGAAAGAATACCTGGGGATTGGCAGAAGTCCTTTAAAAGCATTAAAGACAAACCGGGAGATGGTATATTTAAGCGAGAAACTGGCGACAATGAGAAGAGATATTGATATTGACTGCGGAATTGAGGATCTGAAGCTTCGGATTGATATCGAAAAATTGAAAGATGAGCTGAAGAGATATGAGATGTCCAGCCTGATCAAGGAAGTCGAGAATCTGTAATCAGGGAAGGAGAGTGGTAGAGTTTTCTTAGCATTTTTTTCGTACCAGTTTGTTTGGCTTGCAGTATCTGCTACAATACAAATATGGACAGCAAGAAAAGCCGTCCATCATTATTCCTTTCGTTTTTGGGCACTCACAGGGTTCGGAATTAACTGTGGGTGTCTTTTTTTGCTGTTTTTATATTTTTCAAGAATAGCTTTTTCTCTCATATTAAACGAAAATAGTTTTATTGATTGTAAAGGTGCATATGGTGCATCCCAACGGCCGGCTTTGCGGAGCAAAACGGCCGAAATGCGAAGCTGAACGGTCAGTATTAAAATATGCGTAGCAGATCAATTATTGATTTGCTTGATTACCCACTTTACACTTACATTTCGGTATCAATGGGGCATTCATGCAGGCTTTAGCCTTGCCATTTACAACGAAGTGTAAGTGTAATACAACGACCGATTTTATCCGCACAGCGGACGTTCTAAAACGCATTTGTGGTCGCTGGATGACGCAAAATGCATAAAGGTGAGAAACAGATATGAATATTGATGTAATATATATGTGTTCAAGTGAAGATATGACACAAATTGAAAATAAAAGCGTGAGCCTCGTAGTAACATCGCCTCCTTATAATATCGACATCCGGTATGGAAATAAGACTGCAAAGGGAAAGGTTCTTGAGAGCAAAGGCGTAAAGTACAGCGATAATATGGATGAGGATGAGTATAGAACGATGCTCTCAAGAGTTTTTGCAGAGTGTAAGAGAGTTGTAAAAGATGATGGATCTATTTGGGTAAATATTAAGAATAGACTGATAGATGGAGAGATAGTACCGCCGTTTTGGATACAAGATTTCTTTCGTGATATGTATTTAAAAAATTTGATTATTTGGAATTTTGATTGGGGTGGTTCTACAAATAAAAGATTTGCTCCACGATATGAATTTGTGTTTTGGTTTGTCAAAGACAAGAACAATTATACATTTAATTTAGATGATGTAAAAATTCCAGTACTGAACTACAGACCTGATAGATATAAAAGTCAGCTAAGGAATCCAACTGATGTTTGGAGAATGTCTATGGTTTCTGGAAATTTTCAAGAGCGTACTGCACATCCAGCTCAGTATCCAGAGCAATTGATAGAACGAATAATTCTAACTGGAAGTAATCCAGGCGATATAATTATGGATCCATTTATGGGAAGTGGTACAACTGCAGTTGTTGCCAAAAAACTTGGGCGTCATTATCTTGGATATGAAATTGTTAAAGATTATTGCGATATAGCCAATGAAAGATTAAGTAAAGTGGAGGATAAAAATGGAATTTGATTATAGAACAGGCGATTGCAGAGAATTGTTAAAAACAGTTCCAGATGCTTCAGTTCGTCTTGTAGTAACATCTCCTCCTTATAATATAGGCAAGTCGTATGGTAAATATAAGGATAAAATAGCGTTGAATGATTGGCAGGATCTTATAAATGATACGACAAAGGAAGTATGTAGAATACTTACTCCGGACGGTGCGTTTTTCTTAAATCTGTCACCAGTTCCGCTTGGAAGTTCAAAGGAGATCATACCTTTACCATTTTTGGGATATCAGATTTTTAAGGATAATGGATTGTATCTACGAAATATGATAACCTGGACCTTTAATAACATGCAGAACTGTACTAACAGATTATCCGGTAGATATGAAAACATTCTATGGGGAGTAAAAGACATTAATAACTATATTTTTAACTTAGACGATGTAAGAATTCCATATCTGACAAAAGGTGATAAACGACTGGCTGAAGGGGGAGGGCGTAACCCGACTGATGTTTGGTATTTTGATAGAGTAAATAATATGACAAAGAAGAAATTAAATCTGTCACACCCTACGATATATCCTCTGTCAATGATAGTAAGAATTGTAAAAATGGCAACAAATCCAGGTGATACGGTTCTTGATCCTTTTGCAGGAAGTGGTACATCATTGGTTGCTGCTAAGATAATGGGCCGTAACGGTATTGGATTTGAGTTAGATGAAAAATATAGAGAAGAATGTATGAGGCGACTTGAAACAGAAGGGACCATGCCAGCATCTGTGTTTGATGAAATGAACGAAGACGCAGAAAAAAAATAATAGATGTTGCAGGAGGTTTACAATTGTCAGAGCAAATAGACAAAATAGTGTATTCTCTGCTTGAAAATCCAATAGAGGATAAGAAAATAGATTGCCAATGTTTTTTAAATGAAAACCAGAAAGAATTGGTGTTAGATGCATCTTCAGTTTTTGTTCAAAATATTATTGAGCAGGCTAAGAATTCTGCTGTAAATATTAAGAACAATGATGAGTTTGGAATGTGTCTTGCAACATGGTTAAAGAAAAAGAAACGATTAAATATTGTGAAATGGGAATCAAATAATGTAAATTATCCTAAATTCATGTTGTTGGGAACAGATAAAGGAATATTGGCTTATATTGATTTTTTTTATCATACAGCAAACATCAGTGTGGATGATGCTACGGTTGGACGTGTGGGAATATGTCATTTGATGAAGGATTTAAGAAACAGGCTTCCTTTAATTGATTCTGATTTGGATCGGCCGGTGTTTTATGTTCATTTACTGGATTTTCCGAATCAGAAAGGGATATTCTTCGAGACGACTGGGATGATAAAGAATAATATATTTGAAAATTCAAAGTGTGTATCTTTGGATCGTTCCGGTGACTTATATTTCTCTGATCTGGCTGAAATGGGAGACTTTGAAGAATTGGTTTATATATTTGAGGATTTGAAGAAGACAGGGAAAAGAGTTTTTGCTAACAGTTGAGAGGCTATCGGAAGAGTCAAGTCACTCATGACTAAGGTCACGAACTTGCGAAAGCAGACTCAGGTCTTATCTGTAGGAAAACCCAACAATCCCCCACAGAAAAAGACATGCTTCTGCATATGATTTTCCGCGGAAAAACTGGAGGTAAAAGGATGATAAGAAATACTATAAGCCATTTTTTAAAGAAACAGCACGAACTCTACCCGTCATATGTTGGCACTGATGCCTTTGATTTGGATAAGTACCGGAGAGTGATGTATGAGCCATACAGGGAGGAAGTCCGTAAAGAAGATACCGCAAAAGGTAAGAAAACGGAAGAGCTGGTGCTGTCGCAGAACCTTAAACTCTCCGCGGAAGCAGGAAATATACTGCTTATTTCAGACGAAGACTATGCCGTTACCTTTACAGCCGGAAATATTCTGCGGATGGGTTCGTCTTTTGTGGTAAACGATCCAGGCGGCCGGATTTTGGAATCGGTGCAGGACAAGTTAATAGGATATGAGATAGTGGTGTATGACCTGCGACCTGGACATAGGATAAATTACGATCCGCTTAAGCATGTCAGGAACAGGGAGGATGCAAAGCTGCTGGCGGAAGTAATCTCTGCAAGGAATACAGAATATGAGGTCGATGACCTTACGGATAAGATCTTAAAAATGTCAGAGGGGATGGAGGATGCGTTTGGCGGAATACAGGACATCCTGAAGCCCTTTCATGCTGCCGGAGATGAGTTTAGTTTTAAGGAGATCGGAAGTCGCCTGACAGGATTGTTTATCCTTACCTCAAAAGAATATGATCTGCTGACCGAGATGGCCATCTGCCAGATTGTGTCAGAGATCAATCGTTGCTGGACAAAGGAGCGTCAGATCCGACTATACTTAAATGGAGCAAAACGGATAGGTAGAGCCCTGAAAGAGTCAAAGTTTCCATTTATTCTGATGGACAGGTCTGTTGTTCCTGTCCGGAAGATATATGGAGAGATTTTCCTGTATAATATCAGTATCCAGGTTGCCTGCCGGGGATATGACTATGAGACAGCGGGATATTTTGCTCTCCGGGTTGGCGTGGACAGGGATAGGAGAAGAAAGGTGTTAAGAAGGATGGGCGTTGGAAAAGGTGCTGTCACAGATGGACCGATGCCAATGCTTATGAAAAAAGACGACTTCCTGAATCTTCCGGAGGACGAATGTATCATTGTCACCTTCAGGCTGCCTGCCATTAAGGATAAGAAGATATGTACAGAAAAGCAAATTTGATCATTTCAGTCCTGACAGCAATGTCGTGGCTTGCAGCTGTAAGCCTTTCAGGGACCGACAAGCTGATCGTTGGGACATTTCTCTTTCCGATATTGCCGTTGATCCCATTTGCAGGACATCTTTGGATTCCCGTTGTAAAGAAGATCCAGGAAAAAGGTGGAAAAATCGAGAGTCCCGGATACAGGCTTTTGTGGTACCTGTCGGTATTTCTGGTGAACCTGGTATTAGCCATATTATTAGCCGCAGGAATATGCCTGGCAGGATATACACTGGTGGATATGCTTACTTCAGAAAATACAGGGATTGACGGAATCGGCACGGCACTAATCCTTGTCTTTGCCGTATGGACAGCGGCACTAACGGTATTTCTTATTACAATGCTTCCACAGCTGCAAATACTTATGGTAGCGGTGCTGCGGATGATGAAAAAACTAAGAGCTATATTAACCACAGGTTGAATTGTATTTTAAAAGATTTTCTGCTAATATATAAGCATCAGGAAACAGAAAGGAGATTATAAACCATGAGACATATGAGTTACTTTTTCTCAAGCAAAGAATATCGATATTTTTCAGTATCAAGTTTTTATGAAAAATTTGGTCTTATTTGTCATGAGAAAAAAAACACGGATATGTCGGGATAATATCTCCGCGGAAATCTTCCAGCCGTCTGCTTTCTCCATGGCAGGCGGTATTTTTTTGGAGGATTTTTAAATGGTGACGATTGATATGGAGAAGACTGGAAAAAAGATAAAAGAGATAAGGAAAAGATCCGGAATGACGATCAGACAGGTACAGGAAGCCTGCGGGATATCTGCTGCTGCGGTGTGCAAGTGGCAGAACGGACAGGCAATGCCGACACTGGACAATCTTATCATCCTGGCAGATCTGTGGGATGTTAAAATGGATGATCTGATCGTCAGGCAGGTTTCCTGAAATGATGGGACGGTAGCTCAGATGGTAGAGCGATGGATTGAAGCTCCATGCGCCGCAGGTTCGATCCCTGCCCGTCCCATTAACGGCAGGTATGCAAATTGGTGAAGCAAGCAGTCTGTAAAACTGTGACATCAGAAACGTTGTGGGTCCGAGTCCCACCCTGCCGATTCTATACTCCCGTAGCTCAGTGGACAGAGCACACGGCTACGAACCGTGGTGTCAGGAGTTCGAATCTCTTCGGGAGTGTTTTGCCTTAGTTAAGGAGATATAAGAAGTGTTGGCAGAGAGGCCGATTGCACCGGATTGCTAATCCGGAGATCTGATAAAGATCCAGAGGTTCGAATCCTCTACACTTCGTTTTGCTGCAGTTGCTCAGTATGGAGAGAGCACCTGTCCTGAAAACAGCCGGTCCTTGTGGGGCTTGCAGGTTCGAATCCTGCCTGCAGCGTATTGGCATGAAAGAAGCCTCCGGAGAGATACCGCTCTCCAGAGACTATGACCTGATATCATGATCTGTCAGCATCTTCGAGAACTGCCCGTTCGAGGAGATTCATAACATATCCGGGACACTGGTTCGTTGCACTTTCCCAGTTCTCTAAGGTTCGCAGCGGAATATGGTATCTTCTGGAAAACTCAGCCCTGGATATCTTTAAACACTCACGCATTTCCAGGATAGACATGTGTTCTTTTGGTTTTCTATCATCTTCCGGGGAGCCTTCGATCTGATATGACATGAATCCAGCCGCGGATGGAAAAATACGGGTATAACTGGTTTTGCCTTCGTCGATCCATGTAATGCTGACATACACCTTTGCACATAAATATGGCCATTCCGGACTTAATATAGTACTATCCGCAAATATGCAAACATCGCATTCCTCAGCAATAGACTTATCATATATGATACGGTTGATTTCATCCTTGAAAAATTTGGCGCGGCAATAAGCCACAATGTCGTCCATTTCATACCTGTCACATTTGGAAATAAAGCATTTAATCTGTTTTCGCTTTATTTCCCACAGATCCGTACCATAATATTTGTCCATTTTAACCAGACTGTCGATAAACCCGCCGACAGGAGCAGGATTTAAAATTTTATAGGCAGCCTCAAGTTCTGCGTCAGATTTTTGGCAGCCTTTCTTAAATTTATCCATTAATTCATCCATCATTGCAACAAATTCCGTTTGAGTGTATTTATACATAACAACATTCCTTTCTTATTTTAAAAATTCTCTGCAGCAGATATTAATGCGTTCTACACTTATTCCAGATTTGCTAAGAACATTAACAATGATATCCGGATCGTTGGTAAGTTCCCAAAAAAGTTTGATCTTATTTTCATAGCTAAGTTCGCTGACTAATGCTTCGATTTTTTCCAGTTTCGCAGTATTTTCTCTTTCTCTTCGTTTCTTCTCCTCGGCTTTTATATCGACAATAATTTTCTCAAGCTCTTTTTTTCGACATGAATGGATTCGCCGTCCAGATAAATGCGATAAAGGTCAGGTCTTCCGTCAATCTTGGAACTATAGGTCTTTTCATTCCACATTCCCTCGAATTCCTCACCCTTAAAGTTTTTAACAGATATTTTTTTCATGACCAATACCTCCTGTTATTTGATAAAGTAATTATACCACCGAATCGGTGGTATTTCAATAAAAAATGGCAGAATGAATATATGTGTGCTGAATAAAGTTTCAGAATCGTTCTCAAAAACATATGTTCACAGGCACTTTTGGGCGCGGGGAAGTGCCTTGTCAAAAATGGAAATTTACTCTAATATGCGAAAATTTTGTTGTTCGCTGCCGCATGGAAACAGTAAGCAGTACAGCAGTCAAATCAGAACCGGGTTCCGATTGTAGTATTATTTTCTCAAATAATCGGCGATCGTCTTAAATATCGATTCATACATGGAGTCATGCAGGATATCATGGGTTCCGGGAAAGCTTCTGATCTCCGTATCCGGGTTGTTTTCTTTGTATGCTTTATATACCTTTCGGATGCCTTTTCCAAAACCAGATACCGGATCTTTTTTTCCATACAGGAATAAAGTCGGAATGGTATTATTCGGATTTTTAAGGTTTCTGCTGGCACATTCCATGCCTTTGGAAAACTCACAGAAAAAAGCAGGAGACACATCCTGACGAATAAGACTGTCACCAGTGTATTCCTTTCTCTTTTCATTATCTGTCAGAAGCCAGTAATTGGCTGGTCTGCCTTTGAACTTTTTGCCATATGTACCGAACATCAGATCATGGATCTTATCAGAAGCACAGGACATCCTTCCGGTATATTTTTTCCCGATCCAGGTTCTCATTATCCTCATCAGGAAAGCGGACTGCGCACCGGTACCGATCAGGATTTCTTTTTTGTAGGGAGTCAGGTCATGGGTTGTCCTCACAATGAAAGAACCCAGGGAAAATCCCAAAAGATAAATAGGAAGGTTTGGATATTTCCGGGCAACATATTCTCTTGCTGATACCATATCCTCAACCGTATCGTTCCAGTCATTAATGTACAAACAGGATGATCTTGGTGTGGTGCTGTGTCCGTGGCTGATGATGTCATTGCCAAAGACAATGAATCCGCGGCTGGTAAAATACTTTGCAAATTTCACATATCTTCCCATATATTCTGTCATTCCATGGCAGATCTGGATCAGGCCTTTGAGATCGCCCTTATATTCCGGTGCATAGATCTCCAGGTGCATGGATGTGTCTTTATCGTTTGATGGAATTGCTACAAATGTTCTTTCCACTGTATTTCCTCATTTCTTATTTTTCTGTAATATGCCAGATTTTGCAAAACAGAATAGATGGTGTCGGCGATAACCTTTTCTTCTGGTTGGATTATTCCGGCTGGCAGAACAATCTTCTTGCGTGAAGCATTATATTGCTTTCTTGGGGGAAAAGGAAAGTGTTTTTTGCATGTCTGAAAAAAGGTGTTTCGGATGTTCTGGAAATATAGGAAAGAATGTCCACAAAGTCAGCCTGTTTGACGTTTTCCTGTTTATCGCTTATACTGTAAGAACAACAGGAAAATCATGGGGAGACGCTGGGATGAGCATTGAGGTTGAAATCAAGCTAAAAATTCAAAACAGAGAGCAGGTCTTGGATTCTCTTAAAAAAATAGGATTTCTGGAAAACAGGTGCGTCGTAGAGACCGATATATACTATACCTCCAGACATCATGACTTTGCTGCACTGGGTGAAGCCCTGAGGATCAGAAAAGTAAAGGATCTGGAATTCCAAAAAGAGACAAGTGTGATCACCTACAAAGGTGCAAAACTGGATCAGGTATCCATGACCAGACAAGAACTGGAGACAGAAGTCGGAGATGGAGAAACGGTTAGAAAAATATTGGAACATATCGGATTTTGTCCGGTATCTCCGGTAGAGAAAAAGCGTCTGTATCTCGACAAAGATAATATGACAGCATGTCTGGATAAAGTAAAAGATCTGGGAGACTACCTGGAGCTGGAGATATTGACAGATACAGAAGAAAAAAGGACAGAAGCATTAAAACAGATAGAAGATGTCTTGGAAGCCTTGGGATATTCCATGAAGGACACAACGAGAACATCTTACCTTTCTATGCTGATGAAAAAAGAAAAGGATGGCAGAGATGCCTGAGGGACAAAAAGATGCACAAAGTAATGGTCTTTATTGATTATCAGAATTTTTTTATTTCCTGGAAGTGGAAGAACAGGGGTAGAAAACCTCCTTTTGTCGATTATCAAAAATTAGGGCGGCTGATAAACCGTCAGATCCCGTTGGATTCGGAGGTGATCAAAACATATCTGTTTGCATATAAGCCCTGTGACGAGCTGATGCTGCTGGAGCCTTATCAGAGATACTACAACTGGCTTACAGGAATGAAAAAGACTCCGTATCTGGAAGTAATAGAAGGACGGCAGGATATACACCGTATTCATGGGGTCGAGTTTGATATTAATGATCCTTCTACTTACACGACTGAAGAAAAGGAGACGGATATTAATATTGCCACACACATGATCACAAAAGGTTTTCAGAACGCCTACGACATAGCAATCCTGGTAAGCGGGGATACAGATTATGTACAGGTAATACGGACGCTGCATGATCTTGGTAAGATCGTAGTGATCGCCCATTTCCCAGAACAGAATATCGCAAAATACCAGGGCATGTACGATGCAGAAGTGATCCTGGATGACGATCTTTTGTATCGGGCTGGCAATGCATCTTATGGAAGAGAAAAGAGATACAAAAAGAGATATCCTTCCCGGTTTCCATCGGAAAAAAATTGAATTCGAATTCAAATTATTGTACTACAATCAGAAAAGAAGAGCATTGAGCTCTTCTTTTTTTCAGTCCCCCGGACCAAACAACATCTTTTTCCATCAGGTTGTCCGTTGCCATATTATATCCTGAAGCGGTTTGATCGCATTGGTAGCCGTCGCTTCCCAGTAATTTGTCATATCTCCTTCGTTTACCATATATTTATTCTTTTTTTCTCATCATAGTCATTGTTCATGATGGATTCAATCAGATGTCTTTCTGGAATTTCTTATCCATTTTTATAATATACCACTCCTGTTCTTTCCGTCTCCAGCCAGTTACCGCTCTTTGAAATACATTCTCCATTTATCTTGTATATTATTCGCTATATTATAAGCCAAAACGCACGGAACGGCATTCCCAATAATTTTATATGCTTCACTTGCTGAAACGCCCTTGCCGTCCTTTCTTGGTATCACAAAATCATATACATAGAGATAACTTCCCTCATCCACATATACAGATGGCCTCTGTTTTCTATTGACGGTGCCTCTGGTTCTATTTTTTCCCCGTTATGGCCTTTCTGTGATTTAAACCCTTGCCTTTTTCCGGCAATAGAGAAATCCTGACAGGGGAACCCGCCCGTGATAATATCAATGTCTTTTGGCAGTACTTTCTCCCCGTTTTTTTCTCTCTTCACGATATCAACAATGCTTTCTAAATGGTAAATATTTTTCTTTCTAAAATATGTCTCCCATGCAGTCTTTGCATCAGGTCTGATATCGTCTGCAAAAACTGTTTCAAAATCAGTGCGTCTTAACGTCACCCAGTCTCCGTTTTCTTCAGTAATCCAGTCAGGGTGTATGTCTTCATTAACAGATTTTTTCAGACATGAAAAACCACCTTCAAATCCAATATCCATACCACCGCAACCTGAAAATAGCGACAATAACTTCATATCATAGTCCCTTCTTTTTTCATTCT
>ENA-OVGB01000669-OVGB01000669.1-human-gut-metagenome-genome-assembly--contig:-NODE-669-length-37614-cov-3.636465_pt1 | contig 37614 bp, 31 predicted proteins | sample MGYA00237767_ERZ505413 | MGnify/ENA primary metagenome ERZ505413 (study PRJEB26158, sample SAMN06016410) | human gut metagenome | biome: human gut; feature: ankylosing spondylitis patient; material...
GACGAGGGACGGCGGATTTCGGATGCGGGGGAGGGGGCGTTTCTGCGGATGGGGAGGACGAGGGCCTTTTTGGCGTCTTCGCGGCAGGTGCGGCAAGCTTTACAGACGGGGCTCTTGTACCCTAAACCGGAAAAAGAGCGCATATACTGCTTTTTTAAGAGGGGTTGCCGAATATGTTCGATTTTCTCTATGTCAATGTGGTCTGGTTTCTCGCCGGATTCGTCAACGGAGTGACATCCTTCGGCGGCAATCTGTTCGCCGTTCCCCTCATGACTCTGGTGATGGACGCCAAGACGGCCATTATTCTCGGCTGCTTTGTGGGGACGGCCATCACGCTCACCATTGCCGTGTTCTATCATCGCGAGCTTCCGAAGCTCGAGTTCCTGCTTTCGTGTCTCGGCAGCGTGGCGGGGATCCCTCTCGGCATGCTTATTCTGAACGTGGCGCCTGCACGGGTCATCCTTCTTTCCTGCGGGGTCATTCTGCTTCTGTTTCTTGTCTGGCAGGCCGTGGCCGGAAGGTTGCACGGCTCCTTCAGGGTCCCTTTGTGGTGCATCGTGCCCATGAGCGTCGTGTCCGGCATCCTGCTCGGTTCCACCAGCATGGGAGGGCCCATCATCGCCATGTACGCCGTCATGCGCGGCTGGAACAAGGAAGTCACGCTCTCCATGCTGAACACCATGGCCGCGCTGGTCATGATCTGCCTCATGGTTTTTCAGTGGCGAAGCGGACTGTACACGCCGAAGATCATGCACATGGCGCTGTGGGCCACGCCGTGCACGGTCGCGGGCGTGCTTCTGAGCATTCCGGTCATACGCCGTCTTGATGCCCGTGTGTTCCGCGTGCTCGTGCTGGGCATGATGGCGTTTTCCACGGTCATGCTTTTCGTGAAGGGGCTCACGGCCTGATGCGGCGGGGTGTCAGCATGCGGATCCGTCCGGCACGGGAGGATGGCTTCACGAAGGAAGGCCGTGCCGGGCCCTCTTCCGGTCAGTCGTGTGTTATGTTGAACTTCTTTATTTTCAGATAGAGCGTGCTTCGGGCGACGCCCAGAACAGCGGCCGTCCGGCGTATGTTCCACTGGTTTTCTCTCAGCGTGGTCAGAATGGTTTCCCGCTCCTTGTCCTGGAGCTTGCCCTTCATCTGGATTTTCTCCGGAGTCAGTCCTGAAATATAGGCCGGCAGATCCGCCATGGTGATGTGTTCCGTTTCCGCCACGGCGACGGCCCGCTCCACGCAGTTTTCGAGTTCCCGCACGTTGCCGGGCCAGGCATACATCCTGAGAGCGGTGAGAACGTCGTCGTCGAAGCCGGTCAGATGTTTGTTGAGATCGACGGCAAACTTGGAGAGAAAGGCGCTTGCCAGAAGAATGATGTCGTCTCCGCGTTCCGAAAGGCTGGGAATGTGCAGCACGAAGGCGTTGAGTCTGTAGTAGAGATCCTTGCGGAAGGTGTTGAGTCTCACGGCCTCGCTCAGATTCCTGTTCGTTGCCGCAATGACGCGCACGTCCACATAGGTGGATTTCTTGCCGCCCACTCTTGTGACTTCTCCGTTCTGAAGCAGGCGCAGGAGACTGACCTGGGCTTCCAGGGGCATTTCTCCGATCTCATCGAGGAAAATGGTGCCGCCGTCGGCGAGTTCGAACTTGCCCGGCTTGCCCTGACGTACGGCGCCTGTGAAGGCGCCTTCGTTGTATCCGAACAGTTCCGACTGCACGAGGTTGCGCGGTATGGCGCCGCAGTTGACGACGATGAAGGGGCCGCGGCGTCTTGAGCTGTCGTTGTGGATGGACTGCGCGAAAAGCTCCTTGCCGGTGCCGGAGTCTCCGAGAATAAGCGTGGTGATGTCGCTTTGCGCCGCGTTTTTGCCCATGCGCACGGCATCCTGTATGGCCTCGGACTCTCCGAGTATCTGGTCGAAGGTGTACACGGCCTTGGAGCCGATGGCGCGTGAGGCGAAATCCCGTATCGGGCTGTTCTCCTGAAGCGTGAGCACGCTGCCCTTGTTGGGAAGAGGGGAGAAGGACAGCAGACAGGGAATGCTCTGAATGCCGTTGAGAAAGGTGACTTCCCTGTGCTGGAACGGCGTTTTCTGATTGAGCTCCGAGACTATGCTGTCCTGCGTGTGGAAGATTCTCCGGAAGTTCTGTCCTTCCGGAGGGCTCGTCAGCTTGAGCATGGCGCAGGCCTTTTTGTTGATGGACTTGATGACGCCGTCGGAGTTCAGAACGACGACGCCTTCATCCAGAGAATCCATGATGGCCAGCTGCTCTTCCAGAAGATCGGTCAGGAATATCTGTTCCGTGATGGCGTGAGCCACGGCCTCCACGAGGCCGCTGGTGTGATAGTAGTGATGGCCTTCGCAGGGGATGGAAATATTGAACACCCCTATGACGCTGCCCCGCGTGTCGTATACCGGGGCGGCCGAACAGTACCAGGCATGCTCTTCCAGACTGTAGTGTTCCGCCCCCACGAGCTCCACGGAGGAGGCCTCGGCAAGGCAGGTGCCGATGCCGTTGGTGCCGCAGACTTCTTCCGTGAGGATGTCTCCCACGACATGGGAAGGCGTGAGATTGCGGCTGTCCTGATAGCAGGAATACAGCACGACGCCGTTTTTGTCGGCAAGCGTGATGGTGCCGTTCAGCATGTCTATGGATTTGAACAGCTTGCCCATGATGGCCGAGGCACTGTTGATGAAGTCCTTGTTGCGCTCAAGGATGGTCTGAAGCTGCTGAGGCGGAACGGAAGCTCTCTTCTTGTGATACGGGTCGACGTGAAGCTGACGTGAGCGGACCCAGGAGTCGTACACTTTCTGCCTGATGACCGAAAAGTCGACATCTTTTCCCTGCTGAAAGGCCTCCCACTGCTCTTTTATGCTATTTTTGTCAATAATGTAGGATGGCAAGGAGCTGTTCACGAAGGCCTCCCTCGAAAAAATGGTGGAAACATGCACCGGAAAAGCGGGATCTGAGACTTTTTCAAAATGAAATCCGTTGAGACTTGTTGAGCGTAAAATAAAAATTGTATGATATCAATACATGTTTTCAGGTCTTCTGTCCGACTGTTTTGTTTGAAAATAGGACTGTTCCGTTTTTTGTCGTTTTCGGCAGAAGGAAGCGTGACTTTTGGTAATTTATTGAATATATAGGTGAAAAAAGACAAAAACGGATTGATGGACCAGGAGATTTTACAAAAAAGGATTAAAAACGCTTCGTCCTATAATCGGACATGTATTATAACACATGTCCGATTATCATTCAAAAATGTACGATTTTGGCAAATGACGCCGCAACGCGGATGCCGGGATATCAGACTGTTATCTCCAATGTGCTGAAAATAACATTTTGGCATGATTTTTGCAAAAACGTTAACGGTTCCCGTTGACCGTCGCTTCCGGAAAGGGATTTTCCGGTGACTGGCGAAGTCACGGTTGTGTGCCCGCTCTGCCGTTTCGGCGGCCGGGTGGAATTCATCATTCGTAACATGTCCGGGCTGTATGAGGAAAGTATGATTTCACGACAAACATTGAAACCGGTTGCCACGATCCTGGCGGTAGGACTGGCCATTTTTCAGATCTATTTCACTGCCGGATTCGGCGTGATGGACTCGCAGATGCTCAGGGTCATCCACCTCGGCACTGTGCTTACCCTGGTCTTTATTTACTTTCCTCCCAAGAAGCCGGTGGAAGGTGTCAAGGAAAATCCCCTGTGGCTGCTCCTTGATCTCGTGCTCATATGCGGAGCATTCTGGTCGGCCTATTTCCTTGTCTCCGACATCGACTACTACCTTGAGCGCATCCGCTACATCGATCCCGTGACGGATATCGAGGCCGTGGCCTCCACGGTGGCGGTCCTTCTGGTGCTTGAGGCGACGCGCCGCGTGGCCGGTCTTCCGCTCGTCATCGTGTCGTGCTGCTTTCTTGCCTACGGCATGTGGGGACAGTACCTGCCGGGGATACTCCGTCACGACGGCGTTTCCTACAAGATGCTCTGCGAGCAGCTGTATCTCGTGACGGAAGGCCTGTACGGCATCCCCCTCGCGGTGTCCTCCACCATGATCTTCGCCTTCGTCATGTTCGGCTGCTTCCTTCAGAATGCCGGTCTGGGACAGGTCTTTCTTGACCTCGCCTGCGTGGCCACCCGTCGTTCCAAGGGCGGACCTGCCAAGGTGTCCATCTTCGCATCCGCGCTCTTCGGCTCCATTTCCGGTTCCGCCGTCGCCAACGTGTACAGCACCGGCACGTTCACCATTCCGCTCATGAAGCGCGTGGGCTATGCCCCCGCCTTCGCCGGCGCCGTCGAGGCCGTGTCCTCCACGGGCGGTCAGCTCATGCCCCCCGTCATGGGCGCCACCGCCTTCGTCATGGCCGACGTGACCGGCGCAGGCTACATGGCCGTGGCCACGGCCGCGCTTCTGCCTTCCATTCTCTATTATTTCTCGCTGTTCATGATGATCCATTTCGAGGCCGTGAGAAAGAACATCGGCGTCATGCCCGCGGACGAGATCCCCGATGCCCGCAGCGTGTACCGTCGTCTGTACCACATCCTGCCCATCATCATTCTCATCTACTTCCTGGTGTCCGGACGCAGCGTCATTTCCTCGGCCTATCTGGGCACGCTTTCCGTGCTCATCGTGTCGAGCTTCAGCAAGTCCACCCGCTTCAGCTTCCGCAAGCTCGTGGAAACTCTGGAAGGCTCCTCCCGCAATGCGCTCATGATCTCCACCTGCAGCGCCTGCGCCGGCATCATCGTCGCCATGGTGTCCATCACCGGCATCGGCTACAAGTTCATCAGCCTCATCACCGACCTCGGCAGCTACAACATCCTGCTTCTGCTGGTGCTGCTGATGTTCACCTGCTTCGTGCTCGGCATGGGCGTTCCCGCGACTCCCGCCTACATCATTGTGGCCACCCTCGGCGCTCCCGCCCTCATGAAGCTCGGCATCCCCACCCTGGCCGCGCATCTCTTCGTGCTCTACTACGCCATTCTTTCCGAGATCACGCCGCCCGTATGTCTGTCGGCCTACGCAGGAGCATCAATAGCAAAAGCAAACGCCATGGTGACGGGCTGGCGGGCATTTAGACTCGGCATCGTGGCGTACATCATTCCGTTCATGTTCATTTTCCAGCCGTCGCTGCTGCTCATCGGCGATACGGCCACGGTCGTGCAGTCCATCATTACGGCCATAGTCGGTGTGATAGCTCTGGCCGGCGGAATGCAGGGATACTTCGTGACGGAGAGCCGTCTGCTGGAACGTATTATGCTTATCGGAGCCGGTCTCACGCTTCTGTATCCCGGACTTTATACCGACCTTCTCGGCCTCGGTCTCATTGTCGTCGTGGCCCTTATTGAAATGCCTCGTCGTAAAGCCCTTCGTGCCAGCACGAAGGGAGGAACCCTCTAATACTGGAGAGCTGTTATGAGTTCCATGTTCAAAAAAGTTCTGCTTGCCGCTCTGCTGGTTGCTTCCACCTCTGTTGCGGCTCAGGCTGCGGAATCTCTCCGCATCGTTTCTGCCGCCAACCCCAGCGGCACCTGGTATATCGGCATGGGTGCCGTGGGCAAGGTGTACACGACCATGACTCCCGGCACGGACGTCACCATGCTGCCCGGCGGCGGCGCGACCAACCCTCCGCGCGTGGCTTCCGGAGCCGCTGATCTCGGCGTGGCCGAAAACAGCATCCTGACGGCCTTCAAGAACGGCACCGAACCCTACAAGAAGCCCACCACCAAGGGCATTGCCTCGATCATCAATCTTCAGGACCGCATCAACTATCAGATCGTGTCTCCCGTGGCCTCTCCGGTCAAGGATCTGCGCGACCTCAAGACCATGAAGAACGTGAACGTGGGCGTGGGTTCCACCGGCGGCTCCACGGAAAAGATCTTCCGCAACCTGCTGAAGGAATACGGCATCACCTATGACGACATCCGCGCCAACGGCGGCAAGATCGTGACCAACGGCTTCGACGACATCGCCAACATGGTCAAGGACGGTCAGATCGACGTGTTCGTCTGGATCGGACCCGGTGAAGCCTGGTTCATCGTGGACGTTTCCGGCAGCGTGCCGCTGAAGTTTTTGTCCATCGACCCCGAGATCGCCGAGCGCGCCGCTTCCAAGATGGGCATCCATGTCGGCACCCTTCCCGCCGAATACTACAAGGGCACGGTCGGTCCCAATGTGACGACCTTCTGGGACACCAACGCCATCTTCGTGCGCGACACCCTGAGCGACGAGGCCGCCTATCAGCTGACCAAGTCCATCATCGAGGGCAAGGAAGACATCGCCCGCGCCAATCCTTCCTGGGCTTCCATCGATCCCAAGCTCGGCTGGCAGGGCAACGTGTTCCCTCTGCATCCCGGTGCTGAGAAGTACTACCGCGAACACGGCTACATGAAGTAGGCCTTTTTCTCACCTTTTTCCTTCGGGGGCTTCGGCCCCCGGCCTTTCGCCTTTTCGGGAGTCTGCCCGGCAGGACGAGTGGCCGGAATTTCCGGAATTTCCGGGTGTTCCCGCATTCCTTTTCCACATTTTTCAGGAAGCAGCATTGAGGTTATGTTCATGAATGTTTCTCCATTGTTTCAGCCTGTCGGCATAGGGCCGCTTGTATTGAAGAACCGTTTCGTCATGGCCCCCATGTCCGTTCACATGACGGAAGACGGCAGCGTGACGGACAAGGAGATCGCCTATACGGAACGACGTGCGGCCGGAGGCGTGGCCATGATCATCGTCGGTTCCGTCTGCGTGCGCCCCGACGGCAACTTCGGCGGTCAGCTCTTCATTGAAAACGACGACCGCATCGCGGGCCTGCGTCGCTTGACGGATGCCGTACACCGTCATGACTGCCTCATTGCTGCGCAGATCCATCATTCGGGACGCGAGACCAACAAGAAGACGTCCGGCTATCAGCCTGTGGCCCCCTCGCCCTTTGAGCCGGAATCCTTTACCGGTGCGCAGGCCGAATATGATCCTCCGCACGTTCTGAGCACGGAAGAAGTGCGGGAGATGGTGGAGTGCTACGCCCAGGGCGTGCGCCGCGCCAAGGAAGCCGGCTTCGACATGTGCGAGCTGCACTGCGCGCACGGTTATCTCATCAGCTCCTTCATGTCGCCTCTGACCAACCGCCGCACGGATGAATACGGCGGCTCCTTCCTCGGCAGGATGCGCTTTGTCACGGAGATCATCCGCCGCAGCCGCGAGCTCGTGGGCGAGGAATATCCCATAACCTGCCGCATCGTGGGCGACGAGCTGCGCGAAGGCGGCATAGACATGGCCCTTGCCGCCGACATCGCCAGGTATCTCGAGAAGCTCGGCGTGGCGGCCCTGAGCGTGTCGGCCGGTATGTTCCCGTTTGTGCGCACGGTGTCCAACATGTACCATCGCCACGGCGTGAACGCGTATCTTGCGGAAAACGTCCGCGACGCCGTGCATATTCCCGTCTTTGCCGCCGGTCAGCTCGACAGGCCCGAAGTGCAGCTTGAGGTCCTGGAAAAGGGCAAGGCCGACGTGGTGTGCATAGGCCGCACGCTCATTGCCGATCCCGATTATCCGAACAAGCTGCGCGAAAACAGACTGGACGACGTCATATGGTGCATTGCCTGCAACAAGGGCTGTCATGACCGTTCCGCCGGTGACCGCAGCGTGAAGTGCGCGCTCAACGTCATGACCGGACGCGAGACCGATCCCGCCTTTGCGCTGACGAAGGCCGAAAAGCCCGCCCGCGTCATGGTCATAGGCGGAGGTCCTGCCGGCATGCAGGCCGCGGCCGATGCGGCAAGGCGCGGACATGCGGTTTCCCTGTGGGACGACCGAGACATTCTCGGCGGACGTCTCAGACTGGCGGCCGTTCCTCCGCACAAGAACCGCTACGGAGAAGCCTGCGACTATCTGGCCCGCGAGGTGCGCAAGCTGCCCATCGACGTTCATCTTTCCCACAAGGTCACGCTCGACGACGTGAAGGCCGAAAAGCCCGACGCCGTGATCCTTGCCACGGGCAGCGTGCCCTTCGTCCTGCCCGTGAAGGGCATCGATCAGGACTTCGTGGTTCCCGTGGACGAAGTGCTTGCAGGAAAGGCTTCCGTGGGCCGCAGAGTGGCCGTCATAGGCGGCGGCTCCGTGGGTGCGGAAACCGCCCATCTTCTGCTGGAACAGCAGCAGCGGGAAATCTACATTCTGGAAATGCGCGAAGGCATAGGCATAGATCTGCCTCAGGATGCCCGCATCTGTCTTCTGCACATCTTTGAGAATTCTCTGTCCATGCACTGCATGACCGGCAGCAGGGTCACCGGCATCGGCGATCATGCCGTCACGCTGGAGCGTGGAGGACGTGAGGAACGTCTGGAAAACATCGACACCGTGGTCATGGCCGTGGGCGCCCGTCCCAATCAGAGCCTGAAGCAGGGCATTGAGGACATGGGCGTGAAGGTGCTCGTCATCGGTGATGCCGAGTCTCCCCGCGACTACGTGAAGGCCATACGCCAGGGCGCCGAGGCCGGACGCGCCGTCTGAGATCCTCTCTTTGTGAGTCCCTGTCCCTTACTTAACAGAACGCGGCCGCAGGGCCGCCCATGATTCAGGAGTCTTTGTATGAAAATCATTGATGCCCGTCTTCGTCCTCCGCTCAAGGACTATCTTCGCTGCAATCTGTACCGTGATCCGAAGAAGACCCAGGCCTGGAGCGACAACTTCCTCATGAAGCTCTCTCCGGCGGCCGAACAGCGCAACGCCGAGCTGCTGTATCAGGAGATGGACGAAGCCGGTGTCACCCTCGGCGTCATGACCGGTCGTCAGAGCCCGGACATGGGACACGTGTCCAACGACGATCTTATGGCCATCGTGAAGGAGCAGCCTTCCCGCTTCGTCGGCGTGGCCGGTGTGGACGGCAGCAATCCTGCGGCGGCTCTCGCGGAGATCGAGCGCACCGTGGTCAACGGCAACCTTCATGCCGCCGGCATGGAACCCGGCTGCGGCGACATTCCCATGTACGTGGACGACGCCCGTCTGTATCCCATCTATCAGTACTGCATGGAACACGGCATTCCCATGTTCCTCATGGGCGGAGGCGGCAACGGCCCGGACATCTCCTTCAGCAATCCCGAACACATCGACAGGGTGTGCCGCGACTTCCCGCATCTGACCGTGGTGAACATGCACGGTTCCTATCCGTGGGTGCCGCAGGTGCTCTTCAGCTGCATGTGCCACTCCAACATGTATCTTGCTCCCGACATGTACATGTACAACATGCCCGGCGTTCAGGATTACGTGGTGGCCGCCAACGGCTTTTTGAAGGACCGCTTCCTCTTCGGCAGCGGCTATCCCTACATCCCGCTGAAGCAGGCCGTGGATCTCTTCCTCGCCATGCCCTTCAAGCAGGAAGTGCTTCCGAACCTTCTCTATAAGAACATGGCCAGAGTCCTCGGCCTTGACATGGAATAATGCCCCGGGGCGTCTCGGAAGCGGCTCCCTTTTCTTCTTTCACCGTGCGCCTTCCTCTTTGCGGGAAGGCGCGCCATTTTCATACCGAGGTGTCCATGCTGTTTTCGCCTGTCACGATCAACAAGACGGAATTTAAAAACCGCATCATCTTTCCGTCCATGCTGACGCGCTTTGCCGCCAGCGGTGGAGAAATGAGCGATCAGCTCATGAACTATCATGTCGCCCGCGCCGTCGGCGGCGCGGCTCTGAACATGCTTGAAGCCACATGCGTCCATCCTTCCGGCATCTGCTTTGAAAACGGACTCAGCCTTTACGACGACCGGTACATAAGGGGGCTTTCCCGCTTTACCGCCGCCATTCATGCGGCGGGCGGCAAGGCCGGCGTGCAGCTCAATCACGGCGGACTGCATTCTCTGCCCGCCGTTTCCGGCCACGCCGTGCCGCTGGTTTCCTTCGTTCCCGGCATGACCCCGGAATCCAATTCCCGCGTTCTGGACGAAGAGGAGATCCATGAGCTCGTGGAGGCCTGGGGACAGGCCGCAAGAAGAGCCGTGGAAGCCGGATTCGACATCGTGGACATCCACGGTGCGCACGGCTATCTCATCGGTCAGTTCCTCTCGCCCCTGACCAACCGTCGCACCGATGCCTACGGCGGCGACTTTGAGCGCCGCATGCGCTTCCCGCTGGAAGTCATTCGTTCCGTGCGCAAGGCCGTGGGACCCGATTTTCCCGTATCTTTCCGCTGCAGCGTCGAGGAATTTCTGCCGGGAGGCATCACTCTCGATCTCGGCTGCCGCATCGCCAGGGAAATATGCGCGGCCGGCGTCGATCTTTTCAACGTCAGCAGCGGCACCTGCACCAACACCTGGTACATCGAATCCCCGGCGGCGCTTCCCGCCGGATTCAACGGCGACCGCGCCCGGGCCGTGCGCAGGGCCGTGGGGCCGGACATGCGTCTTGCCGTGGCTGCCCGCATAGGCAGACGCGACGTGGCCGAAGGGCTGCTTGCTCCCGGCGGCGTGGACATGGTGTGCATGGGACGTGCGCTCATCGCCGATCCCGAGCTTCCCAGAAAGCTCATGGAAGGCAGGGATGAAGCGGTGCGTCCCTGCATCTACTGCTGCGAAGGCTGCTGCAAGCAGCCGCTCATGAGCTGCGCGCTCAACCCCGAAGTGGGCCGGGAAGGATTTCCCAGACCCGTCGTTTCCGAAAAGAAGAAGGTCATCGTCGTGGGCAGCGGCCCTGCCGGCATGGAGTTTGCGCGCACGGCGGCCTCTCTCGGTCACAGCGTCGTTCTCTATGAGGAACATTCCTCGCTTGCGGGCAAGCTCGGTCCTGCGTCCATTCCTCCGGGAAAGTCTCTTCTTGCCACGGCGGCAAAGTGGTTCGAGCACAGCCTTGCCGCGTACGGCGTGGTGGTCAGGACCGGCGTGCACGTCACGGCCGACATGCTGAAGAAGGAAAAGGCCGACGTCGTGTTCGTGGCCACGGGCAGCAAGCCCGTATGTCCCGGATTTTTGAAGGAAGCGGCGACGAAGAAGAACACCCGCCTGCATCAGGCCGTGGACGTGCTTGAAGGCACCGCGCAGGTCGGACACCGCGTCATGGTGCTCGGCGGCGGTCTTGTGGGCTGCGAAAGCGCGGCGTTCCTGGCGGACAGGGGCTGCGAGGTGACCATCGTCGAACTTCGCGCCGACCTTGCTCCCGACATGGAAAAGCACGGCCGCTTCTTCCTGCTCGAAGAGCTGAAGGATCATCACGTCACGGTCATGACCGAGCATTCCCTCAACGAGGTGTTCGACGACGGCCGCGTCACGGTGAAGGACTGCTACGGCAACATTCTGGAACTGCCTGCCTTCGACGGCATTGTTCTTGCCGTGGGCTACAGCCCGGATCAGCAGCTCTGCGCCGATCTCAGCCGTGAGGGAATTCCCTTCCTGGCTGCCGGCGACTGCACGAAGACGGGCAAGATCTTCGATGCCGTGCACTCCGCTCATGACGCGGCTCTGAAAATCTGAATCGAACCTGCAACGGCGGAGCGGCATCGCAGATTTGCCGTTCCGCCAGAATGAAAGGATTGCTTATGTCTCTTATTCCTCAGGCTCACAGAATGGAAAATGCTCCCCTCTCCAAGATCCGCGAAATCATCGCCTACGCGGGAAGCCTGGAGGCGGCGGGCAAGCGCATCATCCATCTGGAGATCGGCGAGCCGGATTTCGATACTCCCGCCCATATCGTTGAGGCCTGCAAGAAGGCTCTCGATGAAGGCAAGGTGCATTACGGTCCCGTGACGGGCATTCCCGAACTCCGGGCGGCCGTGGCGGAGCGCTACAACAGGATGTACGGCTCCTCCTATGAGGCTTCGGAAGTCATGATAACCGTGGGCGTGGAGCAGGGCGTGTTCCTCGCTATGAACGCCTATCTCAATCCCGGCGACGAGATCCTCGTGCCCGATCCGGGGTATCTCTGCTATTTCACGCTGCCCAACATCACGGGAGCGAAGGCCGTGTCCTACGCCCTTGAGGAGAGCAACGACTTCCAGGTGGACGCCGAGGCCCTGGAAAAGCTGGTGACGCCGAACACGAAGGCCATTCTGCTCAATTCGCCCTCCAATCCCTGCGGCTCCGTGCTCGATGAACGTTCCCTGCGCGTGGTGGCCGACATGGCCCGCAGACACAATCTGCTCGTCATTTCCGACGAGGTCTATGCCGACATGGTGTACGGCGGAAAGAAGTACTGCAGCGCGGCGTCCCTGCCTGAGCTGAAGGAACGTCTCATCGTTCTGCACGGCTTTTCCAAGTACTTTGCCATGACCGGCTGGCGCATAGGCTACATGCTGTGCGACAGCTCCCTCATGGATCCCATGATGCGCCTGAACTTCTACAACCTGTCCTGCCCCTGCACCTTCATCCAGTATGCCGCTCTGGCCGCGCTCAGGGAGGACGATGCGCCTTCCCGCGCCATGGTGGCGGAGTATGAAAAGCGCAGGAACTACATGGTGGAGGCGCTCAACTCCCTGCCCGGATGCTCCTGCCTGCGTCCTGACGGCGCCTTCTACATCTTCGTGAACATCACCGGAACGGGCATGACGGGCGACGAGTTCTGCCGCGTCATGATCGACGAGGCCGGAGTGTCCATGACGCCCGGCCATGTGTTCGGTCCCATGGGCAAGGACTTCGTCCGCGTCTCCTACGCCAACTCCATGGACAACCTCAGGCTTGCCATATCGCTCATGCGCGAAGTGCTGGAAAAAAGGGTGGACAGATGAGTGCGTTTGACGAAAAGCTTAGGGCCGGACAGGGCGTCGTCGGCACCTTCTGCCATCTGGGCGGAACCATTGCGGCGGAATGTCTCGGCCTCTCCGGGCTCGACTACGTCATCATCGACACGGAGCACGGTCCCTTTACCGAGGAAAGCACGGGAGACATGATCCGTGCCATGCAGCTGCACGGAGCGGAACCCTTTGTCCGTGTGCGCGACAGTTCCCGCGCGGCCGTGCTGCACGCGCTGGATCTCGGCGCCCGGGGCATCATCATTCCCGACGTGCAGTCGGCGGACGAGGCCCGCAGACTCGTGCAGTACGCCAAGTACTTTCCCATGGGCTCGAGGGGCTTCGCCTTTTCCCGCAGTGCGCAGTACGGTTTCTCCCCTGCCCTGAAGGACCTCGGCGGCTACTTCGATGCGACGAACCGGCATGCCATACTCATGCCGCAGTGCGAGACTGCCGGAGCCCTGAAGGACATCGAGGAAATAGCGGCAATGGAAGGCATCGACGGCATCTTCGTGGGCCCGTACGATCTTTCCGTGGCGCTGGGAGCTCCGGCGAGCTTCTCCACGCCGGAGTTCAAGGCCGCGCTGGAGCGTATTCTTGCGGCCTGCCGCAAAAACGGCAAGCTGGCCTTCATCTACGCCAACACCATGGCCGAGGCGAGAAGCTGCTTTGCGCAGGGCTATCAGGGCGCGGCCGTGGGCACGGACACCGTGTTCCTGGTCAAGGCCGTGCAGGCCATGCTCGAGTCATGACTCTGACGGGCGCTCCTTCCTCCGGCCGGAAACGGTCCTTGAAGGAGCGCCCGACTGGTATCTCTGTCGGACGCATCCGGCAGACGCCCCGTCTTCCGGGATCCCCGGCTCATGAATCAGGACTGCGCCTTTTCCGCAGAAGGAGGACGTCATGCAGGCAAGGCCTGTCTCCACGCTCAGGGTCTGTTTGTGTCTGGCGTTGCTGTATCTTTCCTGGGGCGGAAGCTTCCTCGGCATAAAGCTGACGATTGTCGGATTCCCTCCCGTGTTCCAGAACGGTCTGCGCATGTGCGGAGCGGGGATCCTCATGCTCGTCATCCTGCCGCTGACAAAGCACGGCAGGCCCAGAAATGCCATGGAGATCCTTCATTACGCCGTGCTGGCCTTCTTCATCATGTTCATGAACAATGCCTGTCAGGCGCTGGGGCAGAAGAGCGTCCCTTCCGGGGTGACGGCGCTGCTCTACGGGGCGGTTCCTTTGTTCATGGTGCTCGGAGACTGGCTCGTCCTTCACGGACCGCGTCCCGGCAGGGGACAGTCTGCGGCCATAGTCGGGGCGACGACGGGCATGGCCCTGCTCACCGTTGCCGGAGGAGAGCAGATGTCGTGTCCGCTGCCGGGAGTGGCGGTCATCCTGCTCGGCGTGCTCTGCTTCGTGGCCGGTTCCCTCTACGCCAAGCGTTTTCTCAGCTCGGCAGGCATGTCTCTCTACGGCGGCATGTCGCTGACCATGCTGTTCGGCGGCATCATGTCGCTTCTGGCAAGTCACGTCTTAGGAGAGCGCTTTTCGATGGCGTCCATGACGGCGACCTCTCTCGGCGGCATGATCTTTCTGACGTTTTTTACCAGCGTTCTCGGCTACATCTGCTATTACTGGCTGCTTAAAAACACCCGGACCATGGTGGCCGTGTCCTTTGCCTACATCGATCCGGTCATAGCCGTGGCCCTGGGCGCGATGTTCGGCGGGGAGTCGCTTTCCGCCGTCGTCGTCATTTCCTGCGTGCTGATCGTGGGCTCGGTGATTTTCGGACTCCATGAGGGGAGTCCGGTCCCGAAACGTGCGGTCCGGTAGGTAAATTTCCTCCTGCCTCAGGGCTGCGGACATTATCCCCTGTTTGCGCGGCCCCGGCAAAAGGTGTTGCGGCAGGCACTGCATGGCCTGCCGCAGCGCTTCCTTTCATGGCGAGGGAGAGTGTCGGACGCTTTGTCCGGCAGTCGTCATGATGAAAAAGGCCCCCGTGCGGGCAGAACCTGCCTCTGCGTCCGCATGGGGGCCTTTGTTCGGAAGGGCATGCCGCAAGGACATGCCCCGAGCTTTTGGAGAAAAGCTGCGGCCGATGCCGCAGCTTCCGGGTCATCAGAAGATGCCGTGCACCTGACCGGTCTCGGTATCCACGTCCACGCGACGGAAGGCGGGGTTGGAGCCGGTGCCGGGCATGAGCGATATCTTGCCGGAGACGGGAACCACGAGGCCCGCGCCGCCGTAGAGCAGCACGTCGCGGATCTTGAGACGCCAGCCGGAAGGCTCGCCCTTGAGATCGGGATTGTCGGAAAGGGAGTACTGCGTCTTCACCATGCACACGCCGAGCTCGGAGGCGTCGGGACGCGCCTGCATTTCGGCAAGACGGCTTTCGGCTTCGGGGCTGTAGTCCACGCCGTCCGCGCCGTACACGTCGCGGGCGATCTTTTCGATGCGGTCCTTGAACGGAGCGTTCCAGTCGTAAAGAGGACAAAAGTCGGTCTTTTCGTTGCAGGCGTCCATGACGGCGTCGGCCAGCTCGAGAGCGCCTTCTCCGCCGTGTTCCCAGTGGGTGGAAACGGCCACGCGCGCGCCTTCGGCTTCGCAGATCTCACGGATGCGGGCGATTTCCGCGGGCGTGTCGGTGACGAAGGCGTTGATGCACACCACGGGCGAAGTGCCGGATTTCTTGATGGTGCGGATATGATGCAGAAGGTTGCAGCAGCCTTTTTCCACGAAGCCCACGTTTTCCTGACGGTATTCTTCGGGCAGGGCGCGTCCGGGACGGGGCAGGGGCGCGCCGCCGTGACTCTTGAGGGCGCGCACGGTGGCCACGAGCACGGCCGCGTCGGGGGCAAGGCCGCTGTAGTGGCACTTCAGGTTCCAGAATTTTTCATAGCCGATGTCCGCGCCGAAGCCGGATTCCGTGACATGGTATTCGGAGAGCTTGAGACCGAGCCTGTCGGCAATGACGGAGCTCTGACCGAGGGCGATGTTGGCAAAGGGACCGGCATGCACGAAGACGGGCTGTCCTTCGATGGTCTGGATGAGGTTGGGCTTGATGGCGTCTATCATCCAGGCGGCCATGGCTCCGGCGACCTGAAGATCTTCGGTGGTCACGGGCTTGCCCGCGCGGTCGTAGGCCACGATGATGCGGCCGAGTCTCTCACGCATGTCCTTGAGGTCGCGGGCCACGGAAAGGATGGCCATGACTTCGGAGGACACGGAAATATCGAAGTGGGAGGTCATCATGAAGCCGTCGGACTTGCCGCCCATGCCGATGACCACGTTGCGCAGGGCCTGGCAGCAGAAGTCGATGACCCAGTTCATGCGCACGTTGGTGGGGTCGATGTTCAGACGTGGCTGACCGGAAAGACGGAGAAGCTTTTCGTCGTCGTAGTTGCGCTCGTGCTGCATTCTGGCGGTAAGCGCCACCATGGCCAGGTTGTGGGCGTTGGTCACGGCGTTGATGTCGCCGGTGAAGCCGAGGGAATACTGCGTCAGGGGAATGCACTGGGAAAGGCCGCCGCCCGCCGCGGAACCCTTGGTGCCCATGGTGGGACCGCCGGAGGGCTGACGGATGGCCGCGGAGACCTTCCGGCCGCGCTTTGCAAGGCCCTGCACGAGGCCGATGGTGGTGGTGGACTTGCCTTCTCCGAAGGGAGTCGGAGTGATGGCCGTCACGTCGACATATTTACCGTCGGGACGGTCCGCCAGACGGGAAAGCACGGACTGATAGTCCACCTTGCCCATGACGTGCCCGTAGGGCAGCAGTTCCTTGTCTTCAAGGCCCAGTTCTCTGCCGATCTGGTAAATGTCTTTCATGCGGGATTCCGCGTCCTGGGCGATTTCCCAGTCCGCGTGCTGCTTGGGATCCAGAGCCATTGTCCGTTCTCCTTGTGGTTGGGGGTTCGTCTGTGGTTATACGGCGTGGCGTCGTTTAGCTCAAGCTGTTTTTCTTTTGCCGCATCCGGGAGAAAAGGTCGGCAAAGTCCTGCGGCAGCGGCTTTTCGGGCCTGTCGTGCTCCATTTTTGCATCGGCTCCGCAAGAGGCTGAGGCATGAGCCGAAGGGCGCGGGGGACGTGTGTTCCGGTTGCCAGTGCCCGGCCGCAGGCGTATGAATTCGGAAACCGCAAGGGGGAATTATGAGAGAAAGTACGCTTCACCTGCTGGAAGAAATGCAGGTCAATGAAAAGACGGACAGCGAGATCTACACCAGGCTTGCAAGGCGCGTGGGCGGCGAGAACGGCGAGGTGCTCCGCCGCATGGCCGCCGATGAGGCGAGACACTGCGAGGTGTGGGGCCGCTATACCGGAAAGAAGGCGGAAGCCCGGCGCGTCAAGGTGTTTTTTTACAGCCTGATGGGCTGGATCTTCGGACTGACCTTCGTCATCAACCTGCTGGAATCCGGCGAGAACGGCGCGGGCAACCGCTATGCCGGACTCGTGGAGGACGTGCCCGAGGCTAAGGGCATCATGGAGGAAGAAGAGGTCCATGAACGCCGTCTGGCCGAAATGGTGGATGAGGAGCGCCTCAAGTACATAGGCAGCATGGTGCTCGGTCTCAACGATGCGCTTGTGGAGCTTACCGGCGCGCTTGCGGGCTTCACGCTTGCGCTCGGCAGCAACGAGACCGTGGGCCTTGCGGGCTTCATCACCGGCGTTTCGGCCACGCTTTCCATGGCCGCTTCCGAATATCTCTCCAAAAAGGCGGAACCCGGGGAAACGCATCCGCTCAAGGCCGCCGTGTATACCGGCATCGCCTACATGATCACGGTGGCTCTGCTTCTTCTGCCCTACGGCGTGTTCTCGTCGCCGTATCTTGCGCTGATATTCTGCCTGTTCAACGCGGCCTGCATCATCTGTCTGTTCACGTTCTTCGTCGCCGTGGTGCGGCGCGAACCCTTCCGTCCGCAGTTTCTGGAAATGCTTTCCATAAGCTTCGGCGTGGCGGCGATCTCCTTCTTCATCGGCTGGGCCGCCAAGACCTGGATGGGCATAGACATGTAGGACATGTAGTCTGATGCCGGCAAAGACGTAGGAGGCGGGGCCCTGGCCCCGCCTTTTTTCATGGGAAAAGCCGGGAGCAGATTGCCGGAAAGGGCCCGTTTCGGGGTGAGGGCGTAATACCCCGGCCACGGGAAGGAGGTCTGCGGAGCCTCTTATGTCCTTTCGGCGGAGAAAATATTGGGAAAAGCCCGGGGAAGGAAGCGACGGGAATGTCCGGGTACGGACGGCGCAACGGCTTTTTTCTGCCCGCAGACCGGGGACCGCGCCTTCCTGCCGGGGCGGAGCAACCTGCCGTTTCCGGCAACTAAAAGTTGCCGAAACGGCGTGACAAGGGAAAATATCTTATGATAATCCTCTGAAATAATATACATGCAACTTATAGTTGCCGGAAAGGAAACTTCCGGTTGGTGGAGTCTCGGAGGTTATGGCGTTAAAGCTTGACGTCACAGACGGCGGCCTGGCGCCATGGGCCCTTTTCCCGTCCGCGGCGGACGGGAGATGGCGGACGCAGTCATGAAAAGCGTCCCGCCATCGACAGGTTGCGAGAGCAAGCCTGCCGTTCCACCCTGGCAATGTGCCATAAAACCACAGGAGTTTCCTATGAACAGGAAAATGTTGGCCGCTTGCGCGGCTCTGGCCCTGACCCTTGGTTTTTCCACCCTCGCCGAAGCCGGATGCAGCGCGCAGGAAGCGCAGCAGAAGGCCAACGCCTTTGCGCAGACCATTCAGGAAGTCTCTCAGAAGGATCCTGAAAAGTACGCGAAGGTCATGCAGGAACTTCAGCCCGAACTGCTTCAGCTTCAGCAGAAGCAGGACATGGACGCGCTTTGCGTCTTCTACGACAAGGCTATGGACCGCCTGAAGTAGACCGTTTCAGGAGTCGTTCTCCGGAACATGATTGTGGCCGGACGCAACGGCGGAAGGTCTGCCGGGCGTCCGGTCATGCTTGAATTTAAGGTTATGAGCAGGCATGACCGGTGGTGAGTCCGCACTCTGGCGGATGTTTTGCGCTTCCCTGCGAAGAGAGCAGGGAAGCCGGATTCGGGAAGCTTCGGCCGCACCGGCCGGGATGCTGTCAGCCCATGGAATCACATGAGGAAAGATCTCCAGCTATACGGAAAAATTCAGGCCAGGCGCAAGGCTCTGGGGCTTTCACAGGAGGAGCTTGCCCAGCGCATGGGAGTCTCACGGCAGTCCGTCACGAAATGGGAAACCGGTCTTTCGGCTCCCGATCTCGACAGGCTGGTGGAACTTGCCGATACGCTGGGGGTGAGCCTTGACTATCTGCTGAGAGATCAGGCGGAGCTGCCCGAGGCGTCTGCGGAGTCGGCAGAGAGCGCTTCCGCTTCCGTGGAGAGTCCGGCAGAGGAGAGGGCGGAGAAGCCCGTCGCGTCTTCCGGACCTGCGGGAGCTGCGGCGCGTCATATCGTGCTGGCCGCCGGGGTGCTGCTCTTTCTCATAGGTGCGGGCGGCCTCCTTGTCATGTGGATATACTCCGAGCTTTTTCCCGTGCAGCTTGTGGACGGCCGCGGCGGCGTGCACACCGGATTGTGGGGCTATGTGCTCGCCCGGGACGTGAAGGCTCTTTTCTGGGCCGCTCTTGCGGCGACGGCTGCGGGTCTTGCCATCGTGGGCTGCTGCCTGAAGAGGGGCAGATCCTAGACCGGCGCATCTCGCCCGTCCTTGCGCCTCGGCGAAGTCTCTCTCGTCCCCGCCTCGCCTGCGTCGTTGTCCCTGTGGAGGAAGAGCATCGCAGGCGGGGATCTTCACAGGGTGCTGTTCTTTCCTTCCGCCATGCTCCCGCCCGTTCCCTTCAGGAGAACCGGCGGGATTTTTTGTGCCTCCGGTCCTGCCGGGACGCGTCTTCAGACAAGCTCTTCGAGCATGTTGAGCATCTGTTCGCTCAGGCCTCCGCCGAACATGGGGGAGCCGAACAGCGCCCGGCGCTGATCCACGAGCAGCTCCCGCGGCAGCATGCCCGGGGCGGAATCGGCCAGCGTGTCGGCAAGGCGTCTGGCCAGAAGCCAGCTGCGCGCCCCCTGGAAGAAGAGAGAGAAGGCGTTTTCAAAGTCGTTTCTGCACGCGTTCCAGATGGTCAGGCGTCTTTTGTCGGGCCTGAGGCTGAGCGTGGTGGAAAGCGCGGCGTTCAGGCTGTTGAACTGCGCTCCGGGCACGCCGGAACGCCAGCCGAGCAGCCAGGAATTGCGGGGGAAAAGCAGGCCGAGCTCCCGGGCGAGGGAGAGCAGACTGTCAAGCCCGGCGCGCGCGGCGAGCAGCGCGTCGTCCTCCCACAGCACGGGCAGGGCGCGGAAGTCCAGGGGCGGCACGGCGTGATTCTCCGACGTGTCGCCGCACCAGCGGCGCAGGATGTGCATGAACCATGTTCCCGCATGTTCGGAACCGGGGAACGAGCCGGACGGCGTCTCCAGATGACTGTAGCTCAAAAGCCACGTCCCCTTGCCGTACTCTCCGGTCACGGCGCAGGGGCGGCCGTCGAGGATCGAGGGGCGGAGCCTGACGCCGTACATGGCGTCCCATTCGGAAAGGATGTCCGCGGGCATGGAGGAAAAGGGCATGTCGGCCACGTAGAGATCGGGACCCGGCGCATGGTAGCGCGCGAGCACTTCCACCGGCCCCGGCTCGTCGGGTTCGCAGAAGCGTCCCGGCCACCACACGGGAAGAAGGGCCTCCTTCCCGGAAAGGGACGGCGGCACCAGGCTGCTTGACCCGGACAGCGTGCAGGAAAGATGCCCGGACACGAGATGCTGAAGCCGGTCCGGCATGCCGTCGCGGCTCCACGGACAGAGCCCGAGCCCGTCGGCAAGCGCCAGACCCGCGCCTCCGCAGAAGCCGAGATAGCGCCCGCCGTTCCTGACGAAGCGCCGCACCTCTTCCGCCCCGGCCGGCCCGAGAGCGTCGGCCTTGCGCCGCGCGGAACCTCCGGGTACCATGAGCATCTTGCCAGACAGACCGGTCTGGGCTATGTCTAACCCTTTGAGTACACGGAAGGGAACGCCCGTCGCGCTGACGGCGTGCAGCAGCAGATATCCCCAGATATGGGAAGCGTCCCACAGTATGGTAATCATGTTTCCCTCCGTGTCCTATGCATACGCACAAGCCGCCCATTCGGCAAGAGAAGGGACGGCGGAAGAGGCATGCCGGGCATGCCCCGGCTGCGGATGACCGTTGCCTGAAAAGGTCGGCCTGCCGCGGCTTTTCCGTCAGAAGAGGCGCAGAAATGCGCCGTCCCCGTTGCGGGAGGGCGGACATTTTAACTTACTGGAGCCTTGAAATGCTGTCCAAAGCCTATGAACCGCAGGAAGTGGAAGCTCACTGGCGCAAGCACTGGGAAGAGGCCAAGACCTTCACGCCCGACCTGTCCGCCCCCGGCGACCCCTATTCCATCGTCATTCCTCCGCCCAACGTCACGGGTATTCTGCACATCGGCCACGCCCTGAACCAGACCCTTCAGGACATACTCTGCCGTCATGCCCGTCAGAAGGGCAAGAACGTGCTGTGGATCCCCGGCACCGACCACGCGGGCATCGCCACGCAGAACGTGGTGGAGCGTGCCCTTGCCAAGGAAGGCAAGACCCGTCACGACGTGGGCCGTGAAGACTTCATCAAGCGCGTCTGGGAATGGAAGAAGCAGTACGGCGGCCAGATCCTGGAGCAGATCAAGGAACTCGGCTCCTCCGTGGACTGGACGAGAGAGGCCTTCACCATGGACGACAATCTCGCCCGCGCCGTGCGCAAGGTGTTCGTGCAGCTCTACAAGGAAGGGCTCATCTACAAGGGCAAGTACATCGTCAACTGGTGCCCCCGCTGCCACACCGCCCTTGCCGACGACGAAGTGGATCACATCGATACCAAGGGTTCTCTCTGGCATGTGCGCTACGACTTCGCCGACGGCTCCGGTTCCGTGACCATCGCCACCACGCGTCCTGAGACCATTCTCGGCGACTCCGCCGTGTGCGTGCATCCCGACGACGAGCGCTATGCCTCCCTTGTGGGCAAGAAGCTCATCGTGCCCGTGGTGAACCGTGAGGTCCCGCTCATTGCCGACCGCTACGTGGACCGCGAATTCGGCACGGGCTGCCTCAAGGTCACGCCCTGCCACGATCCCAACGACTGGAAGCTCGGTCATGCCCACAATCTGGAGTTCATCCAGGTCATCGACGACAACGGCAACATGTGCATGAGCGACGTGTGCGGCCGTTACGCCGGCATGAGCCGCGAGGAATGCCGCAAGGCCATCGTGGAGGAACTGCGCGAGACCGGGCATCTTGTGAAGGAAGAGCCGCTCACCCACAGCGTGGGCTGCTGCTACCGCTGCAAGACCGTCATCGAGCCCTATGTTTCCGATCAGTGGTTCGTGGCCATAAGCAAGATGGCTCCCGCCGCCCGCGCCGCGGTGCCGGACAAGATCAAGATCTATCCCGAAAGCTGGACCAAGACGTATTACAACTGGCTGGACAATATCCGCGACTGGTGCATCAGCCGTCAGATATGGTGGGGACACCGCATTCCCGCCTGGACCTGCGCCGACTGCGGCGAACTCATCGTGTCCGAGGAAGATCCCACGGTGTGCCCCAAGTGCGGCAGCCATAAGCTGGAGCAGGATCCCGACGTGCTCGACACGTGGTTCTCTTCCGCGCTCTGGCCCTTCTCCACCATGGGCTGGCCCGAAAAGACCGAGACGCTCAAGAAGTACTATCCCACCAGCGTGCTCGTCACGGCCTTCGACATCCTGTTCTTCTGGGTGGCCCGCATGATCATGATGGGCCAGCACTTCATGGGCGAAGTGCCCTTCCGTGAAGTGTACATCCATGCCCTTGTGCGCGACGCTCAGGGACGCAAGATGTCCAAGTCCCTCGGCAACGGCATCAACCCGCAGGACATGATTCGCAAGTACGGCGCGGACTCCCTGCGCTTCACGCTGGCCGCCTTCGCCGCCATGGGCCGCGACATCAGGATGTCCGAGGAGCGCATCGAAGGCTACCGTCATTTCGTGAACAAGGTGTGGAACGCCTCGCGCTTCGCCCTCATGAATCTGCCCGAGCACGGAGAGCCGAAGGCCGTCGATCTCGGCGCGGTCAAGGGGCTGCACAACAAGTGGATCCTCAACCGTCTCGAGGAGATCAAGGTGGAAGAGGACGCCGCTCTGGAGAGCTACCGCTTCAACGACGCGGCCCAGTGCGTGTACAAGTTCCTGTGGAACGAGTTCTGCGACTGGTATCTTGAGCTCATCAAGGCCGACATGAAGGAAGAGGGCGAGGCGAAGGAAGAGGCGCAGTATGTGCTCTACACCGTGCTGCGTGAGATACTCCTTCTTCTGCATCCCATGATCCCCTTCGTCACCGCCGAGGTGTGGAACTCCCTGCCCGGCCATGAAGGCACGGACATCGCCACGCAGCTTTATCCCGAGGCCCGTCCCGAGTGCGTGAAGAAGCGTGAATCCGACGACATGGTGTTCCTGCAGGAGGCCATCAGCGCCATCCGCACCATCCGTGCGGAGCTCAACATCAAGCCTTCCTACAAGCTTACCGTGGTGCTGCGTCCGGCCAGCGACGAGCAGGCCGCCCTTCTTGAGGCGAACCGCGGATTCTTCGATCTGGCAAGGCTCGAAAGCCTCACCATCGACCGGAATGCGCATGCGCCCAAGGCTTCGGCCAGCAACGTGGTGCGCGGCTGTGAAGTCATCGTTCTGCTTACCGGCGCGGTGGACTTCAAGGCCGAACTGGCCCGTCTCGACAAGGAGATCGGCAAGGTGGACAAGGACCTCGCCGCTCTTGACGCCAAGCTCTCCAACGAGAACTTCGTCAAGCGCGCCCCGGCCGATCTCGTGGAGTCCGAAAAGGCCCGTCATGCCGATCTCATCGACAAGAAGGGCAAGATGCAGGCCCTTCAGGCCCGCTTCAAGGAAGCCATGGAAGAATAGCCGGAGATATTCCGTCTGAAACGTGTATCCGCGCCCCCGCTCCTCTTTGGGAACGGGGGCGTTTTGCATCTTTTTCCCTTAGTCCCTGTCGTGAGGGACGGGCGTGCTCTTGTGGCGGAACGGCCGTTTTCCGGAAAAGACACGGGGAGTAAGATCGTGAACAGCCGCCTGGTCCTGCGTTTTTCCGATGTTGCAAAAATCCTGCGAGGTCCTTCGGAGCGTAAGTCCGGAGAGCCGGGCAAAAAAGCCTTTTGGGGGCCTGTTCATTGCGGGCGGGGCGTTCTATACTGCGCGCAGGCGTTTCGCGCCGCCGCATGTGCGGCCGACGCGGACAGGAGCAAGAGGCATTTCTCCCCTTCCGGGAGACGGACATTTTTTTCGGCTGAGGGAATACAGATGAAACGTTTTGTCGTTGAGGAAAAGGTCTTTGAAACGCTTCCCGGCTACTGCCTCGGCGTGGTGGCCGCCCGGGGACTGGACAACGGGCACGGGCACGAGGCCGTGGCCCGGAGGCTGGATGATGCCGTCGGGGTGTTTGCGGAGAAGTTCCGGGACGTGAACGTGAGGGAGCTTCCTTCCGTGGCGGCCTACCGCTCGGCGTTCACCGCGCTCGGCATGAATCCCAACAAGTTCATGTGCTCCATAGAGGCTCTTACGAAGCGCGTCCAGAAAAGCGGTCATCTGCCGCACATCAATCCCGTCGTTGATCTCGGCAACGCGTTTTCTCTTGCCTATCAGCTGCCCATGGGAGCCCATGATATAGACAGGCTTGAGGCGTGCGGCATGGCCATACGCTTTTCCTCGGCGCAGGATCATTTTCTCGGCATGGGCGAGGAAAAGGCGGAGATGATGCCCGAAGGCGAGCTTGTGTACGTGAGCGATCACACCGTGAAGACGAGACGCTGGATATGGCGGCAGAGCGACGACGGCAAGATCACGGAGCAGACGAGTCATGTGTTCTTCCCCATCGACGCCTTTGAGAACGTCAACGGAAAGGACGCGGCACAGGCGCGTGATGAGCTGGCGGACTTTCTGCGGCAGGAATTTTCCTGTGAGGTGTGGACGGGCTGGATAGACCGGGAACACCCGGTGTTCGAGTTTTCCTGGACGTAGGACGGATGTTCCGGTGCCCTTGAAGGGTACGAAAAAGAGCCCGCAGCAGATGCTGCGGGCTCTTTCATGTCATGAGAGGAAGCGGTCAGTCCTTCTTGCTTTTCGCTATGGCGACCACCACGCCGGAGAGGGCCAGAAGGCCTATGAGGTTGGGCAGCACCATGAGGCCGTTGAACATGTCGGACATGTTCCACACGAGATTCACCTTGAGGCCCGAGCCGATGATGATGAATATCACGACGATGGCGGCGTAAATCTTGACGTATTTTGCGCCGAACAGCGCCTTCACGTTGGCCTCGCCGAAGAAGTACCAGCCGATGATGGTGGAAAAGGCGAAGAAGAACAGGCAGATGGCGATATAGATGTTGCCGAAGGAACCGAAGACGGTGTCGAAGGCTATCTGGGCGAGCTCCGTGCCGGTGCTGCCGCAGTTCCACACGCCGGTGATGACGATGACAAGAGCCGTGCAGGTGAGCACCACGAAGGTGTCGATGAACACGCCCATCATGGCCATCATGCCCTGGTCGTCGGGATGAGCGACCTTGGCAAGGGCGTGAGCGTGAGGCGTGGAGCCCATGCCGGCTTCGTTGGAGAACAGGCCGCGGGCCACGCCGTAGCGCATGGCCTCGCGCACGGTGATGCCGAGAGCGCCGCCGCCTGCGGCCTGGGGATCGAAGGCCATGACGAAGATGGTCTTGAAGGCTCCGGGCAGAGCGGTGATGTTGGCAAAGATGATGACGAGGCAGCCGCCGACGTAGAGCAGGGCCATGAGGGGAACGAGCTTTTCCATGACCCAGGCGATGCGTCTGGCGCCGCCTATGAAGATGGCCGCGGAAATGAGGGCGACCACGACGCCCACGATGACGGGGGAAAAGCCGAAGGCCGTGCTGAAGGCAGCGCCTATGGAATTGGACTGCACCATGTTGCCCATGAAGCCGAGCGCCAGAATGATGGCCACGGAAAAGAAGCCCGCAAGCACCTTGCCGAAGGTGCCCGTGAAGGCCGCGCGGATGTAGTAGGCCGGTCCGCCGACGGTTTCGCCGCGCTCGTTGGTGGTTTTGTAGCGCTGGGCCAGCACGGCTTCGGAATAGTTGGTGGCCATGCCGAAGAAGGCGCTCAGCCACATCCAGAATATGGCGCCGGGACCGCCGGCGGCAATGGCCGTGGCTGCGCCGGCGATGTTGCCCGTGCCCACCTGCGCGGCCACGGCCGTGGCCAGCGCCTGGAAGGAGCTCATGCCGGTGTGGTCGGCGCTTTCACCGTGCAGGGAAATGTTGCTGAAAAGACGCCGGAAGGCATGGGGCAGCTTGCGCACCTGAATGAAGCGCAGCCGGAGCGTGTAGAAGATGCCCGTGCCGCAGAGCAGAAAGAGCAGAAGCCAGCCCCAGAGCACACTGTTTACCGCATCGACGATCTGACTGATGATTTCCATGGGAACATTCCTTCGAGCGCATGAGGAAGCCGTTGCCGCTTCCGTGCGATCTCTGTTTCAGGGTACAAAAAAAGAGCAAATCCATGAGATTTGCTCCAGAGAAACGCTTAGGGATGAAGCGGCAGGTATGGTCGAGCGGCAGGATCCTAAGCTCTGTCCTTTGGCCTGAGAGTTTCGGCTTTCGCCTTGCACCTTCGGCACCCAAACGGGATTCTCCAGAGCTCCCTCCACTGCTAGTCGGCCTTGCGGCGTTCAGGCAGCTTCCACGGGATCATGTGCCTTCCCAAAGAAGGCGGTCCAAAACGTAGTATGTTTTTCGTATCAATGTCAATAATGCACTGGTACACGAATAACATTTTTGATATGACAAGATTTTTTCAGTGTTTCTAGTGAGATGAATCTTTTTTCTCGGTTCTTTTTTGGTTCTTCGGCAGGCGAAAGATACTTTTTGGACTCGGGAGGTCCGTTTCTGCCGGGGCGGCCGGGCATGGAAAAAGAGCCGGAAAACAGCGTCAAGCCGACGGGGAATAATGAGGCTCCCTCTTGCGCGTTTTGTTGAATTCTGCCAATCTGAGCGCAAAAACAACAGGAGATCGTCATGCTTCAAACCATTGCTCCGCGCAAGGCATACGAGATGCTTCAGAACGGACAGATCCGTCTCATCGATATCAGGGAAACTTCGGAATACGCCGAGAACTTCATTCCTCAGGCACGTCTTGTGCCGCTGTCCATCGCCCGTCTGTATTCCGTCAAGGATGAGGACGCTCCAGACAAGCCGGTCGTCTTCTTCTGTCGTTCCGGCAGAAGAACGGACAAGGCGGCCGACGAGCTCAAGGCCCTTGCGGGCGACACGCAGGCCTGGCAGATGGAAGGCGGCCTTAACGGCTGGATGAAGGAAGGGCTGCCGGTACGGCACGAGAAAACGGTCATGCCGCTGTTCAGACAGATCCAGATAGGCGCAGGTTCTCTTGTGCTTGTCGGCATACTGGGCAGCTGGGTCTGGCATCCCATGTTCTGGCTTTCCGCCTTTGTGGGGGCAGGTCTGGTATTTGCAGGCGTCACGGGCTTCTGCGGTCTCGGACTTCTGCTTGCGAAGATGCCGTGGAACAGACGCTGAGCGACATGGTGTGAGAGCTGTGTGAAACGCCGGGAATTTTCCCGGCGTTTCCTTATGCGGGGATGTGTGCTTTGGCGGATGCCCGTATGGCCTGTCGTGTCAGCGTTTCGTTACGATCGACGCTGCGGAGTTTTCCATCGTGCGTTATTTTTGTTTTGTTCTGAAGAGAAGGGATCCGGCGGCAAGGACAAGGCATGCAGCAACCACGAGAAGCAGTGCGTTTTCCAGTCCCCGGGCCTGGGCGATGAAGCCGAGCGCCGGAGGGAAGAGCAAAAGTCCGCTGTAGGAAAGGATGGAAACGACGGCGCTGGCTCTTCCTGCACTGATGCCGGGATATCTGCCTGCGCGGCTGAAGAGTATGGGAACGATGGGAGAGAGGCCCGCTCCCATGAGAGCGTATCCGGCAAGGCATGCGGCCGGATACGGGGACAGCAGGACAAAAACCATGCCGCCGAGAGCCAGAAGTGAGCCGCCGAGCATGAGGGTGAAGTCGCTTATCATTCGGCGCAGACCGTCGCCGAAAAGCCGGCACAGTACGGTGGTGATGGAAAATGCCGCGAACACGAGCGCTGCCGTATGCTCGTCTGCATCCTTGACGGTGAAAAGCAGCAGACTTCCCCATTCTGCCACTGAGCCTTCTGAGGCATAGGCGAGCATGGCAAAAAGGCCGCAGGCGATGACAAACGGAGGAAGAGCCCGGGAGGCGGTCTTCGGCAGGGAAGCGGATGATGAGGGCAGATCTTCCATGAGATGAGGTGCGGCCCATGGACGAGGCAGCGCGTAGAGCGCAAGGACGCAGACGGCGTTGATGAAGGGACTCAGTTCCAGGGCGGCAAAAAGAGAGCCTGAGAGCGCTCCCATGACGCCGCCGAAGCTGTAGGACGCATGCATGAAGGACATGCACGAGGTGCGGTAGCGTTTTTCTATCTGTATTCCCTGGGTATTCATGGCCACGTCCACGAGCGACATGCTTGCGCCCGTAAGCAGGCATCCTGCGCCGAGCTGAAGAGGCGTTGTGGTCAGACAGCACAGAGGAATGGTGATGACAAGAATCAGGGAAGATTTTTGCAGAATGAGACGACTTCCCCAGCGGGCGATGAGGCGTCCGCTGCAGAACAGGGCGGCGAGACTGGAGAGTCCGATGCAGAGCATAAGAAGTCCTATCTGAGATTCGTCGGCTCCGGTCTGCATTTTCAGGGCGGGAAGCCGCGAAGTCAGAAGACCGTAGGCTAGCCCTGGACAGAGAAAGAAATACGCGCAGCTGGCACGGGATACGGAAAAGTCGGTCATCATGTTTTCCTTGAGGCGTTTTTCGGACCGGGCGGGATGAGATTGCGTCCGATAGTTCTCAACCGTAAACTGTTGGGTAACCCAAGGGTCAAGGAAAAAGACATGAAAAGAAAATCTTTTTTGAATACGGGAGAGTTCGCCCGCGTATGCCGCACGACCAGAGAAACGATTCTTCACTACGACAGAAAAGGGCTTCTTGTTCCCGATCATGTGTCTGAAAACGGCTATCGGCGCTATCGTCCGAAGCAGTTTTTCGACTTTGACATCATTTCTCTTCTGAAGGAAACGGGCAGTACTCTGGAGGAAATACGCAGATACAGGGAAGGCTGCGGGCAGGAGGGTTATCTCGAGCTCGTCACCGGACGCATTGCCGTACTGGAAAAGGAGCAGGAGCGCCTTGCCCACCGGCTTTCCATGCTGAAGAAACTGGCTGATCTGGGCAGGGAAGCGCTTGTTTCCGAATATGACCGTATTTTTTTCGAGAAAAGAAAGGCAACGCGCATTCTTGTCTATCCGGTAGACTCAGACAAGATCACCGACCTGGAATCAAGTGTGGAATGTTATTCCGAGTGCCTCATGAAGAGCCTCATGGATGGGAACGCCATCGATCCGCCGCTTGGTGTGATCATTCCCGGGAAGTATGCTTCGGAAGGAAGCTTTCGCATATGCAGCATTTTTACCGCGGCATGGGGTACGGGGCTGGGGCACTCCGTGGAAGTGGAAGAAGGGGAATATGCCTGCTTCTTCCACAGAGGGGGAGTGCAGAGCCATGCACGGGCTTTTTCCCGCATGATGAAGGAACTTGAGAAGATGGGGGTTCTTCCATGCGGAGACGTGTACGCCTATGACCAGATGAACTACGTGCTTGCCTGCGGGGAGGATGAATATGTGGCAAGGTACGTCGTGCGTGTGAAGAGACAAAGCGCATGAGAGGAGCTGAACAGCATCGTCCGCGTCATCTCAGCGTGGGGTCGAGCCTGTCGCGCAGCCAGTCGCCCAGAATGCAGGCGGAAAGCGTCACGCAGAAGATGACCGTGCCGGGGGCGACGGATATCCACCAGGCGTTGATGAGATAATTGCGGCCTTCGCCCAGCATGGCTCCGAGGCTGGTCAGCGGCGGCTGTATGCCGAGTCCGAGAAAGCTGAGCGAGGATTCGAGCAGAACGGTGCTCGGAAAATTGAGCGTGAACTGAACGATGAGCACGCCGGCGATGTTGGGAAGAATGTGCCGAAGATAGATGCGCAGCGGCGAGGCTCCCATGGCTCTCACGGCGGCCACATAGCCTCGGGCCGAGGCCGAGCGGGCCAGTCCTCGGGTGAATCTGGCGAAGCGTTCCCAGCCGTTCAGTCCCATGACGGCGACAAACAGGCCGAGACTGTTGCCGAGAAAGGCCAGAACGGCCAGGGCGATGAGCACGAAGGGCATGGAGGCCTGAAAGTCCACCATCATCATGATGATTTCATCGGTCCAGCCCTTTTTGTGCGCGGCAAGAAAGCCCAGAAGCGTGCCGAGCGTACAGGAGATGAGCGTTCCTGCGAAGGCGACGAGCAGACTGATGCGCACGGCGTAGAGCAGGCGTGAGAAAATGTCTCTGCCGAGGAAGTCCGTGCCCAGAAGACCGGATTTGCCGCCCATCCATACGGGAGGACTGAGTCTGGCGGCAAGGTCCTGCGCGGCGTATCCCGCGGGGGCGAGCTGTTCGGCAAACAGGCCGCACAGAAAGAGCGCGGCAAGCAGGAAGGCGCTCAGGACGACGAGCAGAGGATAGCGCACCGGAGGCCTGAAGGAAAAGTTGTCGGAAGGAGCGCCGGAAGCGCGGAAGGCTTCGGGGGCCTGGGAGGAAGGATTCACAGAAGCGGCGGATGTCGCGCCGGAAATGCTGTTCATGACGTTGTCCTTGTCAGTTTCCTCTTTTTTCGGAGCGGATGCGGGGATCAAGCCAGCCGTAGGCCATGTCCACGAGCAGATTGCAGACTATCATGCTGGCCGCGATGATGAGAACGATGGTCTGGACCACGGCAAGATCGCGGTAGTTGACCGACTGAACGAGAAGCCGTCCTATGCCGGGCCATGCGAATACCGTTTCCGTGACCAGTGCGCCGCCGATGACGGCTCCGAGCTGAAGGCCGAGCACGGTGATGACGGGAATGGCGGCGTTGGGCAGCACATGGCCGAAAATGAGTCTCGGCATGGAAAGGCCCTTGGCCCGTGCGGCCGTGACGAAGGGCTGTCCCAGCACGTCGAGCACGGCGGTGCGGGTGAAGCGCGCCACGATGCCCGCCGTGGCCGTGCCCAGAGTTATCACGGGCATGATGAGATGCTCGGGCGTGGCGGAGCCGGAACTCGGCAGCAGGCGCAGCTTGAGCGAGAAGAGCAGAATGAGCAGTATGCCGAGAAAGAAGTTCGGCATGCTGTAGCCCATGACGCTGACGGATGTGGCCAGCCTGTCGAGAAAGGTGTTTCTGCGGAAGGCCGCGCACAGTCCGAGAGGAATGCCGAGGCATACGGAAAGCGCAAAGGAGCACAGTCCGAGTCTGAGCGTTGCGGGAATGCGTTCCGTCACCACTTCCAGGGCCGGTCGGGAGTCACGGAAGGAATAGCCGAGGTCTCCGTGCCCCACGCTGATGAGATATTTTGCGAACTGTTCGGGAAGCGGACGGTCCAGTCCCCAGGCCGTGCGGTAGGCATCCTTGACTTCCTGCGGAACGTCGTCGGAAAACATGACTTCCGTGGGATCTCCGGAAATGCGGAGAATGAGAAAGGTGAACGTGACCACAAGAAACATGGTCAGAAGAGCGCGCAGCGTTTTTCGCAGTATGAAGACAAGCATGGTCACATCGCCTCTGCATCGGCAAAAAGTTCCGAGAGAACCCGTCCCTGCATCCGTTCCGGCACGGGCACGCCGAGCATCGTGAGCACCGTGGGCGCGATGTCCGGCAGTGCGGAGGGCTTTGTGCTTTCGCAGCGCGGGCGAACAAGATGCCCTCCGGCGAGAAGAAGCGGGTTCATTTCCCTTGTCTGATGTCCTCCGTGAAAGCCGATCTTCACGGAACCTGAGGGGGCGGCCGGACCGCCGTCCGCTCCGGCCAGCGTGAACCGTATCTGAGGACCGAGGGGATGGCCGCAGCGCACGCCTTCAAGGGCGGTCACGCCCGGAACGGGAAATTTCCGGAGCAGGGCCTCGGCAAGGAATACTTCATGACAAGTGGGTTTCAGGGCTTCGAGCAGGGCGCGGAGAGGCCTTTCGGCACAGGGACCGTCCATTCTGGCGTGTCCGCTGCAGGCGTTCAGTATGCGGAATGTTGAACCGTCCATGCCGGCCGTGATCATCTGACCGTCTTCGGAAGTTCGGACTTCGAATCCGGCCCGGCGCAGGAGCGCAGGAATGTCCTGATGCGTCTCGGCGTCGTCCATGCCGTGGTCGGCCATGAAGAAAAGCTGCCATCCGAGTTCGCGCCCCTTCTTTTCCCACCAGTCGAGTACCCGGCCGCACTGCTCGTCGATGCTTGAAAGCGCGCTGTCGTGCTGTCTGCTCCGTGTCCCGAAAAGGTGTCCGGCCATGTCCGGTTCGGGAAGCCAGCAGAGCGCGACATCGGGCGAGGCCGAGTCGAGAAGGCCGAGCAGCACGGAAACGGTGTAGGCCATGAGTTCGGGAGCATAGGTCCCGTCCGGCGCATGCACGGCGGGAACAGGACCGAAGCGTCGCACCATGCTCTCGTAACTTCCGTCCGGCGTGCACAGCTTCGGCGTGCGCACGGCCAGCCGCGTGTGGCCGAGTTCTTCGGCGTTCCAGTCAAGAAGGCTGCAGCAGCCGTCCGAGGCGGCCCCCACGGAAAGAAGCGTCCGTCCTGCCGCGGCAAGGGCTCTTCCGAGATCGGGCACGGCCGAAGCGCAGGGCGCAAGATCGCGCAGACGCTTCTTCCATTCCCGCAGATCTTCGGGAAGACCACTGTTGAAAAGATGGCCGTCCGGGGGAAGAAACTGATAGTTGGCCGTTACGCCGTGCCGTTCCGGCCAGCAGCCGCTTACCAGGGAAGAGGCGCATACCCGTGTTTCACTGGGAAACACGGAGCGCGCACGGGGCACGCACGCCCATTCACGGGCAAAGCGTTGCAGATTCGGGGTGAGTTCTTCACTCAGCATGTCGCTGCCGAAGGCGTCCAGCACCATGAGGAGAACGCGGGTCTTCATGCCGTGACCCCTCCATTCGGACACGGGCCGAGAAGCGCGGGATCGTTGAGCAGCACGGCCGCGGCTCCAAGCTGCCGCAGACAGGCGATGCGGGGAAGGGTGATGTCGCCGCATCCCTGTTCCCGGGCTCCGGCCATGACCCAGAAGGGACGGCCTTCGGCAAGACGCACGAGACGCGGGTCGGCAGTGAGGTCTTCCTCCCAGAAGCGGACTATGGTGCCGCCTGCGGCGTAGAAGTCGGGGATTTCCCCGGTATGGGCAAGAAAGCCGAGAATGGGACGCTTCGAGTCCATCTTTCTCCATTCCTTCACCTGTGAGGTGCAGCGCAGCCCCAGGGTGACGGTGTTGTCGGGCACGGCCATGGAGGCAAGAAGAGCGTGTATTTTCGGCAGTGCGTCCTGCGCCTTCACGTCGAGCAGCAGGCTGCCTCTGCGTTCAAGAGCCAGGGCAAGCGCTTCTTCAAGCAGGCAGAGCTCGCGGCCGGCGTCGCTGAGCGTCTGCCGTATGTCGGAAAGAGGCGTTCTGGCCACGGATTTTTCCGAGCGGGCCAGCCGTTCCAGAGAGGCGTCGTGCAGGCATACGGGCACGCCGTCCGAGGAAAGGCGCACGTCGGTTTCCACGGCCAGCACGCCGAAGTCGTAGGCGGCTGCAAAGGCGGCGAGGGTGTTCTCGGGAAAACGGGCGGAATAGCCTCGATGGGCTATGGGAAGGGGAAGATGCATGATGGTTTTCTCTGAAGAATGGTTTTCAGGCTGTTTCGGGATAATGACAGGCGGCACGGTGAAAGAAATGAGGCGAAGAACCCGATACGGGGCGCAGCTCGGGAACAAGACGGCGGCAGCGTTCATGGGCGCGGGGACAGCGCTCGATGAATCGGCATCCGGGATGCACTTCGAGCGGACTCGGAGGCTCTCCCTTGAGCGGCGGCACATGACGCCCCGCTCCGGGAACCGGTACGGGATTCGCTTCAAGAAGTGCCTTCGTATAGGGATGGGCGGGATGGGAAAAGAGCTCGTCCACGGAGGCTTCCTCCACGATCCTGCCGAGATACATGACGGCCACACGATCGCACACGGTCCGGACCACGCCGAGATTGTGAGAGATGAAAAGATAGGATACGCCGGTTTCGTCCTTCAGATCGCTGAGGAGATTGACCACCTGGGCCTGAATGGACACGTCGAGGGCCGAGGTGGGCTCGTCGCACACGATGAGCTTCGGCCTGGTGATGAGTGCCCGGGCCACGACGGCGCGCTGACGCTGGCCGCCTGACAGCTCATGAGGATACCGGGCGGCCATGTCTGCGTTCAGCCCCACCTGAAGAAGGGTTTCCTGCATGCGTTCACGGATGAGACGGGTATCCTTCTCGCCGTGTATGCGCAGAGGTTCGGCTATCTGCGCCCCCAGGGAAAGACGGGGATTGAGCGTTCCTGCGGGATCCTGAAAGATGACCTGAAGATCCCGGCGCAGATGGGACATTTGTTCTTTTCTGCGTGCGCGGGAAAGCGTCTTGTCCTGGATACGGCACCCCTCGAACCAGACTTCACCTTCGGTGGGATCGAGCAGTGCGCTTACCATGCCGCCCACGGTGGACTTGCCGGAACCGCTTTCTCCCACGAGCCCCAGAGCTTCGCCGGGCATGATGGAAAAGGACACGCCGTCCACGGCGCGTACCGTGCGGCGGGGACCGAAGAGTCCATCACGTCCTGCGTCGAAGGTGCGCACGAGACGGCACGCCTGAAGCAGCGCTCCGCGATCGTCGGGACAGTCGAATCCGTTCATGATGCCCTCCTGAGGCTGATTCTGTGACAGGCGCAGACGTGTTCTTCGACGTTGTCCGGGATGTTCGACGGCGTGTCGCAGGGCAGAGGACGCAGCGACGGCACGGTTTGGGAACATTCGCCTGCAGCTTCCCGGCAGCGCGGTGCGAAGGAGCAGCCCGGCATGACGCTGGTAAGCGGGGGCACCGTTCCGGCGATGGCCTCCAGTCTGCGCACGGTGATGTCGGTGCGGGGACAGGCCTTCAGAAGAGCCCGGGTGTAGGGATGCGCCGGATGGGAGAAGAGTTCCCTGACGGGAGCGTTTTCCACGATGCTTCCGGCGTACATGACGGCCACACGGTCGGCCGTCTGGGCCATGACGCCGAGATCGTGCGTGACGAGGACCACGGCCATGCGGCGTTCCTCGGAAAGACTCTTCAAAAGATCGAGGATCTGCGCCTGTGTGGTCACGTCGAGGGCCGTAGTGGGTTCGTCCGCAAAAAGAAGCCGGGGACTGCACGCCAGCGCCATGGCTATCATGACGCGCTGATTCATGCCCCCGGACAGCTGATGCGGATACTCGTCCATGCGCCTTGCGGAATCGGCGATGCCCGTGCGGCGCAGAAGTTCCCTGGCGCGGTCCCTGAGTTCGTTCCGGGACGCCTTCGGATGGGTGAGACGCAGGGCTTCCGTGATCTGACTGCCGATGCGCCGGATGGGATCGAGGCAGCTTGACGGGTCCTGGAATATCATGGCGAGAGTTCTGCCGCGAAGACGACGGCGTTCCGTCTCCGGAAGATCGAGCAGTTCGCGTCCCTCGAGACGTATGGAGCCGGTGACGTGTGAAAAGCGTTCCGGCAGAAGCCCCATGACGGCCATGCAGGTGACGCTCTTGCCGGAGCCGCTTTCTCCGGCAATGCCTGCGATCTCGCCTTCCCGCACGTCGAGACTGACTTCTCTTACGGCTCGGACGATGCCGCGGGGACTCCAGAATTGAACACCAAGATTGCGTATGGAAAGCAGCATGAAGCGTATTCCTGAAAACGGCGTGCATCCGAAGATGCACGCCGGCAGGTGTTACTTGTCGGAAAAGCTCATGTTGTAGGGGCGAAGATCCATATAGTAGAAGCTGTAGGGCTGCCAGTGTACGGACTTCTTGACCCCGTAGCTTTCAAGAGGCTGATACAGGGTCATGCCGGGAGTTTCGTCTTCCCACAGGTCCAGCATTTTGCCGAAGATGACCTTGCGCGCTGCCGTGTCGGACGTGCGTTCAAGTTCCGCAATGAGCTTGTTGAAGGCTTCGGCCGCAGGGCCGGCCCAGGTTTTCCAGGAGGCCTGGGGCGCGCCGTTGGCTCCCCACAGCACGGCGAGAGAGCCGAGCGGATCGGGGTAGCGGTTGGAGTTGGACCAGTTGCGGATCATGACATCGTCGTTTTTGACGGCCTTCCAGTTTTCAATGACCTGGAGCCTGACGTTGAGGCCGACGGCCTTCCACATCTCCTGCATGATCTGGGCGGCGGAAAGCGCATTTACGTAGTAGTTGGCCTGTGTGTACATGACGATGGGCTCTCCATGATAGCCGGCTTCCTTCACGAGAGTTCTTGCCTTTTCCGGATCGTAGGTCTGACCGGGGCGGGAAGGATCGTACATGTCGCCGAACTCGGGGAACTGATGGCCGTTGGGTATGACGGCCTTGCCTCCCCAGAGCGCGTCGTTGAGCGCCTTGCGGTCCACGGCAAAGGAGAGCGCCTGACGGATCCTCTTGTCCTTCAGAGGTCCGGCGCTCGTGTTGAATACCAGCATGTGCGTGTTGGAGAGCACCACGCTGCGCACGTCGATATCGGGGTATGCGGCCAGAGTGGAAGTCTGATCCGGAGGAAGGTTGGCGATGATGTCGAATTCCCCGCTCACCAGACCGCTGATGCGTGCGGCCACTTCCGGCACCATGCGGAAGGTGACGCGGCGGGCCGTGGGCTTGCCGCCGTAGTACTCGTCGTTGGCGTCGAGAACGATGCTTTCGCCGGAACGAAGGCTTTTGAGCTTGTAGGGACCGGTGCCCACGGGCGCGCGGCCGAAGCCGTCGAAACCGAGCTTTTCATAGGCCCGCTTGTTCACGATCCAGCTGGCCCAGGACGACAGACGATGCTCAAGCAGCGTATCGTAGTACTTGGTATAGATGCGCACGGTATAGGGGTCCACCGCTTCCAGACGGTCGAAAATGGAAAAATAGGCCTTGCCTTCCGGCGCAGGATAGTCCGGCTTGAGCATGCGCTCGAAGGTGAATACCACGTCGTCTGCGGTGAGCTCGTCTCCGTTGTGGAACTTGACGCCTTTGCGGAGGTGCAGCTCTATGCCGTTGTTGTCGATGCGCTTCCAGCTCTCGGCGAGTCCCGGAACGAGTCTGGCCGCCGTGCCGGAGCCGTCAGCCAGAAAGTCGCGGCGGATCAGCGTATCGAAGATGTTGTAGGTGATGCGGGTGCCCATGTTGGAAAGTTCCTTGGAAGGTTCCAGACCTTCAGGAATTTCAGCAACGGCAACAACAAGCTCCGGACGGGAGTCGGCGGCTGCGGCTGACGCGGAAAGGGGAGCGAAGGCGCACAGCACGGCCGCTGCGGCGAAGCTCAGCCAGCGGAAAGCGGGAATCATGATTTCCTCCATAAGGCGTTGGATGAGGTTTCAGAAAGGCTGACTTCGGAGTTTTCGGAGGAAGAAGACAAATGAGACTGCTAGAGTTTTGATATCTTTTTCCCTGAAATTTCCGATGGTTCAGTACAATCTGAAGGATTGAGCAGAACATTAGGTGCGGCATTTGAAGGAAGAGTGACGCTCGGATGACGTTTCCATGAAGTTTAAGGAAGGAAATATTGCAGTGTTGTCATGAAGGGAGTGAGAGGTGGGCTCGCCAGCATTTCAGAAAAAAAGAACAATCTGTGCGTGTGTGCCGGAAAACAGGAGGTGTCGGGGCAGAAAGAGGCCGTCGGAAGTCTGTGATGAGGCAAGACGCTGAGAAGACGACTCCGGCGCTTGCTGCATAAAGAACATGCTCTGACGGCCGGAGAGGCATGGTCG
>ENA-OVGB01000683-OVGB01000683.1-human-gut-metagenome-genome-assembly--contig:-NODE-683-length-37177-cov-50.533834_pt1 | contig 37177 bp, 37 predicted proteins | sample MGYA00237767_ERZ505413 | MGnify/ENA primary metagenome ERZ505413 (study PRJEB26158, sample SAMN06016410) | human gut metagenome | biome: human gut; feature: ankylosing spondylitis patient; material...
AACACCTTTCGCATACGTCTGAACCGTAAAATCAGCCTGAATACCTCCCGCCTGGCGGAAGGCAGTAGCTGTACGATCCAATATATCTTTGGCATCCACTTTCTGTGCCGAAAGCTGCAATGCCAGACCGAACAGGCAGATACAGATTAAAAGAACATTCTTCATCATTAGTTTAACACGATTTACAGTAAATTGTTCAAACGCATTTGCAGGTCATTTTCATCGACACAAAGCACCTCACGCGCTTTACTGCCTTGTGCAGGTCCCACAATTCCGGCTTTTTCCAATTGATCCATCAAGCGACCTGCACGGTTGTAACCGATTGCAAACTTTCGCTGGATAAGCGAAGTCGAACCCTGCTGCTGGATCACAATCAGACGGGCTGCTTCATCGAACAACGGGTCTCGATCCGACAGATCCACCGTCCCGGCCGAAGAAGATTCACCGCCTTCACCTATATATTCAGGCAACAAATAAGCAGTCGGATAAGCCACCTGCGCACCGACATAATTCACGATATCTTCCACTTCCGGCGTATCGACAAACGCACACTGCACGCGCACGGGGTCGTTTCCTTGCAGGTACAGCATGTCACCCTTACCGATGAGCTGCTGTGCACCCGGACGGTCCAGAATGGTACGTGAGTCCATCATGGAAGCCACACGGAAAGCCACACGCGCCGGGAAGTTGGCCTTGATGGTACCCGTAATGATGTTCGTGGTCGGACGCTGGGTAGCGATGATGGCATGGATACCCACCGCACGGGCCAGCTGGGCGATACGGCAGATAGGCAGTTCTACCTCCTTGCCGGCTGTCATAATCAGGTCGCCGAACTCATCAATGATGATGACGATGTAAGGCAGGAAGCGGTGACCGTTCTCCGGGTTCAGCTGGCGGTTGATAAACTTCGCGTTATATTCCTTGATGTTACGGCATCCTGCGTTCTGCAAGAGCTTGTAACGGTTGTCCATTTCCACACACAGCGAGTTCAGTGTCTGTACTACCTTCGTCACGTCGGTGATGATGGCATCCTCTCCGTCGGGCAACTTGGCCAGGAAATGGCGTTCAATCGGCGCATAGATGGCAAATTCCACCTTCTTCGGGTCGATGATGACGAACTTCAGTTCACTGGGGTGCTTCTTGTAGAGCAGGGAAGTCACGATGGCATTCAGTCCCACAGACTTACCTTGACCTGTCGCACCGGCCACCAGCATGTGGGGCGCCTTGGCCAGATCCACCATGAACACCTCGTTGGTAATGGTCTTTCCGAGTGCCACCGGCAGGTCGAAGGTTGTTTCCTGGAACTTCTTGCTGGTCAGGATAGAACTCATGGGTACGATGTGCGGGTTCGCGTTTGGCACTTCGATACCGATGGTACCCTTGCCCGGAATCGGTGCGATGATACGGATACCCAGTGCCGAAAGACTCAGGGCGATGTCGTCCTCCAGGTTACGGATTTTCGAGATACGTACCCCTTCCGCCGGCGTAATCTCATATAAGGTAATGGTCGGACCCACACTGGCCTTGATGGAACTGATTTCAATGCCGAAGCTGCGCAGCACCTTGATGATGCGGTTCTTGTTGGCATTCTGTTCTTCCATGTCGATGTCCGGATCGTCGTTCTGATACGTATTCAGCAAGTCGAGGGTAGGGAAGCGGTAAAACTCCAGGTCCAGGCGCGGGTTGTACGGCTGCGACACGTCTCCCCGGTAAGCCTGATCCTCTTCCTTGGTATCGTTGCTGACCTCAAATGCCGGCTCCTCTTCTTCCTTGTCGAAGTCTTCCTCCAGGGCCGGCTTCACCTCAAAAGGGTGCTTCTTCTCATCCTCTTCCTCAGTATCAATGGGCAGGTCGATGACACGCTCCGGTGCCGGTTCCTCTTTCACGACCACCTTCTCCGGTTCCTCCTTGACAGGTTCAGCCGCCTTCTCCGGTTCTTCCTGCGGAGTCTCTTCCTCTTTTTTCTGTTTCGGTTTCCGGTGTGTCCAGCTCTTCCAGAAACTTTCTTTCTTTTCCTTCTTATCTGATTCATCCTCCGCGGCGGTCGCTTCCGGTTCGTCCGCTACCGGCTTCCGGTAAGTCGGCTCCGGCTGGGGAGTTACCTCCTCTGCCATGGCCGCGTTATTGCCTTTTTGCGGATGCAGCGCTTTTCTCACCACGCCCATGGTCTGTCGGGTCAGTGCCACGCCGAACAATATGGCGGTAGCTAATAGCACTAAAATCAATCCCGGCGCACCGATTTGCGAGCGAATCCACAGGCTCACGTTGTAGCCGTGCAGTCCCCCCGGATAAATATAAGAATTTTCTAACAGTCCTCCGAATGCAAATCCTAAGGTTACAGAGAGCCACACCATCACCGTGGCACAGCCTAAGAACCAGTAACGGATGCGGAACTCATACGCCTTCATCAGCTTCATGCCGGCCACCACTAAGAAGATAATGATACAGTAAGCCGAAAACCCGAAGCAGTCGTTAATCAGGAATTGCGCCAGCTGTGCTCCCCGTGCTCCGGCATAGTTCTGTATGCGGTTGCCCGTTTCCAGCAGCTCCGACGGGTTGGGATGCGACAGAATGCTCTGGTCGTTTCCTCCCGTAAAGAAGAACGAGCTGAAAGCCAGCAGCAAGTACACGCCGAAGATGACGCAGAGCAGTCCGATGACGAACGCGGTAGTCTCACTTTTCAGGATAGTCCATGTTTTTCCGGCCACGGCAGCCGCTTTTTCACTTTTGCTTGTATCTGTTTTTTTTGTTTGCATGATGATTCGAATTAACTAAACATACATGCAAATGTACGAATAAAACTAAAACTGAGAAATTTTTTTTGTACCTTTGCACGTCAATTAGCATGAATATGGAAGAAAAAAACTCTCAAGTAATATTCGATAAAAATGCAGTCGAGTTCGTGACAGTGGCTGCCGAGTTCTGTGGATTTATGGAGCGTGTGTCCGATATGCGTTGTCGGGATTTCGTCGACAAATCCCTGAAACTCCTTCCCCTTTTATACCTGAAGGCTTCGTTGCTTCCTGCTTGCGAGCGGATGGAAGATGCCGACCCGGAAACCTTCGTGACCGAGACCGATTACGAAGTGCTTCGCGGTTCCATCGCCTCTCTCTTGGGCGAATACGATGACTACCTCGAAGTGTTCCTTGATGACATGGCCTATAGTGATACCCCCATTCATCAGAACATCTCCGAAAGCCTGGCCGACATTTACCAGCCCATCAAGGATTTCATCTGTGTGTTCCAGTTGGGCCTGGAGCACACCATGAACGACTCCTTAGCCATCTGCCGTGAACTCTTTGCCGAGTTCTGGGGACAGCGCCTGGTCAATGTGATGCGTGCCCTTCACGACGTGAAGTACCGCCAGCTTTCGCACAGCAGTCAGGAAGAGGAAGATTCCGCACTCTACGAAGATAACTGCACCGAAGAAGAACTCTACGAAGGCCTTGACATGGGCGATGACGAATAACCCTAAACCCGTAAACTGAATGGTAGAACTACAGAGTAAAATAGATAAGAAAATCGTTGCGGAGTTACCCAAAGTCTCTTTCCCCGGTCGCATCTTCGTGATTTACACCGAGGCCGAGGCCCGCAAGGCCATCGATTACCTCAATACCCATGTACTGGTGGGGGTGGACACCGAAACACGCCCTTCGTTCCGGAAGGGAGCCGTCAACAAGGTGGCCCTCTTGCAGGTCTCTACTTACGACACCTGCTTCCTGTTCCGCCTGAACCACCTCGGGCTGCCGGACTTCTTGGAAGAGTTCCTTCAGAACGACGTGCTCAAAATCGGCCTGTCGCTGAAAGATGATTTCGCCATGCTGCGCCGCCGCAACCAGAAAGACCCGCGCATGGGCAACTGGGTGGAGCTGCAGGACTACGTGGCCTCTTTCGGCATCGAAGAAAAGAGCCTGCAGAAGATCTATGCCCTCCTTTTTCAGGAAAAGATTTCCAAGAGCCAGCGCCTGTCCAACTGGGAGGCCGACACCCTGACCGAGGCACAGCAGCTGTATGCTGCCACCGATGCCTGGGCCTGCGTACGCATCTACCAGTACCTGGAAGAGCTTCGCCTTTCGGGCAAGTACCGCGTGATACGCACGGAAGTTCTCCCGCAACCCCTCGAAGATTAATCACTTAAACCATACAAATGAGCTATAAGAAAGTATTTCTCAAACCCGGAAAGGAAGAATCGCTCAAGCGTTTCCATCCCTGGGTTTTTTCCGGAGCCATCGCCCGCGTGGAAGGAGAGCCGGAAGAAGGTGAAGTAGTAGATGTCTACACCTCCAAGAAAGAATTCATTGCCTGCGGACATTTCCAGATTGGCAGCATCGCCGTGCGTGTGCTGTCCTTCCGTCAGGAACCCATCGACCATGCGTTCTGGGTACGTCGCCTGCAGGTGGCCAAAGACCTCCGCTGTGCCTTGGGCGTGCTGGGCAATCCTCAGAACAATACCTACCGTCTGGTACACGGCGAGGGCGATAACCTGCCCGGACTGATTATCGACGTGTACGACCATACCGCCGTCATGCAGGCACACTCAGCCGGCATGCACCTCGACCGTATGGTAGTGGCCGAAGCCCTCGAAGAAGTGATGGGCGACGTCATCCAGCACATCTATTATAAATCAGAAACCACGCTGCCCTTCAAGGCCGACCTACTGGCTACTGAGAACGGCTTCCTCAAAGGCGGAAGTCCGGAGAACGTGGCCATGGAGAACGGACTGAAGTTCCACGTAGACTGGCTCAAGGGACAGAAGACCGGTTTCTTCGTCGACCAGCGTGAGAACCGTGCCCTGCTGGAACGCTATGCCAAGGGCCGTAATGTGCTCAATATGTTCTGCTACACCGGCGGCTTCTCGTTCTATGCCATGAGGGGAGGGGCCAACCTCGTTCATTCGGTAGACAGCTCTGCCAAAGCCATCGATCTGACCAATGAGAACGTATCCCTCAACTTCCCTGGCGATACCCGTCACCAGGCCTTTGCGGAAGATGCCTTCAAGTTCCTCGACCGCATGGGCGACCAGTACGACCTGATTATCCTCGACCCGCCGGCCTTTGCCAAGCACCGTGATGCCCTGCGCAATGCCCTTCGCGGTTACACCAAACTCAATGCCAAGGCCTTCGAAAAGATACGTCCGGGCGGCATCCTCTTTACCTTCTCCTGTTCGCAGGTGGTGAACAAGCAGGACTTCCGTAACGCCGTGTTTACCGCCGCTGCACAGAGCGGACGCAGCGTGCGCATTCTTCACCAGCTCACCCAGCCGGGCGACCATCCGGTCAACATCTACCATCCGGAAGGTGAATACCTTAAGGGACTGGTGCTCTACGTAGAATAATTCTCCCCAAAAGGGATACAATAAAAGAAGCTGTTTCACTGTCGGAATGCTCCGTGTGTGAAACAGCTTCTTTCGTATCTTCTCCGGATGTGTCTCATCCGAACAGCTTGCCAAACAAGCCCTGTCTTTTCTTCTTCTCCTGTTTCCGGCGTTCGATGCCCTCTTCCAGCCTTTCATCCAGCGTTTCGGCCACCAGATCCGCAATTTTCAGGCGGTAATGTATGATGCGGTAAATGCTTCCCCAGTTGAGCATTCCTCCCAGATTGCGGTCGTCAATGAACACATCCGCCTTCAGCTTCCGCGAGAAATGCTGATGCGCCTCCTGTTCCTCCGGATAGTTCGTATTGACCGCATAAAATTCCACTCCATGCTGTCGGCAGAAATCCACGGCCTCTTCCAGCAGCTTGTCCTCTCTTACAGTCCACAAAATCAGCCGGTGCCCCTCTTTTTGCAGCATTTTCAGTGTGTCAAAGGCAAAAGGCTTTTCCCGTCCGATTTCCGGATAGCGGTGTTCCACAATAGTACCGTCAAAGTCAACAGCTATGATCATATCTAAATTCGTTTAAAAAGTTACGTAAAAAAGGTTAGTTTGCAAATGTAAGAGAAAGAATGAAAAAAAGAAATCGCCGCATCTCCTTTTTCAAGGAAGTGCAGCGATTTCCTATGATTTTAGTGTTTTTTTTATTTTGCCATGCGGATGATAGCGGCGCGGCTCAGACGCGGATTTTCGCGGAACATAGTGTCAACACCACCTTTGTATTCCATTGTCAGCTGATCCTTGTTTACACCATATTTATCTACCAGTGTATTGTATACAGCTTCTGCTCTCAGCTTGCTCAGGCGTTCGTTGAATTCAGCCGAACCAGTCTGCTTGTCAGCATATCCTGTGATGATGAATTTGTTTTCAGGATACTTCTTGATCAGGTTTGCATAAGCTTCCAGATTCACTGCTTCTTTTTCGCTCAGGTAAGCCTTGTTGATGTCGAAGAACGCTACATATTCAGTTGCATCCGGCAGCTTGTTGCTAGCCTTGGTTTCAGTTACAACCGGCTGGTTACGTTTTTCTTCTTCCAGTGCATTTACGCGGTTTCTCAAGCTGGCATTTTCTTCGTTCATGCTCTTAAGCTGATTCTGTACAGCCTGCATTTCAGCAGCCGAGATACCGGTACCCTTAGTCCAGTCTCTGCGGTTGAAGCGGTAAGTTGCACCTACCATGATGGCTGCAGAACCTTCCATATTCTTTCCGCCACGGATACCGTCCATCACGTCGTTGTTGATGTTTCCTTTCAATTCCAAGTTCAAGTCCCAAGCCTTGTTCAAACGGAAACGGTTGATGAATCCGATACCTCCTGACAATTCGTTTTCGTTATTGTCGATACCGCGCAGGTAACCGATGCTCACGTAAGGAATTGCATTGTACAATCTGTCTTCACGGTAGCCGCAGAACAGGTTGGTGAAGTTCAGCATTACGTCACCGTGCAAGTGCAGGATTCCCCATTTGGTGCGATACACGTTGGTGTCTACGCGTTTGTAGGCAAAACCTCCATCTTTAACTGAGTAACCTTTAGCCTGGTAACCACCGAATCCCAGTCTCAATCCGATGCCCGGAGTAAACCATTTTCCTACATTGATTTCGAATGTCGGAGTAATCAGTTTGCCGGCTTTTCCTTTAGAAATGTAGTCGCCTACATACATCTGTGCACCGATGTTGGCTCCTACAAACAAGTTGTCGCCAAACAAGTTGGTCTGTACAGTGTATTTTTCAATCTTTTCTACGTTGCTGTTTTGCTGCGTGTTTTGCGCCATTGCACCTACACCTGTCATCAGTGCAATAGCCAGAATGTAAATTCTACTATTCATATTCATGTAATTATTAATTCTGCGTCAAAGATAATACAATATTTCCAAACCGTGATAAGGAATGATAAGATATCTATCAAAATGTGTGAGGTTTAATAAAAAAACTGCCTAAAAGTACAGGTTCACCCCTAAATTCGCATACGGAAGCAGGGAGATTCCCTTCTCCGTCAAGGTTCTGGCCCCCGGGGTGATGGCTCCCTTGTAGCCCCTCAGCACTTCTTCCGCAAAGACACCCCATTGGTCATTTATCCGCACGGTTTCTTTCAGCCCGGCCTGTACGCCGAAATAGTCCTTTTGTGCCGTTCCGTGGTGCGTGTATAAAATACCCGCCAGGCCTTCCACCGTAAAGATTCTTTCCGGGTTATACGCTGCGGCCAGGGTGCTCAGGTCTACCAGGTAGTCCGCTCCGAGGGTAAAGGGATATACATGCTTGCTCACACTGTAAGGATAATGCGCCATTTCGATGTATCCTCTAACCGATGAGTATTTGCTCCATCTTCTTCCATACCCCACATAGAATTGTTGTCCCAGGTGCTTCATCATGGCCTTCAGCTGCTGGTCTCCGGTACGCATCGGGTAATTTGCTCCCATGCCGACCGATACAAAGTTATAGGGTTCAAACAGGTATTGGTGACGGGTAATACATTCTTCGCGTCTTCTGTACTGCACCCCCATTTCTATGCTCAGGTTCTGCATGCGGCGTTTGCTGCTCGTTCCGTGCAAGAAATTTTGCGTATAGCTGTTCTTGCTCCAGCGTGCCTGCCCGAATACGCCGATGTGGTCGTTTACGGCATACACCAGCTGTCCTCCGAGTGTCGGTCCGGTGAAAGGTCTGACTTTGCGGGCGTAAGTCGCTCCCCGGTGTGCCACGAATCCGGCTTCCGCACCTCCCATCAGGTTTACTTCCAGTCGGGGGTCAGTCACCCGGTCGTCGAACAGACGGTTCAGGTTGACCATAGCCTCCAGTCGCACGCCTCCGTAGCCTTCTTTTATCTTTTCAGTGCCCTTCTCGGAGAGGGTATTATGCACTCCGGCAAATAAAGTTCCCCTTATCCCGAAAGGCAGGAACCATTTTCCCATGCTGATACCCATTACCGGACCTACGGGTTCCAGTACCCCGTTCATTATCGGTGCCTTTCGTATTCTGGCAGAATAATCTCCCTGAATACCCGCATAAATTTCGTAGAACAGGTTGTCCAGTGCGCCGGAGTTGGCCGAAGGACCGGAAGTCTTGTTCAGTCCGGTAAACCGGTAAGTCAGTCCGGCCATCGCCTGGGCACCGATGTCATATCTCTTCTGCGACTCCAGTCCGTTGATGCCGTCGGTAAAAAGATTCACCCTCGGTTCCAGAAACAGGTCCAGGTGGTTGTGCAGATGGTAGTTCACGTGCAGTCCGCCGTGTATGCCTCCAGCTACGAAACGTTCCTTTGAAACCTTGTTTTTCGTCCCGTAGATGCCGATACCCAGTACCGTTTCCAGGTCCCATCGCAGGTCGTCCTTGTAGCCCCTCAGGTAATCCAGTATCCGGAACATGTGCGCTATTTCCACGCCGCCTCTTCCAATCTGTTCGTTCACCGCCCCTTCTACGGCCAGACGGTAACTGTTGAACGAGGTTACATCCTTTGTGAAGGCGATACCGAATTCTTTGGAGTAGGGGCCTGCCGCTCCGCCTCCCAGTTTCCCGGCACCAGCAAAAATCGACAAGGAAGAATTCCATCCCCTGGCCTTGGGGTCAATCGCTCTTCCGGCAGGGATATACCTTTTCTGTCTCACATAATCCATCGCGTTGAAAAAGCCGGTTTTCACCGAATCGGCTGTGGCATCCTGTGCGAGGATAGTTTCCGTTCCGCCCGTCCACAAATAGCCGAGGGCAGCTATATATAAAGTCTTTCTGTTTATTTTCATGATTACTGATTCTTATACATCTCCAACGCCGTTTCCACAATCTCTTTCGTGAATTCACCGTCGTTCTGGGCAGTGACAATCATCTTCTGGTCCCGGTTGAAACATCTCACCAGATACAGAGCCGCTTCCGTCAGTCCTACGTCTCCCTTTCTGGCTTCCGTCACCGCCTTCAGGTACCATTTCACCGGACTCTCGTCCGCCATCTGTTCCAGCGCCTTGTCCGCCTGCGCGTTTCCCTGTGGCGTTTCCAGTGCCAGGTTCATCACCGCCTCGTTCTGTACGGACGACTGGCAGATGGTGCGGAAGGTCTCTGCGGCTCGCTGCGTCTCTTCAGGCGTATTCCCTCCCTGGAAATAGCCGCCCATGGCCCATGCGTATGCCTTCACCAGGTCAAATTCCTTGTAATCCGCCGGAATCAGCTTGGCCATGACACTGGCATTCTCAAAGTCGCCCGCTTTGATGTACATGCACAGCTGGTTCACCACCACCTCAATCGGGTTGATAATCTCCGTTCTTCCCGTATCCATGTTTTTCCTTTCATAGTTCACGGTAAAGATGGTACGGTCTATCAGCGGTTCCAGTATCCGCGTGTCGGTCACATCCTTTTCCAAGTACAGCTTGGCCAGCGTGTTTCCGGCCAGCACCCATGGACGCTTCATGCTCAGCGATTCCTCGTACGCCTTGCGTGCCACCGCCTCCTTTTCCTGACTGTCCTTCAGCAGTTGCAGCAGCTTCCAGTATTCATACCGGGTGTACATCCCGTTCAGTCCTTTTCTCCGGTAAGCCGCCATCACCTCCTTGTCGGTCGGTTCCCGGTAGATGTCATAGCGGCACAGGTACTTCACTTGTCTCAGCTGCTCCAGGTAAGGCACAATCACCGTACGGTAGTCCTTGGAGGCCTTGATTCGCTGTCCCTGCCGGTTCATCTGGTCGGGCAGTTCTCTTACAACCTTTCTGATGAAACCGGCCGTTTCCATCAGGCTGTCCTTCTCCAGCAGTTCGGCCACCTCGTTCCATGAAGCCACTTCCGCCTGCGGGTTCTGATACACGCGTTCGGCTACCGCATGGGGGAGTACCCCGATAACCTCCTGCTGAATCCGCTGCATACGTTTCTGGGCCAGCTGCAGGTTTTGCTGGTAATATCCTTCCGGCGATGCCTTGCCGATGACGTGAAACTCTTTCAGCAGGGCGCCGGGCTCGTTCAGAATCAGGTTCAGTTTCTTCCGTATTCCGGCAAGGCTCTCCTGGTTCTTCGGGTCGTCCGTCAGCCGGTCCGAGTTGATTTCAAAGTTGAGCTCCACCTGGTCCTCCGTGTCAAACTTCTCTACCTGTGCCTTCTCCGGATATTTCTGGAAATCCATATCCAGGGCTATCAGGTCATATTGCAGGAATTTCAGGGGGCGCTTGTTCTCGCATGTATTAATCTGATACGTCTTTCTGAACGGAACATTGTTGTAGTCCTCTATACAGAAATCCGCATAGCAACTGTAATTCACGTTCGGGTCGGGCACCGTCACCGTGTCTTGCCATTCAATCACCATCCGCTCATTCACCAGCGGCCGTGACTGGATATAAGGCTCCAGAGGATCCCTTTTCAGGTCGTACCCCATTCGTCGGGTCTGGGTCAGGTGATATTCTTTGCCGTCGTATACCAGCGGCTTCAGGAAAGCCACCGTGTCGTTGGTCACACAGTTCAGCACATACGGCTGCACAATCAGGCGCGAATACTTGTTGCCTTCTCCATGTGGGACCAGGAACGTATTATAAGGATAAAAACGGTTACCTATCAGTCGGCTGGCCTTCGGTTCCGGCTGAATCTGCTTCAGCTCTCCCGTTACCACTACCTCCTTCAGATAGATACCGTCATCCACTTCTACGTCTATTTTCATGCGGTTGCTCACCTTTTCCAGAATGGCCTTGTTCAGGCCGGCTTTGAACACCAGTGCCCCGTTGTCCGGCACCAGAATCTCGTAATACCCGTTGGCATCCGTTTCCGCCCTTTCATCTTCGTTCATGAACAGTGCGAAATTGGTATTATCCTTGTCCAGACTGTTCTTCAGGTCCTTTGCGGCCGCCACTGTCTTGCAGCTATATACATAGACCACGCTTCCCGAGAACGGAACCTTCTTTTTCTTGTCCGCAATGTTGTAAACCGTGCCGCTCACCTTGATCATTCGCTGCGCCCATCCGCTTGCGGGGACGGCAGTCAGCAGCATCGTAACCAGTACATATTTCCCGATGCGGCTTATTCTTTTCCTATTCATACGCTTCAGCTTCTTAGAATAAATAGCAGCATGACACCGCTATTTCTGTCGGCACACACTTCACTCCGTTTGCATTATACTCTTCTTTTTTCAGGTATGTACCCTCCGGATATTTCTTCTCCCTGTACCACAGAGCACCCACTCCGGCCGAGAATTCCAGGTTGAACCGTTTGCTCAGCGGCCAGGCATAGCCGTATGTCAGTCCCGGTCCTGCAGCTTCTCCCTGGTGCGCTTTCCCCTTGTGCACCACCGTATACCTTAAGCCGCTTACAGATAGTCCGATGAATGAACGCGCCATCGGCCTCCCAGAAATCCAATACCTGAACTCCGCCTGTGCCCCTTTCAGCTGGGCATCCAGCGGCGTCTTGTTTAGTCCGTAAAACACAGTCCCTTCCAGACTGAATTTGGAAGCTGTCACCAGCTCCATTGAAATGTTCGGCGTCAGGTTCCCCCACAGCAGTGCGTTCGTTTTTACCGCAGCCAGCTGTGCATGAGCCATGCCGCAACCGGCCACCCATGCTCCCAGGCAGATACCCCGCCTTAAAAAATGATTCATAAAACTTTGGTTAAAAATAAATTCTCATTAAGTCCTAGTATGCGTTCTTTTCCCCGTGTATGGCGTTTGCTACCGTTTTATAGATGATGAACAAGTCCAGGCCGAAGCTCCAGTGTTCGATATACCATATATCTCCACGGATACGTCCTTCCATATCCTTCAGCTCCTTGGTCTCTCCGCGATAGCCCGTCACCTGGCTCCAGCCCGTGATACCCGGCTTCACGAAGTGTCTCACCATATACTTGTTAATCAGTTTCGAATATTCCTCCGTGTGTTTCAGCATGTGCGGGCGGGGGCCTACCACGCTCATGTCACCCAGCAGCACATTGATGAACTGCGGCAGTTCGTCGATGCTTGTTTTTCGCATGATGTTTCCCCAGCGTGTCTTGCGCGGGTCATCCTTGGTAGCCTGCAGCGAGTCGGCCTGTGTGTTCACCCTCATGCTCCGGAACTTATAGCAGTAGAACTCCTTGTCGTTCAGCCCGTTTCGTTTTTGTTTGAAGAATACTGGTCCCGGCATCGTCAGCTTGGTGATAATGGTCACAATGAGCAGGATAATCGGGAAGAGCGTACACAGAAACAGCAGTGAGAACACAATGTCGAACACCCGTTTCATCATCTTGTTGCCCGTCCGGCTCAGCGGGTCCGGTCGTAGGCTCAGGAAAGGTACGTTTCCTATCATATTGAAATATACCCGGTTCTGCAGGTAGTTGTAAATGTTCGGCACACTGTAGAAATGCACCAGATTGTTTTCGCAGTAATTAATCAGCGAGCGGATAATGACATGCTCCTTCGAAGGCAGACAGCAGAACAGGTAATGCGTGTTTCCGTTCTTTTCCAGGTATTCTTTCACGTCCTGGGGTTTTCCCAGGTACGGACATTCCTGTGGAAATTTCGGGTTCGGCTCAAAATCGAAATACCCCTTTACCCTGAATCCGGTCCAGTCCTGGTTGGTCAGTTCATAATACAGTTCGCGGTTGTTCTCCGAACTACCCACCAGCACCACATAGCGCAGGTTACCACCTTTCGAACGGTATCTTTTCAACCCCCATCGCATGAGGATACGGAATACAGACAGCGAAATAAACAGCAGCCCTAAAAAAGTCAGGTAGAAATACGACCAGGCATCCATGAATCGTCCCAGCTCCAACACTACCCCTGATAATATTCCGAAGCAGATTGTACTTCTCAATACCTTACCCAGAATCTGGTAGGCATATACCTTACGCCGGTAAAGTACCACGCCAATCTGCATGGCCGATACGAAGTAGCAAAGCATTACTGTCAGTATGACCTGCAGGTGCGGTGCCTGCAGAATCTTGTGCCATGGCGTATCTTCCGTAGTGAGAAACAACAGATAGAACAATCCTCCCGTAATAAGCGTTTCACAAGTAACGATAAAAAAGCTTACCCAACTGTTATAGGCGTCATATTTTGTTTTCATGCGCTATGTTTTTTGTATTTTTATCAAAAGTGCTTTTGCAAAGTAATTGGATTTTTGTCTAAAAATCAATGAAATAATGAAAAGTTTAACCGTATAATGGTAAATTATACGATTAAACCTCAAAAAAGTATACTGATGTTACGTTTTAAAGTCTCAGTTGGCTATCTCATCCTTAGAATTTCAGTTTGGCCGAAATAAATTGCGGTACCTTCCAGGCCATTTTTTGCAGTTTGGTGAGTGTAGGAGAGAAGCCGTGGCTCCGGTACATTCTGACATCCTCGTCCCACATTTTTTTTCGTCGTGCACTGTCGGTCGATAAACCTCCCATGCGCATACGTACGATGTATTCATTCAGATATTCCACCTTTAAGTCGGCTTCGTATAGGAATCTCACCAGCAAGTCCGAGTCTGCTGCAATCTTGTAACTCTCATCGTACAATCCGTATCGGTCATAGCATTCTTTCCGGATGTAGCATGTAGGGTGCAGTGGAAGCCATCCGTGGCGTACCTTCCATTTGCTGTAGCTTCCTCCCATCCAGTTTCGAATCACCTTATCCGTATTGTCCGGATCAACAAACAAGCCGTTGCCATACACAAAGTCTGCTCCCGTCCGTTCAAATTCTTGCGCCATCCGGCTGATGGTATCCTTGGCATACAGAAAATCATCACTGTGCAGCAGTCCGATTATATCCCCTGTAGCTGCCTTGATGCCTTTATTGATGCCTTCGTACATTCCTTTGTCGGGCTCTGAGATAATTTTGGATATTCTGTCTTTGTAACGATTGATTACTTCCAGCGAACGGTCTTTGCTGGCTCCGTCCACCACAATGTATTCGATGTCTGGATAATCCTGTGACAATACGCTTTCAATTGCTTGACCGATGGTCGCTTCCCGGTTGAAGCATGAGGTAATAATGGATATCTTCATATCAAAGTTCTATTATTTAGCAATAAATAATCCGTTGCCTGTGTACGATAATGTGACAAAACTATTACGATAGTTTTCTGTATTTTGCTGCGAATCCCCAGATTTCCATAAAGCAGACCAGCGGTACGATAAATCCCACTGCCATGGAAATATGGTCGGCTATGAGCCCCATTAACAAGGGAGCCACTGCTCCTCCTACAATCGACATAATTAGATAAGAAGAAGCCTGTTTGGTTTGTGTGCCAACGTGGCGCAAAGATAAGGAAAAAATAGTAGGAAACATAATCGATTCACATAAAAAGCACAGTAACAGGAAATACCATCCCGCTCCGCCCGGCATTAGAATGACTGCTGCCATGCATGCACAGGCTCCTGCCGCACAAATGGCCAGCACTTTTTCCCCCTTCACAAAGCGCATCAGCCAGCTTCCGCCCATGCGTCCGGCCATGAACAGTCCCATGCCGCCGAACGACAGCCATACCGAAGCCTCCTGTGCCGAAACACCCGCATTTTCGGTGGCGTAGTTGATGAAGAAACTGTTGATGCCCGTCTGTGCGGCCACGTAAAGGAAAAGCGACAGCAGTCCCACCGTGAACGAGGTCGTTCTCCACAGCGATTTCCCGCTCGCTTCAGCCTGTCCGCTTTCAGTTTCCCGGCCTATTTCCGGCAGTTTCACCCGCGAAAAGAGGATGGCGATGCACAGCACCACCGTACCCAGCACTGCATAAGGAGTAGTCACGTCACCTCCTCCGGCAAAGAGGAAAAAACCTCCTGCCAGCGGACCGCAAATCCAGCCCAGCCCGTTGAACGACTGCGCCAGGTTGATGCGCCGCTCACTGCCTTCCGGTTCACCCAGCACCGTGACATACGGGTTCGAAGCCGTTTCCAGGCAGGTCAGTCCGCAACCGATGACGAACAGTGCCAGCAGGAAAAATTCAAACGACTGAATCCGTCCTCCCGGAATGAACAGCAACGCCCCGATGCCATACAGCACCAGGCCCGTCAGCACCCCTGTGCGGTAGCCGAAGCGGCGGATAATCCGTCCCGCCGGCAGCGCCATGATAAAATACCCTCCGTACACCACCGCCTGAATCAGGGCCGAGCGCGTGCGGGTAATCTCCAGTGTATCTTGAAAATGTTTGTTCAGCACATCCAGAATACTGTGTGCCACTCCCCACAGAAAAAAGAGGGAAGTAATCAAAATAAAAGGAACCAGGAAACTCTTTCCGTCCCTGGTTCTTACTAATCCAATCTTTTCCATCTCAGCTTCTACTGATTTCCAGTCCCTTGTTCGATAAACTCATCTCCACGAAGCGCGCCCGTTCGTTCGGACGTTCCTCTGTCAGAATCCGGCGGATACGCACCGCCGCATCCGGATCCTTGGTCACCATGTACAGGTAACCGCCGCCACCGGCACCCGGTAACTTATATCCCAGACAGAGGTCGTCAATCCGTTCCGTCAAGGCCTGTACTGCCGCCGGATTCGTACCCTCATCCAGCAGCTGGTTCTGCTTCCACGTCTTCCGTATCAGTCGTCCTGTTTCCTCGAAGTCATTCCGCAGGATGGCATCGTACATATCCATGGCGTGCCCCTTCATCTGTTCCAGCAGGTGCAGGTGACGGTTCGAGTTCAGGAACATCCCCTTCACAATCTCCGCCAGGATACCCTTGGCCGTACGCGTAATACCCGTGTAATACAGCAGATGACACTTGCGGTACTCGTCGCTCGTGAACAGATAGTCCGGTAGCCAGCGCACCTTCGGTTCCTGGTGCCATCCCGGTTGCGTCTGCAACAGCTTCACCCCGTGCAGCACACCTCCGTACTGATCCTGCCAGCCGCCCCCTGTGGTGAGCAACTGTTCCAATACCAGTGTACGGCTGCCAATGCCCTGCTTGTCCCAGTTCAGGCCGCAGAAATCATTCAGCGCCCCTAATACCGTAGCCGCCAGGATAGAGCTGGTACCCAGTCCCGAGCCCGCCGGAATAGCCGACAGCAGTGTCACTTCAATGCCCGTGCCGAACGCCTTCAGCTGTGCTTCCAGCGAAGCAAACCGTTCCATGGAGAAATCCGGATGGAACCCTGCCAGTACCAGTGCCGCCTTGGGAATAGAGAAAGGCGAACCCACCTTGTTGAAATGCTGCAGCTCCTCGTAGGTAGACACCACCTCCATGGCACCCAGGTCAATCGAGCGCAACGTAATGCGATACTCCTTCGATGGTTTCACGTACACCTGCAGCGGCGGCTGTCCGTTCAGCTCAATGGCCAGGTTCACCACATTTCCGCCCTCCATCAGGCTGTAGGGTGGGGTATCCGTCCATCCCCCGGCAATGTCGATACGCACCGGGCTGCGTCCCCACACAATTTGGTCCGCATACACCGACAACTTCGGCTGCTGACGATAGTCCATCGTGCTGGTCAGTCCCTGACGCATCAGGCCGAACGCCCGTGCCTCCAGTTCCTTCGCTTCCGGATTCCCCTCCAGTTCGCGCACCTTCGCACGGAACATCGCGTCGCTGATACGCTTCAGCAGAGAAGTCCCCTCCGGCAGTTCCTCCGGCAGGGCGATTCCCCCTTTGGCAAACGCTTCCGCTGCCTCCTGCAAGTCCACCTGATAGAACACGCTCCGTTCCTGGTTCTTGGCCAGCAGGCTCCAGTTCTCCTTGCGGAACACCTCCCGCTGGGCGAACAGCCGTCGCAGGTTCGCATACGCCGAAATCTCGTCGGCCGACACCTTCCGTGCCTTCTGCCAGATAGCCCGTCCGGCTTCACCCTGTCCGCCGTCCGTCATCCATTGCAGCACCGTACCCAAATCCTCTATCGAGTCCGTCACCGGGAAAATCGCAGCCGACTGCAAGTCCTCACAACCCCGAATCTCGTCCGCTGTCAGACCTCTTTCCGCCAGCCATTCCGTCACCGGACGGCCCAGATATGCTGTAGAAGCCTCCTTCAGGCTCCCCTTGAATTTATCGTTAAACCCGTACGGACGTGCGGCAAACTCCCGTTCACCCATCGGCACCACGTCGATGCACACCCCTTCCGGCACGTTCAGCGCCCAGTCGTTGCGCGGTACCCCCGTGATGATGTTCCGGCTGTGCAGTGTCCAGCTCTTGCCCACGTGGCTGTTTTCCACCCACACCTCCGCGTTGTCTGCCGTCAGCGGGAACTCCATCTCCGCATTCTGCACGAACACCGCCGGATGCGGTTTCACCTTGTGGTGCATAATCGCCCGCTGGTCCGTCACGCAGTTCTGCACCGCCAGTGTCGACGAAATCATCTCCCGGCTCGTACCGTAGTGGTGGAACTCACCGCCCGGCAGCGGCAGGATGGCCACCTTCAGGCTGTTCAGCTCCTCGTCCACGATGCGCGGATGCGCTCCCAGTGCCAGTCCGAACTCCGAGTACATGTCGTAGAACTTCACGCCCCCGTCCTTGTCGGTAGAACGTTTCACCATCAGCTCGATAGCCCGGTCGCTCAGCAGCCAGATACCGATGTCCATCAGGAACAGGTAATCCTGCATCAGCTGGCCCATTTCCTCCACGCTCGGTTTCTGCAGCATGAAGTCCAGCTTCTCCGGTTCCTTCCGCGACGACACGAACACCCCGTGGTTCTTCGCCAGTTCCGGGTCCACCCATAAGCCGTAGCACACCACGTCCACATCCGGAATCTCCTGCAGCGGTTCCGTGGCACGGATGTACACATCGCCGCTCGCAATCAGCGTGCGCAGCCCTTCCGGTGCCCGCTCCATGATTTCCTCATACAGCGGCAGCTGCAGCGACAGCAAGTCCTGTGTGATGCGCTGTCCGCGTGCCCAGCGGAACACCGGTATCGGCGTCAGTACCTTGCCCGACGGCGCATAGCCCGGCAGACGGCGGCTCTGTCCCCCTGCATGCAGCAGGATACGCTTCTCCCGTGCCAGCCAGTCGTCCAGTGCGGCATCCTTATCCTCTTCCTCCCGGCAAGCATTCAGCAGCCAGGCCGTACCACCTCCCGAACCCAGTTTCTTTCCCACCGGGTCCGATGTGCAGAACCACTCCTTGTGGTCTGCGTGCATAATATCGTGAAAACATTCCACCAGATTTGGTGGCAATGACAATAACTTTTTCATGAGCATATATTTTTAGACATAAGAACAGAAGAACATATAGAGTTAAAAGTTAATAGTTAAAAAGTAAAAGCGGTAAAAGCATCCCGTTTTCACTTTATTATTAAATCTTTTGTCTTTCTGTTCTTTTGTCAAAAGAGAAAACATCCACTCGTTTTTAACTTTTAATTTTTCACTCTTTCACTCTTTACAGCTTAAATATCCGCGTCATCAGCTTCCATTTCTCCTGCGAGGTCGCTCCCGGAGCAGCTTTCTGGAACTTCGCCATGTGCGCTTCCCATTCCGCCTGACGGGGCAGGGTAGCCAGCCGTGCATAATCCCGTTCCATGTCAAACTCATCCGTGGTATCCATAATCATGAACAGGCGGTTTCCGTCAATGTAAATCTGCATGTCCGTGATACCCACCTCGCGGATACCCGCTTTCACCTCTTCCCACACGTGCGCATGTTCCGCCACGTAGGCCTCAATCAGCTCCTTGTCGTCATAAAGCTCCAGTGTCTGGCAATATCTTTTCATAATGAAGAATTTATTTCAAGAAATGTTATTACAGAGAAAATCCTTTAAAGGTTGTAATTCAGGAGCGTTGAGATTCCAATATTGGGCATCGTTGAACAGCCATTGTCCGCTCCCCAATTTGTTTCGTTGTGTGTTACTCAGGGTCTTTTGCGCACTGATGTAAGTAAACAATTTACCCTTTAGATTAGGAGTCAGATAATGATTCCCCAAACAAGTTTCATAGTCAGAATAGCAATGTAGCCATTGTTCATGAGTCTTTTTTTGCATCAGTTTTTCCAGTAAATTTTCAAAAATGCCATCGTCTGCATTGTTTGGGAAAAGAAAGATTCCGTCAGCCTGCATTCCATTGCTTTGCAATTCCTGGTTGATGCGTTGCAGGGTAGCCGAAAATCCATACCCCGTAGCAGGTGTGTCCGCATCAAAAATAATCAGATTTTTTCCACCTTCAATGGTATTCTCCTTGAATTTATTGGCTGCTTTTATCAAGTTGCTATTTCCGCCGACACAGATTATCTTATATTGTGCTTCGGAAAATCCAAGCTCCTTTATGATTGTATTTAAAAATACATACTCAGATGTTTTTTCATACCGTGCTTCAATGAAAATCTGTGTCATCCTATCTTACCTCCATTTCCTGTTTGATAGCATACGACAGTTCTTCTGCGCTATAACGTAGAGCCACAAGTTCGTCGTCAGCTTTTCTTATCAGCTTATAGGATGCTATCTGTGGCATTTGTGCTGATTTGCCAATAGCCTTGACCAGCGATTTAACTAAATCCATACTGTGTGTGGAAGCAAAAATCTGTGTATGATGTTTCTGGCACATATAAAGGATGACTTCCCATAATTGCGGCATGACCGAAAAATGCAAGCCATTATCCAGTTCATCTATGATAAGCACCCCATTTCTGCATGTGTAAATGGAAAGAATAACAGCCAGTACTTTGCGTACTCCGTCTCCCAACACATTGATTGGAAGTCGGGTCGGCAGTCCTACATCTACCATTACCCTTTTACCTACCAGTTGTACGTCAGTGATACGAGGTTCTACAATCTGGAGAGCTTCCACAATTTCCTTTTCTTGTTTGTTCTGAATAATCTCAGTCATTTTCTCCACGATGTCGATTTGTATGTGGTTAGAAGGAATGTATTCCGCGTAAAGAGCCTCCTTGTATCTTTTGTCAGAGGTAATGTTTCCGCTTTTTTCTTCTGTAACCACCAGTTCAGAATGATATTTGCTTTCTTTCTCTGCTTCTGTGGAGAAGTTGATTTTCAGTCCATACCGTTTACCGGCACTTTCCGATGAGTTCTTTTGCAAGTCCTCCAGTGAAATGTTTTGGGAGTGCGATTCTATCATTTGGATAGAAACCTGTCGGCTTTGTTCTCCCAGACTGTTTAATTGTATAATGTGTTCTGGATTTGCTTGATAGAACTCAATTTTTAAATCCGTTTCTTCCAATGAATCCAGTGCTCTGCTCTTGTTTGCTAAAATGGGTAATGTGGGGTTGTCAGGGCCTGACAATATAAATAATGATTCCAGCAAAGAAGACTTGCCACAGTTGTTTTTTCCGAAGAAGAGGTTTATCAATTCTAACTTTTCCAATTTACATTGGCGAATCCCTCTATAGTTTTTTACTGAGAAGTCTGTATAAATCATATTTGTTGCTATTTTCCTATCAATCGACAGGACAAATGTAACAAAAATAAACAGGTTTCATATTAAAATTGTTGCTGAAATTCAAAAAACCACCGTTTTTGGAGGGTTTGTTTCCTTCACGGTGGTTTTTTCATACGTTTCTCGTTTCAGGTCTATTTTTTATCGTCCCTTATACATCGAGTCATAATACTTCTGGTAGTCACCGCTCGTCACGTTGTCCATCCATTCCTGGTTGTCCAGGTACCAGCGTACCGTCTTCTCGATGCCCTCTTCAAACTGCAGGCTCGGTTCCCAGCCCAGTTCCTTCTGCAGCTTCGTAGAGTCGATGGCATAACGCATGTCGTGGCCCAGACGGTCGGTTACGTAGGTAATCAGGTCCATGTCTTCACCCTCCTTGCGACCCAGCAGACGGTCTACCGTGTTAATCACCACCTTGATGATGTCAATGTTCTTCCACTCATTGAAACCGCCGATGTTATAGGTTTCTGCCGTCTTGCCGTTATGGAAAATCACGTCGATAGCTCGCGCATGATCCACTACATACAGCCAGTCGCGTACGTTTTCCCCCTTGCCGTATACCGGCAGCGGCTTACGGTGACGGATGTTGTTGATGAACAGCGGAATCAGCTTCTCCGGGAACTGATACGGCCCGTAGTTGTTCGAACAGTTCGTCACGATGGTCGGCATGCCGTACGTGTCGTGGAATGCCCGCACAAAGTGGTCACTGCTCGCCTTGCTGGCAGAGTAGGGGCTGTGCGGATTATACTTCGTATCCTCGTAGAAGAAATCCTTTCCGTACGCCAGGTGATGTTCCGACGACGAAGCCGTGGTAGTGAACGGCGGCTCGATACCTTCCGGATGTGTCATCTCCAGTGCTCCGTACACCTCGTCGGTAGAGATGTGATAGAAACGCTTACCCTCATACTTCTCCGGCAGACTTTCCCAGTACACCTTAGCCGCCTGCAGCAGAGACAGCGTACCCATCACGTTGGTGCGTGCAAAGGTAAACGGATCCTTGATGCTGCGGTCCACATGGCTCTCTGCAGCCAGGTGAATGATACCGTCCACGTGATACAGCTCCATCAGCTCCTGCATCTTCTCGTAGTCGCAGATGTCCGCCTTTATGAACACATAGTTCGGCAGGTTCTCAATGTCCTTCAGGTTCGCCAGGTTACCCGCATACGTCAGCTTGTCCAGGTTGATGATACGGTATTCCGGATACTTGTTTACGAACAGGCGCACCACGTGGCTGCCAATAAATCCGGCACCGCCGGTAATCAGTATGTTACGTTTGAAAGTCTCCATAATGAAAAATGAATAATGAAAAATTAATAACGGTAGACACCCTCTCGTTTTTAATTTTTACTTTTTAATTATTAATTGATTTAGTCTCTTCTGAAAATATCGCGTGTATAAACTTTTTCCTTTACGTCATCCAGGCACGCATCGTAGCGGTTGGCAATGATGGCGTTGCTCTGCTTCTTGAAATCCTCCAGGTTGTTCACCACCTTTGAGCCGAAGAACGTAGTGCCGTCTTCCAAAGTCGGTTCATAGATGATGACCGTGGCACCCTTCGCCTTGATACGCTTCATTACCCCCTGGATGCTGCTCTGGCGGAAATTGTCGCTGTTCGACTTCATGGTCAGGCGATATACCCCGATGACACATTCCTTCTCCGCTTCCGGACTGAAATCCCCGCGGTTGTAATAATCGTAGTATCCCGCTTTCTTCAGCACCTGGTCAGCAATGAAATCCTTACGCGTGCGGTTACTTTCCACAATAGCCTGAATCAGGTTCTCCGGCACATCCTGGTAGTTGGCCAACAGCTGCTTGGTATCCTTCGGCAGACAGTAGCCCCCGTAGCCAAAAGAAGGATTATTGTAATGCGAACCGATGCGCGGGTCCAGGCAGATACCCTGAATGATGGCCTGTGTGTCCAGCCCTTTCACCTCTGCATACGTATCTAGCTCGTTAAAGTAGCTTACACGCAGTGCCAGGTAGGTATTGGCAAACAGTTTCACCGCTTCTGCCTCTTTCAGTCCCATAAACAGCGTGTCAATATCCGACTTTAAAGCACCCTCTTGTAACAGCGCCGCAAACTCATGTGCCTTTTCCTCCAGGTGTTCCCCGGCAATTGCCTGAATCGCCGCGTTCTCCTCGTCACGTCCGTTAATCAGTTTCGGGAAACCCACGATGATACGGCTGGGGTAGAGGTTGTCATACAGCGCCTTGCTCTCGCGCAAGAACTCCGGCGAGAACAGCAGGTTGAATTTCTTTCCTGCAAGGGCAGGAGTGGAGCGGAATTTCTCCGCATACTTCACGTACAGGCTGCGGCAGTATCCCACTGGGATGGTACTCTTGATTACCATTATTGCATCCGGATTTACCTCTAATACCAGGTCGATTACCTCTTCCACATGCGACGTATCGAAATAATTTTTCACCGGGTCATAGTTGGTAGGAGCGGCAATCACCACGAAATCCGCATTCCGATAGGCTGAAGCCCCGTCTAATGTTGCCGTGAGGTTCAGTTCCTTTTCCGCTAAATACTTTTCGATGTACTCATCCTGAATCGGGCTGATACGGTGATTGATTTTTTCTACCTTTTCTGGGATAACGTCTACTGCCGTTACTTGATGATGTTGTGACAGCAAAGTGGCTATAGATAAGCCTACATAGCCTGTGCCGGCTACAGCGATAGTATAATTGTTCATATTCCTGTAATTTATTCTTTGATATTATTTATTTCATACCATCCTACAAAGGTACTTAAAAAATATTTTATACCCTATTATATTTATTCTCTCTTATCTCCTATTGTGTAAATCTTCGTGACACTTGTATATGTTTGACTGTGTTAAATATCGGAATATGTAGTTTTACGTATGTTGTACAGATAAATAAGATAAAATATGATACAATAAGTAAAATATGGAATTATAAATTTTTTGAACTTGTTGAATATATTTTTTGTTGATTTTTTTTCATGGCATCTTATGTTAATCAAAAGTGATTTTATATCGTTCAATGATATAAATTTTTGTGTTAGGTATCCACTAATCATAAAAAATGCAGGCATATGAAACCAATATACATCAAATCCTATATTTACTCCAATGTGACCGGTGACAACAAAGATAATTAATATACATTTTAGAATATCAAATTCAATTTTTCTTTCCATACTTATAGTATTTTTAATAGAATAATGACTTTGAATTTCTAGAATGTCTAAATATTTGATATTATTTATCAAATAGAATTTTAGAAATCAGTTTACTTTCTCTCAAGAGTTTTCCTGTATATAGGGAACAATATACAATCACGATGGAATAAGCTAATGTGACAATAGTTTCTATTATAAAATTAGGATATTTCAGGAAATAATTTCCTATTATTTTCATATATGCTACATGGATGAAGAAATAGTGTAGGATATAAATGTCTAGAGAGCTTCTTCCAATATGGCAAAGTTTATTTAGTATTACGTTATTCTTATCTTTGATTTTATAAATTAGATAGATTATGCAGAATATCCCAGCAAATTGTAATAGATACATTACTAGATTATCAATCGAAGAATATTCTTTGTATATGAATAATCCTCCAAAAATCAGTAATGAAATTGTAAAAATGTTATTATTTAGAAATAATTGATCTTGTAATTTATATCTATTTATAAATGCTGCAACAAAAAAGAATGGCCAATAAACTACTAATTGTGTGAATTGAAATGCATTAAGAATATCTTCATTATTAATATTGATATGTGCGAAACCTTTTAATAATATCCATATAATACATCCCTTCATAAAATCTTCATATTTTGTGTCGTGAAGGAAATTATAAGAGAATATACATATAATTCAAATAAAGTTATAAGATACCAATACCCGTATTTCGTTGGGTTAATAATGAACTCATAAATCGTAAATCCTCTCCATAATGCGTATGGAATTCCAAGCAATATTACCGGTACAAGCAATATCCAGGCTTTATATAATAACTTTTTACTGCTTGCAATTACAGATTCGAATTTGTAGTTTACTACTAATCCAGATAGAAATATAAAAAGAGGCATTTGCAGAGAGACAATAAATCTATTCACAAATGATTTTGAACTATCTGTTAGAGATAAAAAATCAAATGCTGTCACATGTCCCATTACTACAGTTATTATAGCTATGCCTTTTAACCAATCTATATAATTTAATCTTTCTTTCATAATTCTTAAGATGAATCTTATTTTTTTATTGGATTTAAAATGTGCATTTTTTGTCTTATCATATCAATAATAAAACAGAATAAATAGATGCCTATCGAAACTAATAATATCCTTGGAATAGAATATTCTTTAAAATGGAAGAATGGTTGAACAAAATTAGGAAAATTAGAATTTGCATGTATAATATAGCAAGCTAATGCAGTCGAAGCGAGTTTATTTACACATTTATTGTAAAAGGCATATTCATTTGCGGAAATAATCAATGTTATGCAAATAAGAAGAATAAAAGGGTTGTAATATTTATTTACATATGGCTGTATTTTATCTATGCAATTAAAATGCCATCCAATGAATACAGGTAATAGAAATAGTACTATTGAAGGAATAACCATCCATACTGCATATTGATTTATTTTAGTATAAAGATGTAATTTTGTATATCTAGCTATGATATAAAATTCAAATAAAGAAAATACATTTAAAGCTGAACTTTTCATGAGCCATAGTCCAATGCTGAAATATAATAGTAATAGAACTATCGCTGTGAATTTTTTGAATGATAGACCATTTAAATAATCATTGATAGGGTCTGCAAAGATATAAATCACGACATAACAATAAAAGAACCAAAGTGTGGATGGACCAAATATATTCAGGATAAATATTCTAGTATTCCATAAACCTGGCCTGATAAGACATGACAAAGAATAGAGGACTATAGTGTATAATACACATTGTATGAACATATCAATAAGTCTGTTATATTTGAATTTTATACCATAGAAACCTGAAATAAACATAAAAATTGGAACTCCAGTTTGCCCGAGTGAATGAAATAATAACTTACTTAATTCTGTATTATTGTTGGTCAATAGTTCAGGACTAAATAAATTATATGCTCTTCCGCAAAAGTGAAAGATTATAATTAAAAGCATCGAAATAATTCTTAATAATTCGATTGACGAGTTCCTTTTTTCCATATTCTGATATTCTAAATTATAAACTAAAAGAAAGTCTTTGTTATGTGTCGTATATTAAATAAGTTGAATCAATGTGCTTGGTAACTTTTTATGCGCCATTCGTGAAAATGTATTAATAAAACATGGAATTAAAATTGTTTTATATTTATCTAAATTTATTTCGATAGGAACAAATATTTTGTTGTTTTATTAGATTTAAAAATTTGATTTGAACATACGCCAGTTAATAATATGAGGACTGTTAAGATTAAAATAGCTTTTAATTCCAGTTCCTCTTGATAATCATAGCACTGTATTATGAATGTGTAATAAATGGTCATATTGCAAGTATGAGTTTTAAAAATAGGTCTCTTATATATGGGATTTTTATGACCCAATTTTATTATAGTTAAATTTGTTGAATAAGTTTGTTAATACCTTTCACAATATCAATTTTACTTTTCCAATTTAGATACTCTAGATTTTTTTCAATAGGTGCAACTGCATGCATTGTGTCAAGTTTTCGATAAGGTAGTGCTCCCCAAATAGCATTCACTTTTTTCCCTGAAAACTTTTCCATAATTTTTGCAATTTCTTTTATGCTATGTCCGTATCCGCTTCCAAGATGTAATTCTATAAAGTCATAATTCCATTCATTTTTGTACATTTTTGTGAATAATGTAGCAAAGAAATCTGCTATGTCATCGACATGGATAAAATCTAAAACTTGTTCACCGCCTGAGAACTTAATAGGAGTTGGAGAATTCAAAGCATCCAATAAATAATCTAATACCTTTTTATTTTTATTCTTTTTCCCGTATGGTGAATATACTATGATATTGGTCCATTTCCATGTGGATAAGGTTTGATAGTATTGTATAATTGGACGTACAGCGGTTTTACTTGCGGAATATAAATTATTAGGAAAGAACTTTCCATCTCCATATAAATATTCGGTGAAGGTACCGATATTTACAAAATGATTACAGTTTGTATGAGATAACGCTTCAAGTAGCAATGTGGTGAATAGAACATTGGTATTTATAATTTCTTTAGCACTTTCTGCGTCACTTTTTCCTGTAAATAATGTCGCCATGTGTAAAACAATATCTGGAGAATATTTAATAACCTGATAACTCCAGTCTTTGTTTTGTGTGGATATGTAACTTATTGTATAATCCTTAAATATGGATTGAGCTTTATCCATATTTCTTATCAATAAAGTTATATCTGTAAATCCAGAGGATAATAAATAGGGTATTAAAGTTTCACCTACGTATCCGGTTCCTCCTGTAATTAAAATTCTCATTTAGAAAAATTAAAATTTGTATGCTATTTCTTTAAGATCTTTTCTATCTGCTTCTGTTGGGTCATGTGGTTCTGGAATAATATCCATAAGCATAGAGGTTTTTCTGTCCATTCCCTGAAATGCCATCCATAATCCCGGGGCTAATGTAAGTCTTTGGTAGTTATCCTCTGGAGAAATAATTATTTCTTGAAACATACCATAAGTTTTACTTCCCTCTCGGTCATCGAATATAACAAATTTAATTTTTCCTACAGGGACGATAATGTTAAGTGTCATTCGGTTATGACGCTTCCATCCTTTAACTTCACCGCTTTCAATTTGTGAAAAATAGGCTTCTCCAAATCCTGCGTATCCTTCATCTGTGCATTTTAATGCGTGATAAATGTCTCCTTTAGGTACAGAAATATGTTTTAAGGGGCGTAATGACACCCCTTTAATGTTTATTTGCTCCATGCTAATCTTTGTTTTCTTGCTTCATTAGTATAATATTCTATTTGTTGCTTGGTCAATTCGTACATATCATTACGCTTTTCTATATAATAAGCTTTGTACCATTCAGCGATTAGGTCAACGCATTGTTCGTAATGAAGTGTGGAGTGCCAGTTAAGGAATGCCAAGGCCTTGTCACAATTAAGCTTTAATAGGGTAGCTTCTCTAAAGGGAATATTTCCTGTAATCTTAGCCGCATTGTTTTTGTCCAACCCCCATTTTTCAGCCAGATCCTGAGTCAGTTCAAAAACAGTTTTGGTCTGTTCTGCCCGTGGCCCGAAATTGAATGCTTCTCCATTGGCTACCTTTCCTTCATATAGATATTGTGCCACGTTTAGATAACCACTCAGCGGTTCCAATACATGCTGCCATGGGCGGGTAGCTTTCGGACAGCGTATTTCCACCGTTTTTCCTTCAGAGAAGGCTTTCACGCAGTCTACGATGATTCTATCCTTAGCCCAATCGCCTCCGCCAATTACGTTTCCAGCTCTGGTAATTGCCAATTTGATGTTCGGCATATCTTTGATGAAAGACATCCAATAGGACTTTATGATAAGTTCAGCTGCACCCTTGGAGCCCGAATATACATCTTTTCCTCCCAAACGGTCATTTTCACGGTATCCCCAAATCCATTCCACATTATCGTATGCTTTGTCACTTGTGATGATCACACAAGTACAATTCCAGGTAATGTTTCTGATGGCTTCCAATACTGAAGCAGTTCCGACCACGTTTGTAGTTACTGTATCAAATGGATCTTTGTATGAAGTGGAGACAATAGCTTGAGCTGCCAGATGGAAGATAAAATCAGGTTTTACTTCTTGTATGAAGTTATTCATTTTTTCTTTGTCCCGAATATCCCCATACTGATGGTTTATTTTCTTGTCAAGGTCCGTTACTTCAAACATGGAAGGAGTGGTCGGTATTTCGTTGGCATAGCCGTAAACTTTTGCGCCTAACATGAGTAACCATGTTGAAAGCCATGAGCCTTTGAAACCTGTATCGCCTGTTATTACTACTTTTTTATCTTTAAAAACGTTGTTAAAAGCCATAATTTATGTATATTAATTTGTTATTACCAAACTTTCCAGGGAGCTTTGTTCTCATCCCACATTTTATTCAGTTCCTGATTGTCGCGAAGTGTATCCATTGGTTTCCAGAAACCTTCATGCTTATAAGCATGGATTTCATTTTTTGCCAAAAGTCTTTGCATCGGTTCTTTTTCGAACATTTCATGGTCACCTTCCAATACGTCAAAAATGGTAGGTTCACATACAAAGAATCCAGCATTAATCCATGTACCACTTTCTTGTGGCTTTTCTATAAATGAATTTAAGGTACCATCATTTGCGATGTCTAATACGCCTAGACGACCTCCTGGCTGATATGCCATCATCGAAAGGGCTTTACCTGACTTATTATGTAAATGAATAGCTTCTGTAATATTTACATCAGCTACTCCATCACCATAAGTAAGGCAAAATTGTTCATTCCCAATATACTTCTGTACTCTTTTCAGCCGTCCACCTGTCATCGTATTCAATCCAGTATCTACCATTGTAACTTTCCATTTTTCGGAATGGTTTTCCAAAACTTTGATGGAGTTGTCAGAAAGATCCACTGTCATGTCACAATTGTGACGGAAATAGTTTGCGAAATATTCCTTTATCACATATTGCTTGTAACCGCAGCAGATGATAAAATCATTAATTCCATAGTGGCTGTAGATTTTCATTATATGCCATAGGATTGGTTTACCTCCAATTTCTACCATAGGTTTTGGAATCAAGTTTGTGGCTTCGCTAAGTCTTGTTCCGAAGCCGCCTGCAAATATTACTGCTTTCATATCTTTATTGTTTTGTACAATCTATGTTATATTCTTTCATAAAATATTTGATAAGTTTCTCTTTGTCTTTTCCACAAATTCTATAGGCTTCTATTATTTTTGCATCTGCGATGTTTCTATACCATAAACACTGTAAAAAGCAATATAGAAATCCTTCTACTCCATCTAAAAAGCCAAACCGGAGTATATATCTGTAAAAGAAAAATGCCCAAGCACGCCAAAAATACGGAAGTTTCCCGTAGAAGCCTTTTTTTTGACGTTTTTTTAATGCTGCTTTGTCTAAATTTTTATGTAAATCGTCTTCATTGTTTGTCAATCCAATTTCATTATCGATTAGTACAATTGCTTCTTTTACAGCATGCATGTTATGGGCCGCAATCCATTTTGTGAGGGTAATGATTTTGTCGTCACATAAATCTACGTTCCAATAAATTGATTTTCCTTCTTTTATTTCCACATGTTCATCTATCATTCTGGCTTCGAAGCGAGCTTTTCCTTTCCGGATAATTCTTACCATGGCTTTAGGATAAGCTCCTCCGTGTTTCATCCATCTTCTCATGAAATATTCCCGTCGGTTGATACTGATGGCTGACACGTCTTCAGAAAGTTGAGGTAAATCCTTTTTCACTTTCTCAATCAATTCTTTTGTCAGATATTCATCTGCATCATGACGCATGACCCATGGAGTGGGGAAGGGCACATTGTTAAGTGTCCAATTGAATTTTTTTGCCCAGTTGCTATCGGCTTCCCATTTGTATTGGTAAACCTTGGCGCCCATTCTCTCGGCAATTTCTACAGTTTTGTCTGTAGAATAAGAATCAATAACGAATACGTTCTTTGTAAGACTAAGAGCACTTTTCAGCGCACGTTCAATGTGTATCTCTTCATTGAATGTGGGTATGAAAATAGAAAGACAATCCATATTATTTTTCCTTTAATATTCTTTTTTTTATGAACTTGGCAGGATTACCTGCGTATATACCCCATGCTTCCGCATCTTTCATTTGCACGGCACAAGCTCCAATAATAGAACCTTCACCTATTGTAATCCCCGGCCCTATAAATGCATTTGAACAAATCCAAACTTGATCATTTATCTTTATTTCGGGTCTTAATAAGGGCATTAATGGGCTTGTATAATCATGAGTTCCAGCGCATAATTGTGCTTTATGGCTAATTGTTACTTGTTTTCCTATTCTGATTTTTCCAAGATTGTATATTAGTGCTTCTTCACCAATTGCGCTCCAATCATCTATTTCCAGATTCCAGGGGAACCAGATATTGGCAGAAGAGTAGATATGTACATGTTGACCAATTTTGGCCCCGAATAGTTTAAGAATCATGTTTCTGTAGCCAAACGCTATTCTTGGGGAACATTTGAAAAAAATTTTTCCCAATGACCATAACATGCGTTTTACGTAAATCCATTTGGAATAATTCAGATGTTTCCTGTTTTCTTGAATATTTATTTCCATCTTAGTGTCTTGTATAAATTCATTATTTCTAGAGCGATTGCTTTGTTGGAATATTTAGTTTCTGTGAGTTTTCTTCCATTGCATCCCATTTCTTTGAGTTGATCTTCCGATAAGGCTAGAAACTTTATTAAAGCTTCTTTAGTCGTTTGGGGGCCTACTTCTATCCACCATCCACATTTATAGATGTTAAGCTCTTCCCACGGAGTTCCTTTTGTGGTGATTACCGGAGTTCCACATGCCAAGGATTCAGCAACTACAATTCCAAAATTCTCTGAATAGGTGGGTAGTACAAATACATCAGCTTTTCTATACAATTCCCATTTTTTCCCTCCATAGACTCCACCACAGAAATTTACCATTTTATCAAGTCCTAATTCAATCGTTTTGGATTTTAAGGAGGAAACATAAGTTTGTTCTCCTTCGCCCGCAATTGTAATGGTATATCCTTCTAATTGAGATTTTAATGAAGAAACGGCTTCCAGTAAAAACTCTATCCCTTTTTTCACATGGATCCTTGATAAGAACAATATATTTTTATTTCTTCTCCAGTTGTCTTTTATTTTTATATTTTCTGTATCTATTCCATTGGCTATAACTTCTATTTTATTATTATAGCCAAGCTTCAATATATTTTGTTCCTCACTTTCTGCTGTGGCATGTATACAGTTTGCACTTTTTATAGCAGTTTTCTGATAGAGTAGGAGGGCAGGAATTTTTTTTGTCCAGTAATTTCGTTTTATTATCCATGGTTCCAACATGCCATGTGGGGTAAGAATCACCTTATATCCTTTTTTCTGTGCCCACTTTTGGACTAATGCACAACAAGGTACCCAACAGCAGTTTACATGCACTAAGTCTGGTTTAATATCATCTAATATTCTGTTCCATTCTTTTTTCATGGAACTATATTGACTAATCTTACATGGTATATAGAGAATTTTGGCATTTTCTATTTGTAGTTGATGTTCCGTATTTGCTGTGACTATGTACAATTCACAAAGCTTTCCTAGTTCTTTGGCTAATAATTGCATGTATGAACTGATACCGCCAGATGTTCTGTCTATACTAGGGATGAAATGAATTATTTTCATATTAATATATAAAACCAGTTTTACGATTAAAGTATTTAGCTTCGTGTGGGATTTCCTTAATTGATCTTGCAGGTACTCCAGCATATAAGGTGTAATTTTCGTTATACGGTTTATTCAGTACACCACCGGCAGCAAGAACACTATATGATGGAAGTGAAGCTCCTCCTAAAATAACAACTGAAGTACTTATAAAACAATAATCACCTATTGATATGGGTTTACTGTTTTGTCTTCCTTCATAAATATCTATGGAGTGGGTAAGAAATTGAGAATTATATCCAGCTATTGTAGTGTATTTCCCAATTTTAATACTATTGGTACAGTCTAAATGATGCTTTTTGGTAATTGCCGATTCATTTCCTAATATAAGTTCACTTTTTCTTTTTTTTTGATGGGAAAAATGTTTGGATGTTGTCCCTGTAGGAAATCCTGTAATCCAATTACTCCTTGCGATGGTTGCATTTTTGCCTAAGAACATATAATCAAGATGGATGGCAGTATTAAAATGACCTATTGATGCACCTTCTTTCATTACGAGTTTTTTGGGAAAAATATAAGATAATCCAATATGGGCATTGTCATGTATTTGATATTTATAAAAAGTCCTGAGTATTTTCTTTTTCAAGGGCCATGGCAAAATCACCACTATAATGTTAATCAATGTTCTCATATATTTCTTTGTATAAATCAGTATATTGTTGGACAACTTTCCTAACCTTATAATTCTCAATGTTTTTTAGTCCTTCATTAATAAGTTGCTCACGGATACTTTCATTTTGAATCACAGAAAGGTATGCATTTCTGATATCTTCAGCGGAATAGGGATTTATTAAAATTGCCCCATTGCCAGCTACCTCTTTCATTGGTGAAAGATTAGACGTAATGACAATGCGACCTGTGGCTTGCCCTTCAATAATGGGCATACCGAATCCCTCAAATAAGGATGGGAAATTTATAATATCTGCATTTCTATATTCAGTAACGATTTCTTCGTGTGTAAGATTCATTCCATTGGAATACTCTATGTGATGTCTCTTAAGTAAGTCTATGGTTTGTTCTTTTAATTCTCCGATGATTCTCAAGTGGCAATCTATTCCGTCGAGAGCTTCTATTGTTCTTTCAAGGTTTTTACGCTCTAAGGTTCCGATATGTAATATTATGGGTTTTTTAATGTTAAATTCCTTGGGAGAATATGTAAAGGAGGAATCTACAGGATTAGGTATGATATGTACTTTCTTCATGTCAAGGTTAATTACTTCACTCACTTGCTTGTAAGCGAAATCTGATATGAATGTAACATGTGCAGCTCTTTTCAGAGGGGTGATGTATAATAGCTTCCAAATTTTTTTCTTTATACCTTTTAGATAATGATAATACATGATATCATGTACTGTCACTATTGTTTTCCTTCTTCTCAAGAACCATAACAAATAATGTACATCTCCTGTGATATGATTTATATAGTTGTTTTTTTCTTCATTTTTTGCAAACCATCCATTTTTAAGTATAGAAGGAATAGTGGCATTGGGGTAAGGTAAGAAAGTGCGAATCACCTGATTGTTTATTCCTATTTCGTTTACTATAGTATCAAATACGACACCAATTGAGAAGCCAGTTTTCTTGTTTCTGTAATAATAATTTATATTCATTGTCTTTTTGAGGTCTTTTTACAATTAATGGACGCGAGTGTTAATCCTCCAAATAAAATGCAAAATCCTAGGTTCGTAGGAATAGACCATTGACCTTGAGGTACTGTTAGCATCATACCAGCTGAAAGCATCCAAGGTAATAAATCGTATTTTTTTACAAGGAGATTATAAGTTTTTTTCCATATCTCAATAGAAAATAAAACTCTTACGATTATTATTATTAGTCCTAACAACATTCCACATTCTCCAATAATGCGACTCCATTCTACTTCTCCGTTAAAACCAAAGGAATACATATTCCCTCCCATAATTTGTGCGCCAGCATTAGTTCCTAATCCAATTCCATATCCAAATATAGGAATTGTGAAATTAATTAATGATCCGAATAGTCCTCCCACATATCTGTTACCAATAACTCCTTCTACTCCTCCTTCAACTTTATTTGCTCCTTCGAATCTAGCGGTGAAAGCTTCTAAACTTGTTCCACCTAATCCTGAAAGATAAAGGATAATACCTGCTATAATTGTAATTACTACAAATTTAAGAAATTTATTTTTTAAATTATTCTTTCTCATAGCTGCAATAAATAGAAAGATTAGGAATACTCCTGTTTGGAAAAAATGTGTTCTTGATATTGAAGTAGGAATTGATAGTAAATAGCAAATTGCCAATATTGTCAATGTAATCTTTGAAAATTGGAATTCTTTTGGTAATGTATTATTCATTAATAGATAATATAACAAGTAGCATCCTACTATTGCCTGAAATGAGACATAGCCTGAAGTAAAGGAGAATGTTCCAGGTGGGCGCATGTACCCTAATGCGCCACCAAAGCTGGCGGTTCCTTCACCGCCTATACCCATATTTACCCATGCTGTCTGAGGTGAATGAAATTGTATAAAAATTAGGATAGTCATGGGGAGTGATATCCATAAAATGAACCGCCCTATTTTCAATAAATCTGTTCTTGTAAGCACTTTTCCCATTACAAAAATCATTGGAAAATGAAAAAAATAGATTCTCCATCCGAATAAAGCAACAAAAAGATTATGATGTCCTAATACTAATGTTAGTATAAAAGATATACTAGCTGTTATCATTATGGTTCTGGCATATCCATTTCTTATCCATCCCTTTTGTATGCCTATTATAGTGAGCCATATAGCTATGGGGTCTCTTACTACAAGTAGTGGAGTTGCTAGAAACGGTAAAAACCATTTTCTCAATGCCCCTTCAAATATAAGAAGGAATATATATATCCATATAGCTTTTCTATATATTGTATATGGTTCACCTTTTGTGAGTGTATTTAAATTTAGATAATTAGTCATTTAAATAATGATTAATTGATTCTGCTAATTCTTTTTCATAAACACTCCATGGACGTTGTGATGCTGTCTTCATTGCATTTGATGATATCTCTGGAAGTTTATCCTTGTTATCTAGTATATTTCTAATTTTTAGTATTAATTGTTCAGAATTGCTTGGCTCAACCAGCCAACCATTTATACCGTCAATTATAAAATCTAAACCACAAGTTCTGGTTGTTGTTAAAACTGGAGTTCCTTGTGACATTGCCTCCGTAATTACCATTCCAAATCCTTCAAAAAGAGAGGGAAATATAAATACATCACTTTTTGCCATTAATGATAAAACCTTATCATGTGTTAGATATGGAATATGTTTGTATTTTTGAATTTGCTCTTTTAGTGCTTTACAATTTTCTATATCCCCAGATCCTACTAAAGTAAGTTCAATTTCGTTATTAAATGGGGATAAACTTTCAAATAAATAGCTTAATCCTTTACTTTGCGTTAATCTCCCCACATATAAAAAATTTAATTTTCGATTTTCTGTAGGTATATATTCCCTATTTTTATTAACTTCAGGAAACCCATAGGGGATAACCTCAATATCAGCATTTAGTTTATAAGGAAAATCAGCTAATATCGATTGTTTGGTAAAATTGCTGGCTACATAAATTTTATCAGCCAGCAATAGTTCTTGATCTTTTCTTGCTAGTTTTTCTTTACTATCATTGTATATACCTAAAATGGATGACCATTTCGGATTCTTTATTTTTTCAGTCTCAAGTAGTCTTTGATAAGTACGCCAATGGATAATTGGTAAATCGAAAATACATTTTATGTTTAGTTTTTTGGCCTCAGTAAAAGAATAAAATGCTCCTTCATCAGTGGAATAAACGGCAGATATCTCATTAGAATGTAGTGTAATATAAGAAGCTACTTTTTTATCAATATAATGAAAAACATCGTCTGGAGTTACTTTAAAGAAATACTTTAAATGTCTGTTTATCATTCTAAGACTTTCATATAATGGATATGTATACGTGTTTTTTCTTACTATTTTATCAAATTCTCTCCTATTGAGACTTTTTAAAATAGGGATTTTCGAAAGATTATACAATATAGAACCTTTAAAACATGCAATGCTTGTATGAAAGCTATGTAATAAATTATATATCTGTAATCCGTATAAAGCATGTCGGGAGTTTTGATTTCCCATGGCATGAACGAATACAACAATCTTATTTTTCTTCATTTTTTCTATTCTTATTTATCCATGTGTTCCAATATATTTGTAAATCACCACTTAATAAAGATGATATTATTAATTTAGAATGAATACACTCCCTTTGTTTAATAATTTTTGCAGGATTACCGCTTACTACACTCATCGGAGGAACATCTTTAACAACCACACTTCCTGCACCAATAACAGCTCCATATCCAATTTTTCTGCATGAAGGCAATATTAGTACATTAGAAGCAATCCATACATAATCTTCAATTTCTATACCATATTGTTTAGGTTCCCATTCTGGAGAGTTAATATAATGGCTGGTTGTAATTATTTCACTATCGTTGCTTATAATGACATTATTACCAATTTTTACGGGAGAACGTAAATCAATTTTATATGAACCTATAGAACAGTTTTCTCCTAATTCAAAATTTTCATTGCATTTCTTAGCAAAATTTTTTAAGATAATAGAATTACTTCCAATCTTTGCTCCATTTTTTAATGCAACTCTTCTCGATTTTTGATATTTAATATAACATATTATACGAGGTAATAATCCTTTGATGAAATGTATCAATGATCTTTCGCTAATGTTTTTATAATATAATGTATTTTTATCCATGAGTTATTTTAATACTACGTCTATTTAAATCTTTGTAAATTAGTCTTTCATACGTTTTTCTATAGCGTTGCTGAAGTATACTATAAATAATATAGCACAAATAATATTTGCCATAAATAAACTTTGAATGAATAATACAAAGAATTAATTTTTCATATTTATTACACCCTGTGTACGGCTGTTTATTCCAGTAGGTCAATTCTTCCTTAAAATATTTTTTTTCTTTGAGAAGTATTAAAGAACGAAAAGCAGATAATCTTTTGGAAATAACAAATGTATGTCTATTAACATTTTGGAATATTATAGCATTAGTCAGGATATATTAAAAGACTTTTTTCTATCAAAAGCCCTCATAATTGCAGCCTCCAATGTTCTCAAGGTACCGGCATTGTAACGCTC
>ENA-OVGB01000684-OVGB01000684.1-human-gut-metagenome-genome-assembly--contig:-NODE-684-length-37171-cov-4.001293_pt1 | contig 37171 bp, 34 predicted proteins | sample MGYA00237767_ERZ505413 | MGnify/ENA primary metagenome ERZ505413 (study PRJEB26158, sample SAMN06016410) | human gut metagenome | biome: human gut; feature: ankylosing spondylitis patient; material...
GTTGCCGGGAATGCGGCCGGCGGCGTACATGCGCTCGGCATATTCCACGGTGAGGGGGAAGAAGTCCTTGGGCGTTTCGAGCTGGGCTTCACACACGGTGACGAGAGCCACGGTGCCGCCGCACTGGATCCAGATGGCGCCGTTGGCCTGACGGGCCACGCGGCCCGTCTCCAGAATGATTTCCTTGCCGCCCACGGTGGCGGACACACGAGTGCTGTTGAGCAGACCCATATGGTTACTCCTGGAAGGAGACTCCGTGAAGAAAGACGAAGTATTCGCCTCTGTTCGCGGATGCTCCTTCCTCGCGTTGAGGTTGAGGGGAAAATCCCCTTTCATGCAGGATGGGGGAGCGGAATCTCTCCCGCTCCCCCTTGTTTCCGGATCGTTTCCGACTACTTGCGCAGACCGAGCTTTTCGATCAGGGCACGGTAGCTCTGAATGTCGGTCTTCTTCAGGTAGTTCAGCATCTTGCGACGCTGGCCGACCAGCTTGAGCAGGCCGGTACGGGAGTGGAAGTCCTTCTTGTTGGCCTTGAAGTGGCCGGCGAGGCCGTTGATGCGGGCGGTAAGAAGGGCGATCTGAACTTCAGCGGAGCCGGTGTCGCCTTCGTGCTTGGCGAACTGGGCGATAACGGCCTGCTTCTGAGCGGAATCCATAGCCACAGCGGTATCCTCCTCTCTGGCATCTGCCAGAGGTTAGTGGGTAAAAAGCCCCCGGAGCACTGCCCAGACAGGGCGATCCCTGTCCATGCGGGCTTCTGCCAGAGCCAGAGGCGAGCCATCCTGCGCCAGTATGAGGGCGCGTTCTCCGGATTCGAAGGTTCCGAATTCCGGAAGATGGGGAACGGGCATGCCGTTTTTCAGATGCGCTTCCTGCCTTTTGTCGACGGAAATGTTTTTCCAGCCGGGCAGAGCGGCGCTGATGGGCATGATCCATTCCGGCAGCCTTTCGGGCTCGGCAAGGATTTCGTCCAGCGTGTGGGCGACTTCCAGGCCAAACGGGTGGCTGTATTCCCGGGTCAGTTCCGTGAGCATGGCTCCGCACCCGAGTCGAATCCCCAAGCTGTGGGCCAGGGACCGTATGTAGGAACCGGAACTGCACGTTACCCGGAATCGCACGTCCGGCATGTTCACCCATTGAACAGAGGCGTGCGAAACATGTATGCTTTTCACCTTGACCGGCACTTCCATGCCGGCGCGGGCCAGCTTGTACAGGGGCTGGCCCTGGTGCTTTGCGGCGGAATAGGGCGGAACGGGCTGTTCCGTCACATCCAGCCAGGCCGTCACTTCACGTCGTGCGGCCTGTTCAAGTTCGGAGCCCGGAGCAAGGTCTTCTTCGCTCAGGGCCGTCTCGGAAATCACGGTACCTTCGGCGTCCCACGTATCGGTGGTCACGCCGAGACGCAGCGTGCCGCCGTAGGTCTTCACCCCGCCTTCCAGAAGATAGCCGGAGAGCTTGGTGGCGTTGCCGAGCAGCACGAGCAGCACGCCGGTCGCCATGGGGTCGAGGGTGCCCGCATGGCCGATTTTTTTCTGCCCGAGTCTTTTGATGCGGGAGATGGCCTGTGCGGAGCTGAGTCCCTTGGGTTTGTCCAGTACCAGTATGCCGTGCTGCTGTTCCATGCGAAAAGTCTATGTACCTTTAATTATCGGGATAGTCCAGTCCTGAAAAGACGAGCCGGCTCTATGGGAAGACCGGGGACTCATCCCTGAAATCATTGAAAAAATGGGGCGCGGCCCTTTTTTGGAAAAAAGACGTTCTTTCTCCCTTTTTGCGACGCCTTTCCGCCTGAAGTCGCGGCGGCAGCGCGCGGGGAAGTACTCCTCAGCCGTGGCTTCAGGAATATTTTTGTCCGTCGTCTTTGGGCGGAGCAGGCGGAGGCTAGTTCAGAAGAGGCCTCGATACGGGATGCTGGGCCTCCACATGGTCTTCCACTTCCGTGCCCCTGGGCGGCGTGAACTGAAAGTCCTTTTCCGAGGTCGAAGCATTGGGCGTGAGGTTCTGAAGCTCGATGGTGTTGGTGTTGCCGTAGAAGTCCATGACCATGGCGCGGCGGATGAGAAACGTGGAGGGGTCGAGCCAGAGCTGTGCCTCGGTGAGTTCCGTGGTGGGTTCCTTGGGATAGAGCAGAAGATGAATGAGATCGCCGTCCGACGGATCCTGTGCGGATTCCACGTCGAAGTCGCGGGAAAGGGCGCTCTGGCCGGTGATGACCTGGATGAGGGAGCGGGAATCTTCGGCCAGGGCGCGGGAATAGCGGTAGGCCAGCTCTTCGTCGGGAAGATAGTTCCAGATCTCCTTGTCCGTGACCATGAGAAGTTCGGCATGGGGCGCGGCGGTTTCCCAGCGTACGAAGAGGGGCTTCTTGAAGAGAAGCACGCCGTTTCTTTTTTCCACGACGCCGCTTTCCCTCTGCAGAAGCTGCTGCGTGAAGTTGGCGCGGAAGCTCTGCATGCCGGCGTAGGCGGTCTGCATCTTGTTCACCGCGGCGGAAACGTCGGCGGCGGAGGATTCCTGAGCGAAAAGGCCGAGGGCGAGAAGGGCACAGAACAGGATACGCAGCAGTCTGCTCATGACAATGATCCTCATGCCGTCCGTGAGAAGCGCAGACGGCGGAAGGGGCCGCGGAAGCGGCTGAAAAAGGCCCGGAAAAAGCCGGGCCGGAGAAGGGCGCGGGGAGGAAACCCTCCCCGCGGAATGCTTATTCAGCGTCGTCGTCGGACTGGGTGAGTCCGTAGTTGTCGGCAAGGATGGGGCCGAAGAAGAAGCTGACGTCGCCGAGTTCTTCCTCGATGCGGAGGAGCTGGTTGTACTTGGCGATACGGTCGGAACGGCTGGCGGAGCCGGTCTTGATCTGGCCGGAGTTGGTGCCCACGGCGAGATCGGCGATGAAGGTGTCTTCGGTTTCGCCGGAGCGGTGAGACACGATGGTGGCATAACCGGCGTTCTTGGCGATCTCGATGGTGTCGAGGGTCTCGGTCAGGGTGCCGATCTGGTTCACCTTGATGAGCACGGCGTTGGCGAGGCCGTCTTCAATGCCTTCGGCCAGGATGTCGGGGTTGGTCACGAACAGGTCGTCGCCGACGAGCTGGATGTGGTCGCCGAGGCGGTCGGTGAGCAGCTTCCAGCCTTCGCGGTCGTCTTCGGCCATGCCGTCTTCGATGGAGATGAGAGGATAGCGCTTGGTGAAGTCTTCGAGCCAGTCCACCATCTGTTCGCTGGTGAGCTCGAGGCCTTCGCCGGCGATGACGTACTTGCCGTCCTTGTAGAATTCGGAGGAGGCGGCGTCGATGCCGAGGGCCACTTCCGCACCGGGGATGTAGCCGGCGGCCTCAATGGCCTTGATGAGGTAGCTGAAGGCTTCGTCGTGGCTCTTCAGGTTGGGGGCGAAGCCGCCCTCGTCGCCGACGGAGGTCACATGGCCGTCCTTGGCGAGGATGCCCTTGAGGGTGTGGAAGACTTCGGCGCCGATGCGCAGGGCGTCGGCAAAGGTCTTGGCGCCCACGGGCATGATCATGAATTCCTGAATGTCCAGGTTGTTGGGAGCATGCGCGCCGCCGTTGATGACGTTCATCATGGGGGAGGGCATGATCTTGGCGTTCACGCCGCCGAGGTACTGGTACAGGGGCAGGCCGAGGTATTCGGCAGCGGCGCGGGCCGTGGCGAGAGAGACGCCGAGCATGGCGTTGGCGCCGAGGCGGGACTTGTTTTCGGTGCCGTCGAGATCGATGAGGGTGTTGTCCACCTGCACCTGGCGCAGGGCGTCGAGGCCGACCACGGCTTCGGCGATTTCACCGTTCACATGTTCCACGGCGCGGGTCACGCCCTTGCCCTTGTAGCGGCCCTTGTCGCCGTCGCGCAGTTCGAGGGCTTCGCGGCTGCCGGTGGAGGCGCCGGAAGGAACGGCGGCGCGGCCGACGTGGCCGGACTCCAGACCGACTTCCACTTCAACGGTAGGATTGCCGCGGGAGTCGAGGATCTCGCGGGCCCATACGGAAGTGATGGTGCTGTTGTTCATTGAGGAAACTCCTTGGAATATGCCGGACAAGGTCCGGGTAAGAGAACAGAATGCTAGGATAGGGCACGGGCGCCGTTTTGGTTCCAGAGAAGCCGGAGTCCTTCAAGAATAAGATCGGGTCTTACGATGTCAAAGGCGCGGCATATTCTGGAAAGGTCGTGCGCCGCTCCGCCCGTGCCCACCACGAGCGTGGGGCCGGGCAGCTGAGCCTTGAGGCGTTCACAAAGGCCTTCCGTCATGGCGGCGAAGCCGAAGAGAAAGCCGTGGTTCATGCTCGTTATGGTGTTTTTTCCTATGCGCACGGAGGATTCCGTCATTTCCAGGGAAATGCGCGGAAGCTTGGCCGTGCCCGAGGCAAGCGCGTTGCGCGAGGAAAAAAGACCGGGACAGATGAGGCCGCCCAGGTAGGTGTTGCCGGATACGCAGTCGAAGGTGGTGGCGGTCCCGAAGTCCACGGAAATGATGGACGGCGCGTCGGCAAAGAGCTTTCTGGCTGCAAAGGCGGCGAGAAGCCTGTCCGCTCCCACTTCCTGGGGCTGGTCGTAGCCGTTCACGAGGTCGATGGAAAAGTCGCCGGGAAAGGTGAGCGGCTCCTTGCCGAGATATTTCTGCAGGGCTTCGTGAAGGAGCGTGCTCACATCAGGCACCACGGAGCAGACGAGACAGGCGGTTATGTCTTTCGCCGCAAGGCCGCGCAGAGCCAGAAGCTGGAGCAGGGAGAGACCGAGACTGTCCGCCGTGTGCTGCGCCCTGGTGGGCAGGGAGTAGGAAGCCTCCAGGGCGTCTGGGCGGGCGAAGACTATCTTGATGCAGGTATTGCCGATGTCGGCAAGAATGAGATGTTCAGACATGCATGCACCACCCGTGAAAAGAAAAGACAAGAGAGTTTACCCTTTCTTTGTCCTGCGCGCAATGGGTAAAAGGGGCGGCTTTTCGGGACGCGGAGGCGGCCCTGCCGGAGGGCGAGCCGTAAGTTTTACCGGCGTGCGGGGATGGAAGCCGCCGGTCAGGATTTTTTTTCGTTCTTCCCGGCAAGCGGATGCGCGGCGTCGTAGATGCGCGTGAGGGCGTCGAGGTTGAGATGCGTGTAGCGCTGCGTGGTGGATATGCGGCTGTGGCCGAGCAGCTCCTGCACGGCGCGCAGATCCGCACCGCCTTCCAGAAGATGCGTGGCAAAGGAGTGGCGCAGATCATGCGGGGATATGTGCTGCGGAATGCCTGCTTCTTCCGCTCTTTCTTCCAGGATGCGCGCGGCCTGACGGCGGTCGAGTCTTTTGCCGCGGCGTCCCAGAAAGGCGGCTCTCTCGCCGTGCACGGGGGGAACGTCGTTTCTGACGGCAAGCCAGCGGGTGAGCGCCGCCATGCAGGTGTCGCTGAGCGGCACGATGCGTTCCTTGCCGCCCTTGCCCATGACCTGTACGTGTCCGCTTTCGGGGCGGATGTCGTTCACGTCCAGCCCCAGCGCCTCGGAGATGCGCAGGCCCGAGCCGTAGAGCAGCTCCAGAAGGGCCATGTCCCTGAGATGAAATATTTCGCTGGCGTCCGGAGCCTCCGAGGCGGCGGCCTGTTTTTCCTCCGCGGTCTCGTCCAGAAGGCTGAAGACCTGATCCACGTTGAGCATGGCGGGGTGCCGCTGATCCTGCTTGGGATTGCGCACGCCTGCGCAGGGGTCCGTCTCTATCTTGTGCAGACGCAGAAGATGCCGGAACAGCGAGCGAAGGGCCGAGAGCTTGCGCGCCATGGACGAGCGGGCCATGCCCTGCCTGAAGAGCGAGGCGGAAAAGCCCTGCACCATCTGCCGCGTGATCTCGGAAGGCCTCTCCAGAGAGGCTCCCATGCCGTGCAGATAGGTTTCGAATTCCAGGATGTCCACGGCGTAGGCTTCCACCGTGGCCTCGGACGCGCCCTTCTGAAATTCCATCCAGGCGAGGAAGGTTGCTGCGGGAACGGGCAGGGACGCGGTGATGTCGGCAAGACGGCTCATGTTCTGGCCTCGTAGCGGGTATCGGTGAGGCGGCGCGCGAGTCTCTTCACTTCCAGGATCATGAGCACGGCGCTCACCGAAGCGCTCGACCAGGAAGGATTTTTTTCCTGAGCCGCGTAGAGAAGTTCATCTTGCGTAAGAGGTCCCTTTTTCAGCAGGGAAAGAATGGTTTCCTCCTCTTCGGTGAGCGGAGGAGCGGACGGCGGCACACTCTGCGGCTGTTTCTTGATTTTATTCGGAGCCGCCATGTCCGGAACGTGTTCTTCCTCCGTTCCGGTGCGGGCGTCTGCGTGTTTTTCGTCGGTAACGTCCGCCCTTTCCCCGGATGCGTCGGGGTATGAGGAATCAGGCTTTTTCGGAGTGCGGGGGGACAGCTCCGCCTTCCGCTTCGGAGCGGAAGGCGACGGACGGAGGGCCTTTGCCGCGAGGCTTTCGGAAACGTCGTCTTTCTCTGCGGCGGACTCACGCCCCGGGGCTGTGAACGGTCCTGCGGAGCCCATGAGATGCGGAAGAAGGTCGGCCAGAATGTCTTCGGCACAGAAAACGGGCCGTGCGCCTTCCAGAAGAAGTTTCTTCGTGCCTTCCCGGCAGGGGGCGCGCAGCGCGTCCGGCGAAGGGACATAGACGTTTCTGCCCTGTTCGGCCGCAAGGTGGGCGGTGATGAGGCTGCCGCTTCGCGCGTGCACGGCCTCCGTAACCAGAACTCCGAGAGAAAGCCCGCTTATGATGCGGTTGCGCACGGGGAAGGCCCCGGGGCCGGGGACCCAGCCGGGAGGCATTTCACTGACGAGAAGCCCCTGCCCGGCCAGACTTTCATAAAGCGCCCTGTGTCCGGCGGGAAAGGCCTTGTCCACGCCTCCGGGCAGCACGGCGATGGAACGGCCGGGGCCGTGCAGAGCAGCCCTGTGAGCGCAGCCGTCCGCGCCGAAGGCCAGGCCCGAAACCACGGTGATTCCGGCCTGAGACAGCTCTTCCGATACGGCCGAGGTGAAGTCGAGGGCTGCGGCGGAGCAGTTTCTGGAGCCGACCACCGCCACGCAGGGAGCGCCGAGGAGCGCGGTGTCGCCCACAGCGTAGAGAAGGGCGGGAGCGTCGGGCAGTTCCCTGAGCAGAGAAGGGTAGCGTCTGTCGGTCCACAGAATGATGGAGGCACGAAGAGAGCGTGAGGCCTCCCATTCGGGGCGGGCCTTGATCCTCCAGGCGTTGTTCAGGTAGCCGTCGGCCTTCTGCACCGGTACGCCCGCTTCCGGCCACTGCGGAACGTTCATCACGGCCTCGTAGGCCGAGCCGAAATGCGAAAGAAGCAGGCATGTGCTCCGCGCGCCGAGACCGGCGGTATGCCGCAGGGCCAGCGCCGCCCAGTACTCCCGGCGTCCGTCCTCATCGAGAGCGGCCAGAGCGGTGTCGGAAACGTTTCCGTCTGTCATGTCAGGCCGCGCTCCCGCCTTCGGTGTGGAAGAGCCGTGCGGCCCTGGTGAGCGCTTCCTGCGTAGCCAGCAGATAAACGATGTCCCCGGCCAGAAGCTGCGTCTGGGCGTCGGGATTGTTGTTGATGACATCTCCCCGGCGCACGCCCGCCGCCGTGACGCCGTGCTCCTTGCGCAGCGCGGCCTCGGCTATGGTCTTGCCCGCGAGGGGGGAACCTTCTTCCACGGCATAGGCCACAAGCTGAAGATCGGGCAGACTGTCCATGATGGAGCCGCCCATGCCCAGACGGCGCTGCATGCCGTAGTTTTCTCGGCGGATGGCGGAGACGTACTGGTCTATGGTCTGGCGCGGCACGAGATAGTGGTTCAGCACGCGGGCGAACACTTCCAGCGAGGTCTCGAACTCTTCAGGAATGACTTCGTTGGCGCCTACCTCCTTGTAGGAGTTCAGATTGCCGAGAAAACGCGTGCGCACGATGATGTGCAGAGAAGGATTCATGGCGCGGGCGTTGGCGATGATGGCCCGGCTGCCTGCGGGATCGGAGGTGAGGATGGCCAGGGTCCGGGCCGTGGCTGCGCCGAGATGTTCGAGCACCAGCGGGAAGGAGGCGTCGCCGTGGCGTATGGGCTCGGTGGCACGGTATTTTTCCACGGTGGTGGGGTTCATTTCTGAAATGATGTAGGGAATGCCGCAGCGCTTTGCGCCGTGGGCCATGATCTGACCGCCGATGCCGAAGCCTATGATGATGAGATGATCCTTGAGAAGTCTTCCGTCGCGGATGATGCCGCCGGAAGTCTCTTCGTCGTCGTGCTCGCCGTCGTCCGTGGCGGCTTCCGCGGTCTGCATGTCTGGCCGCTTCAGAATTTTTGCCGTCACCTTCGGGGCGACGCCGATGAGCAGAGGCGTAAGCACCATGGTCAGGATGCTGGAGGCCAGAAACACCTGATAGGCGTCGTTGCCGATGAGCTCGAGACCGAGGGCGGACTTGGCGAGAACGAAGGAGAATTCTCCCACCTGGGCAAGGCTGAAGGCGGCAAGCAGGGCGGTGCGCATGGAATACTTGAGGATGCGCACGGCGGGAACGACCATGAGGATCTTTGCGATGATGATGGCCGCGGCGCACAGCGAGATGACGGGCAGATGCGTGAGGAAGAACCGTATGTCGAGCAGCATGCCCACGGAGATGAAGAAGATGCTGGAGAACACCTCCTTGAAGGGCATGATGCTCTCAAGCGTGTTCAGGCTGTATTCCGACTCCGCCATCATGAGGCCCGCGAGGAAGGCGCCGAGCGCGAGGGAAAGGCCGAGCCACGAGGTGATGAGCGCGACGGCAAGGCACAGTCCGAGCGTGGTCATGAGCATGAGTTCGCGGCTGCGCGTGCTCACCACGCTGAACATGAGACGGTGCAGCAGATACTTGCCGAAGAGAAGGATGGCGCCGATGACGAGGATGCCCTTGCCCACGGCGAAGATCATGGAGTTCGTGTCGAGCTCGAGTCCTCCGGCGAGCAGGGGGAAGATGAGCACCATGGGCACGATGGCGAGATCCTGGAAGATGAGCACGGCAAGACAGACCTGTCCCTGCGGCGATTCCGTAAGCGCCTTCTGCTGCAGAATGCTGAGCACTATGGCCGTGGAGGAAAGCGTGACCATGCAGCCGTACACGATGCCGAGTCTCGGTCCGCTCCACCAGAAGGTGAGCAGGAAAACGAAGGCCATGGTGAGCAGAACCTGGGAGGAACCGCCCAGAAAAAGCGGTTTTTTGAGCCTCACGAGTTCCTTGCCGGAAAGCTCCATGCCGATGGAGAACATGAGGAAGGCGACGCCTACGTCGGCCATGGTGTCCACGGCTTCGGGACTCGGAATGAGACCGAGGGCCGAGGGACCGCACAGCACGCCGGTGAGCAGAAATCCCACGATGGAAGGCAGGCGGAAGCGCAGACAGACAAGGACAACGATGATGGAGAGGATGAAGAGAACGACGATCTCGCGAAGTATCATGTCTTCCATGGGCAGATCTCTTTCGAAAAAAAATAGACTCCGTGAACGTTGTCCGTTCACGGAGTCTGTTATTCTGTCATGTTTCCCGGCCGCATGCAATGGATGCGCGGTCAGGAAGAGCGACTAGAGGGTGAGGCCGGCGTCGAAGCCCGTATGCACGGCGTGCACGATGCTGGAAGCCTCGACGCAGTCGCCCACGTTGATGACGTCGAAGGCCACGTCCTTGAACTCATCGCGCACCTTGGCGAGGGGCTTGGTGCCCACGGCGATGATGACGGTGTCGGCTTCGAGCAGCTGCGTGCCCTCGGGAGTCTCCACGGTCGCGCCCTTGTCGGTGATCTCGGTGCAGCGGGCGTTCACCATGGTCTTCACGTTGTACTTCTTGATGGCGTTCAGATAGGCGGTGCGCTCGGTGAGCTGGGCCTTGGCGGCAATGAATTCGCCCATTTCCACCACGGTGCATTCATGGCCGAGGCCGTTCAGATGGATGCCGAGTTCCACGCCGATGGCGCCGCCGCCGATGATGACGACCTTCTTGCCCACGGTGTCTTCATGGCCGAACACGTCGAAGGACATCTTGGCCTTTTCCACGCCGGGGATGCGGGGCACGATCTGTTCCGCGCCCACGGCCACGATGACGGCGTCGAAGTCGTTTTCTTCAACGATTTCGCGGGTGGCCTCAGTGTTGTACACCACGGTGATGGCCGGACGCTTCTTGATCTGGCGTTCCAGATATTCGTGGAACAGCTTCATTTCCTTCTTGAACCACATGGGATCGGAGAGCAGGGCCTGTCCGCCGAGACGGTCGGTCTTTTCATAGAGCACCACGGAATGGCCGCGGTCGGCGCAGCTTATGGCGGCGTTCATGCCGGCCACGCCGCCGCCGATGACGGCGACCTTCTTATGACGCTCGGCCGGAGGAATACGGGTTTTCTGAGCGCTCTGGAACTGCAGGGGGTTGACCATGCAGGTGCGGTCGTAGCTCGGGTAGGTGAGCAGATGCAGATCCTTGGAAATGGCCACGCGGCGGCCGTGATCGAGGCAGTAGTCGCAGCGCAGGCATGGACGGATGTCGTCTTCTCTGCCTTCCTTGGCCTTCTTGATGATCTCGGGGTCGGCCATGGCGGAGCGGGCCATGAGCACGTAGTCGGCCTGACCCTTGGCCAGCACTTCTTCGGCCACGGCGGGATCGTAGACGCCGCCCACAAGACCGATGGGAATGGTGACGCCGGACTTCTTCACGATTTCACTGGCCCAGGCGTTGTGGGCCACGGGATCGAAGCCGGTGGGGTGCATCTTGGGACGGGTGAAGGCGTCGATGCGGTGGCCGCAGGTGATGTGCACCATGTCCACGTAATCCTGGAAGATCTTGACCTGCTCGGCGCATTCTTCAGGCGTGATGCCGCCTTCCACGCCGTCGGTGCCGTTCAGACGCAGCTCGATGAGCAGGCTGTCGCCCACGACGCGGCGGATTTCCTTGATGACCATGAGCGGGAAGCGGCAGCGGTTCTCAATGGAGCCGCCGTATTCGTCGGTACGATGGTTGGTGAGCGGGGAGAGGAAGTAGTTGAACAGCCAGCCGTGACCGTAGTGCAGCAGCAGACCGTCGAAGTTGGCGATCTGCGCCCAGTGGGCGTACTCGCCGAACAGGGCGGCGATTTCTTCCATATCGGCCACAGTGGCGGCCTTGGCGCCGAGATGGGGTTCATCGTCGGCGGAAATTTTCTTGAAGCCCGCACGCATGTAGGGGCCGCCGTGGATGAATTCCGCAAAGGTCCTGCCGTTGAAGGCATGCACCACGCGCTGCAGGCGCTGGAAGTTCATCTGGTTGCAGGTCTTGGGATTCAGGTTGAACATGTGTTCGTGGCTGCCGTCGATGGGCACTTCCATGGGCAGCGTGACGCGGGAGAAGCCGCCCTGAATGTAGCGCATCCAGTAGTCGATGCCGAAGGTGTTGATGCGGCCGTTGTCCGCACCGCCGCCGGTGGCGCAGATGCCTACGGGAGCCATCATGACGCGGTTGTTGAACACGAATTCGTTTCTGCCGCGGCGGATGGTCAGCGGTTCGAACATGCGGGAATATTTTTCGAGATACGTAGCCTTCATGGAAAGTCTCCTTGTATGTGACGGGTGTTGACAGGGGGAAGAATGGGGAAGCGTAGAGTGGCGGTGACCTCCTTATGCCGTGTGGCAGGGTTCCGGTGCGCCGGCTGTCAGAAGAGGATGCGGCAGAGATGGTAGCCTACCGTGGAGAGAATCACGATGTTGAACATCCAGAACAGCGTTGCGTACTTGATGACGGTTTTTTGATGTACCCATTCCGTGTCGCCGTAGAGGATGGCCGCGGGAACGCCGGAGGCGGGGGTGGCCAGGCCGAGCGTGCACGAAAGGATGAGACAGGTGAACATGGCCTGCGGGTCCACGCCTCCGTTGGCGAGGGCCAGGGTATAGGCTATGGGAGCAAAGGTGACGGCGCAGGCGTTGTTGTTGGCCAGCTGCGTGCATATGACCGCAGCGGCGATGGTGAACACGACGAGCACCTGACCGCTCACGCCGGCGAGCAGCGGTTCGCATACGCTGCCGAGCCACTTGGTCACGCCCGTGTCGTCGAAGGCTCCCGTGATCTCAAGCACCGAGGCGATGAGGAATATGGCGGGCCAGGCCATGGACTTCTGCATGATGTCCTTGAGCGGGATGCCTTCCCTGAAGCTGAGCATCAGATAGAAGCCCACATAGGCAAGGAGCGTGCCGTTGTAGCCCACGGCGCGGAGGAACTTGGTGAGCGCCCAGGTCTTCGGCGTGACGTTGGGCAGAAGCAGCAGCACGATGAGCCCCACGAAGGACCACAGGATGGTCTTCTGATAGGTGGAAAGCTCTTCATGAAATTCCATGCATTCCAGACTGTTCAGAATGGGCGAGACATCCGGCTTCAGGATGAACTTGTACAGGAAGATGGTGAAGCCTATGGAAAGAAGCAGGATGATGCCGACGACCACGACATAGGCGGCCAGATTGATGTCCACGCCTCCGCTCATGCGGCTGTAGATGCCGAAGACCAGCGCGGGAAGACTCTTGAACGGTAGCATCATATAGGCCAGCTCACCGGCATAGAGCATGCCGAGCATGACGAGCATGGGGAAGGTATCTCCGGGCTTGTACCCGTACTGCTTGCATATCTCCTTGACGAGAGGCATGGCCACGAGAATGGCGCTCGTCATGGTCAGCATGGTGGCAAGGGCGCACATGGCAAGACAGAGCATGAAAAGCAGCACATAGGGCCTGCCGTTGATGATGGGCACGCATATGATGCGCCTGGCCACGTATTCGGCTATGCCCGCGGCATTGATGATGCCGGCGACCATGCAGAAGAAGAGTATGAGCAGCACGGTGCTGTTGCCGAAGGCACTGCCGAGCACGGAGTCCATGGGCTGATGGAGCGTGAGCCCCAGAGCGATGAGTCCGATGAAGGACGGCCATACCATATCGATGAAAAGCCAGCCATAAAGAATGGCAAAAAACACGCCGACAACAGCAAGACCGTCTGATGTCAGTCCTTCAGGTGGTGAAATGAACCTGAAAATGAACATTATGGCAAGCATAATGCCGAGATTGACGTAAAATTTCGGTCCGTTTTTACTGATGGAATCTGCCATGCCTGTCCTCCATATTGAAGCATATGGTTTTATGCTCTGTATGATAACATTTCATGCAGTTGTTCATCATGAGACGTCGGTGAAGTTTCTTTCACTCTTTCATTATGATTAGTGAAAAAAGAGAAAAAAGAAAAATATTAATTGTTGATGGCTGGATGTCGGCCATGCTGACAGTAGTCAAAACTTTATTTATGATGTATGATTGAAAAGGCTTTTGCTCCGCCATGTTCCTGAAGTTTTTGCTGAACTCTTCCATGCCGGGAGAGCCGTGGCTCTTCCCTGGAGACGTCTTCAGCTGAACGCTCCGGCTGACGGAGTCGGAAGGAACACAGGGGAGGATGCCGGATGCGTCTGGAACAGCTGGAGAGCTTTGTCGCGACCGCACGATGCGGTTCCATCAGTGCAGCAGCCAGAAAACTGGGAATTTCCCGTCCTGCCGTTTCGGCGGCAGTGAAGTCTCTGGAACAGGAGCTCGGCGGGGCGCTTCTGGTCAAGGGCAATCACGGCGTGCGTCTTACGTCTCTTGGGCAGCTTGTTCTGGAAAAGGCGTCCGGAGCCCTGGAGCTCATCGATGAAGTGCGCAGTCTCGGAAGCTCAGGCATGAGAAAGAGCGTGTCCGTATGTTCCACGCCCATGCTCTCCCTTCATCTGACGCGCAACATCTTTCTTCCGTTCCGGGAAAAGAATCCTCATGTCGACGTCGTCATCCGCAATACCTATCTGACCGACATCGTTCATCAGCTGGAAACGAGGGTGTCGTGCATGGCCGTCACGCTGACGGCTCTCGGGCTGGATATTCTGGAGCGCGCCGAAAAGCTGGGATGTGAGATCGTTCCGCTCTATACGGACGAGAGAAAGCTGTTCATGGGGGCGCATCATCCCCTTGCCCGCAAGCCGATCCTTACGGCCGAAGATCTTGCCGGTCTGCACGTGGCTTTTTATTCCAGCGATCAGGAGCAGGTTTCCCGGAAGTATCTTCCTTACTTCGCGGGCTGCTATCGTGTCGCCAACCGCACGGACATGCTCGACCTTGCGGTGCGCAACGAGGCCGTATTCATTCATCCGGCCATACAGTGCCGTCAGGATCTGCGCGTGGCCAAGGGCGACGTGGTGGAGATGCGTCTTGATCTGGAAGGGATGAACCATGAGGTTCCCGTGGTGGCGATGCGTCTGCCGGAACTTTCCGTGGCCGAGCGTCTTTTCTGGGATTTCCTCATTGCCGAGTTCGGCAGAAAGCTGTGATGTTCTGAGGATGGTGTTCTTGCACGAAAAGAGGACGTTTCCGGGCTCATGCCGGAAAAGGGACGGGAAGACACACTTCCGTCGGCCGTAAGGAAAACCAGAACGACGAAGGCGACGCGTTGAGCGTCGCCTTCGTCGTTTCGGAAAATGGTTTTTACCGGCAAAACGGAGAGGCCGGACGGGAACAGGCGGCCTTCCGGAGTGCCGGAGCCGTTACCGGTGCGCAAGCTCCCGTTCCATGTCGCGGGACTCGGCACGTCTTTTGAGTTCTTCTCTCTGGTCGTGCAGCTTGCGGCCGCGGGCAAGGGCTATTTCCACCTTGACCTTGCCGTGCTTGAAATAGAGCTTCGTGGGCACCACGGTGAGACCCTTCTGTTCGATGCGCGTCGTGAGCAGATGGATTTCCCGGCGATGGAGCAGCAGCTTCTTGTCGCGGTCGGGGTCCTGAAGCACGTAGCCGCCGCGGTCGTAGGGAGCGATGCGCATGCCCACGATGTAGGCCTCGCCCTCGCGGCATTCGACAAAGCTGTCGCCGAAGCTGACCTGTCCGGCCCGGATGCTTTTGACTTCCGGTCCGGTGATGACTATGCCCGCTTCGAAAAATTCAAGAAATTCATAATACTGACGGGCCTTGCGGTTGTCGATGCGCGGCGTGTCGGCCATGGGGATGCTCCTGAAGAAAAATCGGAAAACGTTTGCCTCAGAAAAGAGAGCGGAACAGCAGAGGGAGGCAGAGGAGGTTTTTCCAAGGATTTCACAGGCTGAGTACCATACAAGCCGTCATCCTGCAAGAAGGACGGGAAACGCCGTCCGGACCCGTGAGTCTGCCGGATCCGGACGGCATGCGCTCTTTGGACTCCCTTCGTGCCCTGCGGCCGCTTTTCAGAGGTCGGCCGTCCGGGGAGTTTTCGTTTCGGGCACGAAAGTCGGCAAAGGCGCGGGAAGGCTGTTTTGATTTACATGAGTCCTATATAGTTCCAGTACGGTATCCAGACCGCCACGAGCAGCACGCCTGCCAGAAGCGTGCGCAGGCCGAGAGCGGGCAGAATGTGTCTGAGCGTTACGCAGCCTGTGGTGAACAGATAGAGGAACATGACGCCTTCGTAAGGGAAGAAGTACTGGTCGAGGCCGAGCTGGAAGGCGTAGAACAAAGGCAGCGGATTGACGCCCATCTGAAGGCCGAGCTCTCCGAAGGCGGGCGTGAAGGCCACGGTGGCGGCAAAGGGCGTGAGCAGGAAGTTGGCCACCGTGCCCGCCACGTAGGAGCACACGACGCTTATGGTGGGGGGAAGCCCCTGCAGATAGGGCATGATGGAGGCCACGGCCCATTTGTTGGCGCCGACGACGCCGGCCACGGCGCCTATGGCCATGCAGCCCGCCACGAACACCAGAAACATGATGTTCAGGTTGTTGAAGGTGTTCACCTGAAGGATGCCCATGCCGGGCATGTAGCACAGCAGGGCCGCGAGGCAGAGGATCCAGACGGCGTTGAGTCCGGTAAAGGGTTCGAGCATGAAGCCGAGCACGCTGATGAGAGCCAGCACGAGGAGGCGCTTTTCCGCCGTGCTCATGGGGCCGAGTTCCTCCATGCGCTTTTTGAGCACCTCCCTGAGGGTGTTTTCATCGGGCATTCTCGTGGAGCCCCGGGTCAGATACAGGGCAATGAAGCAGAGCACGATGTACAGAAGGTTGTTCATGCCCATGTGGGAGAGGTATTCCCAGAAGTCCACGTGTTCCCCGATGGACTTGAGCAGTATCTGAAACGCCCAGATGAAGGATTCCGACGTGTGCAGGAACTGCATGGTGGGAGCGGAGGAGGCAAAGAAGCATCCCAGCATGATGAGCGAGGACATGCGGGATTTCGTATCCAGTTCCAGCGCCTGAATGATGCCCATGCCGATGGCGCAGAAGATGACCGTGCGTGCGAACCCTGAGGCCAGCAGCAGTCCGAGAATGATGCCGCCCACGCCGAAGCCGATGAGCATGCCCCGGAAGGTGCCGCCGGTGAGCAGCATGCAGCGCAGGGCGACACGTTTGGCCAGTCCTGTCTGATCCATGGCTTCGCCGAAGATGGCGGCGCCGAAGGTGGTCCATATGAGGACGGTCGTCCAGGGACTGAACACTACTTCCGGCGTGGCGAGATTGGTAATCAGATAGGCGAAGGTGAGCGCCGCAGACACGAACACGGCGGGCAGCAGGTCGAAGACCCAGATGACCACGGCAACGGCGGTCAGGGCGAGATACAGCGGAAGATTGGCGTAGGTATCACTGGGGGCCAGGGTGTAGAAGAGCGAGGCGGCCAGAAGAACGGAGAGCCATTTCAAGGCAAGGCTTCGTGACATGGGCGTATTCCTTGAGAGAGCTTCAGGATAAATTTCACGTGAGGGGCCGGAAAGAAGGCGCGCAGGCGGGATGCCTGAGCGCACAGAAGGTAGGAGGGGCAATGTCGGAAGGATCCGGCATGGTCGGGTGCCGGCGGGGTCTCCGGCCTGCCGTCCGGGAAAGCGCGGCAGACCGGAGGCGGAGTCGTCAGTTCTGTTCTTCCGGAGCGTGCACGGACGTGCAGACGGGGAAGTTGAAGTTGTCCATGTAGTAGCGGTAGGGCTTGACCGGGTAGCGGTCCAGCGGCACGGCGTCGAAGCTGGCTTCCATGCCGTCGCGGCCCTTGCGTATGTTGATCCATGCCGGTCCGCGCGTGTCGTCCCTGTTCGGGTAGTCGGCGCGGTAGTGACCGGCGCGCGATTCCTTGCGCAGCAGGGAGGCGCGCAGGAAGGCTTCGGTGATCAGGGTCATGCCGCGGGCCTCGGTGAGCTTGACGAGGTAATGCGGATCGGCCGCTCCGGCAAGGGGAAGCACTTCGTCACGGAAGGCTTCCAGACGGGAGAGGGAGCGGGCAAGACCGTCCTGAGTCTTGAGAATGCACACGTCGATGGGGGCCATGAGGCGCTGCATCCTGCGCACGATGTCCTTGGGCGATACGCCTTCCTTGCCGAGAGCGGCGGTGTCCTTGTGCAGAGCTTCGACGGCAAGAGCTTCGTCGAAGGAGGTCTCGTTCTGATCTGCGGCACAGAGACCGGCGTTTTCGCCGGCGATCCAGCCCGTGGTGGCGGTAAGGCAGCTGTCCCATCCGCCCATGTACACGCCCGGGGTCACGCTGCGGGCGCGACCGGCGACATAGAGGCCGGGTACGCCGGTAAAGCCCTTCTTGTCGGCCTTCACGCCGCCGAAGCAGGTGAGCACCTGTGACATCCATTCCGTGGTCTGATGGAAGAAGTCGATGCCGAGAGCCTTGAGCTTGGTATCGTTGAGCTTCATCCAGCCGCCGGTGGGCGTCATGTCGCGTATGCCCTTTTCGCTGAGGGTACTGGTGTCGAACCAGATGGGGCCGCGTCCGGCCATGACTTCGAAGGCCATGCCGCGCACGTTGTAGTGGGGGTCGGCCTTGGCGCCGAGCTTGGGCGAGTAGCGGCGCATGAAGTCTTCGCCCTTGCCGTTCAGAAAGCGTGCGCCGTGCGGCAGCAGACCGGTCTGGCCTTCCCAGGCGAACAGCTTGGGAACGTTCCAGTTTTCTATGAATTCCATGTTGCGCAGGGTGGCCCCGGCTTCATAGGCCAGCAGACTGCCTTCGCCCGCGCAGGTGTTGAGCAGATACGATCCCTTCCAGCCGCCGGCATGGGCGGCCAGGATGACGGCCTTTGCCCGTATGAGGATGGATGCGCCGCTCTGCCCGTGGAAGCCTGCGGCGCCCACCACGCGGCCCTGATCCTTGATGAGCCTCGTGATCTCCACACGGCCCATGCGCTTGACGTCGAGCTCCTGCAGACGCTTGTTCAGCACTTCCGTGGTATGGCTGCCGCCCTTGCCGTAGGGGTGGTAGAAATAGTAGCGCATCTTGTCCAGACCCCGCTGGGGGATGGACTGGAGCACGCCGTCTTCACGGTAGAAGCGGTGTCCCATTTTTTCCAGATCCATGAAGCGGTCGTAGGACAGTTCCAGGATCTCCTTGAGCACGTCCTGTTCGCACAGACCGTCGTAGTAGTAGGTCAGCTCGTCCACGAGGTCCGAGGCCTCGAATTCGGGCTGCTTGACGATCATGTCGCCGCCGGACATGCTGCCGAGTCCGCCCCAGTCGCGCGGTCCCTTGTCCACCATGAGGACGCTGCGTACATGTTCGCGGGCCTTGATGGCTGCCCAGGTGCCCGAAAAGCCGCCGCCGATGACCAGAACGTCGGTCTGAAGAGTGCAGTCGTAGTTGTTCATATCCGGCCTCCTTCACCGTCGTACAGCGTATAGGGAAGACGTTCCTTGAAGGGGTGGACGTCGATGGCCTCGGCAGGGCAGTGCAGTTCACAGCTGAAACAGGTCATGCAGTCGTCGCCGTAACGTATGGAGGCCTTGCTGCCGCAGGTGAGGCAGCGCATGGCTTCGGCCTGGGCGTCGAGCTGATCGAAGCCTGCGACGGCTTCGTCGAAGAGGCCCCCGTTCATGTCGACCCGGCGCTCGTTGCGGGGCAGATGGGGAAGTTTGTCTATGGGCATGGTTTCCACCACGGTACGGGAGACGGGCGTTTCGTCCTCAACCAGCAGACCGTTCAGGGCGCGACTCATGGCACGGGCCGCATCGCGGCCGCCCACGATGGCCTGAATGACCGAGGCGGGACCGGTGACGGCGTCGCCCGCGGCGAACACGTCGGCGCGGCTGGTCCGCATGGAGGATCCGGAAACCACGATGCGGGGACCTTTCATGTCCACGCCGGAAGCGATGTCGGCAAAGTCGCCGGTCTGGCCGATGGCAAAGATGACCTGATCCGCCTCGAGGCGCACGGACTGAGCTTCATCGAGCACGGGAGAGAACTTGCCTTCGGCGTTGAACAGCGACGTGCACACATGGAATTCTACGGAGCAGGCCTTGCCGTTCTCGCCCTCGATGCGGGCCGGACCGAGGCCGGGATGGAGAATGACGCCCCGTTCAAGGGCGTCCTTGATGTTGTGCTCGAAGGCGGGCATGTGTTCACGGTCCTCCAGACAGCACATGTGCACTTCTTCGGCGCCGAGCATCCTGGCGCTGATGGCGGCGTCTATGGCCACGTTTCCGCCGCCTACGACCACCACGCGGCGTCCTGCGGCGGGGGCGCTGCCCGTGCGCAGATCACGCAGAAATTCCACGCCCGTGAACACGCCTTCCAGATCCATGCCTTCAAGAGGCAGGGTCTTGCCGGCGCTGAGTCCCGGTGCCAGGAGCACGGCGCGGTATCCGAGATCGCGCAGGTCGGCAAGACTGAGGTCTCTGCCTTCGCCTATGCGGACATTGCAGCGGAATTCCACACCCAGAGCCTCCAGCTTGCGCACATGGGCGTTTATGATCTCGTCCGGCAGTCTGTAGGCGGGAATGCCGTAACGCAGCATGCCGCCGGGCTCGGGGAGAGCTTCGAACACCGTGACGGGCCATCCTTCCAGAGCCAGATACCAGGCGGCGGCAAGTCCCGCCGGACCGGAGCCGACCACGGCCGCCCTGGAAAGATGCCGCACGGCGGGACGGGCGGGAAGTTCCTGAAGATCGAGATTCCCGAGGAACTGCTCGAGCGCATTGATGTTCACGCTTTCGTCCATGGAAGCACGGGTGCACTTGCTCTCGCAGGGATGGAAGCACACGCGGCCGGTGAGGGCCGGGAAGGGAGTGCCCTTTTTGAGCACTTCCAGCGCCTCCTTGAGACGGTTCTGCTGAAGCAGGTGATTGTAGGTGCGGATGTCCGTGCCCGCCGGACAGGCGGCCATACAGGGCGAGAGCGTTTCCTGCCGGGTATCCAGCCGGAACACGTCGAGACTGCACGACTTGAAGCACTGGCCGCAGCCCGTGCATTTTTCTGCGTCGATATGTCGTATCAAGGAAAAATCCTCCTGTCGGTAAACGGGAACCGTCCTTTTCAGGGCGACTCGAAGGAGAAGTCTTCAAACGGCAGGCCCCGGCGGAGCGTCCTTTTGAAGACGGTATCTGTATTCCGCTTTCCTCCGGAGACGGACGAAAACGGAGCGGGCAAGGCGCTGCAGCTGCCTTGCGGGCATGGAGGGAAAAGCTTTTCCTTGCTGATGTGCTAAATGTTATTTTTCACATGACGTGGAAAAAAAATGGCGCATCTGCGCCATGAGAACGTTTTTTTGAGAAAAAATCTTCCGCACGCCGGAAGTGTGCGGATTTTTGGATAACCTGGTTGTTTTTATGGATATGTAAGAATAATCCTTCCCCGGGTTCAGCCATTACTGCTCGGCCAGAGTGCGCAGGGCATCCATGTCGGTGATGACAAGAGCGCTTCTGGTGAAGCGGCTGATGATGCCCCGTTCCTTGAGCGCATGGATGCAGCGCACCAGCGTGGCCCGGTGGATGCCGAGTCTGTCGGCAAGTTCCTGCTGGGTGATGCCGGGACGGAAGCTTTCCGAACCGTGACTTTCCGCAGTGCGCTGCATCCAGCGGGCAAGCTGAATGAGGGCGGCGTCCGGCCCGGTGTAGGAGAGCGTTTCGTGCATCTGAAGATTTCTGCGCGCAAGGGAACGCATGATGTCTATGATGAGTTCCGGACATGAACTCACGAAGACTGGGGAAAGCAGGAGCCTGCCGGGAAAGCGCCAGAGTATGGTTTCTTCCTTGCAAAGATACTGGGAGTCGGGATTATCGAATCCCGTGAGGGCCGTGGAAACGTTGAAGAGGTTTCCGGCTTCAAGGCCGATGATGGAACGTTCACGTCCGTTCTGTGAGGCGTAGGAGATGAGCAGACGTCCTTTTTCTATGTAGTAGAAGTCGGAAAGGGCGTCGCCTTCGAGAATCAGGGGATAACCGGCCGGACAGACCTGACGCGAGGCGAGATGAAAAAGGTCCGTCCAGGAGCGGACGGGCATGAGGCCGTGAAGATCCGGGGCTGAAGAAAGACTGGACATGACGTTTCTCCGAATCTCCCGAGTCGTGTTTCAGGCAGAACAAGGCAGGCCCTGCGGACGGCGTGGCGGGAGCGTGAACAGAGAGCCGGTGCTCTCACTTGCCGAAAGATCGACGGGACGCAGGCTCGATGCGGCGGCCTTCCGACAACATGTCATAAAGACTGACATATCCTGATTGTTGCCGCAAGGGGGCGTATGCTGTTCAGCTCTTCATGCCGGAGATGAGGGCGTATATTTCGCCCGTGGTCCAGCCCCGGGCACGGGACTGCACGCGGCGCGCCACGGCGCGGGGCGCGCCGCCCATGGGGCGCTCCTCTTCTATGAGGGCGAGGATGTCGTCGCGGCTGCTGCGGGCGGCCTGTTCCGGCGGACCTATAATGACCGTGACTTCCCCGAGAATGCCGGAGAGGTCGGGCGTGTTTTCAAGGCGGAAGCGCAGATATTCCTCATGCGTCTTGGTCAGTTCGCGGGCCACGCACACTTCGCGCGGGCCGAGCAGGGCGAAGGCGTTTTTGAGAGTTTCCTCGAGCCTGTCCTTGCGCTCGAAGAAGACCAGCGTCGCCTCTATGGAGGCATAGGGCGCAAGCGTATTTTCCTGATCGGAGCGCTTGCGGGGCAGAAAGCCGAAAAAGACGAAAGGCTGGGGAGGTATGCCGGAGCCGGCAAGCGCGGTCACCGGAGCGCAGGGACCGGGGATGACGGAAACAGGAAGTCCCGCCTCGCGGCAGGCGCGGATGACCACATAGCCGGGATCGGCCATGACGGGCATGCCGGCGTCGGAGATGAGCGCGATGTTCTTTCCTTCGCGCAGCATTTCCAGAACGGAGGCGGCCTTTTCCTTTTCGTTGTGGTCGTGATAGCTCATGAAGCGGCGGACTTCCACGCCCCATCGGGCACAGGCGAGTCCTTCGCGCTTGGTGTCTTCGGCCAGAACGATGTCCGCTTCCTCAAGGCAGGCGCGGGCACGGGGAGAGAGGTCACCAGGGTTGCCAAGAGGAGTTCCCACCACCCACAGCGTGCCGGGTTCCGTAATCTGCGTATTCGATGACATTTCGTATCAGCTCCGTTTGGTAGGTTCCTGCCGAATATTCCACGCATGCGAGGTCGAAGCGGCAGGACCTGTTCCAGGCTTCATGTCCGGCGATCCAGGCCTGTGCGGCCCGCACGAGTCGTTCCTTCTTGACGGGAGTGAGCGCCTCGAAGGGACGCTGCATGCCGTTTTTCTCGCGGGTCTTCACTTCCACGAACACGACGGTGCCGCGCTCCTCGGCCACGATGTCAAGTTCAAGATGGCCGCTGCGCCAGTTGCGGTCAAGGATGGTCCAGCCCATGCCCTTCAGCAGTGCGGCCGCCGCATCCTCGCCTTCCGCGCCGGTACGGGCCCTGCCGGAAGGCGCAGGCTGCTTTGATTCGGCGCGTTTTTTCCGCAGAAGAGCGTTCAGCACAGCCAGCCCTGCTCCTGTACTTTCGGCGGCAGGACGCCGCGAAAGTCGAGACGATGCAGAGGACACGGCCCGTATTTTTTGAGCGCGTCCCTGTGTTCCTTCGTGCCGTATCCCTTGTGTCTGGCAAAGCCGTATTCCGGCCAGCGGGCGTCAAGCCTTGTCATGAGCTCGTCGCGGAAGGTCTTGGCCAGCACGGAGGCTGCGGATATGGAAGGGATCTTGGCATCGCCGTCCACCACGGCCTCCTGTTCGGGCAGCGGAATGCCGAACTGCCGGAAATAGAGCGGAGGTATGATCTGCGTGCCGTCGATGAGCAGACGTGCGGGCACGTTTTTTTCCTTCGCATGCATGCGCAGGCGCATGGCGGCCACGGCGCGCGTCATGGCCATGAGCGAGGCCTGAAGAATGTTGATGCGCGAGATTTCGTTCATCCAGGCGAGGCCTATGCCCCAGCCTACGGCAAGGGAGCGGATCTCTTCGGCAAGGCGGTCGCGCTCCTCGGGCTTGAGCACCTTGGAGTCGTCGAGTCCCATGAGATCGAAGCCGTCGGCAAAGATGACGGCTCCGGCCACGACCGGCCCTGCCAGACAGCCGCGTCCGGCTTCGTCGGTTCCGGCGGTAAGCAGCTGCTGAGTGTCGGGGGCGCTGAAAAGCATGCCCTGTTCAATGACGACGGCTTTTTTGCGGGATCTGGCCATGGATCACCTGAAAGGAAAGTGAGGATTCACAGGAAAAGGCAGAGGAGCGGTGTTCTGCCGGAAAGAGAAGCCCCGGCAGAGCGGCAGGAGCGCTCGTTTGTCGGCGGCATGGGTGCGTCGGTTTCTTTTGTCGGCGGCTGGCCGGGGGAAAGCGGACGGCCCGTATAGACAAAATCCCCTGCCGGAAAGTGCCGGAAGGGGATTTGTCTGCTCAAAATGCAGGCCCGGGCAGAGCCGGGCCGGAATTTTAGTAGCGGTTGCGGGGCTTGATGCGGGCAGCCTTGCCGCGCAGCTCGCGCAGGTAGTACAGACGGGAGCGACGCACACGGCCTTCGGTCACCACTTCGATGTGGTCGATGAAGGGGGAGTGCATGGGAAGGATACGCTCGACGCCCACACCGTCGGAAATCTTGCGGATGGTGAAGGTGGCGCCGGTGGTGCCGCGCTGGATGCGGATCACGTTGCCCTGGAACATCTGGATACGTTCCTTTTCGCCTTCAACGATGCGCAGGTACACCTTGAGGGTGTCGCCGGGCTTGAAGGACGGGATGTCCATGCGCATGTGTTCGCGTTCAATCTGCTTGATGATATCCATAGGGGGACTCTCCTTGAGGAAAATGGTGTTTATCCCCGATCGCCGAGGAGCCTGTCCAGAAGGATGGCGGCGGCGGCGCGTACGGGAAGATGATTGTACTCGTCCATCCAGCGCAGCGGCGGCAGGATGGCGTCGCATTGCTCCAACACCTCAGGCGCAATGCCATGCCCGGTTCCCAGAAGAAGGAGCACGGGCCTGTCCGCAAGACGGCGCCGCACCTCGTCGAAGGTGGTCGCCGGCCGGCGTTCCCGGTGTTTTTTATCTAGGACAGGCTGGGCACTGGTGCCGACCACGAAGGGCGGCAGGCCGCGATCGGTTGTCAACGTCTCAATCGCGCTTTCCAGAGATTCCTCGGGCCTGACCAGTCGAAGGGCCTCGGCTCTGTCGGGATTGAACGACAGTCCCGGCCCTTCCGTCCAATGAGAGAGCAGTGTTGCCAAGAGTCTGCGCTGATCCTCCAGCGGCGTGACCACGAAGAATCCACTGATCCCATAGGTGCGGGAAATTCGTGCTATATCGTGAATGTCGAGGTTTGTCAAAGACGTTGTGCCCGTTTTCCGATTTTTTAATCGGACCGGGTGGTGCAGCAGGGCCACGTGGAGATTCTTGGCCGGACGGAACCTTGGTTCGGCGCGCAGCACCTGCCTGTCGTGATGGGTGAGCACGGCGTGATCGAGCAGGTCGGGCCGCAGTCTCGCCGTGGCCAGCACCGACTGCTCGCGCCGCCAGGCGGCGATGAGCGCGTGGTTGCCGCCTTCGAGCACCTCGGGCACGCGAAGCCCCTCGAAAACCTCGGGCCGCGTGTACTGTGGATATTCCAGAAGACCGTTGCTGAAACTTTCTTCGTCGCCGGATTCGTCCTTGCCCATGAATCCGGGCTGGAGCCTTGCCGTGGCTTCGATGACGGCGAGGGCGGCCGCCTCTCCGCCGTTGAGCACGGCTTCGCCCACGCACACGGGCTCCACGGGCAGCAGCTCGAAAAGTCTGGCGTCGAAGCCTTCGTAGCGGCCGCAGACGAGCGTGATTTCCTCCTCTTTTGCCAGTTCCCTGGCAAAGGCCTGCGTGAAGGGGCGTCCGGCCGGGGTCAGGGCGATGAGGCGGCCCTTCTTCCCGTTGCAGGGCGCAAGGGCGCGCAGCGTGCGCACGAGCGGATCGAGCATGAGCACCATGCCCGGGCCGCCGCCGTAGGGGCGGTCATCCACGGAATGATGCCGGTCGGTGGACTTGTCGCGCGGATTGAAAAAGGAGAATTCCACGATGCCCGCTTCGCGGGCCTTTTCCATGAGACCGCTGGAAAGGGGCGAGTCGAACCACTCGGGAAAAAGCGTGACGAGATTGTAGCGCATGACGGACTATGCCTTGCGGGGAGAATCGTCTTTGGCGTCTTCTTCATCCTGTCCGTCGTCGGGAGTCTCGGACGAGGCTCCTTCGCGGTACAGATCGAGCAGGCCCTCGGGCGGTGCGATGACTGCCGTACCTTCGGAAAGATCGATGTCCTTCACGAATTCGGGCACGGCGGGGAAGAGGATCTCGTAGCCGCCTTCCTCCTCCGGCGCACGGATGACCCACATCTCCTGGCCGGCGGGAAAGTCCACGTCTTCGAGCTCACCTACGACGGTGCCGTCCTGAAGGCGCACGGAAAGACCGATGAGATCACGCAGATAGGGCTCGTCATCCTCGGCTTCCGGCAGGAAGGAGGCGTCGATGAGCAGCTCCTGACCGCGCAGCCTTTCGGCCGCGGAGCGGTCGTTGCAGCCTTCGATGCTGAGAATGAGCTGATCCTTCCACAGATGCCATTCACGGATGCGCACGGGTCTCGGCGCGAAGCGTCCGGCGCGCAGCATGAGCGGCTTTTCCAGAAGCTCGGCGGAGTCGGCATAGTAGTCCACGCGAATGTCGCCCTTGACGCCGTGGGGCTTGGCAAGCCGCCCCAGAACTACGAGAGAGGAGGCAGGCATTATTCGAGAATTTCCAGGACGACGCGTTTCTTGGTTTTGGCGGACACGGCGCCCAGAAGGGTGCGGATGGCCCGCGCCGTGCGTCCCTGCTTGCCGATGATCTTGCCGAGGTCGTCTCTGGCCACGGAAAGTTCCAGCGTGGAGGCCTGTTCCCCTTCGGTCTCGCGCACGCAAACCTGATCGGGGTTGTCCACCAGCGATTTGGCGATGAATTCCACAAGTTCTTTCTGCTGCATGTATGCTCTCCGCACGTTTTCCCGGAGCATAAGGAGAAAACGCGAAATTTTTTTCAGACTATCATTCCCTTCCTGCGCCCGTCAATGAAGGGCAGGGCACCCTTGCGGTAGGGCAGGCGCCCTTCGGAAAAATCTTGCAAATTGTTGAGTGCGGGAAGACGTGTCCGGCCATTTCTGCTAGCATGCTTCAATATCGCTTTGCCCCGGTCATGTCCGGGGCCCCTGCCTTTCATCCCGGTCGCCGGGCGCTCATGAGATGCTGTGCCGGATGACCGGAAAAGGAGTGACATCATGAAAATGAGAACGCTGCTGCTTTCCCTTGTTTGCTGTGCGGCTCTGGCCGTGCCTGCGCAGTCCATGGCCGGAATGCTGGTGGAGCTTCCCGCGCCGCAGAAGACGGGAGGGCTTTCCATGCTGGAGTGTCTGGCGAAAAGACATGTGGAGCGCCGCTTCGATCCCCGGCCGCTGCCCATGCAGGAAGTGTCCAATATCCTGTGGGCGGCCTGCGGCGTGAACCGCGAGGACGGCAGGCTCACCGTGCCCACGGCCATGAACTACCAGCGCGTAGGCGTGTACGCCGTGCTGCCGGACGGCGTGTATCGCTACGATGCGGGACAGAACGTACTTGAGCAGGTGCTTCAGGGCGACTATCTGAAGCAGTATGACAACGGTGCGCCCATGGTGCTTCTGCATGTGGCGCAGGAGAGCGATCATTACTCCCCCTTCCACATAGGTTCCATGTACGAAAACGTGGCGCTGTACTGCGCTTCCGCCGGGCTTGCCAACGTGATGAAGGCGCAGGAAACGAACAGGCTCGACGGAAAGCTTCCTCTGCCTGAGGGCTGGAAGGTGTACATGATTCAGCCCGTAGGATATCCTGCGAAGTAGCTTTGCCGGAACGTTTGTCGTCCTCGGTGATCTTTGCGTCTGCGTTCCTCCGGGAAAAGCGACAGCTCCGGACAGAAAAGGAGCCCCGCGGCCTTTCTTCACGTTGCCGCGGGGCTTCGTTATTTTCCGGGAAGACGCAGACGGGGGAGGGAGTTTCCCTCTGCGCTTTTCAGTATCGGGCGAGAATGTTCAGAAGAGCCTGCACGCCCGCCTCCATGTCCTTGGGCGAGGCGTACTCTTCCGGGCAGTGCGACACGCCGTCCCGGCAGCGCAGAAAGATCATGGCCATGGGCCAGACGCGGGACATTTCCGCGGCGTCGTGTCCGGCTCCGCTGGAGAGCATGGGACAGTCGCCCTGCACGGCGGTGACGGCCTCGGATACCTGACGGACGAGGGCGGGGGAACATTCGGCCAGAAGAGATTCGAAGAACGGGGCGTACAGAAAGGTGAGTCCCCTTTCCCGGCAGATGCGTCCGGCGGATTCAAGCATGGCGTCGAGCGCTTCGTTCAGCTCCTCGGTGCGGCAGGAGCGCACGTCGAGCCGCAGATCGATCTCGGCGGGAATGCAGTTGGCCGTGTTGGGCGTGCAGGTGATGTAGCCCACGGTGCAGTACAGGGAATCGCCGTATCTTTTCGCGATCTGCTCCAGCGAGGATATGACCGCGGCCGCGCCCATCATGGGATCCTTCCGGCAGGACATGGGAATGGTGCCCGCGTGTCCGGTCTTGCCGATGATGCGGATGTTGAAGCGGCGGGAGCAGTTGATGCCCGTCACGGCTCCGAGCGGTCTGTCGTGCTTTTCCAGAAGGATCCCCTGCTCGATATGCAGCTCGATGTAGCCGCACAGGCTTTCGGGCGTCATGCGCGCCTCGTCCACGGCGTCGGGGTCCAGACCGAAGTCCAGCATGGCCTGACGCAGGGTCGTGCCGTCGGCGTCCACGGCGTCGAACCATGCCTTTTCCCAGAGACCGGCAATCGCGGCGCTGCCCAGATAGGTGACGCCGAAGCGCGCCCCTTCCTCGTCGGCAAAGCCTGCGACTTCCACGGAGTGCCGGGGACGACGGCCCTGCTCGTGCAGACGGGCCACGGCTTCAATGGCGGCAATGACGCCGAGCGTGCCGTCGTAGGCTCCCGCTTCCACCACAGTGTCGAGATGGGAGCCGAGCATGATGGCCGGAAGCGAGGGGTCGGAGCCTTCCAGACGGCCGCGGATGTTTCCGGCGGCGTCTTCATGCACGCTCATGCCCGCCTGCTTCATCCAGCTTCCCACAAGGGCGTTGGCCTTCTTGTGTTCCGGCGTGAGGTAGAGTCTGGTCACGCCTTTTTCCGTTCTGCTTATGCGGGCAAGCTCCGCCAGCCTTTCAGCGACGCGCGTCATCGCCTGTGCGCTACTTGTGTTCGTCATAGTAGTCCCATGCCCCCTGTACGGCCTTGCCTTCGGGAATGTGCAGTCCCAGTCTGACGAGCACGGCCTCAAGCGCGGCCAGCGTCGTCAGCACGCAGTCCTTGCGCGCGTTGTATCCCATGGTGCCTATGCGCCAGATGCGTCCCTTGAGAGGCCCGAAGGAGGAACCTATCTCGATGCCGAAGTCGGAAAGCAGCATGCTGCGCACCTGTTCGCCGTCCACGCCCGAGGGGATCTCCACGCCGAGGACGTTGTTCATCTTGTGCTTCATGTCGCCGAAGGGCTGAAGTCCCATGGCCGTGATGCCGGCGAGCATGGCGTTTCCGTGGAGTCTGTGCCGCTCCACGGCATGGTCCACGCCTTCCTGACAGAGTATGCGCGCACATTCCCGCGCGCCGTACAGGGCCGTGGTGGCCTCGGTGTGGTGATTGAGCCTTTCTTCGCCCCAGTAGTCCATGAGCATGCAAACGTCGAAGTAGTTGGACCGGATGGGCACGTCGCTTCCGCACTCATGCGAGGCGGTCCTCACGCCTTCCTCCACGAGACGGCGGCGACGGCAGACTTCCACGAAGCGGGGACTCATGGTGACGGGAGACGTGCCGGAAGAGCCGGCAAGGCATTTCTGCAGACCGGCGGAAACGGCATCAAGGCCCCATTCGTCCGTTTTCAGGGTGTTGCCGCCCAGTGTGGCCGTGGCGTCCGTATAGAAGAGCACGTCGTAACGGCGGCAGATGTCCCCGAGCTCCTCAAGAGGCTGGGCCATGCAGGTGGACGTGTCGCCGTGCACGGTGAGCAGGATGCGCGGACGTACCTTGCGGATCGCATCCTCCACTTCGTCGGGGGAGAAGATTTCTCCCCACGGACGTTCCAGCGTGTGCAGCTCTGCGCCGCATCGCCGGGCGATCTCACACAGCAGCAGGCCGAAGCGTCCGGCCACGGTGACGAGGACCTTGTCTCCGGGACGTATGGAGGAAACGAGCAGCGCCTCTATGCCCGCCCGGGACGTGCCGTCCACAAGGAAGGTCTGCGCGTTGGCGGTCTGAAACACTTCGCGGTAGAGCGCCATGGTCTCGTTCATGTATCCCGTCATGACGGGATCGTACTGGCCTATGAGCTGGGCGCTCATGGCGCGGAGCACTCTGGGATCGGCGTTGATGGGACCCGGGCCCATGAGCAGACGGGCCGGAGGATTGATCTGATCGTAGTGCATGTCGAACATGTTGCCTCTGTGCGTTGGAAGGTTGCGGCGGGCCGCAGGGCCCATGGTTGTCGAAAGAAGGGAAAAAGCGTCTACAGGCCTGCGCGGGCGCGGGAAATGAACTGCTCGAGTTCCGGGGTCTGAGGATGACGGAACAGCTCTCTGGCCGGGCCTTCCTCATGGATCTTGCCCTTGTGCATGAACACGACCCGGTCGGCGACATCGCGGGCGAAGGCCATTTCATGCGTGACGAGAACCAGAGAGAGACCTTCGCCGGCGAGCTGTTCCACGACCTTGAGCACTTCGCCCACGAGTTCGGGGTCGAGGGCCGAGGTGATTTCATCGCAGAGCAGCATGCGCGGCTTCATGGCGAGAGCGCGGGCTATGGCCACGCGCTGCTGCTGGCCGCCGGAAAGGCCGGATGGATAGTAGTCCATGCGGTCGCCGAGTCCCACCTTGGCGAGCATTTCCTCGGCCAGCGTCCGGCACTCCTTTTCCGGCAGATTCAGGACCAGCCGGGGCGCGAGCATGACGTTCTCCGCGGCCGTGAGATGGGGAAACAGATTGAACTGCTGAAAGATCATGCCGATGTTCCGGCTGATCTCTCGGGCTTTTTTTTCGTCGGAGGTGATCAGCATGTTGCCGAAGCGTATCCAGCCTTCCTGATAGTCCTCGAGACCGTTCATGCAGCGCAGGAGCGTGGACTTGCCCGAGCCGGACTGGCCGATGATGGCCACGGATTCTCCCTGCTGTATGTTGAGGTCGATGCCTTTCAGGACATGGTTGTCACCGTAATATTTCTGCAGACTGCATATGGTCATGATGTTCATCGCGAGGTTCCTTCGAGACGGCGTGCGAGACGGGAAAGGGGAAAGCAGAGAAGAAAGTAGCCGAGGGCGAGCAGGCCGTAGATCTTGAACGGCTCAAAGGTGGCGTTGGTGAGCACCATGCCGACCTTGGTCATTTCCTCAAAGCCGATGACCGATGTCAGGGAGGTGTTCTTGATGAGCTGCACGATGAATCCCACGCTCGGGGCGGCGGCGAGCCGGACGGCCTGAGGCATGACGACGTGCATCATGGTCTGAGGGAACGACAGTCCGAGCACGCGGCAGGCTTCCCACTGTCCGCGGGGCAGGGAACGCACGGCGCTGTACCAGATGTCGAGAAGGTAGGCCGAAGCGTAGAGGATCAGGCATACGCTTGCGGCCGTCCAGGGACTGACCTCGATGCCCACGAGGGGAAAGGCGAAGAACACCAGAAACAGCTGCATGAGAATGGGCGTGCCCTGGAACAGGTTGACGTACAGGGAGATGGCCCGGTTTACGCGGGCGCCGCAGGTCAGCCTGAGCGTGAGCAGAAGCATGGTGAACAGCGCGCCTCCGCCGAGGGCCACCAGAGAGAGGGCCAGCGTCCAGCGCATGGCGAAGAGCAGATTGCGGATGATGTCCCACAGTGTGAATTCCATCATCATGATCAGTTCCCCCTGAAGAGATATTTGCCGAGTCCCAGCATGGCATGGCGCATGACGACGGCCAGAAGCAGATAAAGCACGGTCGCGGCCATGTAGGATTCAAAGGAAAGGAACGTGATGGACTGCGTGTAGCTGGCGGCATAGGTCAGGTCTTCGCAGGATATCTGCGAGATGACGGCGGAACCGAGCATGACCAGAACGCACTGTCCGACTATGGCCGGGTAGACCTTGCGTATGGCCGGAGGAAGCACGACCTTCCGGTAGGCCTGCCACTTGCTCAGACCCAGCACACGGGCGGCCTCCCACTGTCCCTTGGGCGTGACGGCGATGGCCGCCCGGACGATTTCCGTGATGTAGGCGCCGAGATTGACGATGAGGGCCAGAAGCGCCGCAGGTTCGGCGGCCAGATGTATGCCGAGTTCCGGAAGGCCGAAGAAGATGAAGAAAAGCTGGACGAGGAAGGGCGTGTTGCGGAACAGCTCCACATACGCGGTCCAGACCTTGTAGAGAAGATTTTTTTTGCCGTTGCGCACGATGCCCCCGATGATGCCGAGGGCGATGCCGCCCACCGTCGCCGCGACGGCCAGCTCCGCCGTGAGGGCAAGACCGGAAAGAAAGTGCTGGGCATAATCGGCCAGCCCTTGAAAATTGAGAACGTAAGTGGCCATGGTGAATCCTGAAAATGCAGGGCGTCCGCTGCATCCCTGGCGGAAACGTGCCGTTTCCGGAAGAAAACCAATGTCTGCAGACGGACGCGCCGGGAGAAGAACGGGCCGGTCAGGAGGAAGGGACCGCCCGTCCGTCATCCGGTGCAGCCGAGGAGAAAGCTGCATCCGGACGACGTTCAGGTGCTTTGGGGAGAAACGGCGTGCGGATGCGCCGTCTTCGTTTTCTGGTAAGCTCCGGGAGAGGGATGCCCGCGCCGTCAGGCCTTTCCGTCATCCCGGAGCTTCGGAGTTCCGGTGATCTGCAGAGGCTGAGGAAAGAGCAGACGAATGTGCTGCGTTTCCGAAGCCTCGGACGGCATTGTCCTCAGATTTCCGGTTCCTGGTGAATCATGTCGGCGGGAAGGGGAACGCCGAGATACGTTTCGGACAGGCGGTTCAGCGTGCCGTCCTCGAAAGCCTTGGTGATGCCCTTGTTCAGTGCGGCCTTCAGTGCGGGTTCATTCTGACGAAGGCCCACGAAGTTGGGAGAATTGCGCAGATTGAACTTCAGCTCGGGACGGCGGTCGTCCTTCATGCGCATGCGCAGGGCGCCTGCCACGAAGTTCAGCGTGCAGATGAATTCGGTCTGGCCGGACAGGTAGGCCTGACTCGTGGTGTTGGTGTCTTCGTATCTCTTGCAGGTCACGCTGTCGTCGATGAGTTCAGTGAGCAGCTGATCCTCGATGTTGCCGCGCGTCACGCTGACGCTGTGCCCCTTCAGATCCTCGGGCTTTTCGACCTTGATGGATTCGGGACCGAACACGCCGAGGTAGGTGGGAGCGTAGGCCATGGCGAAATCTATGGCCTTGAGGCGCTCGGCCGTCTTGCCGAGCGTGGAGATCACGATGTCCACCCTGCCGCTCTGAAGAAAGGCGATGCGGTTGGCGCCCGTGGCCGGAACGAGCTCGCACTTCACGCCGAGATCCTTGGCCAGATACTGCGCCATTTCCACGTCGTAGCCGCGCATCTTCATGTCCGGCCCCACAAAGCCGAAGGGCGGATAGTCCTGAGGGACGGCCACACGAAGGACGCCGCGGCTCTGTATGTCCGCCAGCTGATCGGCCTGCGCCGCGCCATGGAATCCGACAAGAAGCAGGAGCGATGCCGCAAGGGAGAGGATGTTGCGAATCTTCATGATGTTACCTCTTTGCTTTCAGATATTGTCGAGTCGTATCACTCATTGTTCACCCTTTTTTATGCAAGAGCTGTGCCACAATGAAAAAGAACAATGTTTCCTTGACAATAGTGAATCGGCATGTCGTCGGATTACAAGAAAGACACCTCTTATGAAACGATATTGTCTCCTTGTGTTACATATTTGTCTTCAATGTCCGAAAAAAGAGCATGAAAAGGGGCTTCCCGGGACGTGCAGACCTCTGCGATACGGAAGAGAGCCGTCCCGGGACCGCGGACCGGTGCAAAAGGGGAAAACCGGGAGGCGTCAGGCCAGATATGCGCCGAGGGGAAGTCCCTGCTTTCTCACGAAGGCGTGCAGACGCGAGGCCAGAGAAAGCAGCATGGGTTCGGAAAAGGCCGGCGCCGCCATGGTGACGCCGAAGGGCAGATCCGTATTGGTACCGGGCATGCGCGTCATGGCGGCGGGTACGGCGACGGCGCACAGGTCGAGGATGTTCATGAAGTTGGTGTAGCGGCTCATGTTCACGTTGGTGGACATGGGGTCGCGCCGGACTTCTTCAATGGTGTAGGTGGTCGGGGCCGTCGGAAGCAGGAAGATATCCATGCGTTCAAAGTCCGCAGCCGCGATGCGTCTGAGTTCCCGGGCGCGGTAAAGGGTGCGGAAGGTTTCCTCCGCCGTCCAGCGTGCCGCGCCGAGAATGATGTCGCGCACCACGGGCACGCAGTCTTCCTTGTGGGCGCGGACGAAATCGCCGAGAACGGCGGTCCGCTCGGACATGTAGGGACCGAAATACAGCATGTCTGCGGCCTCCTTGTACGGGGCGTAGCGCACGGTCACGCACCGGCCGCCGATGCTGCGCATGGTCTCCACGGTCCTTTCCCAGGCCTTTTCCCAGGCCTTGTTGCCGAGAAAGTCCAGAGAATCCGGAATACCGAAAGTGAAGGGAGCGTCTTCGGGCACGGACGGACGCTTCGGGGCCGTCCGGCTCCAGATGTCGTCGGGGTCGAAGGCGCCTGCCGTGCGAAGGACTTCGGCGGCGTCTTCGCTCGTCAGCGCGAGGATGGATACGCAGTCCAGCGAGGGACAGGCGGGAACCACGCCGCGGGAGGAAAGAAGACCGCGGCTGGGCTTGAGGCCCATGAGATTGTTGAGGGCCGCCGGAATCCGGATGGAGCCCGCCGTATCGGTGCCCAGACTGAAGCTGACGAAACCGCGGGCCACGGCGTGCGCCGAACCGGAACTTGAGCCGCCGCTGATGTACTCGGGATTGAAGCTGTTGGGACAGGCTCCGTAGGGAGAGCGTACGCCGACAAGTCCCGTGGCGAACTGATCCAGATTGGTCTTGCCCATGAGCACGGCGCCCGCATCGAGCAGACGCTGAACGACAAAGGCGGTCTTCCCGGCCGTGTACGCATAGGCGGGACAGGCTGCCGTGGTTTCCATGCCGGTCACGTCCATGTTGTCCTTGACGGCGAAGGGAATGCCGAAGAGCGGATAGCGCTCCGCCATATCTTCGGCATCAAGACTTTCGGCCTCGGTCTTCAGAAATCTGGCTCTTGCTCGTATGTCCTGCTCCGGCACAAGGCTGATCCATACGCCCGGGGCCGAGCTTTGACGTATGCGGAGGGAAAGCGCCGCAAGACCTTCTTCCATGTCGGCGCCGTCTGCATACCAGCGGCGCACGGCGTCAAACGTGGGAACGGAGGGAAAATCTTTCATGGTCGGTCTCCTTGGGAGAGCAGCAACGTTTCGTTTGCTGGGAAAGGGGGAATCTTTGTCATGAAGGGCAGGAAAAAGGGGCAGTTCCGAGGAGCCCGGAACTGCCCCTGAACGGCAGGGAACACCGGAGAGGCGTTCCCTATGGGAGGGGGGTATGTCGTCGAAATATGTCCGCCCTGAAGGGACCCGCAGGATCTTTTCTTCATGCCCTGCGCATGCCGAGGAGGATGCCGGGCCGGGCGGAAAGGAAAGGAAGGCTGAAAAGCGTTGCAGAAAGTTTTTTGGGGGGGAGGGAGGACGGGAGACATCTCCCGTCCTCCGGGCTGCTTCCTTCCTGCGGGGAAGGAACAGGCGTATGCAGCCGTTCAGGAGAAAATCAGAGTTCGTCGCCGGTGCGGATTCTCCGGCTTTCGAGAACGTCCACGACATAAATGATGCCGTCGCCCTCATGGCCGGTGGTCGCGCCTCTCGACACGGCATCCATGGCCTTGTGCACGTCGTCTTCGTGCAGGCAGAGCTCTATGCGTACCTTCTTGAGCAGGGTCACTTCCGTGGCCACGCCGCGATACATTTCCACATAGCCCTTCTGGCGTCCCGAACCGAGGATGTTGGTCACGGACATGCTGTAAAGACCCTGGGCGTACAGTTCCTGCTTGACGGCGCCCAGGCATTCCGGGCGTATATAGGCAACTACGAGTTTCATGTTCTGCTCCTATGATGCTTGGTGTGGTCGGACTACTCGTTGGAGAAGATCTGGAAGCCGCTGTAAACATCGGTTCCGTGTTCCGTGATGTCCAGACCCTTGAGTTCCACTTCGCGGCTCACGCGCAGGCCGATGAGCTTGTCGGCAAGCTTGAAGGCGCAAAGTCCGGTGATGAAGGCCCACGCGCCCACGCTCACGGCGCCGAGCAGCTGGATGAGCAGCAGATGGAAGCCGCCGCCGTAGAGCAGACCGACGTTGGAACCGTAGCCGGGAGCGGCGAAGAGACCGACGAGCACCGTGCCGAGGAAGCCGCACACGCCATGGACGGAAACCGCGCCCACGGGATCGTCGATGTGGAGCTTCTGGTCGACGAAGAGGATGGAGAGAACCACGACTATGCCGCAGATGATGCCGATGAAGATGGAGCCCACGGGGGAAACTTCAAAGCAGCCGGCGGTGACGCCCACAAGACCGGCCAGCACGCCGTTCATGGCCATGGAGGGGTCGGGCTTGCCGGTCATGAACCAGATGGTCAGCATGGCGGCGGCAAAGCCGGTGCAGGCGGAAAGGCAGGTGTTCACGGCGATGTAGCCCACGGTGCCGTCGGGAGTGGTGGTGGAGCCGCAGTTGAATCCGAACCAGGCGAACCACAGGATGAACACGCCGAGAGCAACCAGAGGAATGTTGTGGCCGGGAATGGCGAGGGACTTGCCGTCGGGGGTGTACTTGCCGATGCGCGGACCGACGCAGATGGCGCCGGCAAGGCCTATCCAGCCGCCCACGGAATGCACGACCGTGGAACCGGCGAAGTCGATGAAGCCGAGGCTTTCAAGCCAGCCCTTGGTATCGGCGAAAAGGCTGTTCCAGCACCAGCTGCCGCTGATGGGATAGATGAAGGCGCTCACCAGAATGGAAACCATGATGTAGGCCTTGAAGTCCGTTCTTTCCGCGATGCAGCCGGACACGATGGTGGCCGACGTGGCCGCGAACATGGCCTGGAAGAAGAAGAACGTCCAGGCCCAGCCGCCTTCGGGCGTGGTGGGATCAATGAAGCTCATGCCGAAGGAAGGCGTGCCTATGAATCCGTTGGACGCTCCGAACATGAGTCCGAAGCCGATGAGGAAGAAGAGCGGCGTGCCGACGCTGAAGTCCACGAAGTTCTTCATGAGAATGTTGCCCGCATTCTTGGCACGGGTGAGGCCGCATTCCACCAGGGCAAAGCCCGGCTGCATGAACATGACGAGCATGGCGCCGAGCATGGTCCATATGATATCGCCGTTCTGCTGGCTCAGGAAGGAAGGGGACTCCTCGGCAAGAGCCGTGCCGGGAACGAGCAGAGAAGTCATGACAAGGGCGGCCGCACCGAGCGGCAGCAAGGGCATTCGCCGAAAGGAAAGTCCTGTACGATTGAACATGGAAAAACCTCCTGTACGAGATGCCCTTTCCTGTGCAGAAATCGTGCCAAAATAAATTTTATTTTATATTTTACATAGATAAGAAAAAATGCTTCAGCACAGGACAAAAAATAAAACGTTTTTGTATCAGTATATCTTCGGCGCATGTCCGGTCGTCCAGCCGGCGATGAAAATATATATCAAGGAAAAACAGCAAATTAGAAAATGATGCCTGACTGATATGTATTTGTACCGGGCGGGGGCGGTCCGGAGGCGGCCGGGGACTGGATGGTCCGTGAGTCCTTTATGGGGAACGAAAGGAGACTCCGGGGCGGCCTTTCGGCGGATCTTTTTTGAATCA
>ENA-OVGB01000694-OVGB01000694.1-human-gut-metagenome-genome-assembly--contig:-NODE-694-length-36783-cov-5.085983_pt1 | contig 36783 bp, 52 predicted proteins | sample MGYA00237767_ERZ505413 | MGnify/ENA primary metagenome ERZ505413 (study PRJEB26158, sample SAMN06016410) | human gut metagenome | biome: human gut; feature: ankylosing spondylitis patient; material...
CTCGTCGCCCGGGGCCCCCGAGCGCTGATAAGAAGCTGAAAGAAACAGGGGGGCGCGGGGGGAATTATTTCCCCCGTGATGCGCGGCGCGATAATCGGCAGCGAAAAATTGAGATATTTACCGCACACGAGAGTTGCAATATGTGCAACAGCGTTGCATATTTTTTTTATGTGCTGCCGACCGCCGGCGGCTAGAGATTGAGACAAAACGAAAGAAAGCGCGGCTGCATGAGCAAGCTGCGCTTTCTTTTTGCCGACCTGTCGGCGCGTGTCGGGCGTTGCTTATATATTAAAGGATAAGGGGCGGCTCTTTCTGCGTCATACGCACATGTTTCACGCGGTCACGCTCTTCTGCGCGCTTGGCGTTGTTGAACCTGTCCAGACCTCCCACCAAATAGCCTGTTATGCGGCGGATGCGCTGAAACGAGACGCCGTGCCCTATGGTTTTGTCCATGTGTCACCTCAGTTCGGGCGGAAGCTGCCGGCCATCGCGTTCATTGTTGTACGAGCTCAAACAATGATCCTTCTGCCAGAAGAACATGGCATTGATGACCTTTTTTGGCCAGCTCCTTACGCCGTCGTTATCCCAGCGCCATGCCCGAGAGGACAGCGTTTCATCCGGCCAGCCCGCAAGCAGGGAGTTCACGAGCTGGTCAACCGCGATAAGTACAGCCTTGCCGTATGTCATGCTGTGGCCTCAGTTCCAGGCATGGAATACACCGGGACGATGGCTGCGATATCTTCGGCGGTTACGGCTGCGGACAGAAGGTCCTCATAGTGCTGGCGCTGTCCCGTGTAGTAGCCCACAGCCACGGCAAAAGCGTCGGCCTTTTTTATAATACGGGAAACGAGTTCCGCCTTGTCCATGCCTCGGCCTGCGGCCAAAGCGTCAATGAGGGGTGTTCCGGCTGCGGGGTCGGCGTTATAGGCCCGGGCCTCGGTCTCCTGCTTGTCGAAGGTCAAAAGCTCCGTGGACGGATAGGTGGACACAAGGGCCGACGTTGCGGTGTTGTATTTGCCGTTGATTTCCGCCAGCTTGTCCGCCCTGAGCGTGTCCACGTCCTTTCCCGGGGCTTCCAGCAATGCTCCTTCCGGAAGAGGGCCGAGCTCCGTCAGGTAACGGGCTGGCGCGTCCCATGCGTCGCCCGGCAGCCAGTACGGCGTCCCGGACCCTTCCACGCCGGGCTTTTGCCGGTGATCCTCCACTACGTCCCACGCCGTGCCGTTCCAGACGGCGGCCTGTTTGTCTTCAAGCGCGGGCGGCTCAAGCGTGGTCGCGTTGAGCACGTCGGTGATAGGCTCACCATTAGGTCGAGTCTGCGCGACTCTGCTGCCTGTGAGTTCCTTTGTCATGGGGTCGTACTTATATATCAACATGCTAGCTCCTTATGCGGCAGGTTTTCCCAGATACATAGCCATGATAAACTGCACTGTCGGCGGTTGCACCGTATTCACCGCGTCGGAATATATAGGATTGGACCTCGAAGCATTAAAGTCTATGTCGAAAAATTCTTGTGTTTGCTCTGCGGGCGTAGCGTAGCTTTTTGAGTTCTGCACGGAACTCAGAGCGCCTTCGTCGAGAGTATGTGCCCAAATAGTTACACCAGAAGTGTCACCGCCTTGAAGATGCCCTGTAATGTTCGGCAGTCCCGGCGCGACATACGCACCGGCCGTTCCGGATGCGCTGGCCTGCACAAAAAGCCCTACGAGGTCGGGCAGATACACGCCGGACGTGCCGTTGGTCACGAGCTTGCCGACCTGCGCGGGCGTGGAGCTGCTCACCGTCATGCCCGAGAAGCGCCCCGCGTTGTAGGCCGTCTGAAACTCGGGCCAGTCGGCAAAGAGCACGCTTGACCCGTCGCAGGCCATCCATCCTTCGGGCAAGTTCGTGCTGGCAAACGGCGCAATCATGCCTATCATTGCCAGCCTTATGTCTCTTTCCGGAGAGCTCCAAGAAGACCAAGTACGCGCAGATGTTACAGTCTGCACTCGCGTGTACGTCTTCCCGATTTCTCCATTTGCGGTAGAAGTCACAAAAAGACGGTGCTGTAATCTCGGCCAAGATGACGTATACGAGACCGATGAAACTTGAGAAACCTCAAGGATTCCGTCTATCCAATAGCCTGCGCCCCCCGCCACATTGGGGTTATTTAGGGTGACAGGCCAAGTTACATCAGCGGTGTCAGTATAGGGAGACCCCTCTCTCCATCGTACATGATAAATGCCTGGAGTAGTAAACTCGTTGAAATCGGTCACTGCATATGCCGCTTGGGCACTTCCGCCCCACCACGGCACATAAGTGTCATAGAAAAAACCTCTTGCGCTCGCAAGGTCGCTTGTATCCCCACCTATCGCCACGTCCTGCGCGGTGAGTTTCCCGGATGCAGCGTTTACGATGGTCACGCCGTCGGGCGACGAGGCCGTGCGGGCCCAGTAGGTAGCATCATCGTCCTGCGTGGGGTCTTCCCCCGTGGACTCCTGCACAGCGACATACTCGTGGGAGTCGCTGCCGAGGACGTGCGCTCCGGAAGGATAGTCGAAAGACGAGTTCCAAGGAAAGAGACAGCCGTGCTGCAGGAACCAGATATTATTTCCCAAAAGCTGGAAAAGGGCATTCATCCAGGTGCGCTGGATAAAGACGCCGCCGGCCGTGGGGTCTATTTGCGTGAGGATAGGGAACAGGCTGGTAAAGGACGGGATGCCCTCGCCTGCCGGTGTGGTGTCCGGGATTTCTACTGTGTCGGCACTATCGCCGAGGGCCATGGGCCAAAACTCAGGAGCTTGTGGTGTAGCCATTCTCCACCTCGTAAGGGCTAAAAATTCCATTGTAAAAATTGGTGCAGCGCTGCCCCGCAAAGCCAAAAGTCATGGCGGGCAGGATTTGATACACGTCGAAACCGACGCCCGCGGGCTTCGGCGGCACGTCTTCCATGAGCAGCAGTGCCTTTTCAAAGGGCTGCAGAACGAACTCCACTACAAAGCGCAGGTGCATGGTGCCCACATGCACCACGCTCACCGCTCCGCGATCCGCAAAAAGCGTGCTTACGATGCGGTTGATATCCTGCAGGCTGCCGTCGGTGATATTGCTGGCGGCTTTCATCATGATAAGCAGCCGATACGCATTATCCTGCAGCACATACACATTGCTGGCCGTAGGGGAATAAAAGTTGCTGTTTCCGAAGTTTCCGCACGTCTGGCCGGCAAAGCCGAAGGGAAGCCACACCGATCCCTGCAGCTGGATGGTGCGCTCAATGGCGACAATGCGGCCCCACACATCGAGCCCCCAAGACTCGGCCGTTTCTACCGCCATGACCTTTTTCACAAACTCTGCGATCCATGCCTCCGGGTCTATGGCCGCATTAAAAGAGCGGATCAGCGTCATGATGGCCGGCGAGTGCAGATACTGAGACAGCACGGTGGCGTCGATATCTCTCATGCCTGCGACTCCTGCACGATGACCGACACGGCGTCCGTGTCGATGGTGGGGGCATGGTCGATGGGGATATGCACATAGTCTGCCCAGGTAAGCGGGGCGTCGCCAGCCGCCAGCTGTACGGACACCAGCTCGGTGACTCCCGCCAGGATAATGGGAGCATAAAAGCGGCTGGCGTACAGGTCAGTGCCCATGGAAACGCGCGTGCTGTTCAGTCCACAGCTGCCGGCTGCGGCACTCTCGCCGTTGAAGTTTGCAACGACGGCGGCCTGTATGAGCTCCGCTATATTCCCGGGCGTGGTGGAGTTTTCTCGGATTGTTACCTGCACGGAAATGGGCAAGTCCGTGGGTCTCGTAAAGGTGACCGTTTCCTGAGCTCCGGTCACGGGGTCCGTGACCACCACGGACGTGTTGCCGTTGTAATCGCAGCCGGCCGACAGGCTGCCGTAAATAGCCTGGGCGATATCGTCATTTTCACCGCCCACAACAGACACAAAAATGCTGTGCGGGGCCAGTGTTACGCCGTCGATTTCTATGGCCGTGTCGCCTCGGTTCTGGCGCACGACAAGGTCGATGACTCCCGAGAGCTGCCCCACTTCGGCATAGACGGCAGCCGCCACGCTGCGCGCGTTGAGCGCCACGCTGGCATAACGGCGCACCTCAAAGGCCGCGCGGCTTTCCACGTCTTGGCCGGTTACGCCCGCGGTGGGGTTGCTCGCCGTATCCCATCCGGGAATAGCCTGCACGATAGAGTCCACGGCCTCCGCGCCGATGACGATGGGGCCCGTTTCGTTGGCCGCGAACTGCAGTGTCACGGTGCCGTCTGTGCCGATAGTGCCGGTCTGCTGGCATGTGAGCAGGTCGCCGTCCACGGTTTGCACCTGCGCCGGAGACGTGCTGGTATCGGTGCCGGGAATGACCGTTCCGGCCAGCCCCGTGCAGAGCACCTGCACCACGGTGGACCGTGCCGGCTGGCGGGTCAGAAAATAAATCTGCGCCAGCGCGTCCTGGAACTGTCCGTCGGCGGTGCGCGGGTTGAACATCTGGGCCAGCGTCAAAAGCTGACTGTTTTTGTCCTGGATGGCCGCGGCGGCGCTGGCCATGAGCTGGCCCTGGGGTGTAGCGGGGTTGACATTGAGGGTGTCGCCCAGCGCCGCCAGCCAGTACGCCTGCACCTGGGCCAGCACTTCGGCGCTGTCCGGCATCTGAATGCCATCGGCGCTTATGATAAACCCGCTGTCAGATTGAGACATTTACTGTTTCCCCCTCGTCACTCGTTACATAGATGACGCCGGAAAGCTCCCTGTTTGAGAACTTCGTCAGTACCGTTTGAGCGTCCGTCACGCCCGGCACTTCCAAAGCTCGGGAATTGGCACGCTCCCGCACCAGTTCCGGCGGAGGCAATTCGGCAAGTTCCCTGTTCAAATAAGGCACGCCCTCATCGGCTGCGAAATACGGCTCTCCCTGGAATGTCCGCTCATAGCATGCCACATCCTGAGCGACACGCTCGGCACCTTCGCAAACAGCCAGGCCCCCTGAGCCGTCGAGCCTGATATCCCATTTATCGGTAAGCTGCAGAGACATTGTCATTAGTTCGGCACTCCCGTGTTGCCGCCTCCGGGTTCCACTCCGCTATGCGTGTGAGTTTCCAGCGTGACCCCGTTGCTGGTGATGTTGCCGCCGGTATTGATAAAGCCTCCCTTGAAGCTGCTTTGTCCGCTGCCCTTATCACCGGTCTGCACCAGCACGCCGGTGATCTGCACGGTTGGTGCATCCAGCGTGATCTGCGTGTCGGCGACGATGGTGACTTCCTGCCCATGCGCCTGAATGCTTGCCACGCCTTCGATTTCCACGCCCTCGTCGGTTATTCGCAAAAAGCGCTCCGGCTCTGCGTTCAGGAACCCGCCCAGGTAAAAGCCGTCGCCCTTGTCATAACTTCGCGCACTGGCAGGGTTCACGGCCCGGCCGGGCGCTGCCTTCACTGCCTCCACGTCGCGCATGGCATAGACGGCCAGCCCCACGTCGCCCGGCTGCGGATCAATGACAACCGCATTTTTCCCGCCCTGGATGCGCAGGTAGGGCAGTTCAAACAGTTCGCTCTGCTGTATCGCGTCGCCGCCTCCGCCGACGATTTTTACCAGCGGAAGCACGTCCACGGTGCGCGCTTCCGTATCGACAGCCTGCACACGCACGGGCTCGGCCGTGTTTATGCGCATGAGCTGCTGCCTTATCTGGAAATCCTGGGCATTGTACCCCGATGCGCTGGTGGAAAATCCCTGCTGGCCTTGCATTATTCCCCCACATACGCAGCTTTCACGCTGCTTTCCCAGGCTCCGCCGCGTGGCAGTCCGGATTGCAGATGATGGGATAGGCTGGTTATCTTCCAGAGCCCTGTAGCCCTGGGAACCACGCTTTCGATGCGCAGCGGGCCGCCCAGAAGCAGCCGAGGCTCATAGATGCCCCGCGCCACAATGCCCTTATTGTCAAAAGCCGGATAGCCGAGCATGCCGGAAGACGCGGACCAGACGGGCGTATTCTGTGCCGTAGCGTCGGTACGCAGCTCCCCTTGCGGTGCGATGACGATTTCTCCGTCGTCCAGGATAAGGTCGAGCCTCGCGGCCTCTGCCAAAGCTCTGGCCTGTTCCAGCGGGCCGCCCATGAGCGCCAAGTTGCGCATTTTCGCAACGGCCCCACGGTTTTGAAAGGTGAAGCCCATCTCTTTGGCCAGCTTTTCGATTGTGGTGGGCACGTCCTGCTCGCCCTTCGCAGAGTATGGCGACACGGCGGTGATGCTGGCCTGGTAGCCTGTGATTGCCGTAATTTCAAAAATGGGGTCCGGCGCGCTGGAAAAGTCCGGCACTGCCCCTGTGATGTCTCCGGAAAAAGCCAGAGACAGTCCGTTTTCGTCGCCTGCATAGACAGCCACCACGTTTTTCGAGCTTTTCAGCGGCTGGAAGGCCAGCAGCGTGAGCTGTTCCATATCCGCAAGCGGCAAATTGTACACTTTGATGGTCGCGGAGGGTTTTTCCTTGCCTCCCGGCTTGTTGATGACCACGTCGCAGGCAAGGCGTATGATCTTCGTATTGCCTGCGTTGTTTTTGCTCGCTGCGAAGTTGCCCTCGGCCAGAGTGACGCGCACCTCTATGATCTTTTGCGTATAGCTAGGCACTCAGCGCCTCCCAGTCAGATTCCGATCCGTACAGCAGCACCCAGCGCGTGCCGAGCCCTTCCCACTGCGGTTCCGCGTCGCCCTGCAGGTCCACAAATCGCAGCACGCCGGAAAAAGGCAGGTAGCTGTAAAACGTCAAGTCCTGCAGATTGTTGCAGATATGGCCGAGCCACACCATGGTGCCGTCCACGGCGAGGTCACAAAACAGGCGGGGCGCGCCCAGATAATCGCGCGTATAAAATCGCAGGCTTACATTCTGGCCGCCAAGCACGATGCCGAGAGCCTGCGAGGGCTCGGCTCGCAGCGGAACAGTAACTAAAGCCATGATGCCACTCCCTGCCTGGCCCGTTCCAGCGAACTGGTCCGGGGGGTCTGCGTGGTCTGCTTACCCACGTCTCTGGTGCTGGCGTCCGCCGAGTTTTTGACCTGCGCAGTGCTGAGCGAAGCGGAACTGCCTCCGGTTGTAGTGCTGGCGGTTGTGTACTCGGCCGCCACCTGGCGCACTTCCTCAAAGATAAGGGCAACCACCAGGCGGTCTATGCCGTGCTCGGCTCTATAGCTGTAGTCCATGCCCACAAGCGACATATCCATGAGCGTGCGGTCGGGCGTGATTATGCTTACCAGGTCCGTGCCGGCTATGAGAGCCCCACACTTTTTGATGATGGCCGCCCGCACCAGCGAAGAGCCCGTATAGCCCAGCACCACGGTGGAACGTGTGGGCGCGATCTGTTTATTATAGCTTGCAAATTCGCCGTTTTCGACAGGTGCCTGCGTCACCTGCGCGTCGCTCATGGCGTCGAAGCTGAAAAAGGTATCGAACTCGATCAGCCTTTTCCCGTCGGCGTCAAAGATGTCCCAGTTCCCGGATATGGCCCGGTACAGCGTGCCCGCGACATTGAGCGCCTGTGTGGCTATGTCTATCAGTCTCATGGCTATGCCCCGTAGGCTCCGTCGGCCTGAGCAGTCTGGTTGCGCAGTTCCGTGCCGATGTCGCGGGCTATGCCCTGAGCGTCTGTGGCCTGTGTCTGCACGTTTATGGTGCCGATACTGGTGGACGCCTGGACATTGCTGTTTGTAACCCGAGCGTCCCCGCCAGCCGGCGCGCTGGCGGCGGCAGCTACACTCGGCAGCTCCTGCACCGCAGGCGCAGCTGGAGCGTCTTCCACGCCGAGCAGGTCTTTCATCCAGTCCGGCAAAAGCCCCATGAGCTTGTCTTTGATGATGCCCAGCAGGTTGCCGAAAGCTCCCATCATGTTGGAAAGAGCGTCCTGTAAGGATGTAAGCGCTCCCAGAATAACATTTCCATCCAGCGAGAAAAGCGACTCAAAAAGTTTATAGACTCCTTCCAAAACGCCGCCCACACTGCGGACAGCTGAGCCCACGGCCTCGATAGTGTCTTCCCCCGCGCCGAAGACGCGCAGCAGACTGGCCCACGCTTCTGCCGCCTGGTCGTAGATAGTCCGCAGCGCGGACAGGATGCCGTCCGCGTCGAACGTGAACGCCGACGCCAGCAAGTCACCGACCCCGCCGAGCACACCGCCCAGCGCCTGGAAAAGCCCTCGTGTGTGCTCTATCTGCTCGTCTGTCGCGCCCAGCCAGCGCAAAAAGACTTCAAAGGCACTGTTGCCGCCCTCGACGAAGGTCCACAGGTCGTCCAGCGCAAGGCCCAGGGCAACGGCTGCTGCGATGAAAGGAGCAAAAGGCGCAATCGTCGCCCATGCAGCGGTAGCCATGCCCGCCAGCGCCGGCACCAGCGTGGCCGTGATAACCGTGGCAATGGCTGCAAGGGTAATACCGACAGCGCGGGAGTTCCTCGAAAGGAACGCCGTCACTTTTTCCAGCCCTTCCGTTATGGACGTAATAATAGGCGAAGCCAGACGCATGAGGCCGGTTACAAACCCCTGCCACGCCATGGAAAGCGCCATGACCGCAATTTTCTGCCTGCGTGCAAGCTCTGCGTCTTCCTTGCTGAACGCCGCGTTCTCCTGCTGCACCTTGAGCAGCATTTCCAGCTCGCCGCGCCCCTTCTGCAAAAGGGCGATGGTCGCGGGGTCGAAACTCATCTGCATGCCGTAAGCTGTGGACGCCTGCGCCCCTACGCGCTGGAAGGCGTCGGCCAGGTCCAGCATCACGTCTTCGGTGCTGCGCGCTTCGCCGCTTGCCGTTTTGAGCGCTATGCCGAGCTCGGCTGCTATGTCTTTGAGCGGCCCGCTGTCGAACTTGCTGGCGTCGATGATATAGTCGGACATGTCCCGGAAGCGGTCGGCGATGTCTTCCGCTTCGCCTCCCACGGTGGCTGCCGCGCCCTGCCATGCCTGCATGCGCTCGATTGACAGTCCCAGGCTCTGGGCTGTCTGATCTATGGCCGAGGCCTGCTCATAGTAGGCATCGGCGGCGCTTTTAATTGCCGCGGCCCCTCCGATGACGGCCAGGGCCTTACCTGCGGTGGACGCCAGTCTGGCAAAGCCGCTTTCTCCTTTCTCCGCAGCCCCTTGCAACGTGACGCCCAGTTTTTTTGCTGCTCTGTCCAGCGCGTCAAGCTCTCTTTGGGAAGCGCCTGCGGCTACAAGAGCCGCACGCATTTTTTCAGCTTCGGCGCGCACCTGGTCTAACTCTTTGCCTTTTTTGACGGCTTCATCGAAAGCGGTCCGAAGTCTCTGCGCGACGTCTTCGACGTCTTGCATACCGTCTTCGGCACTCTTTGCCTGCCGCTGCACGTCTTTGAGTGCCGCTGCGCCGGCGTCCGCGGCAGTTTTGACGGCATCTCCGGACTTTCGCGCCGTTTTGGTCAGGTTTTCCAGGGCGGAGCTCCCGGAATGAGCAGCGCCGGACATGGCCGCACCGCTCTGCCGGGCCAGAGAGTCCATGCTCCGCGCCCCGTCGCGCCCCATGTCAGTGAGAGACTTGCCCGCCTCATCGGCCTGCCGCTGCACGTCTTTGAGCGCCGCTGCGCCGGCGTCCGCCGACTGATCCAGCGACTTGCCCGCGTCCTTTGCCTGCTTTTCCACGTCGGCCAGCGCGTCGTCCACGCGCGCGGCTTCGGCTTTTACTCCGGCGCCGTCCAGCAGCAGCTTTATGACAAGTTCAGCGACGTTCATTTTTATACCACTCCGACCACTGGCGAGAGTTGAAGTTTTCCACGGCCACAAGTTCGAGCATGTCCATGGCGTCTTCGAGGCCGTACACGGTGGCGAACTCGTGCGGGGAGGCCATGCCGCGGCTTATCGGGAGCGCCATGCAGAGCGGCACGTTGACGGTGGACGCCTGCCACGGGCCGCTCTGCAGTACCGGCGGCAGGTTTAGCGGTCGCCTCCGATAAAAAAACCGAGGGAAAGGTCCAGCACTGCCATGCGCAGGCGCACAATGGTGGAGAGGTCACAAATGTGAGCTTCAAGATTGGAGTCCGTCAGCTGTATTTTGGCCTCTTCCCGTCCCTTCGGCAGCACATAAATGCACGGCAAAAGAGCATCCCAGAGCGGTTCCGCGTCTTCCCAGCGCAGAGCCTTGAGGCCGCCGCGAAAGACCTGCATAAAGGCCGCCGCGCTGCTCACCTGCGCGGTGTGGGCAATGTCGGCCGGGATGTCTCCGCCCAGCATGGCTACCAGGGCGCGGCCGCACCATTTTTCCAGGCGGCGAAGCGGCATTTCCTGCACATAAAAAATCTTGCCCTGGTCGCGGCCTTCGGTGATCTCGATAATCTTGTGTTTCAGCATGTGCCCGCCTACAGTTCGGAGCCTGTCCAGCTCTCAAAAGTGATGGTAAAGGAGCTGCCGCGCAGGGTCTGCTGCGCGTTCACGCCGGGCTGTGCCGCGGTCAGAGCACCGCGCAGGCCCGTATACTTGCGGTTCACGGAAGGCAGCACGGCTTCCACTTCGCAAAGCATGACTTCGCGCAGAGCCTCCTGCGTAGAGTACCAGTCTTCCATAACCTGGCGGCTCGGCGAGTCCGCCGCAAAAGCGAAAGTCACGGCCTTCACGGTGGGAACCCAGCCGACGCTCATGTGGCCGTCGGCCCCCATTTCCGCGACGACCGGGTTTACCTGGGCGGGGCTCACGATGGCATCGGTCTGGAAGCCTTCCAGCGTTACCGGCGATTCGTAAAGCCCAGGCACGCGCAGCGTGACGGTGGCATTTGCCGACGTGATAGTCATATTTCCGAAGTTGTCCATGATATGCCTCCCTTACTGCACCGCGGTGGAGCTCATGACGATTTTCTGGATGCTGCCGCCGTCCATGTAATAGAACTTACAGTCAGGCGTACCGCGGCTTGCGCGTACCGTGGAGCCGGGGTCGGTGATCTGCATGTACCAGCCCTGATTCTGCAGCGTCTTGCTTATGTCCTGGCCCACTTCCTGAGTGAGCTGCACAATCTGCGTCTGCGAAAGAGTGACGCCCGGAACAATTGCGCCAAACTTGGTGAACTTGTTGATGGTGTCCAGGCACGCCGTGCGGATGGCAGAGTATCCGGTCTCATTGTAGGGCAAGCTGTTCACGCCGGAGAGCAGGTCGAGAATGTTCAGCTGCAGCCCGTCTTTGATGGCTATGGCGTTCAGGTAGGTGTCGAGCCAATCCCACACTCCGGACACCTGGCCGGGCTGGTAAAATTTATAATTGGCCGAGGCGGTAGCGAAGTCGGCATAGACGTTATAGCCGTTTTCCAGCAGCTGGTCGTAGGTCTCGTCGTTGTCCACGGTTGTGGCCTGTCCTTCAAACTGCTTGTAAGCCGCGGTGGCGCGGCCGTTCGTCGTGTTGAAGTTCAGGGAAGCGGCAAAACCCATAACGCATGCGGCAAGGCTCGCCGTGTTGTACTGAGGGCACACGCCGGGAATTTCAAGGTCGGCCAGCTGCGTGCCGAGGCAGTCGCCTCCCATCTGCGTGGCCGCAATGTTCGTGTCCCAGGGAACATAGCAAAAGCGCGTGTCGTAGGTGGCCTGCCACTGCGCCAGGGCCAGCATGTCGGCCAGCTCAGGCTCCCACAGCGTGGTGAACGTGACCCAGTCTCGGGCATAGAGCAGCACGTTTGCCATGCAAGCGGCCAGCGTCTGCGCGTCCATGCCCATGCTCTGCGTGGCTCCGGCCTGCTGAGTCAGGCCCAGGAGCGTGGAAACGTCGGTGCCGGCACTGCCGGCGCTGGCGAAGCTCACGGAACTGGTGGCCCCGGTGGTGGCGCTGGTGATCTGGAAAGCCTGCGTCTGGCTGCTGTACTCGACCGTGGCCGCACTGGAAAGCGCGGTCTGTATCACCTGGGCGATGGCGGAGAAGCTCGACTGGCCCTCGAAGTTCAGGTCGGTAAGCTGCTTTTCTTCCCCGTCGATGGTGATATTCATGCTGCCGTCGCTTATGGCCTGCAGAGATTCCAGCGTGCCCGTGTAGGCCGCACCGCGCAGCCATGCCGCCACGGGTTCGGCGTTGTAGCTGGCGAAGTACAGGGCCTGGGGCAGCTGCGTAGCGTTCACGGGCCCGGCAAAATAAGAAACGGCGAAGTTGTACTCGTCACTGGTCAGGCCGAAAAAAGTTCCCACGGCCTGCGCCGAGGCAAACTGCATGACGCGCCCCGCAGGTATAAGCGGGTTCTGACTCAGTACCAGGCCCGAGAAAGTAAGCCCGGTGGTGCCGCCGCTGAGGATTTTCGGTACAATCTGCACCAGTTTGTCGGCGTTCACACTCATGTGATTTTCTCCTATGCCTGCGGGTGCAGGGTGAGGTTTACACTGTCAAAATAGGGCTGCGGCACGGTAACGGTGCCGTCGAACTGCATCAGAACATCCATGGTCCAGCGCTTTGTCCACCGGCCGCGGCCGTCCGGTTCCGGCATGGCCGTTGCGTCTTCCGCGTGCAGCGGCGTGACTCCATAGTCAGCAAACCAGGAAACAGCCGCGGCGTCCCGCAGGAGCGTGGAACACGTCACGGCCAGGGCGTCGGCCCCGGAACCGTAAAAATCGAGCTGCACGCGCCTCGTGGTGCGCTGCGTTATGGTCTGCTGCTCCGCTGCGCCGTCGTAGTCGTGCAGGTTCGTGGCGTGACGCACCGCCGTGAGCGGCGTGATTACCACATACTGGGGGCCTGCCGGCTTGCTCACCGCGTCCGCCATGCCGCGCACCACGGGCAACGTGGGGGCCACAAAGGCCAGCACAAAGGCGCGCAGGGCTTCCACAAGCACCTGGTCCGTGGCCGCGGGCGTGATTTGACTCATGCTGCAGCCTCCGGCGGTGTGTTGCTGCCTACAGCCGGCGGCGCTGTTTTACGCTGGCGGATGGCGCGCACTTTGCACCAGTTCACGCCGTCCGTACCGTCGGCCCAGTCTTCCAGCACCTGATCCACCAGCCACTCATAGCCGGCCCAGTAGAGCAGCGCGCCGCCCCATTCGTCGGCACGGGATAAGCCCGGCACCAGCCCGTAAAAGTAAAAGTCGCGCCAGATACTGTTTTCCCGCTGCATGCGCAGGAACTGCACGGCTTTTTCCGGTGTGGGCTGGCTTTGCGCCGTCATGGTGACGGCCGCCTGGTACTGCGGCTGCTGCTCGCCGTACTGGTCCACCGTGGCCGGCAGAGGCAGAAGCACCGTCACCGCAGCGTCGGGATGCACGGCCGTGATGGCCCCGCGCACCATGTCATGCAGGTTGATCCCCATCTAGTCCTCCACGTCCACGCGGTAGGTTATGCTTTTGAGCATGCTGCCCGTGTCCCTGAGCGGCGTGTTGCGCCCCTCTTTGCGTTCGATGGTCTCCGGCGAGTTCGGCGGCGTTTTCCAGGTGCTGATGGCTGCTTTCACGTCGCCCACCATGACCTCGCCGAGCCTGCGCATGGCCGTTTCCGGCGGCATGCCGTCGCCCAGCTCTTCGGCCAGCGCTCCGGCATACGTCTTTTGATACCGGTCGAAGGTCTCACGCAGGAACGGGCGCGGGGGGATGCCTTTATCCGGCGCGCCGTATTCAGAGGCAGCCGCATACTCGGCAATTTTTTCGCCTGTCATGGAGTTGGTGGCGTCGGCCATGATGCCCACGGCCAGCCCCACACGCCCGCGCATGTCGGCCATGCCCGGCAGCAGCCGGTCCAGGGTAAACTCACGGTTGAAGCTAGCACCCACCGCAGCCCCCGGAGAACCAGCGGCCGCCGGTACGGAAGGGGAGCAGCAGTTCCCACGCCGTGGCCCCGCACTGCGTTTGCGTCCACCACTGCGCTCCCTGGCGGGGAGTCCAGGTGCTGCCGGCGCTTACGCTCCCTTCCGTCGCCTGGGTAAGCGCGCCCATGAGGCCGCCGCCGTTTCTGCCGAGCAGCGTCAACAGGTGACACAGTACAAAGGGCAGCACGTCGGAGCGGAAGTCATACGACAGGCGGCTGGTGGCGGAGTTGTCAACAAAGCGGCCGGCTATGGACCACTGAGCCTGCAGCATGGCGTCCGGCCATGCCGTGGTGTCGGCAAACTGCGGGAACTCGACGCGAAAGGCTGCCGTGTCGAGCTCCACCACGCCGCCGGCCATGTCAGGCCCCCGCGCCCGTAGTATCGGCGGGCGTACTCTTCACGGAGGGGTCCGTTTCCACGTTCACCGGTTCCAGGCCGTTGCGCAGGTCTGCGCGGTCGGCCGCGGCATCGGCGGAGCTCGCCTCGTCGCGTTCCTCAAAAACCAGACCGCGCTCGAAAATGCACAGTCTGCCGTACTGCTGCTTCAGCGCTTCCCAGTCTTCCACAGGGAGCACCGTGCGGCCGTACTGAGAGCCCAGCGGCCTGCCGTCCACGCCAACCAGGCTGGACACCTTCACGCCGTGCAGCGTGACCGTGCGGCCGCCCGCTAAGCGGAACATCCTGTCGTGAAAGGAATTGAAACACACCACCACGGTGGTGCTGCTTTTCTTTTTTGCGGTGGCCATTTACATGCCCTCCATGGTCGCGATGGCGAAAGGATAGTAAATCACGCAGCCGTAAGTACCGGCCAGCCATTTCTGCGAAAAGCTCGACAGGTTCGGCACCACGCGCCCGGCGCGGACTTTTTCGGAAAAGCCGAGCTCGCCCACGGGGTTGCCCATGATTTCCTCGGCTATCATCATCATGGTGTTTTCACTGTCGGTGGCCATTTCAGGCACCGTCACGATGCGCAGATTCGGCAGGTATTCGCGGATCATGCCGAGGGCCGTCTTGCCGTACTCGTTCGGCTTGCCCAGCTCCACAGACAGCGCGGGAGGCAGTGCCAGGATCAGGCGCGTGTTGGCGTCGATCCAGCCGTTTGCCTGCGTGACCAGCTGCTGGAACAGGTCCAGCAGGTCCTGGTAAATCTGCAGCGTGGTCTTGTCCGCCCATTCCGTCGAGCTGGACGTGCCCGTGGCTGCGGCGGTCAGCGCGGCGTTGAGGTTCGGAGCATTGAGCAGGCCGTAAATCTGCTTGCCGGCCACGCCCAGCAGGTTGAAGCGGTTAGCGTCCAGGTCGATGATGTTGGCCGCGGCGCGCTGCTTATCGCTGGCAAGACTGATTTTGGCCGCGGACGTAATGGCCTGTTCCAGGTCGCCGTACTCAATCACGGTCTGGAAAAGGTAGTTTTCACGGCCCTGCCAGTCGTAGTTCACGCCGGCGGTGCGGTTCTGGGCCTTGTCGCTGTACGGTTCGGTGCCGCCGGTAAGTTCGGTGGCGCGGAACTTGAAATAGGCAGTTTTCCAGTCGCCCTTGCGCGCTTCTTTGAAAATTTCCCGGGCCTTGCGCGGTGCGGTGAGGATTTCCACCACGCGCGGGTCGATATAGGCCAGAAACTCCACCGGCACGGTGGAGCCGGGAGTCGTTACCAGAGCCGCGTCTTTGGCAAGGTCGGGCAGGCTGTCGGCCGTGATCCAGTCGCGGAAGCTCTGGCCGAAGTCAAAGCCCAGCGGCCGCAGGTCACGGGCATGAGGAAAAGCGGTAGTCATGTGTCCCCCTACAGATTCGAGATAATGATGGTGTCGCCCACGTTGCCCGCGGTTTTGACTATCCAGTCCGTTTCCACGGCTCCGGACACGGTCTGGCCGGCGGCGTCGGTTTTGATGGTGCCGTCGGCCGTGACGGCATAGACGGACTGGCCGACGGTGGCCGCCGTCTGCGTGACGACGTACATGTCGCCCTTGACGACGACGGAAAGCGGGGAGCCTTCGGGCAATTCCAGCGTGGTGGTGTCGCCTGCGCCGCACGCACCGGGATAGACCAGCAGCCGCTCCACGATGCCGAGCGGGGCACCGGCTCCGCCCACCTGTGCCTGGTGTTCGACGTCGGTGCCGGGCCAGACGAAGTTACCGACCGTGACGCCAGCGCCTTCGGCAATGGGGTTGTGTACGGTGTAGGCCGTGGGGTTCAGCGTGGCCTTGTCGCCGGGAACGCCGGCAGCAATGCCGGTGAATACTTTTTTCTGCAGCATGTCGCCTCCTAGTAGCTGACACGGATATTTTTCAGGTGAGCAAATTCCGGCGCGGGCGCGCTGTCTTTGGCGCGCCCGGGCTGCACCATGCCGCGGCGTTCGGTGCCGGCGTCGCGCGCGGCCAGGAACAGCGACCGCAGCGCGCTGGTCGGCACGCCGGTGCGCTTGACGCCCATCTCGTCCAGGGCACGCGCATAGAGCTTTTCTGCCGAGTCGCGGGCAGGATTGAAGCCCGGAAGCAGGCCGAGCACGGGCTGTACTTCGCGCATGGCGTCGTAGGCCAGGGCCACGCGCTTCATGGCGGAGTCGGCCGCCTTTTTCGCCATGGCTTCGGTGTCTTCGCCGCGCTCGCGCAGGGCGCGCTCTTCGCCTTCCCGTTCGTGCTCTTCGTCCAGCCTCTTGCGCTCGCCGGGATTTTTCAGAAGCTCTTCGGCGTATCTCACGCCGCGGGCAAACGCGCGCTTTTCCGCTTCGGTTTCGAGCCCCTCGTCGGGCGCGTCCATGCTCTTGTCCATGTCGCCGCAGGCTTCCTTGTCGCCGGTGGCCTTGCTGTAGGCCAGGTCGGTGAGCGTGTCCGTCAGCTTTTTGAGCTGATCCGGTTCCAGGTCGGCTTCCATGCCCACCTTTTCCACCACCTTGCGGATCATGGCTTCCTTGTCTTCGTCTTCCACCACGTCCACGATGGTGCCGTCGGGCATCTGGCGGTGCAGACTGAGTATCATCTCGCCCGCCTCGATGGCCTTTTTACCGGCCTCCACTTCCTTCTTTTCCACTTCGTCCAGGCCTTCGTCCTGGGCCTTACCCCTGGCCTTGTTCCAGAACCCCATAAAAACCTCCTTTGCTTTGGTTTTGCTGTCCCGTACCGCTACCGATGGCCCGGCGCGGCCTTCATCCACCAGCGCCAAATGATTGCCGCGGATTTCCCGCATGATGCCGTCGTACTCGTGCCCCTGCCATGTGCCCGGCGTCATGTCGGGCTTGTAAAAGTAGGCCAGGGAGAGTTCCACCATGTCCCGCGCCTCGATAAGGTCGATGGCGTCCGCGTCGATAAAGCAGAGCGACACACGCAGAAACGTGCCGTCAAAACGCGCGTCGCTGCCCATACTGCCGATGATCTGCCCCTTTTCCGGGTGTCTGGCGTCCACGTCCTGGTGCTGCAGATAAATGGGCAGGCGGTTGATGGTTTCCGCCGCCTTTTTCAGCTCTTCCGCGGGGCGGTACATGCGATAAATGCGGTCCGCTATGAGGCCGAGGGCTTCCCAGTTCGGAATCTCATGGCCGTAGTAGTCCGCCACCTGTTCGCGGGTGACGGGGTTGTCCATGACGTGCAGAAAGCCGTTTTCGTCGCGGTGCCTGGCGCTGCCCGCGTCCTTTGCCATGGGCATGCTGTCGCGCCTCATGCTCCCCTCCGTTTCTCATAGGCCGGAATCAGCGGCCGCTTGGTGCAGTAGCAGTTCGGCAGCTCTCCGGGCTGCACCCATTTCCTGGCGTCGCTGTCGTATAAGCCCTGGTCGAGCTGAAAAACTTGCCCGTTGAACTTCACATGCGTGGGGCGCGGCGTTTTGCCCGTGCCCGTATGTATCCAGACGGCCTCGGCTATGCCGAGCTCGCCCATCCGCACGCGGGAAAGTGCCTCGGTGGCCTTGTTCATCTGGTCCCGGCTAATGAACTCGGCGCGCCGGCGCGTGACGCCGAAGCGCTGCTGCAGCTCGTCCGTCAGGCGGCCGGCGTCGTATCCTGTCCGCGCGCCGCGCATGACCAGGCCCTCGATTTCAAGAAACGCCTTCTGCGGCAGGCTGCGGATCAGCGCCGTGTTTTCGTACACTATGGTGGCGATGGCGTTATTCATGGCCCTGGTCATTTGATATCCCACCGCTATGCCCGCCACTGTTTCGCCCGTGGCTCCCGCCACGCTGGCCGCCACGGCCGTGCTGGCGCTTTTTGCCGCCTCTCTGGCCAGCCACTGCGCCAGCATGTCGGCCTTGTCGTCGAAACGGCGCTGCCACTGGCGAAGCCTGCGGCGCAAAGCCTTCATGAGGTCGGCCGCCGGGCTGGCGTCCTGCGCCTTGTCGTATTCCATGATGCGCGGCAGCTGGCGCTTGTATTCGGCTCCGATCCACCAGGTGACGGAAGCGTACATTTCATCGACCAGGGCCAGCAGCTTGCGCCGGTACTCGCGTTCAAGGCCGAGGTTCGGGCGTATCGGCGCGCCGGCCTTGTATCCCGCCGGGATTTTCGGCGGCCGCACGATCTTGAGCGCCATTACCGTGCCCCCCGCGTCATGCGCCGCCAGAGTCTGGCAAAGCGGCCCTCGTCGCTGTCTGCGGCGAGTTCCGGCATGGTCAGGGCGGGCAAGGTTTCCTCCGTTTCCGCAAGCGTGGCCCACATGCTGCCTTCCTCGCCGCCGAGCACCTGCGCCGCCTGCTCCGGAGACGCTATGCCGGAGCCCACCAGCTGCACGGCGGTGTCGGCCTGCAGCTTTGTGGTCTCGGCCCGCTCCCGGTCGCTCGGCGTCCACATGGGGTTCCACTGCCAGGTTATGGCATGGTCCACCTGGCCGAGCACCTGCGCCTGCAGAAGTTCCAGGAGCCGCGTCATGGAAGGGCCCAGCATGCTTTCCTGCTGGCTTCCCGCGTAGTCGTACCAGTTGCGCTCGTCGTACTCGCCGGTAGCGTTCATGCCTCCGGGAGATATGCCGAGGAACTTCGTGACGGGCATGTGGAAAATGGCCGCCAGCATTTCCAGCGCCTGGCGCACGATTTCCGTCACGCCACTGAGCGGGGTGTTTATCTGCACGATGTCTTCGTCGTCTTTGTCGATCAGCTCCACGCCGTCGTTGTCGCGGTTCTGTGCAAAATATTTCAGGCGGCGCATAACGTCGGCTTCGGCCCCGTCCGCGCCGTAAAGAAGCGCGTTCAAGTTGGCCTTGAATACCGTCAGGGAAAACTTTTTCAGGAGCTTGGCGGCACTCTCTCTTGTGCCGGTAAAGTGTACCAGGTAGTCGAGCGCCAGCTGCACGGCCGGGAGCCCGCCGAAGTTGTACACGGGCAGAAGTAAAAGGGGCGGCTCGTGCTGCACTACGCGCAAAAGGCGCGTGGCATGCACCTTGCGGCCCTGGATAAACCACCAGCGCGGCCGATAGTACCAGCGCGAAAGCGGGTCGGCCGCGTTGTACTCTCCGGGGCTCATAAGCACGGGGTCGATGCGCCTCAGCTGCATGATGCCCTGCGGCCCGAGCTTGGCCGCGCTGGCGAAAAGGGGCGTCATAAGCTCCGCCTCTTCGCGCTCGCCGGTGTCCAGAAAAACATAGCCCACGCCGAAGTAGCCTGCGTCGCTGGCGGCATTGCCCAGCACCTGGCGCACGCGCAGCCGCTGCATGGCCTCTTCGAGCTTCGCCGCGTCCTCTTCATCCGCGCCGGCAACGTGGCCCCACTTGCGGGTCATTTCATCGGCCAGAGTCTCCACGCCCAGGCGCATGAGTCCGTCCTGTGCCAGGTTGGCGCAGGAGGCATAGCCGATAAAGCTCTGGCGCGTGCTCTGGCCGTGCATAAATTCCAGTACGTCGCAGCAGTAGGTGGCCGAGTCCAGAGCGCGCCCGGAGGCGTCCACAAGGCCGCTTTTCCTGGGCTGGCCGAGAGTGTCCGGCATGGACCAGTTGCCGCGCTCTGCGGGAGGCACAGACACGCCGGACGGCATCTCCGGCTTCCAGGTCATGTTTTTACGCTGTCTCATACTGTGCCTTTATTCCTGATAACGTCGTCAAATGCGTAGCGCAGGGAGTCTACCAAATGGTTATCGCGGTCCACGATGGCGCGGCCGATTTCTCCGGTAAGAGGGTCCACCTTGTAGCTGTACCTCTGCAGCTCTTCGATCAGGTGCGTGCAGCGCGGATGCACCACCAGGCCGTAGCCTTTGAGCACGTCCAGCCCGTCCTCAATGCTGCCCGCCCACTTTTTCGCGGGCTTTATGGCAAAACGCTGCCGGCGCATGTACCGGATCAGCTCCGGACGCGCGCTGTCGGCCACTATCACGTTGCGCGCCACGTCCGGCACCTGCCGGAAGAGCGCGGGCAGCTGCGTGATTTCCAGCCCCTTTGCCCACGCCTCGTGGGAAACGTAAATCTCCTGCGCTCCCGTGGCGGGGTCTCGCCGCAGTGCAGCGCGCACCAGCACGGAAGGGTCGGGGCCGAAGCCCCAGTCACAGCCGTAGCGCCAGCGGGCCGGGAACTCGTCGAAGGCTTCCACGCGCCAGCGGTTGCAGAAGACCTGCGCCTCACGGTTTACGCGCGGCTCGCCGAGCCAAATCCAGCGATACTTGTCCGGGTCGCGGCGCTCACAGTCGGCCCGTTCCTTTTCCAGCGTGGCCGGAAACCACGGGTTGTCGCAGTAAAGTACCTTGCGCACCACGCTGTCCGGCTTCGGCGAAAGCACGAACTCCGTCCATGTGGGGTCGTTGGGGCCGTCGGGATTCATGGATATCCAGATTTCCGAGCCTTCCTTTCGGATGGTCGGCAAAAGGATGTCCCAGCTTTCCTGACTTACCTTCTGGCCTTCCTCGACCCAGCAAATGTCCACGCCTTCAAAACTTTTCAGCTCGGCCACGTTGTGCCGCAGACCGGCAAAAAGTATTTCTCCGCCGCTTTCGTGGCGGATGCAGGTATCGAGCACCTGGAACTCTCCGCCCAGGCCGCGGGCGATGATCCGGTCGCGCAGCAGGCGGTGGACGCTGTCGCGTATGGAGCGCTGCAGCTCACGCGCACAGAGCACGCGCAGCCTGCGCCCCCGCATGAGCGTGAGCAGGGCGTCGGCCATGGCCCAGCTCTTGCCGCCGCCTCGGCCGCCATAAAAAACTTTATAGCGGTGCGGCTCGAAAAGCGGGGCGAAAACGGCAGGGATGGCCAGACGCTCCACGTCCAGCGCGTCCTCACGCGCCTGCATACCTTTCGACACGCCGGGAAAGGCGTTTTCCGGCGCGTTTGCCGTTTTTTCGGCTATTGACTCGTATGCCGAAAAAAACGCCTCTTCGCGGCGCTGCTGCGCTTTTGCCTTCATTTCCCGGTCTCCTGCTCGTCAGGTGCGGCAATCGCCTTTTGTACGGGCGTAGCCTCTACCAGTTCCACACGCACCAGCTTGCCGCCTTCCTTTTTCAGGAGCTCGCCTTCCTTGGCTTCGAGCGCGGCCTTGTAATCGGCCAGGCGGATCATGCCCATGATTTCCTCACGTCGTGCGGTAGAGAGCTTCGCCTGCGCCACGGCGGCGGAGCACAGCACCTCGATGCGCTTTTTCACGGGCAGCGTGCTGGCTTTCAGTTCGGTGAGTGCCTCGGCAAGCTGCGCCTGGATCAATTCCATGTTCAGGATGCCGGCGCGGTTTTCGGCCTTGTCCGTAAGTCCCGTGGTGGTGGCATCGACAAAGGCGCGGAACGCCAGCGTCGGCTCCACATGCTCGGCCCACCACTTGCGGTAGCGGCCCACACCGGCGGCGCTCACGTCGTGACCGGCGGCGCGCAGCAGGTTGGCCAGGTTCTCCACGCTCATGCCGTCCGAAAGGCAGCGGTTGACCTCCGCCAGCACTTCCGGCGGGAGCTTGCGCATTTTGCTTATCGGCGGCATGTGTTCACCTCACAAAAAGCTGGATGATGGTCCCCACGCTAGCCCCCACGCCTCCGGCAAGGGCGATGGCCCCGGCGATCCATGCCTGGTGTTTTTCCAGGGCCGCAATGCGCTTTCCATGGTCGCGCACCTGTGACACAACGGCGTCGTCGATCCGCTTGTCGAGGGCCTCAATTTTTGCCGTCATGCGGGCCAGTTCCTCCCGCACGGCGGCAAGTTTTTCCGCCATGTCCATGTCGTTCACGGTGCCACCTCTTCCAGCCAGAGCGCCAGATTTCCGGCATCTGCGTCATTCATCCACACGCCCGGCACGCCGTTCAGCGTCGCCCTTTGCAGGCTTTTCAGCACCGGAAGCGTCGGTGTCTGCTCCGGGGTTGAGCTTGTCCAGGAGCAGCCCGGAGCCGTCAGAAGCAGCACGCTCACGCAGACGCGCACGCCTAAGCTGCGCCAGCTTTTCCAGCAGGGCGCGCACTGCCGAAAAAATGCCGATAAGCAGCGACACGCCCCCGCCCACATTACTGGCCCTTCTGCACGTCGTCGGCGTTCTTGGCGCGGCCCACGTTCAGGGCCAGCCAGTTCACCACCTTGTAGAAAGCCCGGTAAATCTTGCTGCCGTCTTCGGCGGGCGCGGGCAGCAGCGCGGCCAGCGCGGCGAAGCAGCCGATGATGGCCAGCACCAGCTGGCCGTAGTCGCCAAAAAGTTCCAGAATAGCCTGATCCATGAGTGCCTCCCTAGTAGGTCAAAAGTTCTTTTTCCAGCGCCGCCAGGCGGTGCATCCAGCCCGTGTAAAAGGCCTCCAGCTTGCGATTATTGGCCACCAGCGCCGTGTAGGAACCGTGCCGCAGGCGGATGACGGCGCGGGCCGTCTGTGCGCCGTTGCAGCGCATGAGGGCCGCCCAGGTTTTCGGGCCCCAGCGCCCGTCCACCTCCACGCCGAGCGCCTGCTGCGCAAGGCGGCGCGTGGTGCCCGGCCCCATGTTCACGGCCGTGTCGTACAGCACCAGGGCGAGGACGTCGGGCAGCATGTCCAGCTTGAGCGGTTCCCAGAAGTTTTTGCGCAGAATGGCGGCCGCCGTTTCCGGCGTAAGGGCGCGGATGTCGTCCGCGTCGATGTCGCCGTCGTTGTCGATGTCGCCCACGGCAAGGCCCTGCGACTGCAGAAAGCGCAGGGAGATGCCGTGGTTGGTGGCTCCGCCGGGGTCGGAAGGATGATTGACGAAACCGCCTTCCATGCGGGCCACAAAAGCCTGAGCGCGGGCAAAGGAGCTAGTCATGGCCGCCCCCTTCCGCAAAAGTCACATGGGGAGTCGTGCCCGGATACTGCGTAGCCGTAAAAAGAGAGGGGGGCACAGGGTCGCGAAATTCAAGGGGCGGCGTGTGTTCCCGGCGTTCGTCGAGCAGAAAGCCGCGGCCCATGATGTCGGGGACGTCGGGCACGACGGGCGTGCCCAGCTGACGGCCCAGCGCTTCCAGTCCGCCGTCCATGTCCTTTACCGCCTGCGTCACGTCGTCCAGACGCCGGACCGCCATTTCCGCCCCGTCCTGCAGCCTGTGTACGCGGTGGGCGAGCCCGTCCACAGTTTTGCCTACACGGTCCAGCCGGGCGTCATGCCGGCGCATGTCCGTAGTCAGGCACACGACAAAGTAGAGCGTCAGCACCTGCAGCAGGAGCAGGGCAAGAAAAAAGGAGAAAGAAAGGGTCATGTGAACCTCGCAGGCGGACGTTTCCGCACGGCCTCACAATCGCCTTTTTCGGCCGTCGGCGCTTGTCCTACGGAGGACGAAAATTGCCGACGGTCGGCAGTTTTTATGTCAGCATTTTTGCTAACGTGTTGATTTTACTTGTCGGCAAAAAAATAAAACCGCCGACGTCGGCGGTTTTTGCTGACAAAAAAAGCCCCGCACGTCGGCGGAGCGTGCGGAGCTATGTTTCATAAAATTACTCTTCAGTGTCCTGTTCTTTATCTTCTTCCATGCTTGCGGAGGCTAGAGCAGCTTCGACAAAAGTTTTGGAATTATCTCTTTTCGGGCCTACACCTTCTACAAATCCATGCTGGAAAACTCCACCCCGGAAAAATGCCGTTAGTTGCAGTGTAAGTGTCGGCAAAGGATCATTTTTTTGGTTTTCCGAGCATGCTTGATAAAAAAGATTTCGCTGTTCGTCTTTATCATCTAGACGCTCCAATGAAAAAATGCGCTCCTTATCAGAAAACTGAATCTTCGCTTCACGCTTCTTTATATTGATATTGACTATAGGATATTCGCCATCAATGAAAAAACAACTCTCATCTCCCAGTTCATCCATTGACGGTTTCTGGCGGAACATCCGTTTCGCCGTGGAAGAAGAAAGCTCCACACCACTTACCGTCATGCTATCTTTAGGCTGCATTTTAGATGCCAGAAATGCTATGGATCCCGATGCCTGTTCAGCAAAATCAAAAGCCCGGTCTATGGCATGCATGACCTCTTTTTGGTCTGCCTCCTTACTCAGGCGTTCTTGAACTTTTTTTTCTACTTCTGCCTGCTGCTCGACTCGGGTTATCTCCAAAGCTGAATCTGCGGATATCTTTTCTCTCTCTACGTCTGTATCGCACTTATGCCAATACGCGGCTCCGGCCGCGATGGAGAGAATTGCCATCACGGAAATGATGGCCCATTTTTTATCTTTTGATTCCATATTGTCCCACATCCCCTTGAAAGCGGCCTTGATCCAACTACACCCTGGCTCAACGGTGACAGTCACTCGAAGATGGGCGTCATCCATAGGTCGAGTGTTGTACTTGAGTCTTTGCCCTGTCTGCTCGTTGTAAAGTGCAAGCATGGTTTTCTGAAGTTTTATAACGAATTCAGCCACTTTATAATCAAGAGCACCATCCCACTGGCTCCCTTCCATCTTGATTGTGAGATTGGCTTCTTCAGAAAACTCTATGTTATTCCACTGGAATCCTTGTTTATAGCTCTCAATATACGCATCAATAGCAGTGTCAAAATCTTTGATGACAAGAGTATCCATACATCCTCCAAAGGAAAAGCTCTTTTACCGAAACTATCCTACGCCGTCAGGCCCACGCGGCGCACCTCTACATATTAATGGTGCCGAGATTGTCGTTGCCTATGTTTACCTGCTTTGTGGTAATGACCATTCCTTTTCTCAGCACATCAAGGGCCGTAGCCCGAACATCTGGGCTCGCTTTCCGAATGAGTGCTAGAAATTCAGCCTCTTCATCCGTCAAAGTTACTCCACCTCTCTGGCCGGTAACAATATAAGTGATATCAACCCCTGCCGTCGCCAGTTTTTCCAAATATTCAAGGTCAGGAATACGTTTCCCGGTTTCATAATTGGATTGTGTAACTGGATGATATCCTACCATTTCAGCGAATTCTTTTGATTTTATTTTCAATCGAGTTCGCTCTTCTTTGATTCGTTGACCGATAGTCATTTGTTTATTTCCTTGTTGACAAATATTAGTCAAATGACTAATTTCAACACGTCAATTCCAACTTTTTCCCACAAATTCCACCGAATTTTTCCAAGGCGGAAGGCGCATGTGTTCCCAGTGTAGGGAATGAGACAAAACCTATCAACCCCAATCCCGGAGGTTTTTATGGACATGATGACCCATCAGGCCAAGTGCGAACGCGCCAAGCGCGCCTTTGAAGCGCGCGGCGTGTCCGTGGCGGACTGGGCAAGGCAGCACGGCTTTTCCGTGCAGTGTGTTTACGACGTGCTGAACGGCCGCACCGTAGGCAAGCGCGGCGAGGCGCACAAGGTGGCCGTGGCGCTGCGCATAAAGCGCGAGGCGGTGGTGGCATGAAAAAGAAAGACAAACAGCTGGCGGATGCTGCCGGGGCCGTTTTTCCCATTCTGCTCCTGGACCTTGTGCCCTATGCCCTGGACGTTATGCGGCATGAGAAACAGCGGCAGACATGCGTCACGCTCAACGCCACCTACGCCCCCGAAGAGCATCCCATCCTGCGCTGCACGCCCTGCACTGTAAAAATCGAACTGCGCGCCACCGTGACGCGCGAAGAGGAGAAAGAGAAATGACCACCGTCATCGCGCTGGGATTACTGATCAACCTGACGCTCTCGATTTTCATCCTGTACGCGGTATCCCGTCGCCGAACGATATGGGGTGAAGTGGCCGCAGCCTGTCCGCTTGTCACGTTCATCATGCTCCTTGCCCATATCATCAACTATCATCTGGGGAATCTGTGAACATGAGTTTCAACGCTGCCCTTTGCAAAGCCAATGTATTCCTGCTCGTTATCCATGTCCTTGAGCTTTTGTTCCTCTAACGGGGTAAAGAGCAGGTCAAATTCCTGTTCGGCATGACGCCTGACGACAGCGTTGCAGACGTAGCGTTTTCCATCAATCAGAACTGTGAATCCAACATTCGTCACACTATGCGCCGGTAGTATGCGGTTCGCCAAAAATCTTTCTCCTATAGGGTAGAAGTTCGGTGACCTGTCCGGGTTCCAGCCTCTCTGTTCCGCCAAGACTCCACGCAATGCTCTGATCTCTCTGAGGGTAACGGCAAAGGGCGCGGGATTGCTCAAAACGAAGAACTCATCGTCATTTCTGGTCGGCACGGGGAATAATGCCCGCTTTTGCGCATAGAAGGTTTTGACTGCAAAAACAGCGCCAATAATTGCCGCAAGCGCTGTTACCAACTGAAAAAACATTTCCATATTTCCGGCTCCTTTGCCGCAGCGTGCGGCGTGATGGGTTTGGGTAACGTCACGATACCAGAGGAGCCGGAGCCACTCAAACCGCAAGGAAGCATCATGAGAATGGAAGCAAGAAAATTCGTCCCCACGGAAGAGCTGGAACGGGTTCAATATTATGTGCCCACCACCTCCGAAAAGGTGCGCAACCAACGCCTGCGCATGCTCAAAGACCTGGCCGCCGAAGTGCTGGAACGCAGAAAGGCCGCCGCGAACAACATGGAGCTGAACGACGCCTGCCATGCTCTCGTGAATCACCTGCTCCGGGAAAATATAAAGCATCCCGACAAGGTCCGCACCGGCTTCACCGTCCACGCCCTGGCATCCATGCCGTGCCAGGAGTCGCCGAAACTGCTTTACCGGGTCTCGCTTGAAATCATGGGCGACGACGCATGAGCACCGTCACGATCACCATATCGAACGACGGCACCGTTACCGTGCGCTTCGATCCCCCGGCAAAAAAGACCGGCCAGGAGTTCCGCCAGGTGGCCGCAGCCCTGTGTCTGCACACTCTCCACGCCGTGTACGGCGACAGCCCGAAAAAAAGCCCGACGCTGGAACGCCGGGCCGAAAAAGCCGCAAAACGCGGCAAAGGACGATAGAAATATGACTTCTACACTGTATCGCATTGCCGCGCAAGAGGCCATTCCCGCCCCCTATATCATCGGCACCGGCCACGACGTGCCCCAGCGCCCCGAAGACCTGGCGCAGGAACTCTCCAACACAGCCGCATGGATAGTCCAGCAGAGCCTGCTGCACATGTATCCGGCCGGCGTGGCCCCCAGCATGGGCCGGATGGCGTCCGTGCTCGACGATCTGGCCGATCAGGTGCGCGCTCTCGAAGCGATAGCGGCCCCGGCCATGTATGACGACGCGGAAGCCGGAGAGCGCCGCGGGCACATTTCCCGGCAGCTGCACGATCTGGCCGACTACACGGACTCCCTTGCCGGACAGTGCGCGGACCGTGCGGGCATGGACGCGCTGCGCGCTCATATCGTGGCGCTGGCCGACGCTGTGGAAGCTCTGGAAGACATAGCCGTGCCCGCGCTGTGCGAAGACTTCGCGGCCCTCGGCATAACCGTCAAGCTCGACGACTAGGGAGAACGTCATGGCAAACAATTACTTCGGCTTTGCGCTCGACGGCACCAGCACCAGCGGCACGCCTTTCCTTTTCCTTTCGTGCCCCTGGGGCCGCACGGTATCCGAAACGACCGAAAACATCCTGCAGGCCGAGGCCGTGCAGAAGGTCCTTACCGAACGCGGCTATAAGGTGCTGTGCCCCCTGCTTTCTCATCCCTTCGGGCGCGTGCCCTATATGACGCCCGTCACCATCGGCCGCGCCGACGCGCTGGTGGTGCTCAATTTGCCCGGCTGCTTTGAGTGCGACAAGGTCAAGCTCGACGTGGCCAACGCCGAAGGTATCGGCCTGCCCATCTCCCTCGTAACCCCCGGCGAGAGAATCGCCGCGCACCTGTCCGGTGAGCTCGCCGTGGAGCCCGAGGTTTCGCCTCTGCTGTGGCAGCACGGCGGGCACCACAGGGAGGCGTAACCATGGCGGAAGGCAAGGCGGCGCGCATTTTTTCCATTGTGGAGCTGCTCGTTTCGCACGCTCTCGACGGCATGAGCAATGCCGATCTGGCGGACAAGCTCGGCACCAGCCGCAGCAACGTTTCGCGCGATCTGGCCACGCTCATCGACGCAGGGTGGGCCGAGCAGCTCCCCACGGGGCGCTTTGTGGTGACGCCGCGCCTGGTGGGCCTGCTGAAAGCCTACACCCTTGCCCTCAGCGCCGCCCAGGAGCGCATAGACTCCTTTCAGGCGCGCTCCGATGCGCTGGCACGCCAGTTCCTGCCCCGCAACAACTTTTAAAAGGAGAATGTCATGGACGATATAAAACTCGGCCCCCTCGCTGCGGCCTATAAAGATGACTACGACAAAAAGATGGCGGAAGAGCGCGGCGCGCAGGCTCTTGTGGGCGCGATCCGCGAACAGCTGCCCCAGGTGGCGCAGGCGGAACAGGTGGAAGCCGCGCAGGTAAACCAGCTGCTCGGCATGATGCAGTACGGTCGCTTTGTGGAAAGCGTGAACCGCCTCACGCTGCTGAAGACTTTGAAGCAGCTCAAAGAGCGCCGCGCGTACAAGGGCGCTTTTATCCCCGGCCCCGACGGCCCGCGGGAAATCCGCACCTGGGAACAGCTCTGCACCGCCTTCGGCATGAGTCGCAGCGCCGTGGACGAAGACCTGGCAAATCTCGCCGCCTTCGGCGAGTCCATGCTGGAAGCCCAGCAGAAAATGGGCGTCGGCTACCGCGAACTGCGCGGACTGCGCGGCACCATCGCCGAGCTGCCCGAAGAAAAGCGCGTGGAAGTGCGCCAGCTCATCGAAGACGCCGTGGCCAGCGGAGACAAGGAAAATCTGCTCGCAACTCTGGACGAAATAGGCAGCCGAAACAAAAAACTCGCCGAAGAAAAGGCCGCCGCCCTGGCCGATGCCGAGGCCGCGCGCAAGGTGGCCGCCGATGCCAATACCAGCCGCATGAAAGCCCAGGAAGAGCTGGAACGCATAAAACACCCCCGCACCGAAAACGACCACCAGACGCTGCTCCGGCTGCGCCGCGAAACCCATATAAAGACGATCACGGAACAGTGCCAGAAAATCACCGGCATGGTCGTGCAGCTGGCGCGCATGGTGTCGGCAAACCCCGAAGTCGAAGGCGATCCGCTGCTGGATGCGGACACCATGACCCGGATCTCTCGGCAAGTGTCCGTCATGTGCCAGAACATGCGCGACACGCTGCTGGACTCCGGCGCGGACGTGGACTTCGCCGCCGTGTACGGCGCGGACCCCATGGCCCTCGATGATGAAAACCATGTCGAGGCGTAGCCATGGCCGCGCTCACACCTGCACAAAACGCCGCCTTGCGGGCCCTCGCCGACAAGCTGGAAAAGGCCGACCGCGGGGAGCGGCAGAGCCTCATAGCCGAAGGCGTGGAGCTGCTCGGCGTGAGTCGCGCGACGCTCTACCGCATGCTCGGCAAGCTCGGCGCGCTGGATAGTCGCCGCACCAGAAGCGACGCGGGCAAGCGCTGCGTGACACGCGAACAGGCCCTGGCCGTGGCCGGTCTGGTACAGACGGCCCGGCGTGCAAACGGCAAACAGACCATGCCGCTGGAACTGGCCGCGCAAATGGCCGCGGCGAACGGCATGGCCGGACTGACGCCGGAAAATCTGCCCAGCGCGTCCACGCTGTCGCGCACCATGCGGGAGCTCGGCTGTCACCCCGGCCAGCTGAAAACGGGCAAGGCCACCGGCCGCCTGCGCAGCCCGCACCCGAACTACTGCTGGCAGGTGGACGCCTCGGTCTGCGTGCTCTGGTATCTGCCCGGCGGGAAAATGACGCTTCTGGACGAACGCATATACAATGCGCGAAAGCCCGGCCGCCTGGCGGAAATCGGCAATCTGCGCATAACTCGCTACATCGTCGTGGACCACTGCAGCGGCTTTTTCTTCCTCCGCTACGCCCAGGAGAAGGGCGAGAGCGCCATGGGCGTGCTTTCCACGCTCATCGAAGCCATGGCCGACCGCGGTGCCCGCGATCCCATGCACGGCGTGCCCGCGCATATCTATATGGATAAGAGCGGCGGCAATAAGTCGGGGTTGATTGCTGAGTTCTGCGGGCGCATGGGCATTGAACCCATCTACCACGCCGCAGGCACCGCGAACGCCACCGGCGCGGTGGAAGTGTGTCAGAACATCGTCGAGCGGCAGTTCGAAAGCCGCCTGCGCTTCGCCGACGTGTCCGCCCTGGACAACCTGCAGGAACTCGCCGACCGGTGGCGCGTGCATTACATGGCCCACGTCATGCACAGCCGCCTGGGCTGCTCCCGCTCCACGGCCTGGTGCCGCATAACGCCGGAGCAGCTGCGCACAGCCAGCCGCGACGCCATGCTCGCCGTGGCGCACTGGAAGCGCGAAGAGCGCACCGTTTCCCGCTCCCTCACCGTTACCGTGGACACGCGCCTGGCCGGTGTCGGCGTGTGTGAATACGATCTGCGCGCCCTGGCCTATGCAGGCATAACCAAGGGCGACAAGGTGCTCGCCGAGCTGAACCCTTTTGAAGCCCCGGCCGTGACCATCATAAAGACTATGCCGGACGGCGAGGAACGCCGCTGGACCGTGAAGCCCATGGAAAAGGACGCCTTCGGCTTCGACGCCGAGGCCGCACTCATCGGCCAGACGTTCAAGAGCCAGCCCGACACCGTGAGCGACAAGGCCCTCAAAGACATAGCGGCCGAAGCAGCCCCCACGGAAGAGGCGAAGGCCCGGGGCATAAAGCACGCCTACAGCAACGTGGACGCCATGGCCGACGTGCGCACGCCCCGCGCGCTGTACTTCCGCCAGAAGGGCACCGACGTGCTTGGCGATGCGCCGAAAACGGACGCCGTGCCCCTCACCATGGCCCAGGCCATGCAGCGCCTGCGCCTCATGGCCGCCGACGCTTTCCGGCTCGATCCCAAAGGCTGCCGCACCATCGTGGCGGAGCGCTTTCCCATGGGTACGGTGCCCGAAACAGCACTGGAAGAGCTGGCCCAGGCCATGCGCGACCGCTTCGCGCCTGCCAAAGTCGTCAGCTTTGCAGAAGTGCGCCAGCGCATGGCGGGAGGCATGTAAATGCTGCAGTCTCTCTTGAAATCGAAAGGCGTCACGCAGGCGGAACTGGCCCGGAAGCTCGGCATATCGCCGACCTCTGTATGGCGGCTGCTCAAAATGCACCAGCTGCCGCAAAACGGCCGGACCGCCGTACTCGAAAAGCTGCGCGGCACCATGTGCGCCCTGGGCGTGCCCGATGACGATATCAGCAAGGCCATGGCCGCGCTGGAAACAGGCCCCGACCAGACAACCGACACCACAAACCCGGACGAAAAAGACGAAAAAAAGGACGATATCATGGCACTCAGGCACCACACGCTTTCCCAGCAGGCCCGGCAGGCTTTCGGCATTTTCCGCGATCCCTTCGCCCAGCCCGAGCAGCCGGACGACGTTTATCTGTCGCCCTCTATCCGCTACGCCCGCGAGGCGCTCTACCAGGCCGCCACGCACGGCAACTTTCTGGCCCTGGTGGGCGAGTCCGGCAGCGGCAAAAGCACGCTGCGCCGGGAGCTCATCGAGCGCCTGGACCGCGACAATGGCGACGTTATCGTGATCCAGCCCTATGTCCTCACCATGGCACAGACCGACAACGGCGCAGGAAAGCCGCTGCGCACTTCCCATATTATCGAGAGCATACTGCACGCCCTCGATCCCTCGACCTCCACGTCGAGCAGCCCGGAAGTGCTGGCGCGCCGCGTCCATGAGGCCCTGCAGCGGTCCAGCCGGGCCGGAAACAGGCACTGCCTCATCATCGAAGAGGCTCACGATCTGCACCCCCAGACCCTCAAAGCCTTGAAGCGCTTTTATGAGCTGGAAGACGGCATGCGCCGCCTGCTTTCCATCATTCTCATAGGCCAGACGGAACTGGCCCTGCGGCTCTCCACGTCGGCCGCGGACGTGCGCGAAGTCGTGCAGCGCATAGACGTGGTACAGCTCGGCGCGCTGGAAGACGTGGAAGCCTTCCTGCGCTTCCGCATGAAGTCCGCAGGCGTGGATGCCGACTCCGTTTTCGAGAAAGACGCTTACCGCGCAATAAAGGACCGGCTCCTGGTCTCCCGCGACAACCGCGGCACGGCCATAGATATGGCTTATCCGCTCGCCGTCAGCAACTTGGCGACTGCGTGCATCAATGAAGCCGCCGCCATGGGGTTCGATAAGGTCGATGCCGACCTGGTGGCGACGGTGAAACCATAAAAGGAGGTTGTGAGGCATGAAGAAAATCAAAATCACCAGCATGGAAGACGTGGACAAGGCTCTCCGCCAGCTCAGCGACTGCACGCGCAGGCTGGAAAAGGCCGACGCCGCCCTCAAAAGTCAGGTGGACGCGCTCAAAGCAAAAGCCGATGTCGCCACCGCGGACGACCGCGCCCAGGTCCAGGCAATCACCGACGCCCTGGAAGCCTACGCCACGGCCCACCGCGACGACCTCTTCGCCGCAGGCAAGAGCGTCAAGCGCATGATGGGCTCTTTCGGCTTCAAGGCGACCCCGGCCAAGCTCGTCATGGCCGACGGCTACAGCACCGACGATCTGGTGGAGCTGCTCAAAGACGCCGACATGGGCGAGTACATCCGCGTTTCTGAAAGCGCCAACGTGGCCATGCTCAAAACCTGCACCACGGAACAGCTGGCCATTGTCCACGCCAGCTTTGTGACCGGTGAATCTTTCTTTGTGAAGCTGGCAAAAGTCACCGACTAACCGCAACCGCCGGGCGGGCTTCGGCTCGCCTGGCAGGAGTTCTGCAATATGCCCGACAGAATAAAAATGATCCGCGCAATCAAAGCCGCCCAGCGTACTCTCGCCATTGACGACGCCACTTACCGCGCTGTCCTCATGGACATAACGGGGAAAGACAGCTGCGCGAAAATGACCGGCCAGGAGCTGGAAAAAACGCTTGCCCATTTCCGCCGCGCAGGCTTCCGCCCCGCCGATGATTCCGCCACGCGCGGACAGCGTGGTCTCATTGCAGCGATCTGGCAGGAGATGGCTTACGACGGCGTGGTGCGCGACGCCAGCCCCCGCGCCCTGGAAGCCTACGTCCGCCGCATTTGCAAGGGGAGTCAGCTGGCTGACCTGTCCGTGACCGGCTGTTCGCATGTTATCGAGTCGCTGAAAAGGTGGGTCAACCGCGCCGGCTCCATGGAACTGCGCCGCAAAGTCTTTTCCGAACTCTGCAGCGGGGCCACGCTGTGAGCGACAGGCGCAACGATCCCAGCGGCGACGCTGTCCTGGCCTCCCTCCACGCGGCGGTGACTGCCCGCATGGCCGATACCGTGGGCAACCAGGCCGCCGACGATATGGCCGACGCCATTGTCGCGCAGCTTGCCTATGAGTTCGGCGGGCAACAGGTTTATTTCCCCTTGCGCTCGGCCTATATCTCCCGCCTTATCGTCGCGCAATACACGGGCGACAATATCGCGGAACTGGTGGCGCGCTTCCGGCTCTCCCGGTCCACCATCTACAACATAGTGCAGCGCGCCCGCGCTGAGAAAAAGCAGCTTGAACAGTGCAGGCTGCCGGGCTGCTGATACAGGCCCGACTTATCTTTCACCAGGTGCCCGGTCTTGCCGGGCATCTTTTTTTTTACCAGGCAAAAGCAAGGGCGGCCGTACCTCATTTTTTGAGATATTGACCGCCCTCATGCGTTGCAATATGTGGAACGGTGTTGCAGTTCGTTTTTCCCCTGGTGTCCCGGTGCCCTCGATTATCTCAGCAACTCCCGGCTCTCTTTCTCACTCCCGATCACCCCCGCATGCCTTTCGGGGGCCCGGGGGACTCCCCCGGCGGGGTCCGGGGCGGAGCCCCGCATGCCTTTCCTGCCTTTCCTGTCTTTTCTGCCCCGCATGCCTTTCCTGTCTTTCCTGCGTTTCTCACGAAAAAGCCCCGCGATCCCTGTGGGGAAGGCGGGGCAAGGAAGTGAGGGGATTACGGCCTAGATGTAGGGGGGGATATGGAACTTTTCGCCCTTGTCGGGGGCGAGTTCGGCGTAGCTTTCGGAGGTACCGGCGACGATGGGGAGGCGCTCGGCCTTGAGCTTATGGTATTCGACGGAGAGTTCGCGCATTTTGGTGAAGTCGGGCATGTTGACGGCGCCGTGTTCGAGGGCGGTGCCCACGCAGGAGACGAGCAGGAGGCCGGTGGAGCCGCTCTTCACTTCGAGGCGGATGCCGGAAATGACGTTGGCGCCCATTTCGATGGCCTGCATTTTGGCGACGTTGATGGCGCGGCGCTCGGCCAGGCGGATCTTGTTGAGGTAGTCTTCGGACTCGCCGCCGAAGAAGTCGGTGAGGACGTTGGCAAGGCCGGTGAAGGCGCCGACGCCGATGACGGCGTAGCCGGAGACCACGCCCTTGATGCCGGAGCTCCAGGTTTCGGGGTGGGGAGTGGTGAAGACTTCGATTTCCTGGAGCACCCTGTCCTGATATTCCTTGAGTTCCGCCTTGAGGTCACCGAGGCGTTCTTCGCGCACGAGGGAGAGTTCCTTGACCTTGTCCATGGCGCAGGACATGCACATGTCCTCGGCGTCGATATCGAAACGTGCAAAGTCTGCGATGGTCTCCTTGCACAGATGCCGGATGCCTCCGCGCTTGCTGAATTTTCTGCCACAAATACGACAATCCAAGGCCTGCTGCATGCAAGTACCCGCCTTTTACGTTTGTTTCGGAGAGGAGGGACGCTCTCCGGAACGTTGATGAAAAAGGAAGACGGAACACCGCTTCGGGGAAAAGTATAAAAAGGGAAGGCGTCTATGGCAAGTGCCGGGATGCTCGGGGGCCCTTTCGGGGGAGGATTTTAACCGTTTTCGGGGATTTTCATAAAAGAAAAAAATAACATACCATTTTTTCCAGGGTATTTTGAAGAAAAAAAGCGTGGTCATTTTCGGCATGGAACAAGGAAAGCTCCATAGATTTTCCACGGTTAGGGCGGGAATTTCCGCGCATGGGGGAGAAAAGGGTCAGGGGAGGCCATGCATGAGGAGGAACGAAAGACGTTTTCACCGTTGCAAGCCGCCTCTTTTTGAACTAATATATCAAAGTTCACTGGAACCGTCGCCGTAAAGGCATGGAATTTCAAGCGGTTCCGACATGCCTCCCTTCCGGCCCGGCCGGAAGATGCGCACTGTCTTTTTTATCACCTCAACCAGCACGAGGCATCGGGATGGAGGAGAGGAACAACACAACCACACCGGCGACCGCGGCAAAGAAATGCAGCTGTGGCTGGGGCGCGTTTGTCGTGGGGCTGGTAGTGGCCCTTATTCTGGGATGGTGGGTACTGCCCAACCTTATGAAGGAAACAAAGAAGCAGCCCATCGCCTTCAGCCATGTCGAGCACGTACAGAATCAGGGCATGACCTGTGAGCAGTGCCACTTCGTACGCGCCGACGGCTCATTCAGCGGGACGCCCACCACCGCACAGTGCGCGGAATGCCATTTCACGGTTCTGGGCTCCAACCCCGAAGAAGCGCGCTTCGTCCGTGAATACGTTCAGACCGGTCGCGAGATCAAGTCGGAATGGCTGATCTATCAGAAGCAGCCCGACAACGTATTCTTCAGTCATGCCCTGCACTTCGGTCCTCTGGCCGAACTCAAGGGCCCCAAGGAGACGGCCGAATTCTGCTCGAGGTGTCACCTCAACGTGGCGGAAACGGACGTGCCTCCCGTCTATCGGGAAAACAGGCTTTCGGGCTACTCCGAAAACACCATGCTGATGTGGGGCTGCGAACGTTGCCATGCCGAGCACATGGCCATGGGCAACACCAACGCCAGCAACGCCTGCTTCACCTGCCACAAGTAAGGCAAAAGCGAGGAAATCATGGATAGACGAGGATTTCTTAAATTTGCCGCCGGCGGGACCGTGGGCCTCGTGGCGTCACCCATCATCTGGAACACCCTGTACGACGCCGTGTACTGGACGCAGAACTGGGGCTGGATCCCGCGCCTGAAGAAGGGCGAGAGCCAGTATGTCCCCACGGTAAGCAAGCTGTGTCCGTCCGGCACCGGATTTCTCGTGCGCACTGTGGGCGGCGTGCCCGTGCGCACCATCGGCGACAAGAACAACCCCGTGACCCACGGGGCCATGACCGCCCTTGCCGCGGCCGAAGCCGAACTTCGCGTGAGTCCGGCGCGTCTTAAAACGCCGCTGCGCCGCTCGCCCGACGGCGCCTATGTGGCCATAAGCTGGACCGAAGCCGAAAAGCTCCTCAAGGAAAAGACGCAGCAGGCCGGTTCCTCCGTGGCCGCCGTGTCCGGCGATCCCACGTCGAGCATCAACGAAGTCATGTCCGCCATGCTCAATCAGCTCGGCTCCTCGGACTTCTACTTCATGCCCGACGACGAACAGCCCGCCGCCGCGGCCTGGGAAGCCATGGGCGGTCAGGGCCGCATGGGCTACGACATGGAAGGCAGCGACTGCATCCTTGCCGTGGGCGCTCCCGTGCTCGAGAGCTGGGGCGTGGTGGCCGCCAACCGCAGCCTGTTCAACCGCACGCACCCCGTGGACGGCGAAGCCACGCAGAAGTTCATCTACGCCGGCGCCGTGCAGAACAATACCGCCGCAGGTTCCGATCTGTGGCTGCCCATGAAGAGCGGCACCGACATGGCGCTGCTTCTGGGCATCGCGCATCTTGTCATCAAGGCCGGCAAGACCGGCTTCGCCGCAGGACTCGGCAATTTCGCCTCCTTCGCGGCGGCCTACACGCCTGAAAAGGTGTCCGGCATCACCGGCGTTCCGGTGTCGCGTCTCGAAGCGGCCGCCAAGGCCCTCGTGGAAGCCAAAAAGCCTCTGGTCATCGCGGGCAGCGCGCTCGGCTCCGGCGGCAGCGCCG
>ENA-OVGB01000702-OVGB01000702.1-human-gut-metagenome-genome-assembly--contig:-NODE-702-length-36576-cov-4.340872_pt1 | contig 36576 bp, 32 predicted proteins | sample MGYA00237767_ERZ505413 | MGnify/ENA primary metagenome ERZ505413 (study PRJEB26158, sample SAMN06016410) | human gut metagenome | biome: human gut; feature: ankylosing spondylitis patient; material...
GGCCGATGCCGCCAAACGCCGCGGAATCAAGGTATATCATCTGAACATCGGCCAGCCCGATCTGGCGACGCCGCAGCAGGGACTGGATGCGCTGCGTAACATAGACCGCAAGGTGTTGGAATACAGTCCGAGCGACGGTTACCGGTCGCTGCGCGAGAAGCTGGTGGGGTATTACGACCAGTACCAGATAAAGCTCACGCCCGAGGATATCATAATCACGACGGGAGGGTCGGAGGCTGTGCTGTTCGCCTTCATGTCGTGTCTGAACCCGGGAGACGAGATCATCGTTCCGGAACCGGCGTATGCCAATTACATGGCCTTTGCGATCTCGGCGGGTGCGGTCATACGTACTATCTCGACCTCGATCGAGGAGGGCTTTGCGCTGCCGAAGGTGGAGCGGTTCGAGGAGCTGATAAACGAGCGTACGCGCGGCATATTGATATGCAACCCGAATAACCCGACGGGATATCTCTACACGCGCAAGGAGATGTACCGCATACGCGACATGGTGAAGAAATACGATCTGTTCCTCTTCTCCGACGAGGTCTACCGCGAGTTCATATATACGGGCTCGCCCTATATTTCGGCCTGCCATCTGGAGGGTATCGAGCAGAATGTCGTACTGATAGATTCGGTGTCGAAACGTTACTCGGAGTGCGGAATACGTATCGGTGCGCTGATAACGAAGAACCGCGAGTTGCGCAATGCGGTGATGAAGTTTTGTCAGGCGCGTCTGAGCCCGCCGCTCATAGGTCAGATCGTGGCCGAGGCGTCGATAGATGCTCCGCGTTCGTACATGATACATACGTACGAGGAGTATATCGAACGCCGCAACTGCCTTATAGACGGTCTGAACAGGATTCCGGGAGTCTATTCGCCCATCCCGATGGGTGCGTTCTATACGGTGGCGCGGCTGCCGGTGGATGACAGCGACTGGTTCTGTGCGTGGTGCCTGTCGGAGTTCTCTTACGAGGGCGAGACGGTGATGCTGGCACCGGCATCGGGATTCTATACCGACCCTACGAAGGGGCGCAACGAGGTGCGTATAGCCTACGTGCTGAACAAACATGACCTGCGCCGCGCATTGTATATCTTGGGCCGCGCGCTTGAGGCCTATCCCGGACGCACGGAGTAAAGTGTATAAGTTAAGTATAATATCGGGCTGATTATTTATTATTAAATTATAGGCTATGAAAGGAATCGTATTGGCAGGCGGCAGCGGCACGCGTCTCTATCCCATAACGAAGGGTGTGAGCAAGCAGTTGCTGCCCATCTATGACAAACCGATGGTCTATTATCCGTTGTCGGTTTTGATGCTTGCGGGTATAAGGGACATATTGATAATATCGACGCCGCAGGATCTGCCGTCGTTCCGTCGTCTTTTGGGTGATGGGTCGGATTACGGCGTGCATTTTACGTATGCCGAGCAGCCGTCACCCGACGGTCTGGCGCAGGCGTTCATCATAGGCGAGGAGTTCGTGGGCGACGACTCCGTATGTCTTGTGCTTGGAGACAATATCTTCCATGGCGCGGGACTGTCGGATTTGCTGCACGATGCCGTGCAGAATGCCGAGCGGGGCAAGGCTACGGTTTTCGGTTACTGGGTGGATGATCCCGAGCGCTATGGCGTTGCCGAGTTCGACAAGAATGGCAACTGCCTCTCGATCGAGGAGAAGCCGCAGCACCCGAAGTCTAATTACGCGGTGGTAGGGTTGTACTTCTATCCCAACAAGGTTGTGGATGTGGCCAAGCATATCAAGCCCTCGGCGCGCGGCGAGTTGGAGATCACGACGGTGAACCAGCGGTTTCTGGAGGATGGCGAGCTGAAGGTATGTACCCTTAAGCGCGGCTTTGCGTGGCTCGATACGGGGACCCACGACTCTCTGGCGGATGCTTCGATCTTCGTTGAGGTTATCGAGAAACGTCAGGGCCTGAAGATCGCCTGCCTCGAGGGCATAGCCTATCGCAACGGCTGGATCACGGAGGAGAAGATGCGCTCGCTGGCGCAGCCCATGATAAAGAACCAGTATGGACAGTACCTGCTGAAGGTTATCGACGAACTTAAGCGGGAGGAGTAGGGTATGAATGTCATAAAGACAGATATCGAGGGCGTTGTTATCGTCGAGCCGGATGTCTTCGGCGACGCACGCGGATATTTCTTCGAGAGCTGGTCTCAGGCCAAGTTCGATGCGGCGGTTCGTCCCGTCCGTTTTGTTCAGGACAACGAGAGCAAGTCTCGTTACGGCGTATTGCGCGGCCTCCACTATCAGAAGGGATGCCATGCGCAGTCGAAACTCGTACGTGTAGTTCAGGGTGCGGTGCTGGACGTGGCCGTAGACATACGTCGCGGCTCGCCTACGTTCGGGCGTTATGTGGCCGTGGAGCTTACGGCCGATAACAAGCGTCAGTTGTTCGTGCCGCGCGGCTTCGCACACGGTTTCTCGGTGTTGAGCGCGGAGGCGGTGTTCCAATACAAGTGTGACAATCTCTATGCCCCGCAGTCGGAGGGGGCCATCGCGTGGAACGATCCGCAGATCGGTATCGACTGGCGTATTGCGCCCGAGGATGTGATTCTCTCGGCCAAGGACAGCGCACACCCTTTGTTGCGCGATGCCGAGGATTTGTTCGACTATAATATTGACTACTATGCAGAATAACGGAATAAAACGGGTGCTTGTTACGGGTGCCAACGGACAGTTGGGCCGCGAGATGCGCCGTTTGGGAGCGGCGTCACCCAACGAATATACCTTTACGGATGTCGCGGAGCTGGACATAACGGATGCAGCGGCCGTGATGGCAAGCGTCAAGGCCGGGGGTTATGACGTTATACTTAACTGCGCGGCCTATACGAACGTCGACCGTGCGGAGGATGACGAGGCTGCGGCCGAGAAGATCAACTGCGACGCCGTGCGCAATCTTGCGGAGGCGGCCAAGCAGACGGGAGCCGTGCTGTTTCACATATCGACGGATTATGTCTTCGGCGGCGAGGGGAATACCCCGCGTCGGGAGGATATGCCGCTCTCACCGCTTGGGGCGTATGGACGTACGAAACTGCACGGCGAGCAGGCCGTAGAGGCAACGGGATGCCGTGCGGTGATAGTCCGTACGGCGTGGCTCTATTCGGAGTACGGCAACAATTTCCTCAAGACGATGCTTCGATTGACGGCGGAGCGGCCCGAGCTGAACGTGGTGTTCGATCAGGTCGGCAGCCCGACCTATGCCGGGGATCTGGCCATCGCGCTGTTCTCGATCATCGAGGGCGGCCTGTATGAGGGCCGCGAGGGGGTTTATCACTTCTCGAACGAGGGAGTATGCTCGTGGTATGACTTCGCCGTGGAGATTGCCCGCGCGGCGGGACACGATGCGTGTGTTATACACCCGTGCCACAGCGACGAGTTCCCCTCCAAGGTGAAGCGTCCGGCCTATTCGGTTCTGGACAAGAGCAAGATCAAGCAGACCTTCGGTCTGGATATTCCCCATTGGCGCGAGTCGATGGAGTATTGTATAGGTAGATTGAAAAAGGCAGAGCAACAATGAAACGCAACATATTGATCACGGGCGGTGCGGGCTTTATCGGGAGCCACGTCGTGCGCCTCTTTGTAAACAAGTATCCCGATTACCGTATCGTCAACCTCGACAAGCTGACATACGCGGGCAATCTGGCCAACCTGAAGGATGTGGAGGATCGTCCGAACTATGTCTTCGAGAGGGTCGACATCTGTGACTTCGACCGCGTGCGGGAGATCATGCGCAAGTACTCGATCGACGGCGTTATCCACCTTGCGGCCGAGAGCCACGTTGACCGCTCGATCAAGGATCCCTTCACCTTTGCGCGCACGAACGTGCTGGGTACGCTGTCGCTGCTGCAGGCGGCACGCGAGTATTGGGACGGGGCGTGGGACGGCAAACTCTTCTACCACATCTCGACGGACGAGGTCTACGGGGCTCTGGAGCTGACCAATCCCGAGGGCATCAAACCGCCGTTTACGACAACGGCCTCGTCGAGCGAGCATCACCTTGCCTATGGCCGCGACTTCTTCTACGAGGATACGAAGTATAATCCCCATTCGCCCTATTCGGCGTCGAAGGCCTCGTCGGATCACTTCGTGCGTGCGTTCCACGACACGTACGGCATGCCGACGATCGTGACCAACTGCTCGAACAACTACGGTCCCTACCAGTTCCCCGAGAAGCTGATCCCGCTCTTCATAAACAACATCCGTCACGGCCGTCCGCTGCCCGTCTACGGCAAGGGAGAGAACGTGCGCGACTGGCTCTATGTGGAGGATCACGCGCGGGCCATCGACCTCATATTCCATAAGGGGCGTGTGGCCGATACGTACAATATAGGCGGCTTCAACGAGTGGAAGAATATCGACCTGATCAAGGTTATCATCAAGACGGTAGACCGCCTGCTGGGTAATCCGGAGGGTACGAGCGAGCACCTTATTACCTACGTTACAGACCGCGCGGGGCATGACCTGCGTTATGCGATCGACTCGTCGAAACTGCAGCGCGAGCTGGGCTGGGAGCCGAGCCTGCAGTTCGAGGAGGGCATCGAGAAGACTGTGCGGTGGTATCTGGACAATCAGGCGTGGATGGATAACATCACCTCGGGCGAGTACGAGAAGTATTACGACGAGATGTACAAAGGTAGATGATTATTTTAATATTAATGGTGAATTTGCGTGATTAAGAATATAATTAAAAGGATACCTTTTCTGTATGATATAGCATCTAACATAATGAAGTTGCCTAGAAAAGACATTTTTTGTCATCAACTAAAAATAATAAATAAAGGTAATAGCTATGTTAGATTACGTAAATATATAGATGGCAATAATAACTATATTGAGATAGGAAAAAACTGTCATATTGCAAAAACAAGTATTCATATAGTAGGAAATAACAATAGGCTCATATTTAAAGATAAATGTCAAGTAGGAGAAAAATGTAGTTTTTGGATGGAGGGCAACAACATAAAAATTGAGATAGGAGCCGGTACCACATTTACACATACTGTTCATTTCTGTGCTCAGGAAGATAATTCTGTAATTATGGTAGGCGAAGATTGTATGTTTTCGAATACTATTACGGTTAGGACAAGTGATTCTCATCCAATATATGATTTACGAACACATGAGCGAATAAATTTTGCAAAGGATGTAATAGTAGGTTCCCATGTTTGGGTTGCTCCTAATACCAAAATTATGAAAGGTGCTAAAATAGGAGATAATAGCATTGTTGGCTCTAATACCATGGTTAATAACGAGATTCCTTGTAATTGTTTAGCTGTCGGTACTCCATGTAAGGTTGTGAAATCTAATGTTTCTTGGACTAGAGAAAGAATCTTCTAGATATTATAGATAATAATGCATTCAGTTGGTGAATATTAGGGTTAAAATGGCTGGAATTGTATAGCTATGGTCATTTATTCTATGATAATAATGCCCAAAATAGTTAGTGATATATGGTAATAATGCCAAAAATGTTTGGCGATAAATAATGTAACCGATATAATATTGGGTTGTTGTAAGGATAAAACAGAGATTAGTTGAAACTAGTTTCAACTAATCTCTGTTTTTATGTCAAAAAATGTATCCCCATTGCGACTTCTTAGAGCCAATGTGGGGTACTCGCAGCGGATGTTCCCGTTATTATTGTAAGAGTTGTGACAGTTATTTTACTGATCGCCATGCCTGTATCTCCGATAAAAACAAGTTCACATGGTTTGATAGATGCATGCGTGGCAAACCGCCTATTTACAATTAGACGCGATATAGTTAAACACTCTCTGAGAATATACTTCTATGGGCTATTGTGCCAATTTCCAATATAGTATATTCAAAGGCGCGAGAAGGTAAATCTGCTTATCGTCGGCATATGCTTTTCAAATAAAAGGTACCAACTACTCGCAAATACCGTGTTCATATTCATCGTGGTACTCCGAGAAGGTCTTTCCGGTCTGCTGCTTGAAGAAGCGCATCAGGTGGCTCGGATCCGAGAAACGGTAGTCGTCGGCAAGTTGGGTTACGTTGCGGCCTCCGAACAGGAAGTCGTTCTTGAGCGCTTCGAGAAGACGTTGTTTGAGCAGGTGGTTGGCCGTGACGCCGAACTGATCCGAGACGGCACGGTTGAGCGTCACACGGCTTATCTGCATCATGTCGGCATACTCCTCGACGCGTTGCACCTCGCGTATGTGTTGTTCGAGCAGCGCCTTGAACCGAAAGGCATAGTTGTTCTTGGGCATGGCTGCTGGCAGGTTGTATGCGGTGGCATATACGCGGTTGAGCGTTGCGAGCAGATAATAGAGCAGCGAGACGATTATGTTGTAGCTGTCGAATGTCGGCTGCCGCAACTCATTTTTGATCTTTGTCAGCAGCCGGACATATTCATCGAAATCCTCCCGTGCGGGGTCGATATATGGCGGGGTGTCGGTTTGGTAGCAATATAAAAGCCTGTAAACGAAAAATTTGTCTACAAGGAACGTCCGCATGAAGTCTTCCCGGAAGATGAGGAACGTGTAGTCGAGTCGGGTCTCGTCGGTAATCCATCGTTGCTGCTGGTGCGGAGACAACAGCAGCACCATGCCGTCATGGAGCTCTATCCGCCGTGTGTTGAGCAGCAGTGTGCCGCAGCCCTTGCGAAAGAAAAAGAACTCGAAGAAGTCGGTGCGGAAGGCGCTGTGTTCGGTCAGCACGCCGCTTATCTCGTCGCTGCGGCCCGTGTTGATGTAGAAGTCCACACCGCATTGCGTCTTGCTGAAGGGGACGTAGACAAGTTTCTCGGGAAAGGTTGTGTTTTTCATCTGGCAGGCGGTTGGTTGGGACAAAGATATGATTTTGATTTATCAAAATGGCATGTCTGCGTCATTTTCGGGTATGCGGTACGCGGTAAAAACTCGCTTTCTTTGCAACAGCGGAATCGAAAGGTTTCGCCCGACCCGAAATTATATGGCTATGAGCGTTTGCATCAAATCGTTGATCCGTAATCTGAATATCGTTGTAGGATGTTCCGTTGGGTGCGTTTATTGTTATGCGCGCAATACGTGCCGGCGATTCCACATGACGGATGACTTTTCCACGCCGGAGTACATGCCGCGCAAGCTGCGTCTGATCGACTCGGCCGAGCCGCACAATTACCTTATGACGGGCATGAGCGACCTGTCGGATTGGCGGCCCGAGTGGAACGAGGAGATATTCGACCGCATCGGGCGTAACCCGCAGCATGCTTATCTGTTTTTGACGAAGCGTCCCGAGCGGCTCGATATGAGTATTGACGACGATAATGTGTGGATGGGGGTTACGGTCACGTGCCGCGCGGACAAACAGCGTATTGAGACTTTGCGTGAGAGAGTGCGGGCGCGGCACTATCATGTGACCTTCGAACCGCTGTTCGGTCCGGTTGGCGAACTCGATCTGGCGGGTGTGGAGTGGATTGTCATAGGCACCGAGACCGGCCGTCGTCGCGGGAGGGTAGATGCACATGTCGAGTGGGTGTCGGAGATAGTCGAGCAGGCGCGCCGTCAGGGGGTACCTATATTTATGAAAGAGGATCTGTTGCCGATCATGGGCGAGAGCGGCATGATACAGGAGTTGCCCGAAGCATTCAAACCAAGAGTATGGAAGAGGAGATAATTCGCGACATCGACGTGCAGAGCGTCATGACCCGATCGTCGCTGCCCGTGGGCGGCTATTCTGTCAACCCCTACGTGGGGTGTCCCCACGCATGCAAATATTGTTACGCTTCGTTCATGAAGCGTTTTACGGGCCACACGGAGCCGTGGGGTACGTTCCTCGACGTGAAACATTGGAAGCCGATAACCGACCCTCACAAATATGACGGCCATCGAGTGGTCATCGGGTCCGTGACGGACGGTTACAACCCCTACGAGGAGCATTTCCAGCGTACGCGCCGCCTGCTGGAACAGCTGCGCGGCACGACGGCCGAGATTATGATATGTACCAAGTCGGATCTTGTGCTGCGTGATCTGGATCTGCTGCGCGAATTTCCGCGCATGACGGTGTCGTGGTCGGTCAATACGCTCGACGAGACGTTCCGTGCCGATATGGACCGTGCGGTGAGCATCGGGCGGCGGCTGGAGGCCATGCGGCAGGTCTACGAGGCGGGTATCCGCACCGTATGTTTCGTCTCGCCCATCTTTCCCGGCATCACCGATGCCGAGGCCATCATCGACCGGGTGAGGGATATATGCGATCTGGTGTGGCTGGAGAATCTCAATCTGCGCGGGCAGTTCAAGCCGACGATCATGTCATACATACGTGAAAAATACCCCGAACTCGTGCCTCTTTATGAAGCGATATACAACCGTAAGGACATGGGTTACTGGCAGACGCTTGAGGCTCGGATTGCCTCCTATGCCGCAGCAAACGGACTGCCGTATCGCGTGAATGACCTGCCGTACGGACGCTCGGCGAAGGGACATCCCGTCGTGGTGAACTTCTTCTATCACGAGAAGATCCGCCTCTCGAACCGATAGGGATAGAGATGATGGAGTAGGCGTGACCTGCAATGATGCAGTAAAGATGTAAAAGGCGGCGGAAGAGTCTCTTCCGCCGCCTTTGTGTGTGGCTCAGGTGCACGTCAGAAGAAGAATCCGAGGCCGAGCTGGAATGTCGAGATACGGTTCTCGCCGGTGGTTATGCCGAGCACCTCGCTCTTCTTGAACGAGCCGTTGTAGCGGGCCGTGACGTTGAGCTTCCACAGACGTACGTCCACACCTGCGGCATATCCCATCGTGGGGCGGTCGATTCTCCACTTGGTATCCTGTGTCGAACCCCCGACATCGGTCATGAGGTTGAATGTCGGGCCGACCTGTACGGCCAGAAATCCGAGAAAACGCAGCTGCAACAGTACGGGCAGATCGAGCGTATTCATCTTGACGCTGCCGTCGATACCCGTCGGGCCTGCCACGTCGAACGTGTTGCGCGAATATATGAGTTCGGGGCGTATGCCCAGCATGCCCCACGTGAGTTCGCTCTGCAAGCCTGCATACCATCCCGAATCGGAGTTGAAATCGAAATCCTTCGCCCCCTTGAGCTTGTTGGCCTGATAGTTCCATCCGGCCTTGATACCTATCTTGGCCTTCGGTACAAGACCCGCATGTGCCTGCACACCGATGCAGAGCACCGCCAATAACAATATGAACCTTTTCATGATCTTCCTTTTTTGTGGTTTTACATTTTTTATATCTGCGGCCTTTGCATTGCGACCGCTTCGATCTTAACTGCTATCTGCCGCGAGATCCCGTTGAACGCTTGCCCGAAGCTTTGGCATTGCCGTTGCCGCGCGAGCTTTGCTGCTCCTTTTTCGGACGCTGGGGCGCTGCCTTCTGTTGCTTTTGCTGTTTGTTTGGCTGTGTGAAGTTGTTTCGGCGTGAGCCTTGTCCGTAGTCGGGCCGGACGTTGTTGTTGCGCATGTCACGCACCGTGTTGCCATTGTTGCGGTGTGGCGTTGCCGCCCCGCGTCCGGGCCGCTGCGGCGGAGCCACAGGTCGGGGATTATGTTTATAGCCGGGTGCATCACGCAGTACGGGCTGAGTGTGTATGCCGCGATACTTTCTGTATTTGCTGCGGTGTGCGCGGTTGTAGAGCCACGGGTCGCGTACGTCGAGCACAACCTTGTAGAATTTGTAGAAGTCGCGCGGGCCAATCCCAGACGGCAGCTTGTGTGCCGATACCCAACGTCCGTAGCTGTGGTAATAGAAGAGGGCGCGGTTTACGTCGTAGTAGATGTTGAAGTCGGGAAAGTAGTAGTATGGCGCGCAGGCATACCCTGCGGGTCCCCACGGCGGCTGTGCCGATATGTTTACGGCGGCACCTACCGAGACGCCGTCGCGCGAGCCCTGCATCATGACGCTGCATGAGGTGAGACTCGCGGCCAGAGCCAACAGTACGATGAATCGTTTCATGGTCGTTAAGGTTTTGTTTTCGGTGTGCGGCTACGGCAGCCGTTTGTTAGGCTCTCCGCCGCCACTTTACAAACTTACGAAAAAAGGCCGTAATTACCACATAAAAATTTTCATTATCGACCTTTTGCGGTACGCCTCGGACGATTAATCTCCTATAACCAACTTGCTGCCGGGGATAAAGTCTTTTCCCACCCGCATAAACTTCAGCATCTTTTTTCCTTTCCTGTGCGATATTCCAATATGCCTTCCGGTTGGCTTGGGTTTCATGTATATGGCTCCAAGTTTCAGAAAACGGAAAGATCTGCATGGCATACGGATGGCTATAATCGGCAGGTTGTCTGTAAGTCTGAAGTGTTTATTTCAGATGCTTGTCAAGGAAATTCTCCATGGCACGGTAGAAATCGAACTTGTTCTCTTCATTATAGAATCCGTGTCCTTCATTTTCCTTTACCATGTATTCCACTTCCACACCTCGTTTCTTCAAGGCTTCTACCATCTGGTCAGATTCGGCTTTGTTGACGCGCGGGTCGTTTGCACCTTGGGCGATGAACAGCGGAGCCTTGATCTGGTCTACATGGAACACAGGCGAGTATTTTTCCATCATTTCCTTGTCGGTTGCGGGGTCGCCCACCATTTCGTGCATCATGTCGAGCATCGGTTTCCAGTAGGGAGGAATCGTGTTCATGAACGAGAGCAGGTTGGACACTCCTACGTAATCGACTGCGCAGGCATACAGGTCGGGAGTAAAGGTCACTCCTGCCAAGGTGGCGTAACCTCCATAGCTTGCTCCATATATGGCTACCCGCTTCGGGTCGGCTATACCTTTCTTGATCAGCCATTCTACTCCGTCGGTAATGTCATTCTGCATGGCTTGTCCCCATTGTTTGTAGCCCAGTTCGGTAAACTTGCGTCCGTATCCGGTTGAGGCGCGGAAGTTCATCTGCAGTACGGCATAGCCACGGCTGGCGAGGAACTGTACTTCAGGATTGTATCCCCATGTGTCGCGTGCCCACGGCCCTCCATGCGGATTGACCACAACCGGCAGGTTCTTTGCATTTTCCATGGTATAACCCTTCGGCAGAGTCAGGTAACCTTCTATGGTCAGTCCGTCACGGCTGGTATAGGTAATCGGGTTCATGGCGCACATTTCCTCTTCTTTGATCCACGGCGCTATGTCGGCCACCTTGGTGAGCTTGTTCCTTTTTACATTATAGAGGTAGTAGGTTCCGTATGTGCGGTCATTGCCGGCATGGATCAGGCGGATATTCTCGTCTTTGCTCTGGCTGGTGATATTGACGTCATAGCCCGGAAGCTGGGCTTCCAGTTTCTTATGTATCCTCTCTTCTTCCTTGTCGAAGTAGTGGCGGATCGTCTCCTTGTGGCCTTCACAGTCTACCTCTGTCAGCCGGTTCTCCTTTTCGGAGTAGCTGAGGTCCGAGATGTCGTACTTGTCGTTCATGTACAGAACCTTCTTCTCTTCGCAGGTCTTCGGATCCATAAGGACCAGTGCGGTCTTGTCGCGTCCGATGTTGGTCACGGCGTAGACCATCTTGTTGTCGGGCGTAAAGACAGCGAAATTGACGGCTTCCTTGAAGTTGGTGGTCAATACCGGTTGAAACGGCTGGTCTTCCGTATCACGGTATAGTATCTGGGTGTTGACACCGTCTACTATGGCTCTGGCTACACGCAGCTTGCCGTCGTGGTCGGTCATCCATCCCCGTATATTGCCCGGGTTCTCGGCCAGCAGGGTCAATTCTCCTGTGTTCAGGTTCAGGCGATACGGATCGAATACCTGAGGGTTGCGCTTGTTCATGCCGATGATGACCAGAGAATCTATTTTTTCCAGCGGGTCGATAATATTGGTTCTGACGTTCGGAAAGTTGGTGTACGATTTGAGGTCGGAACCGTCGATGTTCACGCCATAAAGCTGGTAATTCTCGTCGCCTACCGTATCCTTGATGAAAAGGATGCGGTTATTGCCGGCCCACATGCTTGCGGCGATGTCACGTTCCGTTTCAGATGTGATGCGGATGGTAGTGTCAGATCCGATTTTCTGTACAAAAATGTTCATGCGGTTCTCGTAGGGAGCCATGAATGAGAAGTAGGTCCCGTCGGGCGATACCTGATAGTCTATCTTTTCCGGGTTCTTGAAAAAGTCTTCCAACGGAATCTGTGTCTGTGCGCCGGCGGTAAAGCAAATTCCGGTCGTGAACAGACCGGATGCCAGCATATTTCTCAGGTTTTTCATTATATATTGTGATTTACATGAGTTCGGATAAGAAAGTACCAATAAGAGTTTGTGAACACTGAATTATTTGGCATCTTTAAGCTTGACAAACAACATGTTGCATAGCAAACAACAATGATTGTCAAGGACAAAAATACGAAAAAAGGCCGTAAATACCACATAAAAATTTTCATTATCGACCTTTTGCGGCACACCTCGGACGATTAATCTCCTATAACCCACTTGCTGCCGGGGATAAATGCTATGATCCGAGCCGTCACGAAGCAGCTTATGTATGTGGCTGCGGCTATGGCCGGGATGGCGGCGACGGTAGGCAGGGCGAGTGCTCCCTTGAATATGCCGACCCAAAATCCGAGCCAGAATATGTGCATCAGGTAGACACCGTAGCTGAGTTTCGACATACGGGTTATGAATGCCGGTGCCGAGGTGCTGCGTATGCAGGTGAAGAGCAGGAAGGTGCCTGTGGTGAGGGCGACGCAGTTGATCGTACACATCGACCATCCGATCTCTATTACGGGTGTCGGGTGTATTACGCCCGGCACGGCCTGCACGTAGAACGAGAGTATCGTAGCCACGGCGCCTGCCGTCATGAGTATGAGTCCCGTGACGAAGCGGCGACGGCGGCTCCACGTGAGGTGTTTGCGTATGTAGTGTGCTATGACGGAGTATCCCAAGTATCCCGAGAAATACCACAGCATGTGGTATTCGTTCCAGAAGCACTCGCCCCACACCTCGCCGCACCAGCGGTGAAGATAGGGTATACATGTAGAGATGAGGAACAGCAGGATGAAGAACCGCTCTTCGCGTGCGGTGGCGCGTTCGAGCCACGGCGAGATTACGGGGATGAAGAGATATATGCTTATGAGCGGGTACATGAACCACAGATGTCCTGCCAGCGTGGGGAAGTTCAACAGCAGCCGCGAGAGGTCGCGTGTCGATGTTGCGGTGTCGATCTGACCCCAGAGCAGCGGCAGGGTGCTGTAGAGTATCATGAAGACAAAGAACGGGGGCAGTATGCGTTTTGCGCGGCGGCGGTAGAACTGCCACGAGGTCTGTGCGGCGGGCATGGGCATGAGCAGATATGCCGAGACGATGATGAACAGCGGCACCGACATACGTGAGAATCCGTCGTAGAGCGATACCCACAGACGGTCTGTCTCGTTGGCCAGAAACGATTGCGGGCCCGCCATGTCGGTCGAGCCGGCTGCGCCGTAGAAGTTCTCGCTGGCGTGTACCAGCATCACAAGAAAGCATGCGAAGATGCGCAGATAGTCCAGAAAGACGATCCGCGGCTGCTGTGTTTGGGTTTGTGGGTTCATTTTGTAATTATGTCGTATGGTTTTAATCTTTTACTCTCTTGTCTGTTACGCGCCGGCGAGGGCCCATTTTCTTCTATGCTCAGTCCCTTGTCGGTAGGGGCCATTGGCCGCCTTAACGTCTTTCGAACTCCACTATAAGGGCCTGCCGCGCCCCGACTCGGGTCGAGTCGCTTGGCTCGAAGGCTTCGCCCGTCAAGACGTTGCGGCCGTTATGGAGGCTCTGTGTGATTTCGGCATAGCGGCTCCACTCGATGGACTTGGCGCCGCGCGAGTTGTTTATGAAGACGAAGACGGCATCCGTGTCGTCATAGCGGAAGTAGGCGTATGTGTTGCCGTGGGGTGCGAAGTGGAGCGTGCGGCCCGTGTGGATCACGCGCTTGCCCTTGCGCCACTCGAACAGTCTCCGTGTGTAGTCGAACAGGTCGCTCTGCACCGTGTCGCGCTGCGCGGGGTCGAAGAGCGATACCGTGTCCTCCTTCCATCCGCCGGGAAAATCGACGCGCAGGCCGCCGTGTCCCTGCGAGAGGTCGCGCGAGGTGAACATCATCTCGTCGCCGGCGAATATCTGGGGTATGCCGCGCATGGTGGCCAGCAGCGCCATCGACAGCTTCATGCGGTCGGGGTTACGGCGTACGACGTCACCTATGCGGTCGGTATCGTGGTTGGCCGTGAAGATCATCATGTGCGAGAGATCGTGATATACGAAGTCGTTCGAGAGGGTCTCGTAGACGCGCGACATGCCGCGCCCCTCACGCAGCGAATCGCTCGACAAAGCCTCGCAGATGGCGTCGCGCAGCGGAAAATCCATGATCGAGGGCAGGTGCGAGTCGAAGCCGTCGCGGTTCCCGTTGCCGCCCTGCCAGTATGCCAGCTGCGGGATGTTGCCCGTCCAGCACTCGCCTACGATATTGATGTCGGGATACTCCTCGCGCACGGCCCGGCACCACTCGCTCATAGGCTCCTTCTCGTTGTAGGGATAGGTATCCACACGCAGCCCGTCCAGATCGGCATATTCGATCCACCATACGGCCCATTGCTTGAAGTATTGCAGCAGGTATGGGTTGTCGAGGTTCATGTCGGGCATCGAGCGGTCGAACCAGCCGCTCTCCTGTATCTCGAGATCGCTCTGTGAGGCGTTGGGGTCCATATTGGTGGAGAAGAGGTTGTTGGTTCGCGTATATTGCGGGAAACGGTGTACCCAGTCCTCGAAGGGCATGTCGCGCATCCACCAGTGGGCGCTGCCGCAGTGGTTCGTGACGATATCCATTATCACCTTCAGGCCGCGACGGTGACTCTCCGCAACGAACGTACGGTACAGATCGTTCGACCCGAAACGCGGATCGATATGGTAATAGTCGGCGCAGGCATATCCGTGATACGATCCGTGGGGCTCGTCGTCGAGCAGCAGCGGCGTGCTCCATACGGCCGTTGCACCCGTCGAGGCAATGTAGTCGAGGTGGTCGATCATACCCTGTATGTCGCCGCCGTGACGTGAGAAGAACCCCGCGCGGTCGGGCTTCTCGCGCGTATCTTCCGTAGCGTCGTTCGCGGGGTCGCCGTTGGCAAAGCGGTCGGGCATGAGCAGGTAGATCATGTCGGCCGTGGTGAAACTCTGACGTGCGGCCGAGCCTTCACGGCGGCTGTCTATGCGGTATGGAAGCACGAAGCGCTCCTCCCCGCGTGTGAAGATTATCTCATACTCTCCCGCCGCGGCATCGGGGGCTATATCGATGTCGATAAAGAGAAAATCGGCGTTGTCGGCCTTGTGCGTGGCCGTGACCCTGACGCCGCGCGTGCCGCGCGCCATCTCTACCTCGCACGAGGATATATCCTTCCCCTGCACCATCAGTTGCAGAGGTGTGCGCATGCCGACCCACCACGAGAGCGGCTCGGCGCGAATGATACGGTCTCCGGCTGCCTCGACCGCAGTGTCGGCCGTCGGGTTGTTGCATGATATGATGCCCATTATCGTAATGATGCTTGCTAAAAATATTCTTGTCTTCATTATTGTATGGTGTTTGGTGGCAGTCTGAAACCGATACGGACGGCAACGGCACCGTGTCGCGTCGCGTAGGTACTGTCGTCGTCCGTATCTGCGGCCTTGTGCGAGCCGCATGTCTCAATATTCAAGTCTTGCTCTTCGCTCTCTGCAGGACTCCGCGCGGGGTGCTGCCGTGTCAGGCTTTCGTGCCCTTGGCGCCCTTTGTGCCGCCGCCTGTCGAGTAGTTGAATATATTCTGCTTGTAGCTTGTGATCTTGAACGACGCCTCGCGGCTGCGGCGCAGCGCGATGTCTATGAGACGGTCTATGAGACGGTCGAACGATACGCCCGACGCCTCCCACAGATAGAACGACAACGATCCCGGGATGGTGTTTATCTCGTTGACATAGACCTTGCCGGTAGCATCGTCTATCATGAAGTCGATACGTGCCACACCGTCGCATCCGAGTGTCTTGAAGGTCTCGACGGCGGTTGTGCGGATCAAGTCGGTCGTCTGCTGCGGCAGACGTGCCGGTATCTCGCGCACGGTCGAGCGCATGCCCTGCGACTTGGTGCCGCCGCGTTTGGCGCCGCCCTTGCCTCCGCCGCCGAGATACTTGTCCTGATAACTGAGGATCTCGCCGCTGCGCAGCGGGGCCTCGCATACCGACGCCTCGCACTCGTAGTAGTCTCCCAGCACCGAGCAGTTGATCTCGCGCAGCTGCTCGACAAGGTGCTCGACGATTATGCGCTTTGAATATGCTGCGGCATTCTCTATGGCCTCGACGAGGTGGTCGCGGTCGTGCACGGCCTCGATGCCGACACTCGATCCCGAGTCGGCGGGCTTGACGATGACGGGGTAGTGCAGGCGGCTCTCGATGCGCTCGACGACCTGCTCCTGACGGTCGTACCACTCCTTGTCGGTAAGCCATACGTAATCTACGACGGGGATGCCGCTCTGCGCGAGGATCATCTTCATGGTGATCTTGTCCATGCCGTTTGCCGAGGCCAGAACATTACATCCGGCGTAGGGTATGCCCGTCATCTCGAAGGCGCCCTGTACCGATCCGTCCTCGCAATTGGTGCCGTGCAGTGCGGGCAGTATGACGTCGATTTCGGCCGCCACGTCGCTGCCGAAGAGCCCCTTGCGAACCTTGTAGAGACGGTTGTCGCCGTATATGGGACGCAGATATACCTCCTCGCACGAGGCGAAGAGCTGATCCATGTGTTTGTAGTTCTCGCTGTGGCGCAGCGCCTCGCCCGTGTACCAATGGCCCTGCTTGGAGATATATATGGGCGTGATGTCGTACTTTTCGGTGTCGACGGCCTCCATGGCCTGTATGGCCGTTATGACCGAGATCTCGTTCTCGACCGAGCGGCCGCCGAAAACGACGCCGATATTGGTCTTTCCGTTCTTGTTCATATCCGATGTGTTTCGATCCGCCTCGCGGCGGCCCTATTTAATCGTTTATATATGTTGCCTTGTATTGTATGTGATCCCCCTCACGTCTCTGCTAACGGAACGAGTCGGGGAGGTCGTTCTCGTAGAGGATTACGTCGCCCTGCGTAAGCGTGCGCAGCAGGAAGGCCGACGCTTCGGTAAATGATGCCGTCTGGTGGATGCACTCGGCGGGGAATCCCGCCTCGGTGAGACCTTGGGTTATGGCCTCGCGGTTTGTGAGATTGACCACGACGGCTATGTCGCACGCCTTGGCCATGTCGCGCCCGAACTGACGGTTGAGTTCGGCCTGACGCTCGCCCAACTCGACGAAACCCGGGGTGACGACGATGCGGCGGCCGCCCACGTCGACGGCAAAGTCGCGCAGCACTTCGAGAGCCATCCTTGCGCCCGCAGGGTTTGAGTTGTAGGCGTCGTCGATGACCGTGACGCCGCCCGAGGCGCGGTTGATGCTCAGGCGGTGTTCGATCTGCTCGATGCGGCGCATGGCGCGCTTCTGCAGCGCCTCCTCCACACCCAGACGGTCGGCCACGACGATGGCCGCAAGCAGGTTGAGGATATTGCCGCGGCCGGCAAGCTGCGTCGCATATCCAGTACGCACACCCTCGCGCGTGGCAACCGAGAAGTCGGTCAGCTTCGAGGTGTAGTTTATGTCGACGGCGCGGTAGTCGGCTGCCGTATTGTGTACGGCGTATGTGACGATACGTTTGTCATGCGGGGCGTCGCTCGCGGCGATGGGCTGCGAATCGAGATTAACTACGCCGAGACCCTCCTCGGGCAGCGCATCCAGCAGTTCGAACTTCGTATGAAGGATATTTTCTACGGTATGGAACGTTTCGAGGTGCATCTCCCCGACGGCCGTGACGATACCTATCGTAGGGTGCACCAGATCGCATATCTCGCGTATGTCGCCCGGCTGCTTGGCTCCCATCTCGACGATGAAGATGTCGTGGTAGGGCTTGAGCTGCTCGCGCACCGTGCGCACGACGCCCAGCGTGGTGTTGTAGTTGCCGGGGGTCATCAGCACGTTGTACTTCTCGGAGAGTATGCGGTAGAGATAGTTTTTTGTGGAGGTCTTGCCGAAACTGCCCGTGACGCCTATGACCTTGAGCCGGGGCATCGAGGCGAGTATCTGCTGTGCCTCGCGGTAGTAGCGGCGCACGATATATTTCTCTATGGGCTTGTTTATCACATCCGCCGCGAGCATCAGCACGGGCAGTGCCAGCAGTCCCAAAGCTATGGCCGGCATGTAGTGCGGAATGTAGATGAACGACAAGACGATGGCCGCGAGGGTTATGATTGCCGCCGTCGTGAAGAGCCGCTTTACGCGCATCGTGTAGGCGAGCGGTTTCTTGTACTTGACCTTGAGCTCCTGCCACGAGAGGTAGAGCATGAAGATTATGGCCAGACCCGTAACGTTGTCCGTAAGGATCCAGCAGGCGATGGCCAGCGCGGCGATGATGGCGGCCCACTGCGGCTTGTATGACTTGAACAGCCAGCGGCGGTAGCGCGAGAAACGGTAGGAGTTCTGCTGATACATCATGATGTCGTATCGCAGCATGGCGAACCACAGCGTGGCGTAGGCCGCAAGAAATATCAGTACGAGGATTTTGTTCATTGTCTACTCGGTTTTATTCGGTTCGGCGGTGGCTGCATCCTTCGCGTCATGGTCTACGAGAAAACTCTCCGCGACGCGCAGGAAGAGGTCCGGATTGTCGAGAAACGAGAAGTGGCTGCCACCCTTGACTATGACTACGCCGGCATCGGGTATGAGACTCTCCATGCGGCGGGCGTCGGCTACGGGTGTCGCGGTGTCGCGCTCGCCCCAGAAGAGCAGCGTCGGCGCCTTTATCTGAGGCATTACGTGGCATAGATCCTCGTTCACGCACTTCGACAGTATGGCGCGCATCATGGGTGTGGCGTTGTTGTAGTCCGACGATCCCGTCTTGGCGCGGTAACGCTCGATCATACGTTGTGCGCGCGGCTTGCCCACGGCGATCGGGAGCAGGCGTTTGGCTACCTTGTATGAGTATACCTTCCAGTAGTAGCGGGCCGAGCGCCGCGGCTTGACGCCTGCTGCATCCACCAGCATCACCTTCTCCACGTCGTTGCGCGAGGCGTATAGTATGGCTACGCGTCCGCCGAACGAGTGCCCGATAAGGATCGGACGGCGTATGCCGTTCTCGCGGGCGAAGGCCTCAATCGAACGCGTGTATTGCTCCACGCCCCACACCTCACGGGGCTCCTCGCTGCGGCCGAAGCCCGCGAAGTCGAACGTATAGACACAAAAGTGCGCGACGAAGAATGCGCGCACGCTGTCGAATATCTTGCCGTCGCAGCCCCAGCCGTGCAGCAGCATCAGCGGCCGTCCCGATCCCTCCACGGTGCAGTGGAGGCGTATGCCTTCGTATGTATAGTCTCTGTCCATTTCGATAGGCAAATGTACATATTTTTTCGCATATATACGATTTGCCCGGGGCGACATTTCCTCGCCCGATAATAAAAAGCTCACCGCAGGGAACAAAAAAGGAGTCTGCCACTTGTGGCAGACTCCCCGAAGTATGCGTCTCGAAGGCTTACTGTTTGTTCATCACCTCGTTCTGGTGGTTGATACTCTCGATATGTATGGCCTCGAGCACCGTGCGTACGAAGTCCTCGCTCAGGCCCATGCCGCGCGTGAGCGAGAGCATGCGGCGGCAGATATCCTCCCAGCGGTTGCTCTGGAGAATGGCCACGTTGTTTGCCTTCTTTATGCGGCCGATCTTCTCGCTGGTCTTCATGCGCTCGCACAGAAGCTCGAACAGCTCGGCGTCGATCTGGTCGATCTGCTGGCGGCAGACGTTCAACTCACTCGTATATTCGGGGTCGTTGGCCGTCTTGGCGCGCCACATCACATTGTCGAGCATCGTGATGCAATCCTGCGGCGTGAGTTGCTGCGAGGCGTCGCTCCACGCCTTGTCGGGGTTGATGTGGCTCTCGATTATGAGACCGTCATAGCAGAGGTCGGCCGCCTGCTGCGAGATGCCGTAGAGCAGGGGGCGACAGCCGCAAATGTGCGACGGGTCGCATATCATCATCATGTCGGGGAAGCGGCTGCGCATCTCGAAGATCATGTGCCACATCGGCGGGTTGCGGTATTTGCTGCGGCCGAAATATGAGAATCCGCGGTGTATGAGTCCTATGTTCTCGGCGGGGATACCCTCTTTGATGAGACGGTTGACGGCGCCGGCCCAGAGGTTGATGTCAGGCACCATGGGGTTCTTTATGAGCACGGCCACATCCTTGTTCCCGTGCAGGCTCTCGGCGATCTCCTGTACGGCGAAGGGCGAGACGGTGGTGCGGGCGCCTATCCACAGCAGATCCACACCGTGGCGCAGGGCGCACTCGACGTGTGCGCGGTTGGCTACCTCGACAGCTATGGGCAGACCCGTTGCCGCCTTGACCTCGTTGAGCCATTCGAGTGCGGGTTCGCCCACACCCTCGAAGGTGCCGGGCTGCGTGCGGGGTTTCCATACGCCGGCGCGTATGACGTCCACACGTCCCGAACGGGCCAGCTGCATGGCCGTCTCGACGGTCTGTTCACGTGTTTCGGCGCTGCACGGCCCCGCTATGATGAGGGGCCGTTTGGCCCCGAGTACGAATTTTCCCATTTGAGTACGTTTAGGGTGTTATTTGAGTATGTTCCTTATCTTGTTGGCCCGATGCATCATCTCGATGAGTCCCTCGCGGTCGTCGCGTTCGATCATGCGACGCATGATCTGCAGCTGGTGGATATGCTCGCGCAATACGTCCAGTATGTTGTACTTGTTGCCCAGAAATATCGGGGCCCACGTCTGCGGCAGACTCTTGGCCAGACGCACCGTGCTCTCGAAACCGCCACCCGCAAGGTCGAATATGTGCTCCTCCTCGCGCTCCTTCTCCAGCACGGTCAGCGCCAGTGCGAAGGATGTGATGTGCGAGATATGCGACACGTAGGCGCAGTGCATGTCCTGCTCCTCGGCCGACATGTAGCGTATGGGCATATCCAGCGTGCGGTAGATCTTCTCGACCGCGGCGGCGGCGTCATCGTCCGAACGCTCGCGTTCGCATATGACGACCGTACGACCGGCGAATCCGCCGTGTTGTGCGGCGTCGGGACCGCTGTTCTCGGTACCCCACATGGGGTGCGTGGCGACCAGACGCCCGCGATTGGGGTGCATCATGGTCATCTCGCACAGCTCCTGCTTGATGGAACCCATATCCATGACTATCTGGTCATGGCGTATGCGGTTGAGGATCTTGAGCGCAAGGGTGGGTATGGTGTCCACGGGTGTGGCCAACACGATGAGGTCACTCTTCTCGAGTGCCTGATCCAGATCGACCATTTCGTCCACGAGTCCCAATTCAAGGGCGCGTCGGGCGCTCGCTTCCGAGCGCTCGATACCCATGATATGGTCACTCAGTCCCTTGTCCTTGAGACTCAGGGCAAACGATCCTCCGATAAGGCCCAAACCTATGACGGTGGTCTTCATCGCTTGCGATGTCTTATCTCTTCAGACGGGTCTTGACGCGCTGTGCGGCCTCGGCCAGACGCTCCTCAGGCATACAGAGCGATATGCGGATGAAGTGGTTGCCCTCGCTGCCGAAGATGCCGCCCGGCGTAGCGAAGACGTCGCACTCGTCGAGGATCTTGTCCGAGAAGGCGAAGCAGTCGCCGTCGAACCAGTCGGGGATCTCGGCCCAGATGAAGAGTCCGGCCTGTCCCTTCTGGTACTTGCATCCCAGCGCGTCGAGCAGTTCGTAACCCTTTGCCTCACGTGCGTAGTATACCTTGTTGAGGGCCTCAAACCAATCCTCTCCCAGCGAGAGGGCCTCGGCGGCGGCAGCCTGTACGGGATAGAACATACCCGAGTCCATGTTGCTCTTGAAACGCAGGATGTCGCTCAGCAGGTCGGCGCGGCCGACTACCACACCCACACGCCAGCCGGCCATGCTGTGGCCCTTGCTGGTAGAGTTCATCTCAAGGGCGACGTCCTTGGCGCCCGGTATGGCGAGGATGCTCAGACGGAGGTTGTTGCGCACGAAGCTGTAGGGGTTGTCGTGTACGAGCAGGATGTTGTGGCGTCCGGCGAAGTCGACCAGCTTCTCGAAGAGCTCCTTGGTGGGGTGTGTACCGGTCGGCATGTTGGGATAGTTGGCGAACATGAGCTTCACGCGGCTCAGATCCATCTTCTCCAACTCGTCGAAGTCGGGCAGGAAACCGTTCTCGGCCTTGAGCTTGTAATCCACGACCTCACCTCCCGAAAGGGTGACGGCGGCACGGTATGTAGGATATCCCGGGTTGGGCACCAGAACCTGATCTCCGGCGTTGAGGAATGCCATGCAGATGTGCATGATACCCTCCTTCGATCCCAGCAGGGGCAGAACCTCGTTCTTGGGGTTGAGCGTTACGCCGTACCACTTCTCATACCAGTCGGCGTATGCCTGACGCAGCAGGTCGCTGCCGTTGTAGGGCTGGTATGCGTGTACGTCGGGACGCTGCGCCTCCTTGCCCAGACGGTCTATGACGCTCTTGTGGGGCGGCATGTCGGGGCTGCCGATACCGAGGCTTATGATGTCGCGGCCGGCCTTGCGCAGCTCGGCGATTTCGCGGTTCTTCTTTGAGAAGTAATACTCCTTGATGCAGTCCATTCTGTGCGAGGGAGCAATTTCAACCTTTGCCATAATCTTCAGTTTTTAGAGTTAATATTTCGTTTAAGCTTTTCGTTGTTTTTCCTTATCATTCCATCGGCGCTGCGGCCATTCGCATATCTTCTTTCCGGTCTTGTCCATTATATGTTTGCAGTGGTGGCCATGCGCCGTTCCTGTATTTATAAAGTCAGCCGGCGGGGCTATTTGCCGCTGCGGTAGACTCCGTACACGTGTACCTCTTCGGTTGCCTGCTGCAGGCGGTCGAGATTCGAGATGTAGTCGTCCAGACAGCGGAACTCGAGGTCTATGTGGAAGAGGTAGTGCCACGGTTCGCTCGGTATGGGGTACGACTGCAGCTTCGAGAGGTTTATGCCGTTGAGCTGGCTCAGCGCCCGCAGCAGCGACCCTTCGCGGTGGTCGGTCTTGAAGTAGAGCGACGCCTTGTTGGCATGGGGGTCGATGTTGTGGTCGTGCCGCTTGAGGATCATAAAACGCGTATAGTTGCTCTTTATTGTATTTATCTCGGGGGCGATGATCTGCAACCCGAACATCTCGGCGGCCAACTCGCTGGCTATGGCGGCGGTGTGACGCAGACCCTTCTCGGCGATGTGTCGGGCGCTGAGAGCCGTGTCCTCACTCTCGATGAGCTTCCACGGATGGCGGTCGAGGAAATCGACACACTGCAACAGGGCCATGGGATGTGATTCCACCTCGCGGATATCCTCTATCGATACTCCGGGCAGGGCCATGAGGTTCTGCATTACGGGCAGGTAGACCTCGCCCGCAACCTGCAGGTTCGTATCTTGCAGGATGCTGTAGTTTGCGATGATCGATCCGGCGATAGAGTTCTCGATGGCCATGACACCCATATCGGCCGTACCGTTCTTGACGGCGGCGGCCACGCCTCGGAAGGTGTCGTTCGGCAGGATCTCTATCTGGCGGCCAAAATATTTGTTGGCCGCGATCTGGTGGAAACAACCCTCGTATCCCTGTATGGCTACTTTCAGCATAAAAAATTGCGTTAAAAAAAATCCTGACCTTGTTCGCACAGGTCAGGATCAATATCATCGTTCATAAACTCTTCTTTTTTTAGCACGCGACATCCTGACCGTTCACACGGTAGTGATAAAATCGCTTATAAAAGAAAGAATTCATATCCGTTTTCGCTCGTAATTTGTGGAACCTTTTATTCGACGACAAATATATCGCTATTTGCGGAGAATTCAAAATTTCGGGCGCATAAATATGCGGGTATTTACTTAATATATTTAATAACGTCGCGGTTTCGGGGCTTTGCGGCAGGCTGTTCGTTGGCATATCCCATGCCTATACAGAGTAGAAGTTCGTATCCCTCACTCAGTTGCAGCGATTCGAGGAACGGCTTGCCTTCGGGCGTGGAGAAGAATCCGAGCGGGCCCATCATGCAGACCGAGCCTATGCCGAGCGATTGTGCTGCGGTGACCATGTTGCCGGCCATAAGTCCGCAGTCGACTTGTGTGCAGCCTCCGGGCTTGTGGGCGATGAAGATGACGGTGGGGGCGTTGCGGAACATGTTGACGAACGAGGGGTCGGCTACCGACTTCTCGGCCGGAGTCCCGGCGACGGTCTTCTTGTATGCGGCTGTGGCATTGTCTAGCCACTCTTTCGAGTCTACCACGCGCACCTCCCATTGTTGGGCGTTCATGCCGTTGGGGGCGTTGATGCCGCACTCGAGTATCTGGTCGAGTATATCGTGCGGGACGGGTTCGGGCTTGTAGGCACGGATGCTGCGGCGTGCCATGATGGTCTCTATGACCTGATTCTTCTGCGGAGCTGCGGCGTCGTCCGACGGGGTCTGCTGGGCGTCGCATCCTGCGGCGGCGAGGGCCGTGAATGCCGTAATCATCAATAGTCTTTTCATAGTTGTAGGGTATTTGTTGACGTTGTCGATACATCTGCCGTATCGACATTCACAAAGATAGTGAAAGCCGAGAGCAGAGGCAAATCGAAAAACGCAATTTTTCAGGATTTGACTGTGCCGAGGCGCCTCCTATCTAAGACAAAGTCAAAGATACAAAAAGCCGGGCGCAGAGACAAATAGAAAAACGCAGTTTTTTAGGATTTGGCTCGGCAGGATGCCTTCGCCGTAATATATCATTAGTGGATTAATGGCACCCGTATATCAAAGTTCGTGCATGTCGACAATACCGTTCATGACGGCATATATGGTCATGCGGCCGATGGAGCGTGTGCCGAGTTTCTCGGCTATGTTGCGGCGGTGGAATATGACGGTTGCGGTGGATATGTTGAGTGTGTCGGCTATCTCCTTGTTTATATATCCCTTTACGGTGAGGGCCAGCACATCCTTTTCGCGTTGCGAGAGCAGCTCGGCATAGTCTGGGGCGGGGTGGGGCATTATGCCGTGTGCGGCGTGTGCGGTGCCCTGCAACGAGAGGAACGCCTTGAGCAGTTCGCGCTCGGGGCGTGTGATATCCACCGTACGGAACTCTGACGGGACATCGGCCGGAGTACCGCCCTCGGTGAGGACGATGCAGCGGCGGTATTGCGGGGCGAAGAATGGCAGGTTTTCGACCAGAACCTCGGCCGCGACAAAATAGTGTATGGCATGGCACTGATTGTCGGCGCGGAACTCCTCCATGGAGTTGTACGTGGCCGTCTCGACCGAGCGGAAGGCCCCGATGAAGGGGGCGATGTCGGTGATAATGGTGCGCATGGCCATGCAGCACAACGAGTTGGGGTGTATGACCACTATTTTGGGCTTCGTTTCCATAATGCAAAGATAGTGATTCCGCCGTTATGCCAAAACTATAAAATGTTATAGTTGCGCCGCATGGGTCGTGTGGCTACCTTTGCCGTATGAAATTACTTATAGCCTTACTGACCCTTGCGGGCGGCGGTCCCGATGACCTTGCGCCCGAACCCGTCGATACGCTCCAGAATATCGAGCAGGTGACGGTGGTGGCGCCGGCCGCCAAACAGACTTTCTCACTTCGGCGGCAGCCGATCTCTTCAACGGTATTGAGCCCTGCGGCCATCGAGCGCGAGCGGGTGCTCTCTGTGAAGGATCTCTCGGCCGTGGTCCCGAACTTCTACCAGCCCGACTACGGTTCGCGTATGACCTCGTCGATATATGTTCGCGGCTTCGGCGCCCGCATCGACCAACCGGTCGTGGGGGTCAATGTCGACGAGATACCTTACCTCAATAAGAACAGCTACGATTTCGATCTCTTCGATATCGCTCGCATCGAGGTTCTGCGCGGCCCGCAGGGTACGCTCTACGGCCGCAATACCATCGGGGGCCAACTGAACATCTACACTCTCTCGCCGTTGGGGTACAGCGGCGTGCGTGCCTCGGCCGAGTACGGCACGGGTAATACGGTTCGGGCCAAGGCTTCGTATTACGGGCGCGTGTCGGATAATTTCGGCATCTCGGTCGGAGGATTCTATACCCGTACCGACGGCTTCTTCGACAACGCATACGACGGCAGCGACTGCGACCGCGGACACAGCGCTGGCGGACGTGTGCGTATGGTGTGGCAGGGGGCTGACGGCTGGTCGATAGACAACGTCGCCTCTGTCGGATCGAGTCTCGAGGGCGGATATGCCTATTGTCTCTATGACGAGGCGAGCGGTACGGTCTCGCCCGTAAACTACAACGGCCCCAACAGCTACGAGCGTGTGAATGTCACGGACGGCTTCGTTGTCAAGCACGCGGGCGAGAAGATGCTCTTCACCTCGGCGACGGGATACCAATATCTTTATGACCGTATGCTTATCGATAACGACTTTACGCCGCGGTCGCTATTTACGCTCGTGCAGCAGCAGCGCGAGCATGCCCTGACTGAGGATATCGTGCTGCGCAGCAATGACGACAGCCGCCGCTGGCAGTGGATCACAGGCGCCTACGGTTTCTACAAGCGTCTGCGTATGGAGGCTCCCGTAACCTTCCTCGAGGACGGTATCGGCGATTTGATTCTCGGGGCGGCAAATGCCGGCATACAGAGCGTAATGCCGTGGGCCAAGCTTATGATCGAGGAGAGCGCGTTCGACATAGCGAGCAACTTCAAGATCCCGACCTACGGTCTGGCCCTCTATCACGAGTCGTCGCTGCGTGCGGGTCGTTGGCGCTTTACGGCTGGTCTGCGTCTGGACTATGAGGCTTCGCGTATGGATTACGACAACTACACCTCGATACATTATCGTCTGAGCCCCATGATGCCGCAGTTCAAGGAGTTATCGATGCCCTTTGCGGGACGCGAGCGTATGGATTTTCTGGAGCTACTGCCGAAGTTTGCCGTCAACTTCTCGACGGGTGTCGGTGAACTCTATGTTGCGGCCTCGCGCGGATACAAGGCGGGCGGATTCAACACCCAGATCTTCTCGGACATACTCCAGAACCGCCTGATGGCGGCCATGATGGAGGATATGGGTATGCCTGCGCAGCCGTCACCCTACAACGAGGCATCGGCTACCACATACAAACCCGAATACAGCTGGAATTACGAGGCGGGCGGGCACCTTGCCTTTGCCGACGGGCGCGTGCGGACGGATTTCTCGCTCTTCTGGATAGAGTGCCGCGACCAGCAGCTCACGGTCTTTCCCGAGGGTACCACGACGGGTCGTATGATGTCGAACGCAGGCCGCTCGCGCAGCCGCGGTGTCGAGGTGTCGCTTTCGTGGAACCCGACGACACATCTGGGCGTGTGGGGCAGCTACGGATTCACGGATGCCCGTTTCGTGAAGTTCGACGACGGCGAGGCCGACTACGCGGGCAACGTATTGCCATATGCTCCGCGCAATACCGTCTCTCTGGGTGCGACCTACCGCCTGCATGTCGGGGCGCGCATGCTCGACGATGTAGTCGTGAACTGCTCGTGGCGGGGCGCGGGCCGCATCTATTGGAACGAGAGCAACTCGCTGTACCAGAATTTCTATTCCCAGCTCGGGGCGTCGGTCGAGTTGCGCAAGGGGGATTTCACGCTTTCGCTTTGGGGCCGCAACCTCACGGGAACGGATTTCTATACCTTCTATTTCAAGTCGGTAGGCAACAGTTTCTTCAGCCACGGCAAACCCCGTCAACTGGGTCTGACGCTGAGTTACGCCATGTAGGGTGTGGCTATATAAGTCTGACGTGCAGACCATGATGGCCTGCATGTCAGATGTTTTGGCGGTGAAGATACGGGCTGCTATCTGCTGCTGTCGGGTTGTGCCACGTCCTGCTCAAGTATCTGGCTCCGAAGTCGGGCATTGCTGTCGAGCAGTTTGGTACGCCGTTCCCCTTGCATGACTATATCTATCTGGCGGTCATGGGAACTTTGCGACATCAGTCCGTTGATGTAGTTTATTTCGTTGCACGTGAGGTCCAGTATCTCCTCAAGCGCTATGTGGTAGCTGTCGATGCAGCGGAAAAACATCTCGTCCGGCATCTCCCTGTTCATCGTTGCCTTCAGCTGTTTCAATTTGTTCAACTCGCGCATGACGGTCTCGAGGTATGCCGTGGAGCAGTTCGTAAGTGTACTTTCGCTCAGCAGCAGGCTCTGTATCACGTCAGGATATGGCATTCCGAAGCGTTCGAGCAGCGTGCGCGCCTTCCTGTATGTGTCGAGAGACGGTGTGCCGTCGTTGTGCTTTGCGGCCGTATCGGCGGCGCGGCCGATCAGTTCCAATGTGTTGTTGGCGTCGAGTACGCATAGGGTCAGCGTCTTCACTGTAGCCTCGCGTTGACGTCGGGAGGTCTCGTCGCGGTCGATCCACAGGGCGAACACGACACCTACGCAAGTGGCCAGCAGGGGCCACAGTATGTAGACTATCGTGTCGTACCATTTGTCCTCTTTCGGGGTTCGGTGGAAACGTATGTATACATACAGTATGGCCGAGACGAGGCACGATATGAGAGTGGCGTATAGGAGTATTCTGGTCATGTATATGGGATTTGTGTAGTACTGTTGCAAATGTAGCGATAAAAGATTTCCCGTCGTCGCTTTGCGTGCGGTTAATGCGTGCCGATAAAAAAGAGCCGCCCGAATAGGGCAGCTCCTTTCGTTTCGGCTTGTCAGGTCTTACTCGAGGATCTTGACCTTGATGTTGCGGAACCAAACATCGTCGCCGTGATCCTGCAGGCCGATATAACCCTCGTGGTTCTCACCGCCGCAGTTGAGCAGCAGATCGTATGCCTCGGGCCACTTGTCCTTGCTGAACTTAGAGTTGTCGAGCAGCTCCTGCCACTGGGGAGTCCACAAGTGATACTCCACAACAGCTACGTCGTTCTGGTAGTGAACAACCGTACCCTTGTAGCAGAGGATCTTGACCTTGTTCCACTCGCCGTAGGGCTTTGCGTTCTGCGGCTTTGCAGGGATCATGTCGTAGAGCGATGCCGACATGCGGTTGCCGTCTACGCCCAACTTGGCGTCGGGGTGATTCTCGTTGTCGAGAACCTGATACTCGGGAGCCGAGATGTAGATAGGCTGATTGGGAACCTCCTGTGCCAGATAGAATATACCTGAGTTAGAGCCTTTGGCAACCTTGTACTCGAGCTCCAGCTCGAAGTTCTTGAACTTCTGGTCGAAGATGATGTCTCCGCCGTCACCGGCCTGAGCCTCACCGCCGCCCGAGCCGTTGAACTTCAGGCATCCGTCCTCGATGACCCAACGTGAGGGCACCTCGGTCTTGTTGTATCCTCTCCAACCCTTGAGGCTGGTGCCGTCGAACAGAACAACGGTATTGGCGTCGTCCTCGGCCTCTTTCTCGGCAGTCTTCTTGGTGGCGTTGCCGCCGCAGCTTGCAAGCATCGCAGCCGATGCCAAAGCAGCCATGAATAATACCTTTTTCATTTCCTTATCGGTTTAGATAAAAGTGATGTTAGATTATTTGGGCATGGCGGGGAGCAAAGTGTCCCAACCCTTGCGATAGTTGTGCTTGATCATCTCCTCGGCGAACTGCTTTGCGTTGATGGGGTCGGTGTAGGTCTTGTTGAAAGTCGGGTGACCGTCGTGAACCGAGAATCCGTCCTCGATCATGATGCGCAGCGTCTCGTCGTCGCCGATATTGGTGAAGCGCATGTTTGCGCCGTCCCACTCGAGGGTCTTGTTGAGGCTCTGCAGACGTACGCCCAGAACACCCATTACGACCATCTCGTTGAAGGGACCTGCCTCCGAGAAGTCCGAATTCGACTTCACGCGGGTAGCCTTGTCCTCCTTGCAGGCGCGAACCCAATCCTTTCCGTGCGAGAGCTCGACCTTGCGGGCACGGGCGGGAGCGTTGGGCACACGGCCAGACAGCAGATAGGGGTTGACACCGTAGCATCCGCAGATGAGGACATCCTTGGTGCCGTAGAAGATACATCCGCCACCACCGTCGTTGAGGTTCTTGCCGGGCTCGAGTCCTTCGGGACGCGGGGGCGTCAGACCTCCGTCATACCACGTAACGGTAACCTCGGGCAGCTTGACCTTGTCCTTCTTGCCGCGCTCGGGGAATACGTATGTTACCATCTGAGCCTGCGGAGCGCAGTCGGTGAGCAGTGCCGTCGACGAGCCCTGTACCTTGGTGGGGTAGCCCAGCTGCAGAGCCTTGAATACGGGGTGGAGGATATGGCAGGCCATATCGCCCAGAGCACCGGTACCGAAGTCCCACCATCCACGCCAGTTCCACGGCTGGTAGATCTTGTTGTAGGGACGATAGGGGGCCGATCCGAGGAAGAGATCCCAGTTCAGGGTCTCGGGTATGGGGTCAACCTGCGTAGGACGCATCAGACCCTGCGGCCAGATGGGACGGTCGGTGAAGGCATCCACACGGGTAACCTCGCCGATCTCGCCGTTCCAGATCCAGTCGCACACCTTCTGTACGCCTTCGCCCGACGATCCCTGGTTACCCATCTGGGTAGCCACGCCGTTCTTGGCAGCGAGCTTGGTGAGCAGACGCGACTCGTATACCGAGTGGGTCAGAGGCTTCTCGCAATATACGTGCTTGCCGAGCTCCATGGCGTTGGCAGCAACAAGTGCGTGCGTGTGGTCAGGCGTAGCGCACATTACGGCATCGATCTGGTTTGCGACCTTGTCGTACATCTCGCGCCAGTCCCAGAAGCGCTGTGCCTTCGAGAAACGGTCGAACGTGCCCTTGGCATAGTTCCAGTCCGTGTCGCAGAGGGCCACGATATTCTCCTCCTTGAGGTCGTCCAGCACGGCCGATCCACGTCCGCCGATACCTACACCTGCGATGTTAAGTTTGTCCGAGGGGGCCTTGTGTCCGAAGGCTGAACCCATTACGTTGCCGGGAACAACAGTCATAGCTGCCAGACCAGCTGCAGAGGTCTTCAGAAAGTCAGCTCTTGAGATTTTCTTTGACATTGTTGTTGGTGTTTAAGGTTAATAAAGAGTTATTTTAATTATACGGGTTGTCCGTAGCGTCATCTTTTTGTATAAGGTTACTTCTGTCTATATAGTTTCCTGATTCTTTACTACGTCTATCCCTTTCTCAATATACTCAGTCTCAATATAGTCAGTTCTGTATCTTTTTCGGTCTTCGTTTTTTTGTGGCGTCCCGTTGCGGTTCAACTTTCATTTCTTCCCCCGCTTATACGGGCGTCAGCATGGTCGGAGCCTTGCAGCCGTCAGGGTCAGTATCTCAGACTCGGCAGCGATTCGAGATTGTACATGCTGCGCTCGACACAGTTCCGCGGCGGCAGCGTGTAGCTGCGCACTTCGACAAATATATCTTTCACACCCGAGGCTATGGCCGTGTTGATGATCTTGTCGAAGTCGATGAGGCCGCTTTCGGTAACGATGCCGTAGTCCTGCAGGTGTAGCAGCATGACACGTCCCTTGTAGCGCTTGAGCATCGATACGATATCGACGTCGGCTTCGTGTGCCTCGCGTGTGTCGATCTCGAACCATACCTTTTCCTGCGGCATGTGCAGAGCCATTATATCGAAGATCGAAGCCCCGTCCGTAGCCGTGAGCACACGGCGCTCGGGGTGTATGCATAACTTCATCCCGCGCTGCAACGCCTTGTCGCCTATGCGGGTGTAGTAGTCGGCGTAACGGGCGGCCGTGAGCGGCGTGAGTGCATCGGGCAGACGCGAGATGACTATATAGCGGCATCCCATCGCCTTCTGCACGTCGAGCGCTTCATCCCACCACTTCATTACAGGGTCTTCAACCTCGGCCGCATCCGCTGATTTTGCCTCAGCTTCCTCGGCTCCTTTTGCTTCGACTTCCACAGACTCTTCGGCCTCAGTCTCTTTATCCTCTGACCTCTCGGCCTTTATATCTTTTGTCTTCCCCTTTGTCTCAGCCCCGTCTGTCTTGTTTTCCTTTGTCTCGACCTCGTCAATCTTGTTTTCCTTTGTCTCGGCCCCCTCTTTCTCGCCACCTTCTTTTTCGACCCCCTCTTTCTCGGGCCCCTCGGGCATGTCGTCGGCGTAATACTTGCGCAGGTGCGCCGATGTGATCTTCAATCCCGCCTCATCGGCGGCGCGTCGGAAGTCGTCAGGTTTGAGATCGTATATCCTGCCTCCAAAGTAGGAGTCGGTCTCTATGGTGGTGTAGCCCATGCGGGCCATCTCCTTGAGGGTGCTGCCGACACCTTCGTACATGTCGGACTCGACGGATTTCAGATAGAGGCCCATGTCGCTCTTGATGTCACCGAGAGCTTCGTCGACAGCTTCCGTGAATGTGTTCACGGCTTTCTTGAGTCCGACGACCGCACTGACGGCATCCATTGCCGAGGATAACCCATGTTTGAAAAATGTAAGCCTGTCCATGTGCTTTCCCTCCATGTGCGCACGGCCGTGCCACACGCATATATTGTCTTTTCTCCCGTCTCAACTCACGCTCTCCCTCACGTACACTCTCTTCTTCCGTTCACCTCACCAGACTCTCGTCCGGATTTATAGCATACGGCCTATGCGCTCTCTCCTCTCTATATCTCTCGCATACTCTCTCTGTATCTTCCTCCCTTCGCATTATCACCTTGCCTCGCTTCACTTCACCTTGTCTTGCCTCGTCTCACCTTGCCCCCCCCATCATTGCTTCCTCTCAATAGATTGAGATTGGCCCCTTGGGGGAGAGCAGACGCTCCAATGCGGGGCGTCTGCTTGGGTGTATCTGTTGCCTCCGATTTATCGTTGGGGACGACTTTCTCAGTTCTTGTCGGCCTTGTCCGTGTCGGCTTCGGCTGTATTATCTGCGTCGGTCTCGACTTCCGTGTCGGCTTCGGCTTCTACATCCGCTTGCTTTGCGGCTTCGGCCTGTTGTTCGGCCTCGGCTTTAGCCTTGGCCTCAGCTTCGGCTGCCTGCATGGCGAGATATTCGGCCTCCTCCTTCTCCTTGCGGGCCTCTATGTGCTTGGCTATCGTTATGCCGTACTCGTAGAGGGCGTAGCAGGGTACGAATATGAGTATCTGACTCACCACGTCGGGCGGTGTTATTATGGCAGCGAATACGAGCAGCGCCACGACGGCAACCTTGCGGTACTGACGCATCGACTCGGAGGTGATCAGGCCTATTGTCGCGAGCAGACGTATGAGCAGCGGCAACTGGAATGCGAGCGCTGCGGCGAAGGTTACGCCGAGGACGGTACTCATGTACGATCCGACGTCGATGATGTTGCTTATCTCTTCGCTTACGGAGTAGTTTCCGAGGAAGTTAATGGCCAACGGCGCTATGACGTAGTAACCGAACAGCAGTCCGAGAATGAACCATATTGGCGTCTCGAGGACATAACGTATGCTCTGCTTGCGCTGATGGGGCGGCAGAGCGGGTTTGACGAATAGCCACAACTGCCATATCAGGAAGGGGAACGCCACAACGAGAGCTCCGACGACGGAGCTCTTGATGTGGAGCATGAACTGTCCGGCCATCTTGTTGTTGAACAGCTGCACGTTTTCGGGGTGTATGTTCAGGGCGTCAGAGCCCATGGCCGTGGCCAACCATGTAAAGAGCCTGTTCGTCGGGAATTCCGGCGTTATGGGAGCGAATACCACCTTCAGCACCACTCCCTTCATTGTAAACAGAACGATGAAGAGCAGGGCAAAGACCAAAGCTACGCGGATAAGTATCTTCCGGAGTTCATCGAGGTGTTCCCCGAATGTCATCTCCGCGCTGTCGTTGGCAGTTTGAGTGCTCATATATATTCCGATCCGAAATTACTCTTTGGTGTTGGTAGTAGTTGTAGTTTTCTTGGCTTCGGGCTTGTCGTCATCCTCCTCGATGGGCTTGTTGACGGCATCCTTGAACTCCTTGATGCCGCGGCCGGCGCCACGCATCAGCTCGGGGAGTTTCTTGCCTCCGAAAAGCAGCAGCAGAACCACGACGATAAGCAGAATTTCGCTCGTGCCCAGTCCTCCGATGAAAAGTTGTTCCATAGCGGTACTTTTTTAGTGTTATGAGTAAATATTGAGTAAAATAAACGTACTCCGTTTTTCATTCCAAAGTTACGAATAATATTTCATCCGTACAACTTTGCTGTCTTTTTTATTTTGCCGTGCCGAGCGGCCGCCATGCCGTGGCGCGTGGCTGCACTCGGCACATATTGTTGTAAATCAGTGTTATTATTCCCTTGCTGCCGCTGCCGCATGTCGCCGCGGCGATCTATGGACAGCGTCGTTATAAAACGTAAGCCCGCGTCGGTTTATTGCGCCTGTGCGTCGTCGCTTTTGATAGGCTTAAGGTGCAGTTCGAAATAGTCGGTAATCTTGTTGTGCAGGTGCACGGCATCCTTGCCGAAGACGTTGTGCTCGGCGAGCGGATAGGGGAAGTAGTCGACCTGAACGTTGTTCTCGATGCACTTGCGCACGAAGTTCAGCGAGTGCTGCCATACCACCGTCGCGTCCATCGCGCCCTGACATATTAGCAGCTTGCCCTTAAGGTCGGCGGCGCGGTTGAGCAGGCTCACCTTCTCGAATCCGTCGGCGTTGGTCTGCTGCGTCTCCATGTACCGTTCGCCGTACATCACCTCATACCACTGCCAGTCGATTACCGGACCGCCCGCAACGCCTACCTTGAAGACGTCGGGGTAGTTTGTCATGAGCGATATGGTCATGTATCCGCCGTAGCTCCAGCCGTGGACGCCGATGCGGTTGCTGTCGACCCACGGGTGCGACATGAGCCAGCGCATGCCGGCCATCTGGTCCTGCATCTCGCACTGCCCGCACTGTTTGTGTATGGCCTTCTCGTACTCGGCGCCGCGGTTCGATGTGCCGCGGTTGTCCATGACGAAGACTACGTATCCGCGCTGTGCCATGTACATCTCCCAGCGGCGCAGCTGTGCCTGATAGCTGTTGCGCACCATCTGCGAGTGGGGGCCGCCGTATACATAGAGTATGACGGGGTATTTTTTTGCGGGGTCGAAGCCGAGGGGCTTGATCAGGCGGTAGTAGTTGTCGTATTTGCCGTCGGCGCTCTTCACCGTGCCCAGCTCGATGTCTGCGTATGCGTAACCCTCGGTGGGGTCGGGTGCGCGGAAGAGCTCGCGCTTGATGCGGTTGTCGGTCGAGCGCAGCTCCACGACCCGGGGCACCTTGAGCGACGAGTAGTCATCGAGGAAGTATCGTCCGCTGTGGCTCACCGAGACGTTGTGCCACCCTTCGGCGGGGGTGAGGCGCGTTGCACGGCCGGTGGCTATGTCGACCTTGAAGAGGTGGTTGTCCACGGGCGAGACCTCGGCCGAGGTGTAGAATACGTAACGGTCATTCTGCGCGACGTACTTCACGTCGGCATCGGTGGCGGTGAGGCGTTTGATGCCGCCGTCGAGGTCGCAGAGGTAGAGATTGTAGTATCCGTCGCGGTTGTCGGTGGTGTAGATGAAGCGCGTGGGGTCGTTGCGCAGGAATACGAGCGGGTACTGCGGTTCGACGAAGCGGTCGTTATGCTCCGTGAGCAGCTGCTTTACCAGACGTCCCGTCTCGACGTCGTACATGTTGAGGTGCATGTTCTTCTGCCGACGGTCGAGCACCTGCACGAATATGTGTTTGGCGTCGGGCGACCACGTGATGTTTGTAAGGTATCGCTCCTCGTCGAAATCCGTGACGGTGAGATATACGGTGCGTCCGGTGGCGATGTCGTAGATGCCGAGATCGACGTGCTCCGAAGCCATGCCGTTCATCGGGTACTTGATGTTGCGCAGCGTGCCGGTGCGGGTGGTTATGTCCACGAGCGGGAAGTCCGTAACGCGCGATTCGTCCTTGCGGTAGAAGGCTATCTTCGAGGCGTCGGGGGCGAAGAATATGCCGCCCGTGATGCCGAACTCGTTGCGGCTGACGCTCTGTCCGCAGACTATGTTGCGGTCCTCGTACGAGGTTATGGGGTGTTCGGCCGTGCCGTCGAAGTAGTAGAGGTTGTTGTCACGCGTGTATGCGTAGCGGCCGCCCTTGCCGGGCTGGCGCGTGAGGTTGGCCCCCGTGGGTACGCGGTTCGAGGCGATGATGCTGCGGCGGCGAAGGTCGATGCTGCTGCGCACGCCGTTGGCCGTTACCGCGAGCGTATTCTCGTCCTCGAAAGCGTAGGGCGGGAAACTCTTGAAGTCGGCCGAGAGCAGACGGTTCAGTTCGTCGAGCGTGATGAGGGTCGTGCGTTTGCCGGTGCGGGCATTGACGGCGATCATGTCGGAACCCTCGACCACCGAGTAGCTGTCGCTCTGTCCGACCCACCGTACGGGGTATGATGCGGGTGAGAGGGCGCGGCTGAGAATGGTCTCCTCCATGGTGAGGAGTTTGCCTTGGGGCTGCTGGGCCGCGGCCGGTATCGTTGCGGTCAACGCCATGATAGCGAATGTTATGATGTGTCGTTTCATTGTTGGTTCGGGTTGGGCCGCTGCGCCCGACGGAGCCGTTGCGGCATATATCGCACACGATTCGTCGAGGTTTTGCGGCGGCGTGGTTTAATGTCTAATTCCCGTGCGAAAATATGAATTTTTGGCGATAAATCCAACTTTGCGGCGAGGAAAAAAAGACCGGTTCGGGTCGTTGCCGCCGTT
>ENA-OVGB01000715-OVGB01000715.1-human-gut-metagenome-genome-assembly--contig:-NODE-715-length-36229-cov-3.828883_pt1 | contig 36229 bp, 26 predicted proteins | sample MGYA00237767_ERZ505413 | MGnify/ENA primary metagenome ERZ505413 (study PRJEB26158, sample SAMN06016410) | human gut metagenome | biome: human gut; feature: ankylosing spondylitis patient; material...
ATATTTAATAGTAAATCGGGATTTATATCAATAAAAAATAAGGAGCGAAAAAATCATTTACGCTCCTTATTTGTATAAAGCAAAAGTGTCCTTATAGACTGTTATTTATAAGATAGCGTTCGGCATCCATTGCCGCTTTACAACCCGATGCCGCCGCAGTGATAGCCTGTCTATACCGGGGATCTGCGACATCTCCGGCAGCGAATACACCTTCTATGTTAGTTTCGGTTGTGTGAGGTGCAGTAACTATATATCCGTTTTCATCGAGGGTAATGGAATGTTTGAATATATCTGTATTAGGTTTGTGTCCAATGGCAAGGAAAAATCCATCTATGGGTAAATCGTAACGCTCTTCATGCGCTGTGTCTTTGCCTTTAACCAAATGTACTCCTTCCACTCCGTTTTCTCCGAACAATCCTTCGGCCTGAGTTTCAAATAAGATTTCTATATTAGGATTTTCATTGACACGGCGTTGCATGATATTGGAGGCTCTTAGAAAGTTTTTTCTGACGATTAAGTAAACCTTAGAGGCTAAGTGGGAAAGGTATTCTGCTTCTTCGCAAGCCGTATCGCCTCCACCTACTACCGCGACTATTTTTTTTCGGTAGAAAAATCCATCGCAAGTAGCGCAGGCCGACACTCCCATACCTGCATATTTAACCTCATCTGGGAGTCCTAAATATTTGGCCGAAGCACCAGTAGAAATGATTAAGGCATCGGCTTCTATAATTTTTTCACCGTCTATGGTTATACGATATGGCTTTTGAGAAAAATCGACAGCTGTGGCAATCCCTCGGCGAATGTTTGCCCCGAATCGTTCGGCTTGTTTTTTCAAATCTTCCATCATATCGAATCCTGATATACCTTCGGGATATCCCGGGAAATTTTCTACATCGCTGGTCGTTGTTAGTTGTCCGCCCGGTTGCATGCCTTCATATAGAACCGGTGATAGGTTTGCTCGTGAAGCATAAATAGCTGCCGTATAACCGGCCGGTCCTGAGCCTATAATTAGACAACGTATGCGTTCGTTTTGTTCCATAATTTCTATTTATTTGTGTTATTAGCGTAAATCGATAAGTTCTGCTTTTGAATATTGCTTTTTGTTAAAAACAAATGTCGAGTCTGGAAAGTTTTGGTCGGTAGCATATTTTGATAGGTTGATTATGCTATATGTCCGATCGCTATAATAGAGCTTAAAAGAGCTTGGATTCCATGTAGTTGTGTTGATAATAATTATTCTGCTATACTTTCTTTGGAACTTTTTGACTTTAATGTTTTGATGTAGAAGTCTTTTTTGTAGTTATTGATGAGTATGTAGGGATTGACTGTTGCGATTTCTTCGGTCGTTGGTTCGGTTAGGTTTACTTCCTCTGTTGCCTTTACGTATGTCCATTGTTGCAAACCATCGTACCATACAGTCATAGATGTTGTATTCCAGTAAAATTTGTTCCCAGATAGTTTTATAGTTCCGTTTTGTTTTTCTACGGGTTCGTTCAGTGCATTAAAAACGGTCAGTGTAAAAGTAGCCGATATACCGTTCGATTGTTGGAATTTACCAACGACTTTATCTAATGCCTGTGTACCGTTTTGTGCATGTAGAGGTTCCATGCTTAATAGTAGAAAAAGTACAGAGCAGCATAGTAGAATGCGATTTGTTTTCATTTCATTAATTCTAATTTGTTTTCGAGAGCCATAATATCCACAATCAGTACTTGTCGAGGTTTACCCCCTTCGCTTGGGCCTACGATACCGGCAGCTTCCAGTTGATCCATCAGTCGTCCCGCTCTATTGTATCCGATGGAGTAGCGTCTTTGTAAAGACGATGTGGAGGCCTGCCCTGAAACGACGATCATTTTAGCGGCTTCCTCGAATAGGGGGTCTCGGTTGATTACATCGTTTCCATTGCTCCCTGCGTCACTGTCGGGATTTTTATATTCTGGAAGTTCATATGGTTCGGGGTATCCTTGTTGTTTGCTGATATACTCACAAATTCGTTTTACTTCGGGAGTATCGATAAACGCACATTGAATACGTTTCAAATCACCTCCTTCGGTAAATAACATATCACCTCGTCCGATGAGCTGGTTTGCTCCGGGAGCATCGAGTATAGTCCGTGAATCGACCATTTGCATAACTCTGAAAGCGATACGTGCCGGGAAATTTGCCTTAATGTTACCGGTGATAACGGTCGTTGAAGGACGTTGTGTTGCTATGATCATGTGAATACCGACAGCTCTCGCTTTTTGTGCTATTCGAGCGATGGGCATTTCGACGTCTCTGCCTGCCATCATAATTAAATCAGCGAACTCATCGATAATCACCACGATATAGGGCATGAATTTGTGTCCGTTATTCGGATTCAGTTTTCTATGGATAAACTCTTCGTTATACTCTTTGATTGTTCTCACATTTGCTTTGGCGAGTAGGGCATATCGATTATCCATTTCGATACAGAGAGAATTTAAAGTGGCGATAACCTTGTCGCTGTCGGTAATTACGGACTTTTCTGCGTCGGGTAATTTAGCCATAAAATGTCTTTCTATAACCGAATAGATACTGAATTCGACCATTTTGGGATCGACTAATACGAATTTTAATTGAGCCGGGTGTTTTTTATAAAGTAAAGATGTGATAATGGCATTCAGCCCGACGGATTTTCCTTGTCCGGTAGCACCAGCCACCAATATGTGAGGCATTTTACAAAGATCTGCTATGCAGACTTCGTTCGTAATACTTTTTCCTAACGCAAGGGGAAGTTCATATTTACATTCTTGAAATTTTTTGGAAGCTAGAACAGAATACATAGAGACCATTTTAGGATCTTTGTTCGGTACTTCGATACCGACGGTTCCTTTGCCGGGAATAGGGGCTATAATGCGAATCCCTAACGCCGACAGGCTGAGGGCAATATCGTTTTCCAAACTTTTTATCCGGGCTATTCTTACTCCGGGTGCTGGTTTTATTTCATAAAGAGTAACGGTAGGACCCACAGTCGCCGTAATGGAACTGATTTCTATATTGTAATTTTTGAGGGTTTCGGTGATCAGTTTTTTGTTGGCAGACTGTTCTTCCATGTTGATCTCCACCTCGCTGTTTTCCCGTTTGTCCAGTAAATCGAATGTCGGTCTTTTATAATGCGAGAGGTCTTTCGTAGGATCATAATCTTCCATAGGAGCTTGTGTGGCTAATACTTCGGTCTCAGCCGTCTCGATGACAAAGTCGGGGTCACCGGTCTCGATGGTAACTCGTTTAGTCTCCTCTTCGATAGGAAGAATATTTTCTTGTATATCTTCGAGTGTAGGGATTTCTTCGGTAGGGTCATCGGGATATTCGGGCAATGTATTTACAATATCGTTTTCCGATGAGGGTATGTTTTCAGTGTTTTGGATTTCGTTAGATTCAGTTTCCCTATTGTCATTTTCGTTATCTGTTTCTGGATTATCCGTCCTGTTTTTTATTGCTTGGATCGCCTTCCCTGTGAGGTTGACGGACGATACTCGTCGAATATATTCGATGGTTTTATAACTTAGATGGACGAGCAATATGATAACGAGAGCTATAATGAACAGAGCCGTTCCCCATGGTCCTATCCATGCATTGAGCCATAAAGTCGCATAATACCCGTGATATCCCCCTAAATATAGGAAGGTGTTGTTATAACTGTGCATGAAAATGAATCCGAAAAAGAGAGACAAAACTATTATCGACAAGGCACAGCTAATCGTAAATCGTATCATTCGAGTATGGGCGACTTTCATGAATCGACGGCCTACGACATATAACCATAGAGAAACGATGAAAGCAGATATACCCATCCAACGATTTATCATGAGGTTGGATAAGTATGCCCCGAATGCACCCGTCCAATTTTGAATCTCGTTTCCAATGGAAGAAAGTTCTCCTACCGATAGATTCTCAACTTTACTTTGGTCGATGCTTCCTGTAAAAAAGAATGAGATGAAAGAGATAGTCAAATAGAGGGAGAATATGACTAAAATGACACCTAAAATGAAATTTACACGTTCATTTTTAAATATGTTTTTACGTATTTCTCTTTCATTCTGAGCTGTATCGTTTCCCTCTTCGGGTTGGGCTTGTTTTATTTTATTTTCTTCTAAGTCTGTTGTAGGCATATTATGAGAATACTTCGCTTTGGATTTTAGATTAGATACAAATGTACAAAAAATACTTATTCTCAACAATATTATGAGTTTTTCCAAAAGTAAGATGTGAATAAAATGAGGACTGTAAACAGTTCAAGCCGGCCGATGAGCATGATGATTGACAAAGTCCATTTTCCTAAATCGGGGATAAAAGCATAGTTACCTGCCGGACCGGTTGAACCGGCCCCGGGACCGATATTGCTGAGGCAGGAAAGTGTCGAACCGAATGATTCTTCCATAGACAACCCCAATGCCGATAGGATAATAGACCCTGCTATAAGTACCATGACATATACTAAGATAAATGCTAATATTTTGGATACTATTTCGTGAGATATGGCTTTCCCATTTACGCGTACAGGTAATATAGCATTGGGGTGTATGACTCTGTAAAGTTCATTTTTTGTATTTTTGGCGAGGACCACCAGCCTGTCTATTTTTGCTCCTCCACAAGTGGAGCCGGCACAAGCTCCGAAGAACATGAGTAGTAAAAATATAGTTGTAAAAAATGGGCCCCAAGCGACATAGTCATCTCCGGTGTATCCGGTTGACGTAACAATTGTTACAACCAAGAATAGCGATCTTCGAAAAGTATCTTCGAAGGATCCGTTTTGGTCGGTTATGTATAGTCCTGTAATGACTAATAAAGTGGCCCCTAATACAATTGCCGTGTACCATTTGGTTTCTTCATTGTGTAATAGTTTTTTGAAATCTCCGGTTACGGCTCTATACACCAAAGCAAAATTTATACCTGCGATAAATGTGAATATAGTCATGACATATTCTGTGTAAGAGGAGTTCCAAAAATTTATACCGGCTTGTTTGGTCGAAAATCCACCTGTTGCCATGACGCAAAATGCTTGACAGATAGCATCGAAAAGATTCATGGGACCCAACCACAATAGGAGACAGAGGATAATGGTGAGTATGATATATACACTCCATAATTTTTTTGCTGTTTCTCCGATTTTTGGTTTCAATTTTTCAGTTGTTATACCGGTTACTTCGGAATTAAATAAAAGTAATCCACCCTGATGGTTGAGCATGGGCAGTATGGCGATTGTTAACAAGATGATACCCATTCCTCCGATAAAATGCATGAAACTGCGCCAAAAGAGAATACCATGTGGAAGAACGTCTACGTTTTCTATAATGGAAGCTCCTGTCGTTGTTAGACCGGATACCGTTTCGAAAATAGCATCTGTAATACTCAAATGATTGGGCATTAAGCAAAATGGGAGCATCCCGAAAGCCGAGAAGAAAAGCCATATAGAAGTTACCAGTAAATAACTTTCACGCTTTCCTACGTCGTTACGGGAATTTCTAAAAATGTAGAATAATATACCACCTACGATTGCAGTTATTGATGCCGATTTAATAAAGGCCGGCGCATCTCCTTCTCCATAAATAAGAGCTACGACAAACGGAACGAGCATGAATATAGATTCCATGCATAGTAATATTCCGATGAATTTCAGTATGACATGAAAGTTAATTTTGGGCATGATATTCCTAATTGAAAAGCTTCTCTATTTTATGTAATGCTGTGTCGAGACAGAAAATAACGACGTGATCATTCGGTTGTATCCATGTGTTTCCGGTTACGACCATGCCGTGTCCATTACGAACCAATCCACCGATTGTTAAATCGGACGGGAGTTTTAGGTCTTTTACTGCGGCTTTGGTAATTTTAGAATTTTCTTTTGCGACCAATTCTACGACTTCGGCATCGGATAATGCGAGGCATTTAGCATTTGAGGAGTCTTCGTCGAGCAACAATTGGAAGATACGGCTGGCTGCTAGTAATTTTTTATTGATGATATTTCCTATATTTAGCCGTTCGGCAGTAGAGATGAACTGGATATTTTCGACTTCTGCAATAGTCTTTTTTACCCCTAATTCTTTGGCGGTTAAACAGGCTAATATATTTGTCTCGGAACTATCGGTTAATGCTATGAATGCATCCATGTCACGGATTCCTTCTTCTTTCAAAAGATCCACATTGCGTCCGTCTCCTTGAATAATGATTATATCGTTCATGTATTCGGCTAATTTATAACTCTTTTGCTTGTCGCATTCGATGAGTTTTATTGCCATATTATCAGGCGCGTAACTCGATATGCGTATAGCGATACGGCTGCCTCCCATGATCATTATTTTGTGAATTTCTGCTTCTGTTTCACCTGAGAGTTTTTGAATTTCTTGTATATGATTAGGAGTCGTGGTAAAGTATGCGATGTCTCCTATTTTTATTTCGTCGTTTCCTCTTGGAATAATAGTTTCATGTATACGTTTGATGGCCGCGATGTGAAATTGGCTTTCGGCTGTTGTGAGTTCATAGAGTTTTTTATTCAGAATTTTAGCGTTGTCGTGTAATTTTACACTTAGTACGATTAATTCTCCATTACAAAGTTCAAACCAGTTGCGTGTCCAAGTGTGTTTTAATGCGGTTATTACTTCTTCTGCGGCCAGTTTTTCGGGATATATCAGTTCATTTACTCCCAGATTTTCAAAGAAGGCTTTATTTTCAGGTAAAAGGTATTCGTAGTTGTCTACTCTTGCCAGAGTTTTTTTTGCGCCTAGTTTCGATGCCATTGTACATGCCATGATATTACGAGACTCGAAGGGCATGACAGCAATAAATAAATCGGCTTTATATACTTGGGCTTGTTTTAATGTTTGGAATGCAGTAGGGTTCCCGATGACAGTCATTAAATTATAATTGGCATCGAGTTCTCGTAGTTTCTCTTCATCATTGTCGATTAGAATAATATCCTGTTCTTCTCGGGATAACAGTTTTGCTAAATGTGTTCCAACCTCTCCGGCTCCAGCAATGATTATTTTCATAATTATTAGTTCTCTTTTATTTCTATGATTTACCAATTACCAATAATTACCGAGTGAATATTTTCTTCATCTATACCACATAGTTGGTGTAGTTCTTTAACTGTCCCCTGTGCTATGAATTTATCGGGGATTCCTATTCGTTTTATATGGGGTGTATATCCATTGTCGGACATGAATTCTAATACAGCACTTCCGAAGCCTCCTGTTATGCATCCATCTTCTACGGTTATGATTCGTTTGTATTTTTGGGCTACTTCGTGAAGAATTTCTTCGTCAATGGGTTTGACAAAAATCATATCGTAGAGAGCTGCTTTTACACCTGTCTTTCGGGCCCGCTCTACGGCTTGTCGTGCCGCGACACCCGCAGTCCCCATACTCAGTACGGCTATCTCATTTCCGTCATAGAGCTTGCGACCTTTCCCGATAGGAATTTCGTGCATAGGGCATTCCCAATCGACATGACTTCCGCAACCGCGAGGATAGCGAATGGCAAACGGCCCGCGGTCGGATAGTTGTGCTGTGTACATGAGATGTCGCAGATAATGTTCGTCCATAGGTGCAGCAATAGTCATATTGGGTATGCAACGCAAATAGCACATATCGAATGCACCGTGATGGGTAACCCCGTCTTCTCCCACGAGTCCAGCGCGGTCGATACAAAATGTTACCGGTAAGTTTTGTATGGCGACATCGTGAATGACTTCGTCGAATCCTCTTTGGAGAAAAGTCGAATAGATACTGCAAAATGGTTGTAATCCTTCTTTGGCCAAACCAGCGGCAAAGGTGACGGCATGTTCTTCGGAGATACCGACATCAAAAGACCTTTCGGGAAATTTCTCCATCATGAAACATGTAGAACTTCCCGTTGGCATTGCAGGTGTGATAACTGTTATTTTATCGTTTTTTTTAGCCAATTCGACAAGCGTGAGTCCGAATACATCTTGAAATTTGGGAGGTTTTTGCTCTTCTGTTACGGTAATTCTATCGCCCGTTTCTGGATTAAAACAGCCCGGAGCGTGCCAAATAGTCGGTTCTTTTTCGGCCGGAGCATATCCTTTCCCTTTGATCGTACGTAGGTGAAGTATTTTCGGACCGGTCATATCTTTTATATCGTTGAGTTTATTGACGATATTAACCACATTGTGCCCGTCTATGGGACCGAAATATCGTATATTTAAACCTTCGAAAATGTTTTGTTGCTTGGTTAGCAAAGCTTTTAGGCTATTGTTGAAACGTAAAATGGCCCCCCTGTGTTCATCGTCTATCAGATTTAGCTTACGTAGGGTACGATAAGCATCGTATCTGAGTTTATTATAGCTTTTCGATGTAGTGATGTTTACTAGATATTCGTTTAGCCCTCCGACATTATGGTCGATTGCCATATCGTTGTCGTTCAGTATGATGAGCAAGTTATTGGGACTGATGGATGCGTTATTCAATCCTTCGAAAGCTAATCCTCCGGCAATGGAGGCATCTCCGATGACAGCAATGACTTTTCTTTCTTTTTGTTCGTGTTTCAGTTGTGTAGCAATGGCCATGCCTAATGCTGCTGATATAGAATTAGATGCATGTCCGGCAATGAAAGCGTCGTATTCGCTTTCGGCTGGGTTTGGAAATCCACTCAATCCGTTGAGTTTACGACAAGTATAAAACCTGTCTCGTCTTTCAGTTAAAATCTTATGCCCGTAGGCTTGATGTCCCACGTCCCAAACTATGCGGTCGTATGGAGTGTCGAATACATAGTGTAAGGCCACGGTCAATTCCACGGCCCCCATGCTAGACCCAAAATGTCCCGGATTATGGGCGAGAGTATTGATAATGAAATGCCTGATTTCGTCACACACTTGGGGTAGCTCGCTAACCTGTAATCTTCGTAAATCGGCGGGTGTGTTTATTTGTTTCAGTAGTTCTGTATTGTCGGGGTTCATTTTTAGTCTCTTTTACGTAAATACAATGGTACTATTTACCTTTACTCTCTTGCTTCCATCGTTTGTAGAGTGGAACGAATACAATGATTCCCGAAGCAATGATAGCGAACAGAGCTTGCCCGTCGATGCCTCTTCCCCTAATTAGAAGAACGCATAAGAATGCCCATAATAAGGCTATGCATGAAATACGGAACGTATTATATTTTCTCATGTTAATCCATAGGTTTGTTAGTGCGCTTATATATACGCCTAAGTTAACCTACAAATATAAATATTCTTTTGCAATCCATGAAAATATTGTATCAATTTCATTTTATAAAGTTAGTAAGGCAGGGCGTGCGTGAAATGAAAAAGGCTTGTGTTAAGCAAGCCTTTTTCATGATTTTGAGCTATTCTATGTTTTTTCTCACTTGGGTGAGGTATTCTTTCATTTTTATGGAATCTTTACGCTCGATAATATCGAGGAGAGACGATAACTGCTTCTGTATTCCCCGCACTTGGTCGGGAGTATTGGGATTGAAAAGAATTTCGGTTAGCAGGTAGTCGTCTTCCGAAAGTAGCCCTCTTGCTATGTCCATGTGTTTTTTGAATGTCGTGCCGGGAGCCTCTTGATGTTTCATAATCGAGGCGAACACCAACGTCGAAGTGAATGGAACCGAGAGCGAATAAGCTATGGTTTCGTCATGCTCTTTAAAACTGTATTCGAATATATTCAATCTCAGGCGCTGGTAAATATCTTTGAAAAAGATTTTGCCCATGTGGTCGCCTTCGGTAATGATGATTGTATTTTGTGTACTTAGGTCGCTCAAATTAGCGAATGTTGGTCCGAACATAGGGTGTGTCGATACGAATGGGTGTCGGGCTTGGGCATAAAATTCGGGTAATCCGGTCTTGACCGAAGCAATATCCGATAGGATTGTGTGAGCCGGTAAATAGGGAAGAACGGTTTGAAACGCTTCTATCGTATATTTTACGGTTGCCGCATTGATGACTAAGTCGGGCGTAAAATCTTGTATTTCTTCTGGCCGGGTCATTCGCAAAGTATTGAATGCGAATCTCAGTCGATAAGGGTCTATGTCGTATAGGGCGATTTCATGGTCGAAACTGAGTACATCGGCAAAGAAAGAGCCCATTTTTCCGGCTCCGAGAATTACTATTTTCATTGTTTTTATTTATTAATAATATCCATTTGTTGATGTACCGATTCTTCGTGAATGGCTTGCATCACTTCTTTCATGAATTCTCCGCTCATTCCCAACTCAACGGCTTGTGCCATGCGTTTTTGTAGGATTTCGTCATAGCGGTTAGTTTGCAGCACGGGCATACTGTGCTCTTTTTTATATTGCCCGATTTCTCTGGATATGCGCATGCGTTTGGCTAACAGTTCGAGCAGTTGATTGTCGAGGTTGTCTATTTGGTGACGTAGTTCCGATAGGTTTTCTGTCGTCTGTGTGGTCTCTCGTATTACCAACATGTTGAGTATATAGTCCAGAGCGTCGGGGGTCACTTGCTGATTTTTATCGCTCCATGCACAATCGGGGTCGCAATGGGATTCAACGATTAGTCCGTCGAATCCCAGATCCATCGCTTGTTGGCTCAATGGTGCTACAAGTTCGCGTTTACCGCCGATGTGGCTAGGGTCGCAAAAAATAGGAAGATTGGGGAGACGGCGACGTAGTTCGATGGGAATGTGCCATTGAGGCATATTGCGGTACAACTGTTTGTCGTAGCTGCTAAAACCCCGGTGTATGACTGCCAGTCGGTGGAGACCAGCGTTATAAATGCGTTCGACGGCTCCTATCCATAGTTCTAGGTCGGGATTTACCGGATTCTTGATGAGTACCGGAATGTCTACACCTTTCAGTGCGTTGGCTATTTCTTGAACCGCAAAGGGATTGGCGGTCGTGCGTGCTCCGATCCATAAAATGTCGATACCATGTTTTAATGCTTCGAATACGTGCCGTTCAGTGGCAACCTCTGTTGCCGTGTACATACCGGTTTCTTCTTTGACGTGTTTTAACCAAGCAAGGCCTTCTACGCCTATACCTTCGAATCCGCCCGGTTTGGTACGAGGCTTCCATATACCTGCACGAAATATTTTAATGCCGCGCTCGGCGAGGCTTTTCGCTGTGGTCATTACTTGCTCTTCGGTTTCGGCGCTACATGGGCCGGCTATGATAATAGGGCGTTTAGAGTCTATTCCGGGAAGTAAAATTGATTGTAAATCTTCCATAATGGTATTGTTATTTATTTGATTTGATTTTTTCTATACGGTGTAACGCTTCTTGCATCTTTTTTTCGGGGGCGCAAAGCGAAATGCGAATATATCTGTTCCCTCGACTTCCGAAAATGAATCCCGGGGTAATGAAGACGTGCGCGTTGTATAATATTTCGTCGGCTAACGATTCGGCATCTGTTGCACTATCGGGAATTTTTCCCCATACGAACAATCCTGCTTGTGACGGATCATAACTGCAACCGAGAGCTTTCATGATTTTTTCTGCGATATCACGTCGGTTACGGTACACTTCGTTTAATTGGTCATACCATTCTTGACTGCATGACAATGCTTTTGTCGCAGCCATTTGTAGCGGACGGAACATTCCTGAATCGATATTACTTTTCACTTTCAAAATCCATTCGATAAATTGAGGGTTGGAAGCAAGCATACCGATTCGCCAACCGGACATATTGTGAGATTTGCTTAAAGAATTCATTTCGATACAAATGTCCTTAGACCCGGGGACAGCTAGTATACTCATCGGATTGTCGTTGAGAATGAAACTGTACGGGTTGTCGTTCACGATGATTATGTTGTGACGCTTCCCGAAATCCACCAGCTTGGTAAACAATTCCATAGATGCTTTGGCTCCCGTAGGCATATTGGGATAGTTGACCCACATTAACTTTATACGATCGAGCGGTAACGATTCTAATTGCTTGAAGTCGGGTTGCCAATGGTTATTTTCGTCGAGGTCGTAGGTGAAAATTTCGGCTTCGGCCAGTCGGCTGACGGAACTGTATGTGGGGTATCCCGGATTGGGAACCAATACCCCGTCTCCGGCATTGAGAAATGCCAGACTGATGTGCAATATACCCTCTTTGGACCCTATAAGGGGTTGTATTTCTTTTTGAGGATCGAGTGTTACATTGTACCATCTGTTATACCAATCGGCGAAGGCTCGGCGTAGTTCGGGTAGGCCTATGTAAGGTTGGTATCCGTGAACATCAGATTTCCGGCTCTCCGTACACAGGGTTTCAATCGTTTCGGGGTGGGGAGGCCTGTCAGGCCCGCCTATGCCCAGACTGATAATATCCAAACCGCGGGCATTTAGTTCGGCTATTTCTTTCAACTTTTTTGAGAAGTAGTATTCGCTTATGTTATTTACCCGATTAGCGGGTCTGATATTAAAGGGGTTGATTGAATTCTGCATATTCTCCAAGTATTTTAAAGTCTTTTGTTAGAGGTCTTATTGCTTCGAGGGATTGTTTGTATCGAGTGAAATTATCAAATGTAAGGTCTATATAAAATCGGTATTCCCATTCTTTCCCGATAATGGGCATGGACTGTATTTTGGACAAATTGATGTCATAGAAAGAAAGTATGGTGAGTACTTTTGATAAACTGCCTTGTGTATGTGGCAAACTGAAAACAAGTGAAGCTTTGTTTATGCGTTTGCCTGCTATTAAAATTTCACGGTGAGAAGGATCGGCAAGAATTAGAAAACGAGTGAAATTTCGTTTATTGGTTTCGATACCTTCTGCCAAGATATTCATGTTATAGATTTCGGCAGCCAGTTTACCGCAAATGGCAGCATGTCCCGAAAGATGACGGTGTGAAATTTCTTGGGCACTACCGGCCGTATCGTCTTTTTCTACGACTTTCATTTTAGGGTGAGCTTGTAAAAAATCACCGCATTGCATTAATGCCATGGGGTGAGAGTTCACTTCGAGGAGATCGTCCATAGTTTCTCCCGGTAGTGCGGCCAGTACGTGAGAAATACGTAATTTATATTCTCCTATGATACTTAATTCACTTTTTCGTAATAGTTCGTGATTCTGTAAAATGCTGCCTGCAATGGTGTTTTCAATGGCAATGATACCCAATAAAGAACGGTCGTTATTCATGCGGTCGAACATTTCGGGAAATGTCGAGCAGGGAACCGTTTCTATTTCTTCTTCCCCGAAATAAGATCGGGCGGCGGCCTCGTGGTAGCAACCGGCTATGCCTTGTATGGTGACTTTTTTATTCATAAGCAAGATAAATAAAAAATCCCGTTCGTATTGAACGGGATTTTATCATAAGTTTCTTAATTGTTTTCTATTTCTTTTTTTTGCATAAAACCCCGTTTCTATTTTTCTCCAAAATAAAAATAAAAGTAAAAGTAATATGCAAAATCAAAATTCTTCATTGCCTGTCAAATATGAGTTTGATGTTGCAAATGTAATGAAATCATTTTTGAATCCAAACAAATAGTTATATATTTTTGAATAAAACGAGATTTTTTTTATCGCATCGTTTTGTATATGGTATTTGAAACTTGCTTTGTATGTGACGAATAGGAGAAAATTTTGCATAACGGCGATGTCTACGGATTTTTTCGCTATCTTTGTCGTGAATGTAAAGGTAAGTTGAGCCGGGCATGACTAAATAAATTGGTTTCCATCTTCGGTTATACTATCTTTGAAGTACAAATAATTATGTATTTATGGAAACTTCGGAATTAACACTTTTTTCTGCAATGTGTGAGTCTTTTTGTACGGCAGTGGAGAAGGCTCGTGCAGAGGCGATGTCCTTGACCGATATGTATGTGCAGGTGAAATACGACGAACAGTTGTTTTCGGTATTTGATGATACTGAAAGTATATTGGTGCAATCGGTAATTGATGGATTGGACGAGTGGCGAGATTCCAGTGGAGAACGTTCGGATGCTGCGATAATTGCTTTTCTGAGGAAGGTGTTGAGTCATGAAGATGTGAATCATGCTTTGCATTCGCTGGATATTATACCTCCCTTTTCTGTCGTGTTGGTAGATAATGAGATGGAGCCCGTTGCCGATTTGATTACATTGGACGATGAGAATATCTATTTGCACGATGATTTTTGGGAAAAAATGGATAAAGAGCTTGACGATTTTTTTGAACAATTGATGTCCGATACGAAGTAAGGTTGGGTATTGGAGTTCAAAGGAGGCTGCTCTTGCGGAGTGGAAAGTCTTTTCACGATATAGGTAGAAAGAAAAAAATTAATAATAATTTGATTATCGAAAGATAAGCACTAATTTTGCGCTCTCAAATTTGCACGCTTTTTGTGGAAAGTTGAGAATAAATTTGTGAGTCTAATTTAATAAAATCATAAGAATGAACGTTTCGCATCAAAACACTGACAACCTGAATGCCGTGATTTCGATTGAAATTTCAAAGGCTGACTATCAGGAAAAAGTAGACAAATCTCTTCGTGCTTATGGGCAAAAAGCGAATATTCCCGGATTCAGAAAAGGGAAAGTTCCTTTTAGTATGCTCATGAAGATGTTTGGAAAATCGGTTCGAGTTGAAGAAATTAATCGTTTGGTTTCCGAGTCTCTGTACAATTATATTCGTGATAATAAGCTCAATATCTTGGGCGAGCCGATGACCGCAGAAGATATGACTGTCGATTTGGATACACAAGACGATTTCACGTTCCGTTTTGATGTGGCATTAGCCCCCGAATTGAATGTAAAGGTCGATAAAAAAATAAAAGTACCTTACTATACGATTACTGTCGATGATGACATGGTAAAACGTCAGAATGAATCCTTTTTGTCACGTTTCGGTAAACAGATTTCGGTAGATGAGTCTACCGATGAAAGAGACCTTATCAAAGGTTCGATGGTAGAAATGGTAAAAAAAGGGACTCCGGTAGAAGGGGGAATTACGGTCGAAAGTACCATCGTTTCTCCTGCATATTTCAAGAATGACAAGGAAAAAGCTAAATTTGCCGGTGTGAAGAAAGGTGACAAAGTGATGTTCAATCCTTCGAAAAGTTGTGATGCTTCGGTCGCAGAACTGGCCTCTATGTTGAATATCGATAAGGAAAAAGCTGCCAATGTGACATCGAATTTCGAGATGACAGTGACAGATATCACACATTTGCAACCTGCCGAATTGAATCAAGAATTATTTGACAATGTATTCGGTAAAGATGTTGTAAAAACAGAAGAGGAATATTTTGCTAAACTTCGTGAAATGATAGCGCATCAATTGGTTCCTGAAAGCGATTATAAATTTTCGATTGATGCACGTGCTGCGATAGAAAAGGCAGTAGGTGAATTTGATTTGCCCGATGCATGTTTGAAACGTTGGTTGTTGGCTACCGATAAAAATCGTAAAGCTGAAAATATCGATGAGGATTTTGCGAAGATGGTTCCCGATTTGAAATGGCAGTTGATTAAAGAACAAATCGTAAAACAATTCGATATTCATGTCGATGATGCCGATTTGTTGGCTTTGGCAAAACGGGTAGCGGCAAGTCAGTTCGCACAATATGGTATGACAGGTGTTCCCGATGATGTTCTCGAACGTTATGCTAGGGAAATGTTATCGAGCAAAGAGTCTCGTTCGCGTCTTATTGACCAAGCTACGGAGCAGAAGATTCAAACTGCCATTAAGGAGTCTGTAACGCTTACGGACAAAGAAGTGACGATGGATAAATTCCAGAAAATGTTTGAAGTTGCCGAGTAATAAAATCGATATAATTATCGATAGCCCCGAGACGTAATGGCTTCGGGGCTTTTCATTGTTTGAAATCTTCCAATATAGTTAATTGATGCTTGTAGTTCGGTTGATGTATTATTTTTTGTGAAGATATTGGCAAAAAAGACCGGGCAGCAGAATTTTATTTGGGGTATAATTGTTTTTATTTATATCTTTGACTAAAAATAGGGATTAAAAAACAATCTAAAAACGATATAATTATGACTAATGATTTTAGAAAATATGCGGTAAAACATTTGGGTATGAATGGACTTGCCCTTGATCAATATGCGCAGTTTACCAGTAGCTATCTTTCCCCTTCTATTATGGAGGAGCGCCAACTGAATGTAACCCAGATGGACGTGTTTTCGCGTTTAATGATGGACCGTATAATCTTTTTGGGAACTCCTATCGATGATTATACATCGAATGTTATAGAAGCACAGTTGCTTTATCTCGATTCTGCCGACCCGGGTAAAGATATATCTATTTATTTCAATACTCCCGGAGGGTCGGTATATGCCGGGTTGGGTATCTACGATACCATGCAGTTCATAAGCAGTGATATTTCTACGATCTGTACAGGTATGGCCGCCTCGATGGGCGCTGTATTGTTGGTTGCAGGGACAAAGGGAAAACGTTTTGCTTTGAAACATTCCCGGGTTATGATACATCAACCGATGGGAGGCGCACAAGGTCAGGCTTCGGATATAGAGATTACGGCAAGGGAGATACAGAAACTTAAAAAAGAACTCTATACCATTATAGCCGATCATTCGGGAAACTCGTATGAGCGTGTGGAGAAAGATTCCGATCGTGATTATTGGATGACTGCTCTTGAAGCCAAAGAATACGGTATGATTGACGACGTATTGGTAAAATCTATGAAATAATATTCTAGGAATGGCTAAGGGCGAAAAGTGTAGTTTTTGCGGAAGAGGAGAAAATGAGGTAAGATTATTAATGCCGGGGCGTGACGGTTGCATTTGCGACGAGTGTGCCGAGCAAGCCTATCTCCTTTCCGAAGAATATTTGCATAAAAAGAAAAAAGCGAGTTCCAAATGGACCGTATCCCGAGAGGATTTACCTAAACCGGAAGAGATAAAAACATTTCTCGATCAGTATGTTATCGGGCAGGACGATGCCAAGCGTTATTTGTCGGTTTCGGTCTATAACCATTATAAACGTGTTTTGCAGGTAGCCGATAATGATGATGTTGAGATTGAGAAATCGAATATTATTATGGTCGGCCCTACCGGAACCGGAAAGACCTTATTGGCGAAGACGATTGCTCGTTTATTGAAAGTTCCGTTTACGATTGTCGATGCTACTGTCTTGACCGAGGCCGGTTATGTGGGCGAGGATATCGAAAGCATTTTGACCCGTTTGCTGCAAGTTGCCGATTATGATGTCGAGGCGGCTGAGCGAGGTATTGTGTTTATCGACGAGATCGACAAAATTGCTCGTAAAAGCGATAATCCTTCGATTACCCGTGATGTCAGCGGTGAGGGCGTACAGCAAGGTTTGTTGAAATTATTGGAGGGTTCTATCGTAAATGTTCCGCCGCAAGGCGGGCGTAAACACCCCGAGCAGAAAATGATACCAGTGAATACAAAGAATATTTTGTATATTTGTGGCGGGGCTTTTGACGGAATAGAACGTAAAATCGCCATGAGGTTGAACACCCATGTCGTAGGTTATAATGGAGGTGGTAGCAATGGTCGTATAGATCGGGAAAATCTGTTACAGTATATTGCGCCCCAAGATTTGAAATCGTTTGGTCTTATTCCTGAAATTATAGGACGATTGCCCATTTTAACCTATTTGCAACCTTTGGACAAGGCCGCGCTACGGAGAATTCTGGTAGAGCCTAAGAATTCGATTATCAAACAATATATCAAACTTTTCGAAATGGACGGAGTGAAACTTTCGTTTGATGAGGATATGCTTGATTATGTTGTCGAAAAGGCCGTAGAGTTCAAGTTGGGAGCCCGAGGATTGCGCTCTATTGTCGAAACGATTATGATGGATGCTATGTATGAAACGCCTTCTTCGACAAAAAAGAAATTGCATATAACACGTAGCTATGCAGAAAAGAAGTTAGAAAAAGCAAAACTATTGGCAGTATAAGAAAAAACAGCAAGAAAAAATTTGGTAATTAAGAGGAGTTGTTTATAAATTTGTTTGACCGATAAAGGTCGGCGAATATACATAACGAGAAAGAGAGTAACCGTATGGCAAAAGAAGTAAATTTGACTGAGGAACTGAAAAGGAATTTCGGATTCGATACATTTAAGGGAAATCAGGAAGCGATTATCAGAAATTTGCTTGCCGGGAATGATACATTTGTATTGATGCCTACCGGAGGAGGGAAGTCGCTTTGTTATCAATTGCCGTCGTTGATTCTTGACGGTACTGCGATAGTTATTTCGCCTTTGATTGCATTGATGAAGAATCAGGTCGATGCTATGCGGAATTTCAGTGCCGAAGATGGTGTCGCTCATTTCATAAACTCCTCTTTGAACAAAACTGCGATAGACCAAGTAAAAACCGATATTTTATCGGGGAAAACCAAATTGTTATATGTTGCTCCTGAATCCTTGACGAAGGAAGAAAATATTGATTTTCTTAAACAGGTGAATGTGTCGTTTTATGCGGTAGATGAAGCCCATTGTATTTCGGAATGGGGACATGATTTCCGTCCTGAATATCGACGTATCCGACCTATTATTAATGAGATTGGTGTATGTCCTGTAATAGCTCTTACCGCGACTGCGACTCCGAAAGTCCAGCATGATATACAGAAGAATCTGGGCATGTTGGAAGCTACTGTATTTAAGTCGTCGTTTAATCGTCCTAATCTTTATTATGAGGTTCGCCCGAAAACAGCGAATATCGATAAAGACATTATTAAATATATAAAATCGCAGGAGGGTAAATCGGGTATAATCTATTGTTTGAGTCGAAAGAAAGTAGAAGAACTGGCAGAATTGTTACAGGTAAACGGAATTCGTGCGCTGCCATATCATGCCGGAATGGACTCTGCGACTAGGACTCAGAATCAAGATGCATTCTTGTTGGAGAAAATAGATGTTATCGTTGCCACGATAGCCTTTGGTATGGGGATTGATAAGCCCGATGTCAGGTATGTCATACATTACGATATACCCAAAAGTCTGGAAGGCTATTATCAAGAGACGGGACGAGCCGGTCGAGATGGAGGAGAAGGTCAGTGTATAACTTTTTATATCAATAAAGATTTACAGAAACTCGAAAAATTCATGCAGGGAAAACCCATTGCCGAGCAAGAGATTGGTAAACAGCTTTTGTTAGAAACTGCTGCTTATGCCGAATCTTCTCTTTGTCGTCGCAAGATTTTACTGCATTATTTTGGAGAAGAGTATGAGGAAGATAATTGTGGAAATTGTGATAATTGCCTAAATCCTAAAAAGCAAGTGGAAGCAAAAGATCAACTTTGTGCGGTTCTTGAAACTATTATTGCACTGAAAGAAAAATTTAAAGCCGAATATGTGATAGATGTCTTGTTGGGTAAAGAAACGAGCCAAATACTTTCGTATCAACATGAAGATTTAGAGGTGTTTGGGAGTGGACAGGGTGAAGATGAGCGCACGTGGAACGCCGTCATTCGACAAGCATTGATAGCCGGCTACATAGGTAAAGATATTGAGAATTATGGACTATTGAAGGTAACGAAGGCTGGGCATGCGTTTTTGAAGAATCCGGTTTCGTTTAAGATTGTCAAAGATGTCGATTTTGACGAGGTGGAGGAAGAAGTGCCCATGAAAGGTGGAGCTTCTTGTGCGGTCGATCCCGAGTTATATTCTATTTTGAAAGATTTGCGAAAGAAAATCGCTAAACGATTGGAACTTCCTCCGTATGTGATTTTTCAAGACCCTTCATTAGAAGCTATGGCGACAACCTATCCGATTACAATTGAGGAGTTACAAAATATTCCGGGGGTAGGAGCAGGTAAAGCGAAACGTTACGGAGAAGAATTCGTTAAAGTCATCAAAGCTCATGTGGAAGAAAATGAAATTGAGCGTCCCGAAGATTTAAGGGTGCGTACGGTTGCCAATAAGTCGAAATTGAAAGTATCCATTATTCAGGCCATCGACAGGAAAATTGCACTTGATGAATTGGCCGAGTCGAAGGGCCTTGAATTTGGAGTGTTGCTCGATGAGATAGAGGCGATTGTTTATTCGGGAACGAAAATCAATATCGACTATTTCCTGCACGAGATTATGGACGACGAGCATATCGACGATATTTTTGACTACTTCAAGGAGAGTGAAAGCGATAGTCTCGAAGATGCCATTGAGGAGTTTGGTATGGAGTATAGCGAAGAAGAAATTCGTTTGATACGTATCAAGTTCCTTTCAGAGATGGGAAATTAAAAGCCGAGAAATAATAGTAAAAAAGCGACATTCCGATAATCGGTTGTCGCTTTTTTATTTTAGCTTTTGGGGTGATAAATAAATAATTTAAAAATCTTCATGTATAGATAATAGCTTGCCGAAAAATAATTATCTTTGCATGCAATAAAATTCTAATGAACCCCATTATGTCATTTGTTGCAGAAAAAGTGGTGATGGACGGATTAACTTTTGACGATGTTTTGTTAATCCCCGCTTACTCCGAAGTCCTTCCTCGTAATGTCGAGTTGTCGACGCAGTTTTCACGCAATATCCGATTAAATATTCCATTAGTTTCGGCAGCCATGGATACGGTAACCGAGGCGCAATTGGCTATTGCTATCGCTCGTGAAGGAGGAATTGGAGTCATTCATAAAAATATGAGTATCGAGGCTCAGGCCCGTCAAGTTCATGCTGTTAAACGAGCTGAGAATGGAATGATTTATGACCCTGTGACAATCAAGTGTGGGTCGACGGTGCGCGAAGCGTTGTCTATGATGAGTGAATACCATATAGGAGGGATTCCCGTAGTGGACGATAAAAATCTTTTGGTGGGTATTGTAACGAATCGGGACTTGCGTTTTGAACGCGATTTGGAAAGATTGGTAGACGAGGTAATGACCAAAGACAATTTAGTGACGACTTCACAATCCACCGATTTGCAACAGGCTGCGGATATTCTTCAAAGGCACAAGATAGAGAAGCTCCCGGTTGTCGATAAAGACGGCCATTTGGTAGGGTTGGTTACTTATAAGGATATAACGAAAGCCAAAGATAAACCGTTTGCTTGTAAAGATAAATTAGGTCGGCTGCGTGTGGCTGCGGGGGTCGGTGTTACGGCCGATTCGATGACTCGTGTGGATGCGTTGGTAGAAGCCGGAGTCGATGCTGTCGTTATAGATACGGCGCATGGACATTCTAAGGGCGTAATCGGTGTATTGAAAGATATAAAAGCAAAATATCCCGATATCGATGTCGTTGTGGGAAATATTGCGACGGGTGAAGCTGCTAAATTTTTGGTGGAAGCCGGAGCCGACGGAGTGAAAGTAGGTATAGGTCCCGGTTCCATTTGTACGACCCGGGTGATTGCCGGTGTCGGGGTTCCTCAATTATCTGCCGTTTATGACGTGGCGAAAGCATTGAAAGGAACAGGTGTGCCATTGATTGCCGATGGTGGAATTCGTTATTCGGGTGATATTGTAAAAGCATTGGCTGCTGGGGCTTACTCGGTTATGTTGGGCGGTATGCTGGCTGGTGTTGAAGAATCGCCGGGAGAAACGATCATATTCAATGGACGTAAGTATAAGTCATATCGGGGTATGGGATCTCTCGAAGCGATGGAGAAAGGTTCGAAAGACCGTTATTTCCAAGCTAATGAGACTGATACTAAAAAATTGGTTCCCGAGGGAATTGCGGCTCGTGTTCCCTTTAAAGGATCTTTATATGAAGTGGTTTATCAGATGGTCGGCGGTTTGCGTGCCGGAATGGGATATTGTGGAGCTAAGGATATAGAGGCTTTACATGATGCTAAGTTTACTCGTATTACCAATGCTGGTGTAGCCGAAAGTCACCCTCATGATGTGTCGATAACCAGCGAGGCTCCGAATTATAGTAGAGGATAACTTTTCCGATAAGGAAGGTGGATTTTTATTTTTGGGAAGAATACACTATTTTAGTGATTACGATATAATTTTCTTATATTTGAAGCGTTAAAATAGTGTATTATTTTTGTTGATAACTCGGGACTATCAAGTCTCAATAAAATGTAGTGCATAACACAATGAAAAACAAATGGCTCTTAGCGGCTTTGCTTGCCGGAAATTCTTGGTTTGGAGGGTGGGCTACCGATGTCGACCCTGTTATTATGAGAGTGAATAATAAAGATATTCACAAATCGGAATTTGAGTATATCTATAATAAGAACAGCCAGCAACAAATCGATCATAAATCTCTCGATGAATACGTTACACTATTTAAGAACTACAAGTTGAAAGTTGCCGAGGCCGAAGCTATGGGGATTGATACGACTTCGGCATTTAAAAATGAATTGGCGGGGTATAGAGAAGAGTTGGCTAAACCCTATTTGATCGATGCTTCTGTTGATGACCGTTTGGCACATGAGGCTTATGACCGAATGAAAGAAGATGTGGAGGTAAGCCATATTCTCATAGGATTGAATGCTCGGATTCCTGAGGACCGAGCCGAGGCAAAGAAAAAAGCCGAATCGGTATTGGCTAAAATCAAGGCGGGTGAAGACTTTGGAATGTTGGCAGAGAAATTCAGTGAAGACGGATCGAGGCAGAATAAGGGATATTTAGGATTTATTAGAGGCGGACGTACGGTTTATCCTTTTGAAAAGGCTGCTTTCGCATTACAAGCGGGAGAAGTTTCCGATATAGTGGAAACCCAGTTCGGATATCACATTATAAAAGTACATAGTCGTCGTCCCAATCCGGGAGAGTTTCTATTTTCCCATATCATGATATTGGTGCCTCGTGGTGCTTCTGATGAAGTAAAAGCGCAGAAAGAATCCGAGATACGAGCCATTTATGAAGAATTGAAGTCGGGAGCCGATTTTGCTACGATGGCAAAGGAGCGGTCGGAGGATAAGGCTTCTGCCGTACGAGGTGGAGAATTACCGTGGGTGAGTAGTGGACAATTCGTAAAAGAGTTCGAGGATGCTGCATTTGCTCTTAAAAATAAAGGAGATATTACAGAGCCTGTATTATCTCCCTATGGTTGGCATATCATTAAGTTAATGGACCGGCGGGATATTAAGCCATTTGAACAAATGCGCTCGGAGATTACGCGAATGATGGCACGAGACGAAAGAGGTAGCATGGCTCGTAATGCGATGGTGGCTAAATTGAAAAATGATTATGGCTTTTCTTTGGAAGAATCGCAGCAGGCGAAGTTGATGAAATTGGCTGGCGATTTAGGTAAAGTCGATTCTTCTTATATAGCGGCTATTCATAATGACCAAAGTGTTTTATTCTCATTTGAGAACCATTCATATACAGTGGCCGATTTTGCCTCGTTTTTGTCCAAAGGCCGTGATGTGACGGTCAATGCACCCGATTATGTTTCGACTATGATTGGTTATATGGCCGATATGGAAATATTAGATTTCGAGAAGGCTCATTTGGAAGATAAGTATCCCGATTTTCGCAATTTGATGAATGAATATCGAGACGGCATGTTGCTGTTTGAAATTAGCAATAGGGAAGTTTGGGAAAAAGCATCGAAAGATACCGAGGGCTTGCAGAAGTTTTTCAAGAAAAATAGGAAAAAATACAAATGGGATAAACCTCATTATAAAGGATTTTTGATTCAATGCTGTGATGCGGCTACCGCCGATGGCATAAAGAACCGGATTAAAGAACTCGATGACGATTCTGTAATCGTCGTGTTGAATCGAGAGTTCAATACCGACTCTTTAACAAGAGTAAAAGTGGAACGAGGTTTGTTTGTTGAGGGAGATAATGAAAAAATTGACGAATTGGTATTTAAGGGAGCTCCGGTGAAAGCCGATGAGAAGTTGCCGATAGCTTTTGTGTCTGGTAAACTATTGAAGAAAATGCCGGAAGCGTATACCGATGTGAGAGGACAAGTGACGGCCGATTACCAAACTTACCTTGAAAAAGTTTGGGTGAAGAAACTCAATAAAAAATATCCGGTAGAAATCTATGAAGATGTCCTAAAAACAGTTAATAGGCCGTAGTTGCCATTATTTAGTTGTAATTTAGCGGATATTTATGTAGGTAATATAGATGTATAAAGTCTCGATAATAGTATTATGCGCAGCATTTTCGGCATGCCTTTTTACGGCATGCCGAAGTGGGTTACAGAGCGATGAAAATTCATTGGTACAAGTGGGCGATGAAATACTATCGCGTCAAGAGCTTGCCGATGCCATGCCAGAGGGACTTTCGCGCGCTGATAGTACCGATTTTGCCGACAAGTATATCCGTCGATGGATTTGTGATGTATTATTATATCGAATGGCACAAAAGAATATTCCCGATATAGAACGTATTGATGCATTGGTTGAGAAATACCGACGAGATTTAGTCATATTCGAATATCGTAAGAGATTGGTTAATGAACGGGTGACGAAGTCTTTTGATGAACAAGAAATGCTGGATTATTATGAGCGAAACTCAGAAATGTTTCGTTTGCATGAAGCCATCTTGAAAGGGTTGTTTCTTAAAGTACCGGAGAATACGCCCAATCTTGGACAGTTGAAAAAATGGTATTGTTCTACAAATCCCGATGGAGTAGAAAAGATCGAGAAATATGCTTTGAAAAATGCGGTGATCTATGACTACTTTTATGACAAGTGGATACTGTTTGAAGAAATCGTCAATAATATTCCATACGAGTTTGGAGATGCTGAATCCTTTTTAAAGACACATCATAAGTTGGAATTTAATAAAAACGGATATTGGTATTTACTGAATATTACAGAATATCGTTTGCCGGGAGAAGAAATGCCTTATGATTTTGCTCGGGCTCAAATTCAGGAAATTTTGACAAATAGCAATCGGTTGAACTTTGATCGGGAGCTGGAAGAAAATCTGTATCGGGATGCCGAGAAGTCGGGTGATATAAAGTGGTTGTATAAAGGTGAGAAATCTATTGAAAAAGAGAGTATAAAATAATTGAATTATGTGTAAAGTTACTGATTGGCTTTTATTTTTCTTTATGGCGGTGTCTTTGCCGGCTTTTTCCGATGACAATGTTATCGATGAGGTTGTATGGATAATAGGAGATGAAGCTATTTATAAGTCTGAGGTTGAAGAGCAATATCGACAAATGCAATACGACGGACAACGTATTGATGGCGATCCTTATTGTGTAATACCCGAACAGCTTGCCGTGCAGAAACTTTTTCTGCATCAGGCGAAACTGGATACGATTACAGTTCCTGATGCTACTGTTTTTCAACAAGTAGAGGCTCGTATCAATTATCTGATCGCTAATATCGGGTCGAAGGAAAAAATGGAAGAATACTTTAAAAAGCCGGTAACCGAAATTCGTGAAGAGTTGGCGAATGTTATTCGTGATCAGGGAACCGTACAGGAAGTACAACGAAATTTGGTAAAAGATGTAAAAACCACACCGGCCGAGGTGCGTAAGTTTTATAATCAATTGCCGGCCGACAGTATTCCTTATATTCCCATGCAGGTAGAAGTCCAAATTATTACTTTGAATCCTAAGGTTCCGCAGCAGGAAATAGATAATGTGAAAGCTCGATTGCGTGATTTCAGCGAACAAGTAAATAAAGGCGAGCGGGATTTCTCTACTCTTGCGGTTCTTTATTCCGAAGATCGGGGATCTGCCATGATGGGGGGAGAAATGGGCTTCGTGAGCAAAAGCAATTTGGTGCCGGAGTTTGCCAATGTCGCGTTTAACTTGAATGACCCGAAGAAGGTTTCTAAAATTGTGGAGACCGAATATGGTTACCATATTATACAGTTGATAGAGAAGAGAGGCGACCGTATAAATGTTCGGCATATATTACTTCGTCCGCACGTTTCCGAGAAAGATATATCCGATGCTTTGGTTCGTCTCGATTCGTTGAGGGTAGATTTGATAGATAAGAAAATATCGTTCGATGAAATAACCCAATATGTTTCGCAAGACAAGGATACTCGCAATAACAAGGGACTTATGGTAAACCCTCAAACCGGAAATTCTAAGTTCGAAATGGGACAATTGCCCCAAGATGTGGCTAAGGTGGTTGCCGATTTGAAGGTGGGCGAAATTTCGAAACCGTTTGTCATGACCGACGAACGTAAAAATAAAGAGGTGGTTGCAATCGTAAAGCTGAAAAACAGAATAGATGGACATAAAGCCAATATGTCTGATGATTATCAAACCTTAAAAGCTATTGTAGAGGAAAAGAAGAAGACCGATATATTGAATGAGTGGTTGGCTAAGAAGCAGAGCGAGACATATATCCGCATAAAAGAAGGTTGGCGAAACTGCGAATTTAAGTATGACGGTTGGATAAAGAAATAAGATCGACTCCAATGGGGCATCAAAAAAGAATAAGAGATGAAAAGAGAAGGCATAAAATACTGGTTGGTATTTTATGCCTGCTTACTCTTGGTATGTGGGCGGCATCGGGCACTCCCGAAAAAAAACTTCCTAAACAGGACGATCCCGATAAAGTGTACTTGGTGAATAGTGACGAACTTACTTTCGATAAGGAGCAGAGTGCCGATTATCGAGTATTGAGGGGAAATGTTGTCTTTCGGAAAGATAGTATGTATATGTACTGCGACAGTGCATATTTTTATGAAAAAGACAACTCACTCGATGCATTTAGTAATGTTCGCATGGAGCAGGGCGATACTCTGTTTATTTATGGAGATGTGTTATATTATCGTGGAGATGAGCAGATAGCTCGACTGCGGAATAATGTGCGCATGGAAAACAGAGATGTAACTTTGTTTACCGATAGTTTGAATTATGAGATGATTCCGAATATCGGCTATTATTTCGATGGGGGCAAATTGGTTGATTCTCAGAATGAATTGACTTCTGTATATGGTCAATATTCCCCCGATACCAAACAGTCGGTCTTCAATTTCGATGTGCAGTTGGTGAATGAAAAATATACATTATATTCCGATACGCTCGAATATAATACGCAGACTAAGATTGCCGATATTGTGGGTCCTTCGACTATTGTGTCGGATAGTAATATCATTTATTCGTCGGCGGGTTGGTATAATACCGAAACTGATAAATCGATGCTTTTGGATCGTTCTTTGGTTACGTCGAAAGGACAGAGCCTTACGGGGGATACGATTTTTTACGATAGGAGATCGGGATTCGGCGAAGTGTTCGGTAATATGGTGCTCAACGACTCCATTCGTTCGGTGATTATGGAAGGACAATATGGTTTTTACAATGAAAGAACCGAGTATTCGTTTGCGACAGATTCGGCACGCTTGTTGGAGTTTTCGCGAGGCGATACGTTGTATTTGCATGCCGATACTCTTAAATCTCACTTGGTATTGCCCGATTCCACCCGTCTTTTGCAGGCCTATCATGGTGTGAGATTTTTTAGGATAGATGCGCAGGGAGTTTGTGATTCTATGGAGTTTACGTCGGTAGATTCGCTTCTTCACATGTATAAACTCCCTATCATTTGGAATGAAAATTATCAGATAACCGGAGATACGATTCGTATACACATGAATGACAGTACGGTCGATTGGGCCTTGATTCCCGGGTCTGCTTTTGCTGCACAGCATAAAGATTCTGTTTTTTATGATCAAGTTTCCGGTAAGGAGTTGAAAGCATGGTTTGAGCAAGGGCAGTTGCGTCAAATAGATGTAAATGGCAATGCTCAAACGATTTTCTATCCTCAGGAACGGGATTCGACATTGACAGGGCTGAATAAAGCCGAAAGCGGATTTTTGAGAATGTACTTGAAAAATCAGCAGATGGAGAAGATAATTATTTGGCCTCAACCGCAGGGAAGCATGACTCCGTTGGACTTGATAAAGCCCGAGCAGCTATATTTACCGGCCTATAAATGGTATAGTGATTTGAGGCCGGTAAGCCCCGAAGACATATTTCGAAAACCAGAAGTGAAAATAGAAGTTGTTGAAGAGAAAAAACATCGCTTCAATCATTAAGATTTGGTCGAATTATGAGTGATATCATACATTTATTGCCCGATTCTGTGGCTAATCAAATTGCAGCTGGAGAAGTGATACAACGTCCGGCCTCGGTAATTAAAGAATTGGTGGAGAATGCTGTCGATGCGGGTGCTACGTCTATTCAGATTATTTTGAAAGATGCAGGACGTACTCTTATTCAGGTGATAGACGACGGCAAAGGAATGTCTCCGACCGATGCCCGGTTAGCCTTCGAACGTCATTCGACTTCTAAAATTCGTTCGGCCGACGATTTATTCTCGCTACGTACGATGGGGTTTCGAGGAGAAGCGTTGGCTTCTATCGCCGCTATTTCTCAGGTAGAGCTTCGTACGCGCAGAGTCGACGATGAGGTAGGCACTTGTATACGTATGTCGGCTTCCCAATGTGAAGGTCAGGAGGCGATTTCTACTCCTGTGGGGAGTAATTTTGCGGTAAAAAATATCTTTTTTAATGTGCCAGCACGACGTAAATTTCTTAAATCCAATCAGGTGGAATTGAGCAATATACTCAATGAGTTTGAGCGTATGGCATTGATTAATACTCAGATTAGTTTTATTCTCGTCCATAATGACTCGGAATTGTATAATTTGCCGGCTACCAATTTGAGGCAGCGTATTGTTGCACTTTTTGGTAAGAGTCTTAATCAGCAGTTACTTTCTTTGGGAACGGAAACGTCTTTGGTGAAGATTTCGGGTTATGTGGGGCGTCCCGAAGCTGCTCGCAAAAGAGGAGCATTACAATATTTTTTTGTAAATGGCCGGTATATGCGCCACCCATATTTTCATAAAGCGGTGACGATTTGTTACGAACATTTGATACCGGTCGGTGAAATGCCCAATTACTTTATCAATCTTACGGTCGATCCCGAGACGATTGATGTGAATATCCACCCGACTAAGACCGAAATAAAATTTGAGAACGAGCAGCCCATCTGGCAAATTCTTTCTGCCTCTGTAAAGGAAGCATTGGGAAAATTCAGTACGGCTCCCTCTATCGATTTCGATATGGAAGATGCACCGGAAATTCCAACATCGAAGCCGGGCACACATGTTCTTCCCCCTACGGTTCATGTGGATACGACGTATAACCCTTTTCGAGCAGGAGGTGGCGGTTCTTCTGTGAAGAGACCGAATTATGATTGGCAGCAGCTTTATAGCAGCTTTAACAATACAAAAGAAGGTTCGACCGTTCAGCCCGATTCAGACAACGATTTTCCGTCTAAATTGGATTTCTCTGATGGATATGTTTCTAATTTTTCTAGTGAAGGGGAACAATCGGTTTTTCCTGAGTTCGAGTCGAAACTGAATCAAAGCGGTAGGACTGTGTTGCAGTTGAAAGGGAAATACATTATGACTTCTTCGGCTGAGGGGTTAATGGTGATAGATCAACATCGGGCTCATGGCATAATTTTGTTTGAGCGTTTTATGGTGGGAATATCCTCTCGCGAAATGGCTTCGCAACGTGTTTTGTTCCCCGAAATCATGCAATTGACAGTCTCTCAATCAGAAACTTTACATGGAATCTGGGAAGAATTGATAGCACTTGGATTTGATTTAGCCGATATGGGGCAGAATAGCTATTCTATCAATGCGATACCGGCCGGTATAGAAGGGATAGATGTACGAGACCTTATTGGGCAAATGCTTGTAACTGCTTCGGAGAAAGAACATGATGCAAAGGCTTCGTTGCAAAAGCGTATGGCTTGGACTTTGGCCGAGGCTGCTGCTGTACCGGTGGGACAGTCTCTTTCTCAGGAAGAAATGTTGTCTATGGTCGATGATTTGTTATCTTTGAAAACACCGGCTTATACACCCGATGGCAAATCGGTTTTTATCATCGTTTCGTATGACGAGTTGCAGAAGCAGTTTAATTGATTGAGTTATGTTGATTTTGTTGTCTCCGGCAAAAACGATGGTAGGGAGTAGTAGAACTACTGTTCCTTTTGTTACCGTTCCGTTATATAAAAATGAGGCCGAGCATATAGCGATGGAAATGGCTGGTTATTCGGTCGAAGAACTGTCGGGTATGCTGGGGATAAATCGTAATTTGGCCTTGCAGACGAAAGAGAGATATAATGTATTTCATTCGCCCGACGTGTATGGATTACCGGCTCTTTTGGCCTATACCGGTATTGTCTTTCGTTACATTTCGCCGGCCGATTTTACCGAGGCCGATTTTGAATATGCCCAGAATCATCTGCGTATGGCATCGGCTTGTTACGGATTGACTCGGCCGCTCGATGTAATAAAACCCTACCGCATGGAATATGCTGTTGAATTGCCTTCGATGGGTATTCCTGTTTCGGAATATTGGAAGCCGCTTTTAACCGATAAATTGATTGACGATACAAAAGAGGCTGGTGGAATATTGGTCAATTTGGCAAGCCGTGAAATCCAGCAATCGTTCGATTGGTCTCGAATAAATAAAAGGGTACGAGTAATCACTCCCGAATTTAAAGTATATAAAGGCGACGGGTTTAAGACAATCGTGATATATGCGAAAATGATGAGAGGGGCGATGACTCGTTATATTCTAAAAAACAAAATATCTCACCCCGACGATATTTGTTCTTTCTCGGCAGAGGGCTTCCACTTCTCGCCTGAACATTCGAGCGAAAATAATCCTGTATTTGTCGTTTAATCAGCGTTGTTGTCTTGTTATATAAATAGTTCCGGTTCTTTTCTTGTTTCGCATTTTTCCTTGAAAGCCCGAATAGATAGAAATAATTTCAGTGGATTTATTTTTCTCGCATTTTGAGGACAGACGGCGATACATCTCATGCAAGAGATACATTTGCTTTCGTCCGTCATTCGGGGATTCTCTTGGGGAATAGCGTTGGTGGGGCATAATGCCGCGCATTTCCCGCACTGTGTGCATTTTTTACCGGCACGAGGTTTCAGGGGTACTCCGTTATATATTTTATAATCAGCATTTCCTTTCACTTGTATTTCTGTGAAACTCTCTCCATTTTTCAGTTGCACCAATTTAGTTTTGATTTGTTCTGAAAAATTCTTTAAGATCGTTTCATCGTCAGAATCCGGACGACCTTTGGCATAAACCCTCATGATAGAATGCTCGGCAATACAGGCGATACAAGCAACGGTTTGAAATCCGTTCGATTCCATCGTTGTTTTTAATTCAAGTAAAGCATCGTCGTAATCCCGATTCCCATAGACGACCACGAGTATAGCCGGGGTGTTATGCCCGGTTATACGTTTCAGTCGATCTATGGCTACGGAAGGAACTCTCCCTCCATACACAGGAACAGCTACTAATAGGGTGTCTTCCCCATTTAGCTCGTAAGAGTTCTGTTGCCGTGTATGGTCGGTAATATCTATTTCCGTAGCCTGAGGGTCTATCTCTTTGCCGATGATATAGGCAGCCTTTCGGGTTCCACCCGTCGGGCTGAAATAAACGATGTGCATTTTTTTATTGTTTGTTTCTACGCTCCTGAACAATGGCATCGAGAACAGCGACCGTCGTTAGGTTGACAATATCTCTCGTCGAGCTGGCAATATCGGTGAAGTGAATAGGCTTGTTCAATCCCATTTGTATCGGGCCGATAGACTCTGCCACACCCATTTCCAGCATCATTTTATAAGCCGAGTTCGCCGAACTTAAATTCGGGAAAACAATCGTATTTACTTCTCTCCCTTTCAGCTTGTTGAACGGGTACGATTTGTCTCGGAGTTTATTATTGAGGGCAAAGTTCATTTGCATTTCTCCGTCGATGATGATTTCGGGATATTGTTCGTGTAAAATTTTAATGGCTTCGTGTACTCTTAGGGGACTTCCTTGATTATCCGACCCGAAGTTAGAATAGGATACCATAGCGATAACAGGATCTTTGGCAAAAAACCTTACAGAGTCATAGGACAATTTTGCAATGTCGATTAATGTTTCGGTAGTCGGTTTCCGATTGATGAGTGTATCGGCAAGGAAATAAGTCCCGCACTTGGTGTTCATGATGTGCATAGCTCCGAAATGTTTGTATCCTTCGCGTATACCGATAACCTCTTTTGCAATCTGTATAGTCTCTGCATACTTGGAGTATGTGCCTGTGATGAAGGCGTCGGCTTCTCCGGCTTCGACCATCATCATACCGAAATAATTGCGGTCGAACATCTTTTCATGAGCTTCGGCGTAGGTCATGCCCTCGCGTTGTCTCTTTTCTGTAAGAAGCTGTGCGTAGCGGATACGGCGGTCTTCTTCGTTCGGATGCCTCAAATTGATAATTTGCATGCCCGATAAATCTACACCTATGGACTCTGCCAACTTTCCTATTAACTCATCGTTTCCTAATAAAATAGGTTTACAAATGCCCTCTTTCATTGCCGTAGAAGCTGCTTGTAACATATTGGCATGATTGGCTTCGGCAAACACGACACGTTTGGGCTCTTTGCGGGCCATTTCGGTAAATTCCCGTAACATCTTGTTGTCATATCCCATCAGCTTTTTCAGCCGGTCATTGTAGGCATCCCAGTCGGTGATGTGATGCTGGGCGACACCAGAGTCCATCGCTGCTTTGGCGACTGCGGGGGCTACTGCGGTCAATAGTCTGGGGTCGAGAGCTTTGGGGATAATATATTCGGGACCGAACGAAAGTCTCTTTATTCCATAGGCCGAGTTGACAACATCGGGTACAGGTTCTTTGGTTAGTTTGGCAATGGCATACGTAGCAGCCAGTTTCATCTCTTCGTTAATGGCGGTAGCGCGAACATCGAGAGCTCCTCTGAAAATGTAAGGGAATCCCAATACATTATTTATTTGGTTGGGATAGTCCGACCGACCGGTAGCGAATATCAAATCTTTGCGAGAAGCCATTGCTTTATCGTAAGATATTTCGGGATTAGGATTGGCCAATGCGAATACGATGGGCTTTTCATTCATGGATTGTACCATTTCTGTTGTCAAGACATCGGCCACGGAAAGTCCCAGAAAAATATCCGCTCCGCGCATGGCATCGGCTAAGGTCTTTATATCGGTTCGTTCGGTGGCGAATTGCTTTTTTGCCGGCGACAAATCGGTGCGGCTGGTGCTGATGACCCCTTTGCTGTCCACCATGACGATGTTCTCTTTTTTAATGCCCAATCCCATGTATAATTTCGTACAAGAGCTGGCTGCGGCTCCGGCGCCGTTAACGACGAGTTTCGCCTCTTCTATTTTTTTCCCTTGTATATCGAGAGCATTTAAAAGTCCGGCCCCGGAAATAATCGCTGTTCCGTGCTGATCGTCGTGCATAACGGGGATATTTAGTTCCTCTTTTAATCGGGTTTCTATTTCGAAACACTCGGGAGCTTTTATATCTTCCAAATTTATACCTCCGAAAGTGGGGGATATGGCTTTTACTGCGGCAATAAATTTGTCAGGGTCTTTTTCATTGACCTCAATATCGAATACGTCGATACCTGCGAATATCTTGAATAGCAAGCCTTTCCCTTCCATGACGGGCTTTCCGGCCAAAGCACCGATGTCGCCTAAACCCAATACAGCCGTCCCGTTGGAAATGACTGCTACTAAATTACCTTTGGCCGTGTATTCATACGCCTTTTCTGCATCTTGTTCTATTTCAAGACACGGTTCTGCTACTCCCGGAGTATAGGCTAGGGATAGGTCTCGTTGTGTACTATAAGGTTTGGTAGGAATTACTTCTATTTTTCCAGCTTTACCTTCACTGTGATATTTTAAGGCATCTTCTTTTGAAACTTTTGACATAAGTATACTATTTAGTGGTTTATCTGTTTAATTTGTATTCCTAAAAGTTAAATAACTTTTAATTTGTAAGCATATCGAGTACAAATGTAGCAAATTTATCTCATCTCTTATGTTGAGAAAAACATTTCTTTAAAAATAAAAGTTTTACAAGGGGAATGAATGTCTCCCCGGGATTTTCCCAAACCGCTTATTAAGCTGATGACTTCTGTGATGAGTACAATCGCAAAAGGCATCAGCTTTTTTGCGTATAAAGGAGGAAATGATATTAATGTTAGCTTCACTGGCTTTTATTTTTCTTATTGGTCTTTCCCTGGCAGCAATCTGCCAGAGACTGAAGCTTCCCCGTATTATCGGAATGCTGATTACCGGCATCCTGCTGGGACCGTATGTACTGAACCTGCTGGATTCTTCTATTCTTTCTATCTCATCGGAGCTTCGCCAGATTGCACTGATCATTATCCTGCTGAAAGCAGGGCTTTCCCTGAATCTTGCAGATCTGAAAAAAGTAGGACGTCCGGCAGTAATGATGGCTTGCATCCCTGCCACCTTTGAGATTCTGGCTTATATTTTGCTGGCACCTTATTTCCTGGGAATTACAAGACTGGAAGCAGCGGTGATGGGGGCTGTCATGGGTGCAGTGTCACCTGCAGTGGTTGTACCGCGAATGGTACAGCTTATGGATGAAAAATGTGGAACCGCAAAAAGCATTCCTCAAATGATTCTGGCAGGTGCTTCCTGCGATGATATTTATGTGATCGTGCTTTTTTCCACATTTTCTACTATGGCACAGGGTGGCAGTGCACATGTTCAGGATTTTATCAACATTCCCATATCTATTGTTCTGGGAATTGTCCTTGGAAGCACTGCCGGGTATCTGCTTTCCCTGTTTTTTGAGACAGCATATGCTCATAGTCATATGGTACGCAACAGTATAAAGGTAATCGTGGTTCTGGGTGCTTCTTTTCTGCTGATGTCTATTGAAACCTGGCTAAAACCAATTGTTTCTGTTTCCGGACTTCTGGCTGTAGTCAGTATGGCCTGCATACTGAAGCTGAAATGTACAGTTTCCGTTTCTGCCCGTCTTTCCCAGAAATTCGGGAAGCTGTGGCTGGCTGCGGAGGTTCTGCTTTTCGTATTGGTGGGAGCTTCTGTGGATATCCGCTACACCTTAAAAGCAGGCCCGGCTGCACTTGCCATGATTTTCGCCGCACTTCTGATCCGTACCATCGGCGTTTCCCTTTGTGTGACAGGAACCAATCTGAACTGGAAGGAACGGCTTTTCTGCTCCATCGCCTATCTGCCCAAGGCCACCGTCCAGGCCGCTATCGGTTCTGTTCCTATGGCTATGGGACTGTCCTGCGGACAGATTATTCTTTCTGTAGCAGTGCTTGGGATTTTGATCACAGCGCCCCTGGGAGCGATCGGAATGGATTTTACCTATAAAAAACTGTTGACACAATAATCGTTATATGGAGGAATTTTCTTATGATAAATTTTGATTTTTTCGCTCCCACTAAGATTCTGTTCGGGGCAGGCCGTGAAAGTGAGGTTGGAAAACAGGTTGCGGCTTTTGGTGGGCATAGGGTTATGATCGTTTACGGAAAAAAGGGAGGACATATTGAAGCTTCTGGGCTTTTGGAGCGTGTGCATAAGAGCCTTCGTGACGCAGGACTTTCTTATGTAGATTTGAACGGCGTTGTACCAAATCCACGTCTTTCCCTGGTAAAAGAGGGAATCCGTATTGGACGGGCGGAAGACATTGACTTTCTTCTGCCCATTGGCGGCGGCAGCGTCATTGATACGGCTAAGGGAATCGGTTACGGAATCGCCAATGATTTTGAGATGGAAGACCTTCTTTACGGACGTGTAAAAACAGATAAAAATCTGCCCATTGGCGTTGTTCTCACAATCGCTGCTGCAGGCTCTGAAATGTCTTCTTCCATGGTTCTCACCATTGAAGACGGAATGATGAAGCGTTCTTACGGTCATGACTGCTCACGCCCCAAATTTGCTATTATGAATCCGGCACTTACTTATAGTCTTCCGACTTATCAGACAGCCAGCGGCGCTGTTGATATTATGATGCACACTATGGAGCGCTATTTTACCCCAACAGACACAGATACCAGCCTTACCGACCGAATTGCAGAAGGACTGATGGTTTCCGTCCGTGATGCAGCCCAGGTTGCGGTAAAAGAGCCTGAAAATTATGAAGCCCGGGCTACTCTCATGTGGGCCGGAGGCCTTTCCCACAATGGTCTGACTGGTGCAGGCAGGGTATCTGATTTCGCCACACATAAGATTGAGCATGAGCTTGGCGGTATGTTTGATGTGGCTCACGGTGCCGGCCTTGCTGCCATCTGGGGAAGCTGGGCACGCTACGTCTACGAAGTAAACCCGGAACGCTTCGCCCAATTCGCAACAAACGTATTCGATATCCCCTGCGGAACAGATTTCAAAGAAACCGCCCTCGCCGGAATCGAAGCAATGGAAAACTTCTTCCGCTCCGTAGAAATGCCAACCAGCCTCCACGAACTCGGCCTCGACCTGACCGACCAGGAAATCCACGACCTCGCCTTCAAATGCAGCTTCGAAGACACCCGCACCATCGGTGTATTCAAACAACTCAACATGAAAGACATGGAAAAAATTTATCAGATGGCAAGGTAATGCTTTACCTTTCCATCTGGCATCAGTCCATTTTAAGGCAGGAAATTTCTACACTTTTC
>ENA-OVGB01000720-OVGB01000720.1-human-gut-metagenome-genome-assembly--contig:-NODE-720-length-36107-cov-4.977616_pt1 | contig 36107 bp, 28 predicted proteins | sample MGYA00237767_ERZ505413 | MGnify/ENA primary metagenome ERZ505413 (study PRJEB26158, sample SAMN06016410) | human gut metagenome | biome: human gut; feature: ankylosing spondylitis patient; material...
GAGGACGTTTAGACGCAAGAAGGACGCTGAAGAGCTTAGTTGCGGATTTGAGGATCAATATGTTACATTTCCGAATACGGATTATATTCGCACATTTTGCTTCGGGATCGTATCGAAACCCAAAAAGGCTCTTCCGAGGCTCTGCCGGACGTATATCGGCCGCCGCAACCGGAAAACGCCCCATGCGCAACTCTCCGCCGCCGCCATTCCGCTCCATTACGAAAGCGGAACAGCGTTTGCGTATTTCACCGATAATGATTACCTTTGCAAATTGCAGCCGCACGGTTGACGGCCGGCGCAAACCCGACTCCGTGACGGTGCGCGCCAAAGGCCATACGCATGACAACGACATATCGAAATAGCAACATGAAACATCTGTTAGAGAAGCTGCGCGCAAGATTCAATGCCGCAACCGACAAGCACGACGCCGAAATGCCGGTCACGATGAAGAACTACATCCTGCTGCTGGCGGGGTTCATCGTCATAATAATAGGTATGGTCCTCATGTGCGGCGGCGGCAGCGACTCGCCCGACGAGTTCAATTACGCGATGTTCTCGTGGCGGCGCATAACGCTCGCGCCCATACTCGTGGTGGGAGGTTTCGCCTTTGAGATATACGCCCTGCTCAAACGCTTCTGACACGCCTGCCGGAACCCGCAGACGAACCCTGCGGCATGACCGGCATGCACCCATCCGGCGCCGCCGGCACACGGCGCCACGCGACACGACCGTACAAATGAATAAACCCCATACAAAACCATGTCAATAATCGACGCCATTCTTCTCGGTGCGGTTCAGGGCCTCACCGAGTTTCTGCCCGTATCGAGCAGCGGCCACCTCCAGATAGCGAAGGAACTGCTCGGCATAGAGATGGAGAACAACGTCACGTTCGACCTCTCGCTCCACGTAGCCACCGTCCTCAGCACCATCGTAGTGCTGTGGGGGACTATCAAGCACCTCTTCACGGGGCTGTTCTCCAAACCCTACAACGACGATCAGCGGTATATCGTCAAGATCATCATCTCGATGGTTCCCGTGGGAATCGTCGGCCTACTATTCATCGACTACATCGAGGCCGCCTTCGCCTCGCTTACAGTGGTGGGAGCCATGCTGCTGCTCACGGCCGTGCTGCTCACCTTCGCATACTACGCCAAGCCCCGCAGCAAGCAGGAGATATCGTACCGCGACGCCTTCATCATCGGCTTGGCACAGGCTGCTGCCACCATGCCGGGACTGTCGCGCTCGGGTACGACAATAGCCACGGGCCTGCTGCTCGGAAACCGAAAGGACGAGATGGCGCAGTTCTCGTTCCTCATGGTGCTGCCCCCGATTCTGGGCAACGCCCTGCTCGACCTCATGAAGGGCGACTTCGGCGGCAGCGTCGAGACCCTGCCGCTCGTGGCCGGATTCCTCTCCTCGTTCTTGGTGGGATGCGCCGCCTGCAAGTTCATGATCGAAATCGTCAAACGCGGCAAACTCATATATTTCGCCATATACTGCGCCGTCATAGGCGCCATAACCCTCATAGGATCATTCGCATAACACCTGCATGGAACAGACTCTCGACCTTGGCGGAGTGGACTTCGCCGAAGGCTATGTCGCCGTCATCGACAAACCGCTGCGCTGGACCTCGGCCGACGTGGTGCGCAAGATAAAGTTCACGCTCAACAAGAAGGGCTACAAGAAGATCAAGGTGGGGCATGCCGGCACGCTCGACCCGCTGGCCACGGGCGTACTCATCGTCTGCATAGGCCGCGCCACAAAGATGGTCGACACGTTTCAGGCCGAGGAGAAGGAGTATACGGCCTCGCTGGAGCTGGGGGCCACGACCCCGAGCTTCGACATGGAGCACCCCGTCGACCGCCGCTACCCGTACGAGCACATCACGCGCGAGGCGGCATGCGAGGCGCTGCAGCGGCTCACGGGCGAAAGGCTCCAGATGCCGCCCGTATACTCGGCCAAGAAGATCGACGGCGTGCGCGCCTACGAGATGGCCCGCGCGGGAGAGGAGGCTCCCGTACGCAAGTCGCTGATCAACATATACGAACTGGAGATGACGCGTTTCGAGCTTCCGTACATGGACATACGCGTGCGCTGTAGCCGCGGAACATATATCCGCTCGCTCGCCGCCGAAATAGGCGAGGAACTCCGCAGCGGCGCCTATCTTACGGCACTGCGCCGCACGCGCAGCGGCGGATTCAGGGTGGAAGATGCGCTGAATCTCGATTTTTTTCTCGAAAAGCTGTCACAATGTGAAACAAAATCCGGAAAATAACGTAGTATATTTTGATATGTGTGTCTTTCCGGACATTGTAAAGTCATAAAATCATGAAGCTGTCTCAATACGGATACGATTTCACGCCCGACATGCTGGCCAAATACCCCGCCGAAAACCGCGACGAGGCGCGTCTGATGGTGGTAAACCGAGCCACGGGCCAGATCGAACATCGAATTTTCAAGGATATAATCGACTATTTCGAGGAGAAGGATGTCTTCGTCTTCAACGACACGAAGGTATTCCCCGCACGCCTCTACGGAAACAAGGAGAAGACGGGCGCCGAGATCGAGATCTTCCTGCTGCGCGAGCTCAACCGCGAGCTGCGCCTGTGGGACGTTCTGGTTGATCCGGCCCGAAAGATACGAATAGGAAACAAGCTCTACTTCGGCGACGACGACATGATGGGCGCCGAGGTGATCGACAACACCACCTCGCGCGGCCGTACGCTGCGCTTCCTCTTCGACGGCTCGTACGACGAGTTCAAGGCGGCGCTATACCGTCTGGGCGAGACGCCCCTGCCGCGATGGGTGCGCGAGAAGGTCGAGCCCGAGGATGCCGAGCGTTACCAGACCATCTTCGCCAAGCACGAAGGCGCCGTGGCCGCGCCTACGGCCGGAATGCACTTCTCGAAGCACCTGCTCAAGCGTATGGAGATCAAGGGCATCGAGTCGGCCTTCATCACGCTGCACGCAGGTCTGGGCAACTTCCGCACCGTAGATGTCGAGGATCTCTCGAAGCACAAGATGGACTCCGAGCAGTTCTTCGTCACCGAAGAGGCCGCCGAGAAGGTCAACGAGGCCAAACGCACACACCACAAGGTGGTAATCATCGGAACGACGGTGATGCGTACGGTCGAGACGGCCGTCTCGACAAACGGCATGATCAAGCCCATGGAGGGCTGGACCAACAAGTTCATCTTCGCTCCCTACGACTTCACCGTGGGCGACGCCATGGTATCGAATTTCCAGCTCCCCTACTCGACCCAGCTGATGATGGTCGCGACCTTCGGCGGCTATGACCTCATAATGAACGCATACAAGGTCGCCAAGGAGGAGGGTTACCGTTTCGGCACTTACGGCGACGCCATGCTGATTCTTTAGAAAAAAATTCGTACCTTTGCAAAGAATGTAAATTACCCCCAAAAGTTATGGCTTCACGCAAGATACTTTACGTATGTCAGGAGATCATGCCCTACTTGCCGGAGAGCGAACTTTCGGGTCTGAGCCGCCGCCTCGCCCAAGCGATGCAGGAGCGCGGCAACGAGATCCGCACGTTCATGCCCCGCTACGGGTGCATCAACGAGCGGCGCAACCAGCTGCATGAGGTGATACGCCTCTCGGGCATGAACCTCATAATCGACGACAACGACCACCAGCTCATAATCAAGGTGGCGTCCATACCCTCGGCACGCATACAGATCTATTTCATCGACAACGACGACTACTTCGCCCGCAAGGCCGTCCTGCTCGACGCCGACGGCAAGGCCTTCGCCGACAACGACGAGAGGGCCATATTCTTTGCGCGCGGCGTGCTGGAGACGGTACGGAAGCTCAACTGGGCGCCGACCGTGGTGCACTGCATGGGCTGGATGTCGGCCGTAGTTCCGATATACATGAAAAAGGTATTCAACGACGACCCGCTGTTCCGCGACGTGAAGATCGTGGTGACGCTGGCCGACGACCGTTTCGACGAGCCGCTCGACGCACAGTTCGCCGAAAAGATAGCCAACGAGGGGGTAAAGGATGAAAAACTATCTATTCTGTCAACCCCGTCATACGAAAATCTCTATCGTTTCGTTATTGATTATGCCGACGGCATAACCGTCGCTTCGCCCAAGGCTTCGCCGGAACTTGTCGAGTATGCCCGCCAGAGCGGCAAACCCGTACTCGAATACCGCGAGCCCGACGAAGAGGACTTTTTCGACAATTACAACAGATTCTATGAAGAACTGCAATAGTTTACGCCGCATCTTCTTCGCCGCAGCCATTCTGGCCGTGGCGGCTACGGCTACTCTCGGCGGCTGCACCACCACCGCCGACTACACCCTCGGCGAGGAACTCGCCCCCGGAAACCAGCAGATGAAGATGCGCTACCGCATATACAGCGGCGGAACGCTCACCGAAGCCGACCAGCAGGATACGCCGTGCAAGATATTCGAGACGCGGTTGTACCGTACCGACTCGCTGATCTCCTCGTCGCTGGGAACGCTCTACCTCGGCCTGCAGAACGACAGCCGTTTCGGCCTGCGCCGTATGGCATTCTCAAGCCAGTTCACGTTCCTGCGGGGTGTTGTCGATACCGTCGGATTCGGATTCCGCCCCGTCTACGACTCGGCCCTGTTCCGATTCAAGGTCGACACCTTCGCCGGAGACTCCACAAAGCCCGTAAAGTATAATGTCTATGCGCTGACGTCGGATCTGGTGAACGAAGAGTCGGAGGACTCGACCTTCTACATCTCGTATGACGCCCGCGAGGCCGGACATATCGCCGACGACGCACAGCCCATCTTCACCTTCAACTTCCCCGACCCCGACAAGGGCGTATATCCCTCGTCGACGTCGGTGCGCATGAGCGAGACGCCCCTCACGCGCGAGTTCATAAACAGAATATGGTGTATCAACACCGAGGACAGCGACTGGGACGGCATGGCCACGCACAACATCGAGGCATACAGTACCGACTCGGCATTCATACATACGTTCAAGGGACTCTACGTCGAGCCTGCCGAGGAGACTATAGCCGAGGGTGAAGGGTCGCTTGCGGCATTCGACCCCACGGCTACGGGATTCGAACTTCTGGGACGTACGCGCAACCAAGGCGCCGATGCCGACATCATGGCCGACACGCTGGACTACATATACTATTTCAAGTTGGAGAGTGCCACCCGCGGAAATGTCAGCGCCAACAGCGTCAAGTTCGACTACTCGAACTCGGATTTCGCATATATTCCCATCGAAGAGTCGGCAGCAGACCGTCCGCAGGTAGAGTTGGGATACGTTGACGGCTGCGGCGGCGTCCTCACCGAACTCAAGTTCACGGATGAGTTCCTTGCCTCGCTGCGAAACATACACAGCGGCGATGACGAGTATGTCTCGGCGGCAATCAATCAGGCCAGCCTGAGCATATACTTCGAGAAGTCGGATTACGACTACACCAAACTCGACCCCATAGCGATGGCCGAGGCTTACGAGACGGCTATGCCGCGACTGGGAATGTACACAAACTACAAACAGCTCACCCCCGTGGCCGACTACTGGTACACACAGGAGACATCGGGAACGTCGCTCGCATACGACGGATATATAAACCGAAGTCTGGGGTGCTACAAGATGAACATATCGTCCTACATACAGACCATAGTCAACGAGGTGCTGAAACTCGAACCCGACAGCAGCGGCAAGATCGACTACTCGAAGGTCAACGGCACGACGATATATCTCGGTCCCACGGCCTACGACCAGTACACGTTCAACCGTTCGGTGGTGCAGGGCGGCGACTACACGATAAATCCCGCAAGTATACGCCTCGAACTGACTTATACACTCGTCAAATAGAGTAATGATACCGAATACGGCAAACCTAAGTTTTACGGCTTAGGTTTTGTCGTCTTAAACCAACAAAGAAACAAATGCAGGAAAACTTAGTTATAGTAGAGTCTCCGGCCAAAGCCAAAACAATAGAGAAATTTCTCGGCAAGGACTATGTCGTCAAGTCGAGTTTCGGGCATATCCGCGACTTGTCGAAGAAGGGACTCGGTATAGATATCGACGCGCACTTCGCCCCCGACTACGAGATACTGCCCGACAAGCGCAAAGTCGTGGACGAGCTGTCGAAACTATCGAAGAGTGTCGATACCGTATGGCTGGCATCCGATGAGGACCGCGAGGGAGAGGCCATAGCGTGGCATCTGGCCGAGGTTCTCGACCTGCCCGTAGACAAGACCAAGCGTATCGTCTTCCACGAGATCACCAAGCCCGCCATACTGCACGCCATCGAGACGCCGAGAACCATAGACATGAATCTGGTCAACGCCCAGCAGGCACGCCGCGTACTCGACCGCATCGTGGGCTTCGAGCTCTCGCCCGTACTGTGGAAGAAGGTCAAGCCGTCGCTCTCGGCAGGCCGTGTGCAGAGTGTGGCCGTACGTCTCATCGTGGAGCGCGAGCGCGAGATCATAGCCTTCCAGTCGACACCATACTACCGTGTCGTGGCACAGTTCTACCGTACGGACGACCAGACCAAGACGCTCTTCAAGGCCGAGCTGGGCACGCGTTTCGAGAACAAGGAGCAGGCCGAGGAGTTCCTCCGCAAGAGCATCGGCGCCGCATACACCGTAACCAAGGTCGAGGAGAAGCCGGCAAAGCGTTATCCCGCCGCGCCCTTCACTACCTCGACACTGCAGCAGGAGGCGGGCCGCAAGCTCGGGATGTCGGTAGCGCAGACAATGTCCGTGGCGCAGCACCTCTACGAGCAGGGACTCATCACATACATGCGTACCGATTCGGTGAACCTCTCGCAGCAGGCCATAGCCCAATGCAAGACGGAAATCACGTCGCTCTTCGGCGAGAAATACTCGGCGGCGCACAACTACAAGACCAAGACCAAAGGGGCACAGGAGGCCCACGAGGCGATACGTCCGTCATATATCGACCGCATGCATATCGAGGGGACACCGGCCGAGAAGCGTCTCTATGAGTTGATCTGGAAGCGCACGGTAGCATCACAGATGGTTCCCGCGGACATCGACCGCACGACGATAGCCATCGGCGTGGACGGCACGCAGTGGCAATATGGTGCAACGGGAGAGGTCATACGCTTCGACGGATTCCTGCGTCTCTACTCCGAGTCGACAGACGATGAGACCTCTGAGAGCAGCGAAGCCGCCCTGCCCAAACTCGTCGAGGGCGAGAAGGTGACGGCTACGCAGGTGACGGCTACGGAGCGTTTCACGGCGCCGCCGGCACGTTACAACGAGGCTTCGCTCGTGAAGAAGCTCGAGGAGCTGGGCATAGGCCGCCCGTCGACATACGCCCCCACGATCACCACGATCATAAATCGCGGATATGTTGTCAAGCAGAACCGCGAAGAGCAGCGCCGCGCCTACACGCAGTTGACGCTCGGCGCACAGGGCCGCATCACGGAGAAGAACCTTACGGAGAGTTTCGGCAAGGAGAAAAACCGTCTCTCGCCCACGGATATAGGCATGGTGGTGAATGACTATCTCGAGTCGCAGTTCTCGCAGATCATGGACTACAACTTCACGGCCAACGTCGAGAAGGAGTTCGACCGCATAGCCGACGGCAAGATAACGTGGAGCCAGATGATAGAGGATTTCTACGGGCCCTTCCACAAGATGGTCGACAAGGCCATCGGCACGCAGAACGACAAGAGCGCACAGGTGCGCATCCTCGGCACCGACCCCGCAACGGGACATACCGTCAAGGCACGCATCGGACGTTACGGCCCGATGGTCGAGATCGAGGGCGCCGAGGGCGAGAAGAGCCGTTTCGCCTCGCTCAAGAAGGGTCAGCTCATAGCTTCGATCACACTCGACGAGGCTCTGGAGCTCTTCGCACTGCCACGCAATCTGGGCAAGTACGAGGGTGAGGATCTGATCGTCGGCATAGGTCGATATGGTGCATACGTACGCTATGGCAAGTCGTTCGTATCGCTGGCCAAGGGCGACGATCCCTACACCATAGGTTACGACCGTGCCGTAGAGCTCATCGAGCAGCACAAGGCCGCAGCCGCTGCGGCAGCCGTACCGCTCAAGACCTTCACGGAGGATGCCGACATGCTCATCAAGAACGGCCCCTACGGCGCATACATAGCCTATAAGGGGAAGAACTACCGCATGCCCCACGGCCGCAAGCCCGAGGATATGACATACGAGGAGTGTCTCGAGGCGGTAAAGAATTCGAAGAGCACGAAAGGCTCAAGGAAAAAGTAAGCGCACACGGGCCAAAGGCCGCCAGCGCGATACAACGCAACAACGCACACAACGCACACACAACCAAAAACCAAAACGTATATGAAGAAATTATCGATGCTCTTTACAGCGATTCTGGCCTGCGCCGCAGTCACGGCGACGGCACAGGACGAGCAAAAGGCCCCCGAGGGCTACAAGTTCACCGACACGAAGACGGTGCAGACGGTGCCCATCACCAACCAATATCGCAGCGGCACCTGCTGGTGCTTCTCGACCATATCGTTCCTCGAGGAGGAGATCCTGCGTGCCGGCGGCCCGCAGGTCAAGCTCTCGGAGATGTGGGTCGTACGTAACATCTACTTCGAGAAGGCCGTCAAGTACGTGCGCCTGCACGGCTCTCTGAACTTTGCCGTCGGCGGCGCCGCACATGACGTAACGCACGCCATCGAGGAGTACGGCATCGTTCCGCAGGAGGTATACAAGGGTCTCAACTACGGCACCGAGCTGCCCGAGTTCGGCGAGATAGACGAGGTGCTCAAGGCATACGTCGACGCCATCCTCAAGAACAAGAACGGCAAGCTCACCCCCGCATGGCAGGATGGACTCAACGCCATACTGGATGCATATTTCGGCCCGCGCCCCGAGACCTTCACATACGAGGGCAAGGAGTACACGCCCAAGAGCTTCGCCGAGTCGCTGCCCATCAAGATGAGCGACTACATCGAGTTCGGTTCGTTCACACACCACCCCTTCTACGAGCCCTTCGTTATCGAGGTTCCCGACAACTGGCTCTGGGGTGAGGTTTACAACGTGCCTCTGGATGAGATGATGCAGATCGTCGACGCTGCCATCGCCGAGGGTCACCCCGTAGCTTGGGGTACCGACGTCAGCGAGAAGGGCTTCGTCGGCAGCAAGGCCATCGGCGTCATTCCCGAGGTTGCCGAGAAGAATATGGTAGGTTCGGATGCCGAGAAGTGGGGCAAGCTCTCGTCGGCCGAGAAGGAGGCCCGCATATACAGCCTCAACGAGCCAGTTAAGGAGATGACCATCACGCAGGAGATGCGCCAAACAGCATTCGACAACTATGAGACCACCGACGACCACGGCATGGTCATCGTAGGCACGGCCGTCGACCAGAACGGATCGCCCTTCTACAAGGTACAGAATTCGTGGGGCGTACGTCCTCCCTATGACGGTTTCTACTACTTCTCGCGTCCCTTCGTCGAGTACAAGACGATGGATATCATGGTAAACAAGAACGTTGTTCCCAAGGAGATTCTCAAGAAGATCGGCGTGAAGTAATCCATACCGACGCTCTGTAACGTCTGCGGGCGGATGAATCTCGGTTCATCCGCCCGCATTTTTTACCTGCACCCTGCGAGGCTCCCGCGCCCAATATCAGATATAAGGCAAAACGCCATACACGACACGCGCCGCCACAGCGGATGCCATAAGATAGATAGATAATACGACGACGGATAAATAATGGGGATGCAGTTTGAGGTCGCACCGCGCTACTCCATACGTTCGTATCGTTGCTCCGCCATCATACGGTGGAACTGCCGCAGCTGGAAGAAGAGCAACACCGATGCCAGCACGATAGAGAAGCAGTCGGCGATAGGCATCGTGTACCACACACCGTCCACACCCCACATATCAGGCAGGATGAGCAGCAGCGGTATGACGAAGAGCAGCTGTCGCGTCAGCGACAGCAATATGGCACGTTTGGCTTTGCCGATGAACTGGAAGAAGTTGCCCACTACGATCTGGAAGCCTACGAGAGGATAGAGCATCATGATGATCTTGATTCCGTGCGCCGCGGCGTCAATAAGGGCCGTAGCCTCACCGCTGCCGTCCTCGCTCACGAAGAGGTGCACCACCGCATAGGGGAAGAACTCGCTTACGATGAATCCCATCGTCGTGATTCCCATGGCCCACCCTATGGTCATACCCAGCACCTTGATCACACGGTCGTACTTCTCGGCGCCGTAATTGTATCCGACGATGGGCTGCATGCCTTGATTCAGACCCATCACCACCATCACGAAGAGGAACGCCACGCGGTTGACGATACCGTAAGCACCGATATTAAGGTCACCGCCGTGCGTACGCAGAGCGTTGTTTATGAGGATTACGACCACGCAGGCGCACGACTGTATGAAGAATGGCGCCATGCCGATGCCGATGATATTCTTGATTATGTCCCACTTGAATCGGAATATTCCCTTGCGGAAACGCAGGAAGCTGTCGGGACGCGTAAAGTGTACGATCTGTATCGACAACGACACCAGCTGGGCTATGACCGTAGCCAGCGCCGAGCCCTTGATTCCCCACTTGAAGACGAAGATGAAGAGGGCCGCCAGTACGACATTCACACCCACCGACACCAACATCACCGACATCGATTTGCGGGGATATCCCGAGACGCGCAGCTGGTTGTTCAGACCCAGATATAGGTGTGTCACCACGTTACCCATCAATATGACGCTCATGAAGTCGCGGGCGTAGCCGATAGTATTCTCGCTCGCGCCGAATAGGTAGAGCAGGTCGTCCAGAAAATAGAGTCCGAGTATCATGAAGATGATACCCATCGAGACATTGAGCAGCACCACGTTGCCGAGGATCATCTCGGCGGCGGGTTTGTTTCCCTGCCCCAGACGTATCGATGTCAGGGCCGCAGATCCCGCACCCACCATGGCTCCGAAGGCCGCCGCAAGGTTCATCAGCGGCATCGTCAGCGCCAGACCCGATATGGCCATGGGGCCGACACCATGGCCTATGAATATGCTGTCGATCATGTTGTAGAGTGACGACGAGACCATGGCTATGATGGAGGGCATCGCATAGCGCTTGAGCAGCGATGCCAGATTGTCAGTACCTAACGATAGAGGGGAATCCTGTTCTTTCATCGCTGCAAAATTACAAATTTTTAATTATATATCAACGATTATCGCCCCAAAACCGACCGCAGGCGACAACAGCCGACCTTTCGGCCACACGCCGCGCAGCTCAGACCGAGTAAACGATAATATGGCCGTCGGGCGTGATCATCATCCGCATATCGACCGTAACAGTCCCCATGACATTCACTGCCACATTTCCCGCGGCATTATCTTCAGCGCTCCCTTCCCCAGCCGCATTCCCCACGGCATCCGCAGCGACAGTGCCGCGAATGGTCCCGCGGGCGAAATCGACACTCCCGACCGCAAGGTCGCGCAGCAGATCCATACCCCTGCGGCCGTACATCTTGTAGAGGCACTCCTTGGCGCACCACACCGCCGCCGCAAGTCTCTTATCCTCCGACAAGGCCCTCTCCCGCGCCGACAAGAAGCGCGGCGCCGCCTTCATAAAGTCCCTGTCAAGACGCTCCATATCGACACCGCATAAACGGTCCGACAACGCCACGGCAACCATATCACGACAATGCGAAACGCTTATGCGCAGATCGGGATGCGAGACAAGACGGGGCGCTCCCGAGGCGTCATACTCCACGCGTACATCTCGTCCCAGATATCCGTACAGCAAGGCCCGCCACGCCAGATACTCGCGTCGGCGGTGCTCCGAAACAAAGGCGGCGACCGCATGCAGATCATCCTCGCGCGCCGTCGCCGTCAGCTCCGCCTCCGAGGCTATCGGCCCCGTAAGCAATACCCTCAGGGCTTTATCCTTCACTTCCGCCATCGTTCACAACAACCTTTACCTTGTCGACGCGGCGGCCCTCCATCTTCTCCACCGTCAGCCGCACGCCGTGCGTCTCGACCGTGTCTCCCTTGCACAGAAGGTCGCGCTTGAGCTCCAGCATCAACCCCGCCAAAGTCTCGGCACGCCCCTGAACGTCGGCCAGAGCGTCGTCATCCATGTCGAGCACACGCTCGAAGTCGACGATATGGGTCTTGCCGTCGAAGAGGTATGTATTGGCATTGATGCGGTGGTAGAATGTCTCCTCCGAGTCGCTCTCGTCGGTGATCTCGCCCACGACCTCCTCGAGGATATCCTCCAGCGACACGAGTCCCTGCGTGGCGCCGTACTCGTCGACCACGATCGCTATGTGGATCTTGTTCTCCTGAAAATCACGCAACAGATCGTCGATCTTCTTGTGCTTGGGCACGAAATATATCTTGCGCAGCAGTTTCTGCCACTCGAAATCCTTGCCGCGGTTGATATAAGGCAGCAGATCCTTCACGTAGAGCGCACCCTTGATGTCGTCCAGATCCTCGTCATAGACCGGTATGCGCGAATATCCCGACTCGATGATCTCACGCTTCACCTCGTCGTAGTCCACACTCATGTCGAGCGCCATGATGTCGATGCGTGGGCGCATGATCTCCTCGACCTCCGTATTGACCAGATTGACTATGCCCGAGAGCATTTTGTGCTCCTCGTTCGAGGAAGTGCGCGTCAGGTCGACCGCGTCGGCCAGATCCTCCATCGAGATCTCGACATTGTGCGTTGTCAGACGGCTCAGACGGCCGCCCGTGCGTATGAGCACGTATGCCGCAGGATAACTCAGCCAGCTGAATACCTTGATCGGATATGCCACCGCACGCGCGAACTTCAAAGGAGCCGTCTGCGCCAGCACCTTGGGCAGGATTTCGCCGAAGAGCAGCAGCAGGAACGTCACAAGCACCGTCTTGAAGAGGAACTCGAAACGGGCGAAGTGCCACAGCGAACTCATCACGTTCGACGAGAGTATTACGATACAGATATTGACCAGATTGTTCGTCACGAGGATCGTCGCCAGCAGACGGTCGACATTCGACAGCAGCGAGACGATCAGCCCGTCACGCGAGTCGGAACTCTGCGACATGCGTTGCAGCTCCTTGGGCGTGAGCGAGAAGAATGCCACCTCCGACCCCGAAACCAGAGCCGATATGGTCAGCAGAATCAACGTAAGAACAAGCATTACGCCCACTTCGGGCGTAAAACCAAGATATATGACAGCTGTCGAGTCCAAAAATTCAAATATTTAAGTTCATGCCGCGGCCGCAAATCCTCATGCAACGGCCGTCGGTCAGGCGTTCCGCCATATCCAGACAGTACCGCCATTAAAATATCGCCGCAATTGCCGTAACCATGCCGCGCCATTCAAAACAAGTCGCTGCGGCTGCCGCACAGTATCCTGCAAAACGTCGTTCTCTCACACATTGTCACCCGCACATGCGATCGCCGTCCACACATAATCGCCCACACACATAATCATCCGATCACATTACCATCCCACTCTCATGATAACCATCCTCACATGATCGACACCTTGTCCAACACCTACATTTGTCGGCCACTCATCCGGCCCCTCACATTGTCAGCCACTCATCCGGCCACTTCTTGCATTGTTAGCCCACCCCCAATCGGCCCCTCGCATTGAAAGACCACTCATCCGGCCACCTCTTGCATTGTTAGCCAACCCCCAATCGGCCACCTCGCATTGCCGGCCCCTTATCGGGCCCCGGGGTTAGAACAGGGGTGTGTCGTACGTCTTCTTCGTATCGTCACCCTGCTCCGCACGGTCGTCACGCAGAACCTCCTTGCGGCGCGTGACACCGTCGTTCTGCTCGATGACGAACATCACATTGCGGCGTTTGAAAGCCGGGGTACGTATGTCGGCCTCTATATTGTTGTATTTCGACGGTTTGCGATCCAGCACCGCAGGTGTTGCGGCGTGATGGCGCTGTTGCGGCGCAACGGTCGGCTGCGGCGTCTGCGGCGCTGCCGCAGCCACATCCTCCGCAGGCATCGGCTCATCATCCGTATCGTCCACGGGTACGATATCCATATCGAACGGCTGCTGACGGAAAGGCTGCTGAGCGGGAGCCTTGCGCGGCGTATCGTCGTCGCTGAAGCCCGTGGCCACAACCACGACCTCCAACACATTCTCCGGCATGGGCTTCGAACTTGCACCCCAGATCAGGTTGGCCTGATGCTCCACGCCATCCTCATCCTTGTAGCTGGCGTAGCTCTGGATATAGTTCAGTATCTCCATCGTCTCGTCATAGGCGACGTCGTCGATATTTGCCGCCGAGATGTTTATAAGGATATTCTTCGCACCCGAAATGAGGTTGTTGTCCAGCAGCGGCGAGCAAAGCGAGCGGCGCGCAGCCTCCAGAGCACGTCCCTCACCCTCGGCCGACGCAACACCCATGTGGGCACGGCCGCTGCCGCGCATCACGCGCTCCAGATCGGCAAAGTCGACACGTATGAAGGCACTCTCGACAGTGATGATCTCGGCGATACCCTTCGTTGCCGCGGCCAAGATGTCGTCCGCCTTGCCGAAAGCCTGACGTATGGGCAGCTTGCCGTACATCTCGCGGATGCTCTCGTTGTTTATCACCAGCAGCGAGTCGGCATACTTGCGCAACTCCTCGATACCCTTCGCAGCCTGATCACAGCGCGTAGGCCCCTCGACCGTCAACGGCGAGGTGACGTTGGCAACGGTAAGCAGCCCCATCTCGTGCGCCAGCTTGGCGATGACGGGCGAAGCGCCCGTACCCGTGCCGCCGCCCATGCCGGCCGTGATGAAGACCATACGCGTACCCGAGCCCTCAATGTACTGCTTGATCTGGTCGAGCGACTCGACCGCAGCCTCGCGACCGCGCTCGGGGTCGTTGCCCGCACCCAGACCGTCGTGACCCAGACGTATCTTGTCCTCGACGGGCGAGTTGTCCATGGCACGCTGATCGGTGTTGCATATAAGGAAGTTGACACCCTTGATACCCGTGTTCCACATGTGGTTCACGGCATTGCCGCCGGCGCCGCCTACACCTATCACCGTTATTATCGAAGATGCCTTTTTGGGCATCGTGAGTTCATTCATCAAATCCTCCATTGTTCACCTGATTTAATAGTCGTCGCCATCATCGCTCTCATCGGGGTTCTTGAACGCCTCGTCAAATGCCCTGCGGGCCTTCTCCCTCAAGCGCGAGAACCATCCGCCCTCCTTCGACTCGATATCGTCGTCATCGTCGTCGATAACGTCCTCATCTTCGCGGCTCACTACCGGCTCCGCCTTCTGTGCGGGCTTGGCCGCCGCCGATGCCGCAGCACCTCCCGTCGTCGATGCCGCACCTGCCGCTGCCGCTGCAGTGCCTGCCGCCGCAGGAGATTTCGCTCCGCCGTAGAGCTCGGTTACCGAACGCGGTGCCGCTGCCGGTGTCTCCGGTGCCGCCTTGCGTTCGGGCTCGGCAACACGCGCCACACCTACCGGGCACGGGCCTACCTGTGCGCCGTTTATAAGGATCGACACGGCCAGCGTCGAGGCCGGCGATGCCACCTTCTCCAGAGACTCCGTAGCTACGCCCATCTCGGCGCACGCCACGCGTACCTCCTGACCCGTCACGCGGCGGAACAACTCGTCCACATTCTTCAGGGCCGCGCCGCCTCCCGTCAGCACGATACCCGCCGCCAGCTTCTTCGCGAAGCCCGCATCGCGGATCTCGTTCCATACATATTCGGCTATGTCGGTCATTCGGGCCTCAATCACCGCCGCAAGGTTCATACGCAGGATCGACTTGAGCGAGCGGCTGCTGTTGCGCACCTGAATTATATCGTCGGGCGTAAGGTCCACGACGGCCGAACCGTAACGCGTCTTGAGCTTCTCGACCTGCTTTTCGGGGATGCCGTAGGCGCGGATATCACCGTTGACGGCCGTGCCTCCGATAGGTATCGACACGATATGCCGCAACGCCCCGCCGTAATATATCGCCACGTCGGTAACGCCACCGCCGATATCCACGACAGCCACACCCTCGTCCTTCTCGTCGGTCGAGACGACCGAGTCGGCCACGACGGCCGCATTGGCGAACATACCCTTGATCTTGATGCCCGCATCCAGAAAGACGCGACGCAGACGGTCCTTGGCCATGTGCTCGCAGAGTATGAAGTTGTAGGTCGACGAGAGCTGCTTGCTGTAACACCCGACGGGATTTCGCATCTCGACACCCGAATCGCCGCGATAGCTTATGGGGAAGAGATCCATTATCACCTCGCCGTCGGCCGCCTTGACGTTGCGCATACGCTCCATCAGTGCATTGACGTCGCGCTGCGAGATGCAGTTGTCGACATCCTCGACAAAGACGTGATCCGTATAGCGTGCGCTGCGCACGAACTTGCCCGAGATGCCCACATAGGCATCCGTGATGGTAATGCCGGCCTCCTTTTCGGCGCGTTCGCGGGCATGCCGCAGCGACTGCCCTACCGACTTGCTGTTGTCGACCATACCTGCCGAGACTCCCTCGGTAGGCTCCGACACCAACGCCTCGATATTCAACACACCGCCCTCGGCCATGGTCCCGACGGCTACGACCACATTGGACGAACCCACATCGACCGCTATAACGTAACTCTTCTTGTCCACCTTGTCCACTATGCTCTACTTGTTTTACATTCAACACGCCGACGCCCGACGTCTGTTAAAGACACCGCCGGACGTATCACTTGCGGCACACCACCTGCCCCTTGTACTTGACCGAGATGGTACGGTACTCCTCCCAACCGATATTCTCAAGGCCGTTACGGTAGAATGCCAACAGTTTGTCGAACTTCTCCTCCACATCCTCTATGGCGCCGAACAGAACCGTATGGTCACCCGTGCGGGGCACCAACTCGACCTCCACATCGCCGTTGCTGATGGTCACGGCCACGATCTGGACGATCTCGGCGCGCCAGAAGGAGTCATCCTCTATATATTTTACAAAGTTAATCAGTTTGAGGAAATCTTCATACCTTTTGTACAACTTTTTTTGATTCTCGCGCTCGGCCTCCTGACGTGCCGTCACGGCATCTATGCGGCGCTCGTTTTCGCGCTCCGCATAGCGGTATTTGCGCCGCAGATCGGCCTTGTGCGCGCGCAGGCGAGCCACACGCTCGTCGAAATTGTCATGGCTCTCGAAGATGCCCTTCTTGATTAGCATGCGCCGCACCGCCCTCACCGAGTCGGCTATCTCCTTCTCCTTTTCGAACAGGGGGACCTTCTCGTGCTGGAGTTCCACGATACGTGCCTCCGACTTTTCGACCAGCGAGGCGATATAGTCCTCAACATATCCCACATACTGTGCCGGCACGGGCGGCGTGTAGCTTCCCGTAATCACGGGCACATATACGGCCGTCAACGCCGGCGCGGGGAATACGAACCCGTCGGAGGTGACATAGCTGTCGTAGCCGTCCACACGCAGCCGCAGCGCCGGCCGCCGCTGCGTAACCTCCACACGCAGCACGCCGTCGTATGATACGTATGCGCTCACGCTCCGAACGAAACCCTTCTGCCGCACCACATGCTCTATGCCTGCCAGATCGACCTGATCCAGAGGCACACCCACCGTGGCTATCTTGCCACGCGCGATCCAGCTGCGCACCAGAGCGCTTGTCACCAGAGACTCGTCGCGCAGACTGTCCTCGATGACGACCTGCAACTCACGCACCGCAGTTTTCGAGCGGTGCACCTCGGCACGATGGCCGAAGTAGAGCACGAACCCTGCCACGAATGCCCACAGCGCCAGCGTAAGCCCTATTTTTACGAATCTGCGCATCTCCCGAATCCCGTTTTATCCTATCTTCTCTCCATCGCCGTCCGTACTCAACCCTTGCGGCGCAGCACCTCGGCTACGGCCTCGCAGCAGGCGTCTATGTTGCCCGCACCGTATGTCACCACCACATCCGTATCATCGGCCGCCAGCCACGAGGCCAGATGCTCACGGTCGGTCATCGAGCATGGCACCGTCACGCGGTCGGCTATCATCTGCGACGTGACGCCCGCAATGGGCTCCTCGCGCGCCGGATATATCGGCAACAGCACAACCTCGTCGGCATGCGACAGCGCCGCGGCAAACTCCTTGTAGAGGTCGCGCGTACGGGTATAGAGGTGGGGTTGGAACACCGCCGTCAGCTTACGCGAGGGGAACATCCCCCGCACCGACCGTATCGACGCCTCCAACTCCTCGGGATGGTGCGCATAGTCGTCCATATAGACCTGACGCGGCGTATTGACATAGAACTCGAAGCGGCGCTTCACCCCCTCGAAAGAGGCCAAGGCGCGACGCACGGCATCGTGGTCGAACGCTTCGCCGCGTGCATGCGAGGCACACCACACGGCCGCAACGGCCGCAACCGAATTCTCCACATTGACCCATCCCGGCACACCCATGCGGCAACCCTCCACGCGGCCGTCGGGCGTCACGATATCGTAGTCGTAATGCCCGCCTTCGGCCGGACGTATGTCGGCGGCATAGAAGTCGCAAGGCTCGTCGCACGAATAACGCCATACGGTCACGCCCTCCGTCGGCAGGGCGATATCGACACCCCGCTTTATGATTATGTGCCCGCCGGGCTTTACCAGCGACGCGAACTGCCCGAAGGCCTCGCGCACGGCCTCGAACGTGCCGTATATGTCGAGATGGTCGGGCGCAACGGAGGTTATGACCGCCACGTCGGGACGCAGCCGCAGGAACGAACGGTCGAACTCGTCGGCCTCGACGGCGAGGCGGTCGCCCGACCCGAGCACAAGATTGCCCGCAAAGTTCTTCGATATGCCCCCGAGGAAGGCGCTGCCGCCGCCCGTTACCGCACGGTTGATCCATGCGATGAGGGTCGAGGTCGTAGTCTTGCCATGCGTACCCGCCACGGCCATGACATACTTGCCCTCCGAGAGGTGCCCCAGCATCTGCGAACGCTTCTCCATAAGGAATCCGCCCTCGGCAAAGAAACGCATCTGCGGATGGTCTTCAGGCACCGCAGGCGTAAATACCGCCATCGTCGTGGCAGGATCACGGAACGCCGCGGGAATAGCCTCCACGTCGTCATTATATGTTATCACGGCACCCTCGCGCGCAAGTTCGTCCGTCAGGTGCGACTCCGTGCGGTCGTAACCCGCAACGGCGTAACCCTCATGCAGAAAATAACGCGCCAAGGCGCTCATGCCGATACCCCCGATACCGAGGAAATATATGTTCCTATAACGTTTCATCCGTCAAACTCCTTTTTAATCCTCAACTCCTCTGCCACACTATCTTTCGCCGCCGCTACCACAGTTTTTCGATCTGCCGCATCACGCGCTCCGCCGCATCCGGAACGCCCAGCGCCGCGATATTGTGCGCAAGACGCTTCATACGCTCGCCGTCGGCAAGCAGCTCCAGCGCCCGATCCATGCCGCAGCGCACGGCATCCGCATCATGCACCATAACCGCCGCGTCGCGCGCTACCAGAGCCTCGGCATTGCGGGTCTGGTGATCCTCCGCCACATTGGGCGAGGGTACGAATATCGTCGGCTTGCCCACAAGGCACAACTCCGAGACGGTGCATGCGCCGCTGCGCGACACCACCACGTCGGCCGCCTCGTAGGCGTAGTCCATACGGTCGATAAAGGCTCCCTGCCAGATATTGCGCACGGGGTGCGCCTCAAGGAACGCCCGCATCTCGGCCTCGTAATACTTTCCCGTCTGCCAGAGCACCTGCACGGGAGCCTCGTCGTCGAGACCCGCCACCCAGTGCTTCATCATCTCGTTCAGCGTGCGCGTACCGAGCGAACCGCCCACCACCATAACCACGGGCATGTCGGCCCGCAGTCCGTAATATGCCAGCGCCTCGGGGCGCTTCGAGACCGTATGCGAGAAGTCGCCGCGCAGCGGATTGCCCGTCTTGACTATGCGGTCGGCAGGGAAGAACCGCTCCATGCCGTCGTAGGCGACACATATACGGCGTGCACGCCGCGCCAGAATCTTGTTCGTAACGCCCGCATAGGAGTTCTGCTCCTGTATCACCGTGGGCACACCCATACGCTGCGCCGCCCACAATACGGGGGCGCTCGCATAGCCTCCGAATCCGGCCACCACGTCGGCCGAGAAGTCGCGTATGATGCCGCGCGCCGCCATCACGCTGCGCACGACCTTGAAGGGTACGAGCAGGTTCTTCACATCGAGCCGCCGCTGCAACCCCGCAATGGGCAACCCGACGATACGGTAACCCAGCGCCGGCACCTTCTCCATCTCCATCTTGCCCTCGGCGCCGACAAACAGCAGCTCCACGTCGTCGCCCCACTTGCGCCTGAGAGCCTCGGCCACGGCTACCGCCGGGTAGATATGCCCGCCCGTACCGCCGCCCGAGAGTATAACACGTTTTTTCATCTTCCTTTTACGATATGTTTTGTTGCCGCCGCTCATGGCTGACGGCTCCGGACCCGCCGCATCGCAACGGCAGATTTTCATTCACTACAACATTATCTCCATATACACCCCCGGCAGATACCTCTGTCCCAGCATCTGCCCAAACATCGGACGCCCCATACCTCAACGTCCCCACTCCTCGCGGTCGAGCGAGCGGTAGGTGATGGCCTCCGAGACGTGCTGCGGGCGGATCTGCTCCTCGCCCTCGAGATCGGCGATCGTGCGCGAGACCTTGATTATGCGGTCGTATGCACGCGCCGAGAGCCGCAGACGGTCCATCGCGCGGTCCAGCAGCGCCCGTGCCTCGGCCGTAAGCGGACAGAAACGGCGCAGCATGGCCGACGTCATCATCGTGTTGGTATGTATGCCCGTCGAGGCGAAGCGTGCCGACTGCACCTCGCGCGCCGCAATCACACGGCGCCGTATCGAGGCACTGCTCTCGGCCGCCTCCGTGCCCGACATCTCCTCGCGCGAGACGGGCGTAACCTCCACATGCAGGTCTATGCGGTCGAGCAGCGGGCCCGAGATGCGGCCCATATATCGCCGCACGGCCGACGGCGTACAGGTACACTCCTTCGTCGGGTGGTTGTAGAATCCGCACGGGCAGGGGTTCATCGAGGCCACGAGCGTGAAGTTCGAGGGGTAATCCACCGCATAGCGCGCACGCGAGATCGTAATATGCTTATCCTCAAGCGGCTGCCGCAACACCTCCAGAACGTTGTGCCCGAACTCGGGCAGCTCGTCCAGAAACAGAACGCCGTTATGCGCCAGCGACACCTCCCCGGGCTGCGGGTTCTGCCCGCCGCCGATCAAAGCCACGGGCGAGGCCAGATGGTGCGGCGCACGGAACGGACGGCGTGTCATCAGCCCGCGGCTTGCGCCCAATTTCCCCGCCACGGAGTGTATCTTGGTTGTCTCCAGAGCCTCCGCCGCCGTCATCGGCGGCAGGATCGAGGGCATACGCCGCGCCAGCATCGTCTTGCCCGACCCGGGAGGGCCTATCATTATCACGTTATGGCCGCCCGCGGCGGCTATCTCCAACGCCCGCTTGGCGAATATCTGACCCTTGACATCGGCGAAATCCTCACCGTATGGCGTATCCTCCTCCGCCACATAGGCATGTCGCGGCTCGGGCGTCACATCCTCCGTACCGTTGAGCGACGAGGCCACCTGCTGCAGACTATCCACCGCCAGCACGTCGATACCCTCCACAACGGCCGCCTCGGCAGCATTCTCGCGCGGGACATAGATGCGCCGCAGGCCCTGTTCGCGTGCCGCCGCTGTGATCGGGAGCACACCCCTCACACCGCGCACACCCCCGTCGAGCGACAACTCCCCCACGAAGGCCGAATCCGCAAGACGTGCGGCCGCCACCTGCTCCGTTGCCGCAAGTATCGCCACGGCAATGGGCAGATCGAATCCCGATCCCTCCTTGCGCAGGTCGGCAGGGGCAAGGTTGACCACACATTTACGTGCCGTCATGCGGAAGCCTCCGTTCTCGAAGGCCGAGCGTATGCGCTGTTCGCTCTCGCGCACGGCATTGTCCGGCAGCCCCACAAGAAAGAGACCCAAGCCTCCGCCCGTGACACTCACCTCGACCGACACCCCGACGGCGCCGATACCCATGACCGTACCCGTAAAACTGCGAACAACCATACCCGTATTCCGTATCGTCAATTATGGCCGAATCTGCCGCAGGGCCTCCTCGGCACCATTTTTATCTCCTATCTACAAAATATCGTCCTTTCCGCGTCGCCGCATCAGAACGGGACATCGTCCGACAGCGGAGCCTGACGGTCGACATTCAGAGGACCCTGATCTATACCGAACTCGTTGCCCGCCATCGACGAGCCCAGACCGCCCGAAACGGGCGCGAAACCGCCGTCGGGGCCGTTCGCGCTGCTCGATATCTGGTTATACGAGACGCTGCCCATGGGGTCGGCCGCCGTAGAGTTCTCGTCGGCATCCATATCCGCGAAACGGGCCTGATCCTTCAGGAAGCGCAGCTTGACATCCGTCACCGCACCGTTACGGTGCTTGGCTATGATGATCTCGGCCATACCCGCCGTCGGCATGCCGTTTTCGTCGGTATTGATACCGTAATATTCCGGTCGGTGGATAAAGGCCACGATATCGGCATCCTGCTCGATGGCACCCGACTCTCGCAGGTCCGACAGCTGCGGGCGCTTCGAGCCGCCGCGCGTCTCGGTCGAACGGTTCAACTGCGACAACGCTATGATCGGGATGTCCAGCTCCTTGGCTATGGCCTTGAGCGTACGCGAGATGAAGGCCACCTCCTGCTCGCGGTTGCCCTTCGAGTCCTGATTGCCCGTCATGAGCTGCAGGTAGTCGATAACGATGATCTTGATGTCGTGGTGTATCTTAAGACGCCGCGCCTTCGAGCGGAACTCGAAGACCGACAATGCCGGCGTATCGTCAATATACAGCGGTGCCGTACCCAGAGGCTTGGTCGCGCTCTCCAGATGCCGCCACTGCTCGGGCGTCAGACGGCCGCTCTTGATGTCGGTACCACTGAGGCCCGTCTCGGCCACGATGAGTCGCATCATAAGCTGCACGGCCGACATCTCCAGCGAGAAGAAGGCTACGGGGGCCTCGTGATCGATGGCCATGTTGCGCGCCATCGACAGCACGAAGGCCGTCTTTCCCATAGAGGGACGCGCCGCAATGATGATCAGATCGGAGGGCTGCCACCCCAACGTAACGCGGTCGATGGCCATGAATCCCGACGGCACGCCGTTGAAGGCGCTCGTATTCTTGCTCGCCTGCTCGATCTGCGCCAGAGCCTTGGCCAGAATATCCTTGGCGTTCTGCACCGAACGCTTGACATGCCCCTCCGCGACCTTGAATATCTCGCTCTCGGCAAAACCTATCAGATCCGTCACATCCTGATCCTCGTCGTAGGAGCGGCGCTGGATCTCCGTGGCCGAGCGTATCAGCTCGCGCTGGACATATTTCTGGGCTATGATCTTGGCATGGAACTCGATGTTGGCCGCCGACCCGACCTTCTGCGTCAGCTGCGCGAGATATGCCGCTCCGCCCACCTTCTTGAGCTCCTTGCGGGCCTTCAGGCGTTCGGTTACGGTATAGAGGTCTATGGGCTTGAGTTCGGCCGAGAGCGACTCGATGGCCTTGTATATGAGCCTGTGCTCCTCGGTGTAGAAGGCGTCGGCCGTGATATACTCCTGCACGGCGATGATGCTGTCCTTCTCCAGCATGAGCGCTCCGAGCACCGTCTCCTCAAGCTCCACGGCCTGCGGCGGCACGACACCCGCAATCGGAGTATCGGTCATCTTATCGTAAGCGGCCCGGTTGGAGGCCGACGGAGTAAATTCCTTTGCCATAAAAAGGGTGTAATTTTCAAGTTCCAAAATTACACAATTTCCGCCGAACGGCAAGGTCTTTTTCCATATTTCGCGCCACGGCTGCCGCCCCCGGCCGCCGTCACGGCTTCTCGCCCAGTCGTTTGCGCGGCACGGCCAGCGTCGCAACGCTCAGACGCACATCCCCGGCCGCCGCCATGATCGCGCTGCCGCACGAAATGATCGTGGCGCCCGTGGTGAAGACATCGTCCACCAGCAACACATGACGCCCCGCAAGGCGGTCCGCATGCCGCACCGTGAAGATGCCCTCGACGTTGCCCCAACGCCCGACGGTCGAATATCTCGTCTGACTTTGATTGTACTGCACGCGGCGCAGACATCCGCGCTCCACCTTGATGCCCAGCTCGCGGGCGATGCCTGCCGCGAGCATCTCCGACTGGTTGTAGCCGCGCGCAAGCGTGCGGCGAAGGTGCAGCGGCACGGGCACCGCAACATCTACCGTATCGTACAATCCGCCCTGCTTCATGCAGGCGCCGTACCAGCGGCCGAGATTGTATGCCGTACGCCACGCCCCGTAATATTTGAAGTTGTGCACCATCTTCCGCCAATCACTCTCATTAACATACCAGAAGAATGCCGATGCCTGCTCCACGGGCAGCTGTCCCCAGAAACGCTGCATCATGGCATTGCCGCGTTCGAGCCACAGGTTCGTCAGCGGAGCCGTGATCTCGCACATCGGGCAAACCACGCCGCCGCGACGCGGCAACGGCTCGCCGCATACGGGACACGTACGCGGAAATATGAGTGACGCGACATCGGCCACAATATCACTGAACATCGACATCGATCGAAACATTTATACGTCGCAGCGCCTCCTGCGCCGACATTCCGTTCAGACATTCGCGCAGCAGCGCCCGTGCCCGCGACATCGGACGCCCGCTCTCGATCTTGAGCATGACCTGCACGATGAACATCTCGCGCACGCGGTCCACGGGCGGAGATACGGGCCCGAAGACGCGGCGGCCGAAACGTTCGCGCAGGGCGGCCGCAAGCCATACGGCACCCTCACGCAACACCTGCGCGTCACGTTCGCGCAACGTCAGGCGTATAAGCCGCGCATAGGGCGGATAACTGAACGTATGACGTTCGGCCAGCTCGCTGCGGGCCATCGCCTCGTAGTTTCCCGACGCGACCCACCCTATGACCGGATTCTCGGGCTCCGAGGTCTGTATCACGACCACGCCGCCCGTGAGGCGGCGGCCGGCACGCCCCGCAACCTGCATCATGAGATGAAACGCCCGCTCCGAAGAGCGGAAATCGGGACTGTTCAGGAGGTTGTCGGCATTGAGTATGCCCACAACCGACACCCGTCCGAAATCGAATCCCTTGGTTATCATCTGCGTGCCGACCAGAATATCGGTACGGCCGCTCTCGAAATCCTTGATTATGCGGTTATAGGCGCTCTCCGAGGTGGAGGTGTCACGGTCCAGACGCGCCACACGCGCCTCGGGGAAGAGCTCCGCAATACGCTCCTCGACGCGCTCCGTGCCGAAACCCATCGGTGCGGGATCGGCCGTGCCGCACTGCGGGCATGTGCGGGGCACGGCCGCCATATATCCGCAATAGTGGCACTCCATGCGCCCCGTAGACTTGTGCAGCGTGAGCGTCACGTTACAGTGCGGGCAGCGCATCGTCCACCCGCATTCGCGGCACGAGACAAAGGGCGAGAAACCGCGCCGGTTCTGGAAGAGCATCACCTGCTCACCCCGCGACAGTGCACCCTCCATGGCCCGTATGAGCTCCATGTTGAAATGGCCGCGGCGTTCGCCCCGCTTGACCGCCCGCATCGTATCCGAAACGACGACATCGGGCTGACGCGCCCCGCCGTAACGCTCCTCTATGACCGAATATCCGTATTTGTGCCACAGTGCGTTGGCATAGCTCTCGAGTGAGGGTGTGGCGCTGCCAAGCAACACCTTGCCCCCCGTGAGCGAAGCAAGCACCACGGCACAGTCGCGCGCGTTGTAGCGCGGCGACGTATCGCTCTGCTTGTAGCTCGCATCGTGCTCCTCGTCCACCACTATCATGCGCAGGTGCCGCAACGGCAGGAAGAGTGCCGACCGCGTCCCCACGACCAGCTCGCCGCCCTCGCTGTGCAGCAGGCGCATGTATGTCTCGGTACGGCGCAGCACAGTCAGCTTCGAGTGGTATGCCGTCACGCGGCTGCCGAAGACACGCTCCATACGCTCCACAAGCTGCGCCGTGAAGGCTATCTCGGGCACCAGCATCAACACATCGCCCCCCGCCGAGAGGGTCTCGGCCATAAGGTCCATATATATTTCGGTCTTACCCGAGCCCGTAACTCCGCGCAGCAGGTGTGTCGTCACACCCGCAGCCCACGACGCGCGTATCTCCGCCGCCACGCGGCCCTGCGCCTCACTCAGATGCGGCGGCGTGAAGAGGACGCGTCCGCCCCTGTCTGCGCGGCGTTCACGCTCCGTCACCTCGACATATCCCGCCTTGCGCAGCGCCGCGAGGATCGCCGCGTCGATATCGAGCAGGCGGCGCGGCACAGCCCCGTCCGTATCGCGGCCATCCTCTCCGAATGTCGCTATCGTCTCCAGAGCCTCACATCGGCGCGGGGCGCGGCGCCGTATGCGGTCACACTCCGCCGCAAGCCGTTCCGCGTCGCGCCACGCCCCGGACAGGGCGACATACTGCTCCGTACGCGGACGGAACACCTCGGCCGAGAACTCCTCCTCGGACGCCCCGCGCGGCTTGGCCAGCGACGGCAGCGCCATACGCATAACCTCGCCCAGAGTACACATATAGTAGTCGGCAACCCACTCCCAGAACCGCATCTGCGGCTCATCCAGCAGAGGCACGTCATAGAGACGCGCCCCGACGCTCTTGATACGCTTGAAGGCGGGGCGCTCCGCATGCAGACGCCATACGATGCCCGTATAGATATACCGCTGCCCGAACTGCACCGCCACGGCATCGCCGCACTGCAGCTCCACGCCCTCGGGCACGGCAAACGAATATGTCGGCTGTGCCAGAGGCAGTACTATATCGGCATACATCATATACAGGTTCTACGGATGATCTTTCTATCAAAGGTACGTATTTATTCCGTATATTTTCACTCCGCGAGGCGCGTTTTAGAGATTGTTTCGCTAAATTTGTGGTGGCGGCAGGATTCACTCTGCGCCGCACAATCAACCTACACCGACAGCACACAATGTATCCGTGGGGCGATAACCGCAGATTCAACAACTATGCCGCCTACTTCAGGCGCACGTTCGGACACCGCATACAGAAGGTGGCCGTAAACGCCGGCTTCACATGCCCCAACCGCGACGGTACAGTCGGCCGCGGCGGCTGCACCTTCTGCGACAACGCCGCCTTCACACCGTCATACTGCACCCCCGCAAAGAGCGTCACGCAGCAGATCGACGAGGGCATCGAGTTCCACCGCCGCCGATACCGCACGGCCGGGAGTTTTCTGGTCTACTTCCAGTCCTTCTCCAACACCTACGCCCCGCTCGCGGATCTGCGCCGCCTCTATGACGAGGCGCTCGCACACCCCGACGTGGCGGGCATCGTCATCGGCACACGCCCCGACTGCGTTGACGAGGCAAAGCTCGACTACTTCGCCTCCTTGGCCCGCGACCGATACGTGGCCATAGAGTACGGCGTGGAGTCCACCTCCGACGCCACGCTGCGACGCATAAACCGCGGCCACGACTTCGCCACGGCACGCCGTGCCATCCGTATGACGGCCGAGCGCGGAATACATACCGGCGCGCACTTCATTCTCGGCCTGCCCGGCGAGCCGAGCCGCATGCTTATCGACCGCACGGACGAGATAAACGACCTGCCCCTGACAACCGTGAAGTTCCACCAGCTGCAGCTCTTCCGCGGCACGCCGCTTGCCGCCGAATATGACGCCGCGCCCGAGCGGTTCCGGTTCTGGAGCGTCGAGGAGTACATCGACCTCTTCATCGAGATTCTCCGCCGCCTGCGCCCCGACATCGTCGTCGAACGCTTCGTCGGCGAAGCCCCGCCCCGTTTCCACCACACCGAAGGCTGGGGACTCATACGCAACGAAACTCTGCTATCGATGCTCGACCACCGCCTCGAGGAACTCGACGTGCGGCAAGGCGACATGTATCACCCCAGCACAAGGGTCAACAACGGCACGAAAAACGAAATCACAGACCGCGGAGTGACAAATTTCAACGCACGTGAAAAATAAATTTGCCAAAAAGAACGCCTTGTATTATATTTGCTGCCAATTTTAGAGGATTAGAGAGAAAATCAATAGCGAAAAGCCACTCGGCGATTACAATGTATAAGTAAACTTAACAATGAAAATCACACTCGACACGATTCTGAGATCAGTAAAGGAGTACTTCATGATGGCAATCGGCATGTTGCTCTACTCGTTCGGATGGGTTGCCTGCATCATCCCCGCAGGCGGTATGGGCGGCGGCGCGACAGGCCTATCGATGCTGCTCAACCACTTGGTCCCCGCAATCTCGATCGGACAGTTCGTATTCATCGTCAACGTCATCCTGCTCATCATCGCAGGCTTCATCGTCGGATGGAACTTCGGCATCAAAACCATATACTGCATCATAATCCTATCCATCACGATGGACATGTGGGGCATGGTGCTGCCTGAAAACATCCTCGAGATATATACCCAGAACATCGACTCGCACAACATCCTGCTCGTCATCCTCGGCGCCATCATCGCCGGTATCGGCGTGGCGATATGCTTCGCGCAGGGCGGATCCACCGGCGGTACCGATATCGTCGCAATGATCATAAACAAGTACCGCACCGTCAGCTACGGACGCATAGTCATCGCCGGTGACTTCGTCATCATCGGCTGCTCGCTCTTCTTCGCCTCGGATCTGGCTTCGGGTATCGCTACCGTCATATACGGTTACATCATGGTCGCCGTATATGGATACACGGTAGACATGATCCAGTCCGGAAGCCAGCAGTCGAGCCAGATAATGATCATAAGCAACGACTACGAGAAGATAGCAACCGCCATCAACAACGAAGCCCACCGCGGCGTAACACTTATCGACGGCATGGGTTGGTACACCCAGCACAGCTGCAAGATCGTCATGGTCGTATGCCGCAAGCGCGACGCCTCGATGATCCTCAAAATAGCCAAGCGCGTCGACCAGAACGCCTTCATCACCATGGGTTCGGTCATGGGTGTCTACGGCAAGGGATTCGACGCCCTGAGCAAGATCTGACAATAAAGATACTGCCAAACAGCGAGGGCGGAACCCGACGGTTCCGCCCTCGCTGTTTACAGTTTATACGACTCGTTCTACTTCTTGTTGAAGGCGTTCATCGTAAGGTCGGGGCCTACGGCCACGAACGACAACGCCGCATCCGAGAAAAGCTTCAGCCGTTCGGGCATTGCGGCACGCTCCTCGTCGGTCCAATGGCCCAGAACGTAATCGACCTGCCCGCCGCGGGCGAAGTTGCCCCCGATGCCGAAACGCATGCGGGCCCAATCCTCGCGCCCCAGAAGCTCGGCTATGTTCTTCAATCCGTTGTGTCCGCCCGCGCTGCCCTTCTTGCGCATGCGCAGCTCGCCGAACGGCAGCGCTATGTCGTCCGATATGACCAACAGGTTCTCGATCGGGATATTCTCCTGCTCCAGCCAATAGCGCACGGCCTTGCCCGAGAGGTTCATGTAGGTCGACGGCTTGAGCAGTATAACCGTGCGGCCGCGGTAACGCAGCGTCGCCGTGGAGCCGTAACGCCCCGCCGTAAAAGAGACGTTGGATGCCTCGGCCAAGGCATCCAACACTCTGAATCCGATGTTGTGGCGGGTATCGGCATACTCGGCACCGATATTTCCCAACCCTACAATCAGATATTTCATCCGCTCGTCGGATTATGCGCCAGATTACTGCTGGCTGCGCGTTGCACGCGTTACACGTACTGCGCAGACGGCCGTCGTGGCGGGCGTAACGAAACTTACACCGTCAATCTTCAGGTCGCCGACGAAGATCGTCTGACCTACCTTCAACGGAGTAACGTCTACGACAACCTCATCAGGCAGCTTGTCCAGAAGAGCCTTCACGGTGAGCTTGCGGGCCGACAGAGCCAGCTTACCACCGATCTTGACGCCCTCTGCGGTACCGCTCAGACGTACCGGAACGGCTATGGCTACGGGCTTGCCCTCCTGTACACGGTAGAAGTCGATGTGAAGGATCTGCTCGCGTACGGGGTGGAACTGAACCTCACGCATTACGGCCTTCTCGACCTTGCCGTCGATGTCAAGCTCGACGATATACGAATTGGGAGTGTAGATCAGAGGCTTTACCTCCTTTGCGTCTACGGTGAATGCGATCTCCTCGCCACCGCCGTAGATCATGCAGGGTACCAGACCCTCGCGACGGAACGCCTTAGCGGCCTTCTTGCCGAACTCGGCACGCTTCACTGCTTTGAGCTGAAGTGTTTTCATCTTTCAAATGTAATTTAATGTTATTACCTGCGGCATTACTCAAGGAGCCTCCACCGTCGATCCATCCGCGGCCCGGCTTCTCCCATCATGCCTGAAATCGGGGACAAAGATATGCCTTAATATCCAAATATCAAAATTTTCCATCTCCATAATGGGGATACCGGGATCGTGCAAACCGTATTAAAACGACCCGGACACTACATCACCACCCTCCGGAATCTCCCCACACGACAGCTACCGCTCCGCCACGACTCCTTTCGCGGCCAACGCCTCAGCCACGGCCTGCGCGCTGAAGACGGGATTGGCAAGTACCGGTACACCCAGCGCTCGGGATACGCTTTCGGCTACGTATGCCATGGAGCCTTGGGTGAATATCACCACATCGGCATCCGACGCCTCGGCCGAGATACGCTCGGCAAGCAGCCGTTTGAACTCACCCTCCTCCATGCCGAAGCCGCCGTCGATCACGACCTCGCGCACCTCTATACGCCGCCCCGCCTCACGTGCCGCACGCTCCAGCGTACGGCGTGTAGGCGCTATCGAACACGGGAATGTAGCCGCGACGGCTATCGTATGGCCGCGGCGCACGGCCTCACGGCACATGGCGTCGTTCACCATCACAACAGGCACACCCACAAGGCGTGCCGCATCCTGCATGGCATAGGCCACATCCTCCACCGTCGAGCATATACTCAGCACAGCGTCGGCGCCATCCTCCACCGCACGCATATATGTTCCGGCTATGAGAGCCGCAGCATGGGGCGTCAAGTAATCCTCGGCATGGATCTCGTTGAAGGCATCCGACACCTCATATACCATAAGTTCGACATTCCGGCCCACACTCTCGCGCAGCGCCCGCTCGACGTCGGCCTTGAGTTCGGGCGTGGTGACCGTATATACCAGCGCCACACGCGGTGCCGGCATCTCCGTCTGCGCCGCAGACGGCACCGGCATGAAGGTTTCCGCCGCAAAGGCGAACAACGTCGCCGCCATAATCCTCAACCGTTTCATATAGATCTCGTTTGTTTATATGTATCCCGCAAAAAAACGAAAGGACGGACACTTGTCATGTCCGTTCTTCCGCACTCATCCGATATTGGACGCCATATATTTCGGACGTCCGCCGTCCGCATTCATACCGCAAGCAGTTGCGGCGGCAGAACGCGTCAGAATATTATGAAGTTGATACCCACCTGCAACACGTGCGTGTACTCCTTGTAACGCACGCCCGCTGCCGGAAGGTCATACTTGCCCGTATCGCATATATCGGGACGGTGCATGTTGAGCTGGTAACCCAGCTGCAGGTCCATCTTCAGCGAGCCGCTCACGATCACACGCACACCGCCGCCCACACCGGCCATGGCTCCCGTCTTGGTGTTGCCGCTGAAGTAGAACTGCGGACCGAGGTTCACATAGTTGAACCAACGGTGGCGGAAATTGCCCTTGGGCTCGCCGTAGTAGTATGTAGCCGTGGCGTAGAAGGGAAGGGCGTAGTCGTTGTACTGGAACAGCATACCCGCCTCGGCTCCTACGGTCAGGTTGTCGGTGAACTTGTATCCGGCACCCAGATGCACGCTGCCGCCCGAAAGCGACGGTTCGCGGTCGTAGCGTATCACGTCGTCACGGTCAACATAACGTATGCGGTCGAAACCTCCGAGCGCCATGTTGTAGCTGCCGCCGAAGGTCACCGTCCAGCGGCGGTCGGTCATGCCGAGGTCGTACTCGCGCACCTCCTTCTTCTTTTTGTATTTGGGGACTATCCTCTGCGCCTCGGCCGTCATGCCGCAGCAGAAGAGGGCCAGCAGAGACAAAAGCAGAAATTTTCTCATTACGTAAATCTATATTTGCCACACCGCAAAACCTCCGCGGCGCATCCTTGTACAACAATAAACGCGCCGCGGCGGCATTTTATTTTATGTGACGGCTATTTTATGCCGCGGACATGCTTCTCCCACGCCCACGCCGAGCGGAGCGTATCGTCGAGCGAACGCTCGGCCTTCCATCCCAGCTCCTTGTTTGCCAGCGTCGTGTCGGCCCAGATGGCTACCACGTCACCCGGACGGCGCGGCGCAATCTTGTAGTTGAGCTTCAGGTTGTTCACACGCTCGAAGCTGTGTACCAGCTCCAGCACCGAGGTACCCTTGCCCGTGCCGATGTTGAATATCTCGTAGCCCTGCTTGTTGCGGTTCTCGACCATGCGCGTGATTGCCACCACGTGAGCCTTCGCCAGATCCACAACATCGATATAGTCGCGCAGGCACGAACCGTCGGGCGTCGGATAGTCGTCACCGAAGACACTCAGACACTCGCGCACACCGGCCGCCGTCTGCGTGATGAAGGGGACGAGGTTCTGCGGCACGCCGCGCGGAAGCTCGCCGATAAGAGCCGACGGATGGGCGCCGATGGGGTTGAAGTATCGCAGCGCGATACCCTTCAGTCCCTTGTATGCCGAAACCGAGTCGCGGAGGATATCCTCGCACATCTGCTTGGTGTTGCCGTAGGCCGAGGTCGCAGGCTTGCGGGGCGTCTGCTCCGTGACGGGCAGGTGGTCAGCTTCGCCGTAAACCGTCGCCGACGACGAGAAGACGATGTTCTGACGGCCGTACTCACGCATCAGATCCACGACGTTCATGAACGAAGTGAGGTTGTTGCGGTAATACTTCATGGGGTCGGTCACCGACTCGCCAACGGCCTTGAAGGCGGCGAAGTGTATCACCGAATTGAACTTGTACTGCTCGAATACGCGGCTGAAGGCCTCCTTGTCGCAGCAGTCGACATTGACGAAGGGCACATCCACGCCCGTGATCTTGCGTACGCCCTCGACGCCGCTCATGTCGGAATTAGACAGGTTGTCGGCAACGACAACATCATAGCCGGCATTTATCAACTCCACGGCGGTATGCGAACCGATATAGCCCGCGCCGCCCGAAACCAGAACCATCTCTTTCATCACTCTTGTGTGTTTTATATTTTGCTGTTGCAAAGGTAATAAACTTCTTTCAAACGAGCGAAATTTTCGCTCCCCAACATCCGCATCTCCGGCCCGCACGCACTTTTCGGCATGCAATATGCCTATATGCTATCTTCCAAACCTCTCTCGGGCACTCTCTTGCGTCTGTCCCGACGCTCGTTCCGGCCCCGGCCACACCTACTCTTCGGCGACAGCCTCACCGTCATCCTCCACCTCGAATGCCACGATGGCGTCGGCCAGAATGCGGTAGATGTTGTCCCGCTCATCGCTCAGGCGTACCGTGCAGAGGAAACTGTCAGGACGCTCGGCATAGCTCTCCACGCACTCTATGCGCGAGAGCAGCGACACGGCCGACCCGTCCCCGTCCAACAAACCGATCAGCGGCCCCGCCGCAGCCAGCAGACCCTTAATGTCGAGATAGAGCCCGCCGTAACCCTCGCGGCTGCCCTTCAGGGTGGTTGGCTCGGCCGCACGCGGCAACGACGCCATACCCTCGACGGTCGTTACGACCATATCGCCGTTGCGGCAGCTCATAATAATATTATCGCCACCGGCACCGATCACATAACCGTCGTCACTCTTCTCGACAGGGACATTATCGCCAAACATCTGCACCACGAAATCCATTATCTCCCGACTCTTCACACGCGCCATGACCGTAGCCGGAATCGACGCGCTGCCGCCGTCGACCACCGGCGTACCCATTACGACGGCCATATCGCCCGAAACCGAAGCCACGAGACGCAAAATCTCATTCATGTCGGCATCATCCTCGTTGAAGAGCTGAAGACGGGCAATAGCCTCGGCAAGCGCCTCGCCATCGATGGCATTATAGAGTATGAACATCGACGAAGCGGGGATACAGTCGGCATAGCGGCCCTCCACACGCTTCATACCCATCGTATTCCTATCGAGATACTCCGCCGCGGCGTCGCTCTCGGCGACCACGCCGTAGTGCATGCGGGCAACACCGTCATCGCCGTCAAGGCTCCACACGAACGTAAGATCCTCCACGGGCATGTCGTTGCCGTAGAGATCCTTCATCCTCGCAAGTTCATCCTCCTCCACAACCGATCCCGAGGCCATGACGAAAATATCGGCAACCGACTCCTCAAGACGGCGCAGGCCGTTCGCGGGCAGTCCCTTCACACGCCCGTCGTCCGACATCAGCGCCGAACGCCAATATCCAGCGTCGGCTCTTTTGTCCGCGCTCACAACTACGGCCCTGTCGGAGTCGAAGACGATGCACAGCTCGTTATCCACAATCCACGAGACACCCTTGCGGCTTTGAAGTTTGCCTTCGCATATCATCTGCGCCGTGCGGGCAAAGTCATCCGCATCCGATACGCTCATCACCGCAACAAGGGATTCATCCCGCCGCATCGAGAGATATACCGGCCTATCGAGCGCAATGCCCGACCCCTCCAAAGAGAAACTCTCCATCTCCGCCGTGTCGTCATCCGAAACCACGACCTTGGAGATGAACTCCTCGCCGCCCATCTTCTCCAGAATACGGCCCGCCTCGATGCGCATCACCACCCCCGCATCCGCGGGTACAAGCGACAGGGCATCCTGCGCCGCGCATACATCACTGAAAAGGAGTGCCGACATCACAGCCGCGCACGACAAAATCTTCTTTACGATCATACGAAAAGCGTTATATGTTGAATATCTCTTTACGCCGACACCGCCCGACGCCACACATCGGGAAACCCCGCACGCCGCCGGCCGCAGGGCCGTAAATGTACAAATATATAACTTTTTTGCCATTTCGCGCCTGCATGCATGTGAATATTCAACCCGACGAACAACACGCACACGCCGCAGCCTCACCCACACACAAAAAAGATTTCGGCCGCGGTGCCACCAAAGACTCCGCGGCCGAATATCGGCTTTCAGGTTCTCAAGGTTTATCCGATTACTCGGCCTGCCACTCGACCGTAACGTCGTCGATGGCATAGTAGGTAGGCATCGAGAAGCCGTATTCGTTCTCCACGTCACCCGTCATGTCGAACTTGACCTCCACGACCTCGCCCAGCGACGAGAGGTCCCATGCCGTCCAATCGGAGATCATCTTATCCTTCTCGGCGAAGGTCATCGTCACGGTGCCCGTCTCGTTGCCGGCGGCATCGTAACCCGTGGCGTGGATCTCGACCTTCTGTCCCTCGGCGATGGCAGGCGACGAGTAGTTGCCGTTGCGCGCGATATTGAGGAAATAGCAGGTAGAGTTCACATAGCAGCCGCAAACGACACGCGCCTTGCCGTCGGCGAAGCGCAGCGTCGGACGGTAGTCGCCCCAGTCGCTCTTGTTGCCGTAGCCGATAAGGAAGGTATCCGAACCGTTGTGGCCGCCACGCGTCATCGAATTCTCGTTCGAGGCGTTGTACACATACAGGTCGTTCGTGTAGTCACCGTAGGTGGCCAGATCGTTCGAGTTGTACGACGAAACGACCCATCCGCCCGAGAAATATCCTCCCGAGAAGATATTGGGGCCCGTCAGTGAGGTGGCGCTGTCCTTCCATACGTAGTCGGGCGTAGCAACCGAACCCGTATAGGTAGCGTCGAACGACGATGCCACGAAGGGCGTCCACTCCGAACCCTCGAACGTCACGACGGCCGTCTCCGTCGAAGGCCCGTCCTCCGAACAGCTTGCAAACATGGCGGCTGCGGCAAACATGGCAGCCAAAAGTCTCATCTTTTTCATTATTCAGTTTTTTGGTTAAACCTATATTCTCCCTCATGTCGTTCCCGCCACGCCTTCTCTCCAGACGTCCTGCCCCCGGCTTGCATCATGCCGTCAGTCTCTGCGCGTTTCATGCCTCCGCCCGACGGCGGAATGGTTTCCGCACACCATGCCGCACGGCCGATACGGATTACGGCCAAGCGCATGAATACACGCACAAACACTCTCCGCAGCAAACCTTTATCGGCAGG
>ENA-OVGB01000723-OVGB01000723.1-human-gut-metagenome-genome-assembly--contig:-NODE-723-length-35977-cov-12.498831_pt1 | contig 35977 bp, 37 predicted proteins | sample MGYA00237767_ERZ505413 | MGnify/ENA primary metagenome ERZ505413 (study PRJEB26158, sample SAMN06016410) | human gut metagenome | biome: human gut; feature: ankylosing spondylitis patient; material...
CAATGCAAAGTCCGCAAATCATCTGCACATAGTCAATCAAACTCTGGTCACCGCAGAAGAACAGCTGCAACGCATCAAAATGGAGCAAGAGACCAATCAGCGCAAGATTTGGGTGGTGTTCTCCATCTTGATACTTATTTCCGGCTTCTCCAGCATATATGCTTTTACACGCCGGCAGCATGCCAGGCATTTAAAAATAGAAAAAGACGCTGCCGAAAAAGCACGGCGGCAAGCTGAAAAAGCACGGCAGCAAGCCGAAAAAGCGGACAAGCTGAAATCGGCTTTCCTACAGAACCTCAGTCATGAAATCCGTACGCCACTCAATGCCATCATCGGTTTTAATGATTTGCTGAACGATGCCGATGCAGAATTCAGCGAAGAAGAGCGGAGCGAATTACTCGGTCATCTGCACACCAATACCTATTTATTGCTCACATTGGTAAATGATGTACTCGACCTCAGCAAACTGGAAAGCGGCAACTATAGCATCTCGCTATCCAATGTCGTCTTGCCCGAACTATGCCAATCCACTTTAGCAGGCGTGGCACACAGAGTGGCCGAAGGCGTCAGACTGGAGCTGAAACAACCCGATACGGAAATCATCCTGAACACACTGGGATATGCGATTGACTACACCCCAGCACCGACGCTGGTAATGCAGCCAACGGTAGAAATGGGACAAACATTTTCCAAAGACCGTCTGGCACCCATGATCCGCGACACCCCAGAACTGCGAAAAAAGGTCGATGCCAAGAGCCGCTTCTCCGGGAATACGATCATGCAGAAAGCATTTCCGGGTGGACACGTCACCATCGTTGGAGCAAACAGCCCGGCGGGGCTTGCATCCCGACCGATCAAGTTTGTTCTGGCAGACGAGGTGGACAGATATCCGGCATCGGCTGGCACCGAGGGCGACCCGCTGACGCTAGCAAGAACCCGCCAGACAACATACTGGGACAAGAAAACGGTGCTTGTCTCCACGCCAACCATAAAGGGCACCAGCAGGATTGAAAAAGCCTGGCTGGAAAGCACGATGGAAGAGTGGACAGTGCCGTGCCCGGAATGCGGAGAGTATCAACCACTGGTCTGGGCAAATGTGGTTTTCGACCGGGAAAACTGGCCGCACGGCGGTGTGCAGTACCGGTGCGAATACTGCGGCTGCATTGCTGGTGAATATCGCTGGAAAGCACAGGGCAGGAAGGGAAAGTACGTTGCGCTGCACCCGGAACGGGAGGTGCGCGGATTTCACCTGAACGTTCTAGCATCGTCATTCTGCGCATGGTCTGGCATCGTCACGGAATTTCTTTCCGCGAAAGAAGCACTGGATCATGGCAACCCCGAGCTGATGAAGGCATGGGTCAACACCAAACTTGGGGAAACATGGGAAGAGCGCGGCGAGAGTGCGGACGATATGGCGCTGTACAGCCGCCGCGAAATGTACCCGGCAACTGTACCGGCTGGCGTGCTGGTGCTGACCTGCGGCATCGACGTTCAGGATGATCGTTTCGAGCTGGAACTTGTGGGCTGGGGAGTTGGAAAGGAAAGCTGGGGCATTCGATATCAGAAGATATATGGCGACCCACTTAAACCTCAGATTTGGGAAGACCTTGACAAGTTCCTGCAAACCCGCTGGCGAAGGGAAGACGGCGTGGTGCTGAACATCCTTGCGGCAGCAATGGACACCGGCGGACACCATACGGACGCAGTTTATCGTTTCTGTCTGGAACGCTGGCAGCGGCACCTTTATGCCATCAAGGGACGCGGCGGCGTGGAAACGGTGTTCGTGTCGAAACCGTCAACCGGAAACCGAGTAGGCGTGCCGCTGTACACCATCGGTGTTGATAACGGCAAGACGATGGTGTACCAACGTCTGAACGTTCAGACACCGGGTCCGAACTACTGCCACTTCCCGCTGGATGAAGCGGCAGGGTATGACGAAACCTACTTCAAAGGCTTAACAGCAGAGAAGCAGGTCGTGCGCTGGAAGAAGGGCAGACCCACGACAGCGTGGGAGCTGAAAGACCCGAACTATCACCGCAACGAGCCGTTGGACTGCCGAGATTACGCACTGGCTGCACTGGAAATTGCAAACCCTGTTTTGGAAGATCCGGACGCGGAAACGGAAATGCCGGTGGTACAGCATCCAGCAGGACGAAGAATTGTATCGGGAGGTATTGGATAAATGGCAGGAATTACGCTGGAACAGGCAGAAGCAAAACTTCAAACCTGGATGGAAGCGGAAGAAAAAATCGCCAGCGGACAGGGTTACTCCATTGGCGACCGCCGCCTGACCCGCGCTGACCTCTATACGGTTCGCGGTGAAATCGAATACTGGAACAACAAGGTAAAAGAGCTGGAAGCGGCAGAACAGAGCGGGCGCAACCGAATGTACCGCTTTGTGCCGCGTGACATCTGACGGAGGGCGACATGGCAAAAATGAACCTCATGGATCGTGCAATTGCCGCTGTTGCCCCGGAACACGCCCTGCGCCGGGCGGCGGCACGGGAAAGCCTGCGCTTTATCAATTCCGGCTACGGGAACTACGGCGCGAGTACGACCAAGAAATCCATGCGCGGCTGGCTATTTGCTGGCGGCAGCGCGAAAGAGGATATCGAAGATAACCTCAAAACGCTGCGCGAAAGAAGCCGCGACGCTTACATGGGAGTGCCAATTGCAACCGGTGCACTAAAAACGATGCGCACAAATGTTGTTGCAAGCGGCCTGACACCATCACCGCAGATTGACGCGGACTTTCTGAACATGACACCGGAGCAGGCGAATGACCTGCAAACGCAGATCGTCCGGGAATTTTCACTGTGGGCAGACAGCCCGCTTTGCGATGCTGACCGGGTGGATAATTTCTACAAGCTGCAACAGCTGGCCTTCCTTGCCTACATGATGAACGGTGATGCTTTTGCTGTGCTGCCGATGCGGCACAATGTTGGACAGCCGTATGACCTGCGTGTGCAGCTGATCGAAGGTGACCGGGTGTGCAGCCCGGATCAGGATGACCGGTTGGCACCGTGTGTGGTGGATAACGTGTCCGTGCAAAGCATTGTGCAGGGCGTAGAGACGGACGGCAACGGTATGGTTATTGCTTACTGGATTTGCAATCAGCACCCATTGGCAAGTTTGTACGCTCTGCCGGAACCGCTGAAATGGCAGCGTGTGGAAGCCTACGGTGAAACCACAGGACGCAGAAACATCCTGCACATCATGAACCGGGAACGTTCCGGGCAGCGGCGCGGCGTGCCGCTGCTGGCACCGGTACTGGAAGCGTTGAAACAGCTTGGACGATACACGGATGCTGAGATCACAGCTGCAGTCATTTCGGCGATGTTTACGGTGTTTATCACAAAAGATAACCCGTCCATTGGCCGTCCACTGGGCGAGGTGATCCCGCCGAACCAGCAGATCGATGCGGCAGACCGTGGCACAATTGAGCTGGGGTCTGGTGCAATCATCGACCTGAACCAAGGCGAGAAGGTGGAGTTTGCAGACCCGAAGCACCCGAACACGGGCTTTGATGCATTCTCTGCCGCTATCATCAAGCAGATTGCGGCGGCACTGGAAATCCCCAGTGAAGTGCTGATGAAGCAGTTCACGACGAGTTACAGCGCGGCGCGTGGTGCACTGAACGAATTTTGGCGCACCTGCGATATGCAAAGAAGCTGGTTTGTGGACGACTTCTGCCAGCCTATCTATGAAGAATGGCTGACGGAAGCTGTTGCGACCGGACGAGTAAAAGCGCCGGGTTTCTTTGATGATCCGGCAATCCGAAAAGCGTATACATCCTGCACATGGAATGGACCGGCGCGAACCAACCTGAACCCGGTGCAGGAAGTAGACGCTGCTGTGAAGCGCGTTGCAGCGGGCTTCTCGACGGCGGATCAGGAAACCGCGACCATGAACGGCGGTAGCTATGCAGCGAATATCCGCCAGCGTGTCATTGAAGCAAGAATGAAAAAGGAGGTGGACGACATTGCGAATGAAGGAAACGCCCCAAAAGGGAACGAACCGAATCGTGAATCAGGCGGGAAACCCGCAGACACCCAAAACGAATAACTGTTTCTGGAAGTTCCGCAATCTGGCAGACGGCCAGAAAGCGGAACTTCTGCTTTACGGCAATATTTCCGAAAGCAGCTGGTGGGGCGATGAAGTTACGCCGAAGCAGTTTGCGGACGATCTTGCCGCGCTGGGCGATGTGCAGGAAATTACGGTGTACATCAACAGCGGTGGCGGCGACGTGTTCGCTGCGCAGGCCATCGGAAACCAGCTGGAACGGTCGAGCGCGACGGTGACGGTTCACATCGACGGCCTTTGCGCCAGCGCGGCCACGATCATTGCCTGCCATGCAGACAAGGTAATTGCGGCGGCGGATAGCTGCTACATGATCCATCCTGCCAGCATGGGCGTCTGCGACTACCTGACAGCAGAAGATATGCGCGATTGTCTGAAAGCGCTGGACACCATCCGCGAAAACATCGTTGCACTATACGCCAAGAAAACCGGCAAGAGTACGGATCAGTGCGGCAAGTGGATGGATGAAACGAACTGGTGGACAGCCGCCCAGGCAAAGGAGAACGGCTTCATCGACGAAGTGGACGATGAAGAATCGGATGCAGTTGTCGAAAACAGAAACGGTGTGCTGTTCGTAAACAGCATCGGGATGGGCCTGCCGTTTGATAAGGCCCCTGATTTCGTAAAAAGCCGCATGGGCAAACAGCCCGGCGGCTTTTCTAATTCCGCAAATAATCCGGGAAAGACCGGAACACAGGAGGAAAAAACAATGGCTATCGAAAACAAGAACGACCTGGTGAAGGCGTACCCGGATATGGTCAACGAGATCAAAAAGGACGCCGCCGTGGATGCCATCAACCGTGAGCGTGCCCGTATCAAGGACATTCAGGACATGACCATGCCTGGCATGGAAAAGACCATGCAGGATGCCCTGTACGGTGAGCATCCCATGGATGCCACCCAGTACGCCAAGGAAGTTGCCAAGTTTGCCCGTAAGCAGGCAGAGGACAAGATCAAAGGCCTGCATGACGACGCACAGAGCGGCGGCGCAAACAGCGTGAACAGCGTTGACCCCGGCAACCAGCAGACAGACATCTACCTGGATGCCCTGCGTGCGGTCAGCAAGAAGCAGTAAGGAGGAAGAACCATGAGCATGGATTTGGAGGTCAAAAAGTTTTCCTACTCGCCGGAATACCTGCTGGCGGGCACCGACATCCGCGTTACCACGGCGGTGAAGAAGGCTGGCGCTGATCTGAAAGTGGGCGCACCGGTCAAGCTGGATAGCAGCACCGACAAGGTGTCGCCCGTCGGCAAGAGCGACGGCGTGGCCGCCCTGTACGGCATTGCCACCGAGGATTTCAAGGCTGACGAAGAAGCTGTGATCTATCTGACGGGTGAGTTCTTCGCTGACCGCCTGGCGCTGGAAACTGGCGTCACCGCCGCTTCTCTGGAAGTGGCATTCCGCAACATCGGCATTTTCCTGAAGTAAAGGAAGGAGGAAGAAAATATGCCTAATACGGTAAGCATTTATGATCCGCGTTATCTGGCAGAGGTTGTGAGACTGGCACCCCCGATCCACACCTTTATGCGTGACAGCTTCTTTACCAACAAGAAGACTTCCACGGCAGAGCGCATCGACTTTGATCTGGTGAAGGGCGACCGCCGCATGGCTGCTTTCGTGCATCCCCGCAAGGGCGGCAAGGTTCTGTCTGCCAGCGGCTATGAAACTCTGAGCTACAAGCCGCCCCTGATTAACCCCTACGACATCACCACGGCAGACCAGCTTATGAGCCGTCTGCCTGGCGAAGAACTGTACAGCGGCATGACCCCTGCCCAGCGCGCTGCGCAGAAGCAGATCGAGGAATACAACCGCCTGAACGATGCGGTTGTTCGTAGGGAGGAGTGGATGTGCGCCCAGGCCATCATGACCGGTCAGATTCCCATTGTCGGCGAAGGCGTGAACGAGATTATCGACTTCGGCTTTACCAACACGAAGAAGCTGACCGGCACCGCGATGTGGGGTGCTGACAAGGCGGAGATCGTGAAGAACCTGCGTGAGTGGAAACGCGATGTTTCCAAGAACGGATTCTCCAACGTGGATATGTGCATCATGGGCAGCAAGGCCCTGGACCTGTTCCTGGATGATCTGGACATCCGCAGCCGTCTGGACACCAAGAACTACGGCTTCGGCGTTATCAACGTGAAGGAACTGCCCAATGGCCTGACCTACTACGGCCACCTGAACGACCCGTCCATGGACATCTACTGCTACAATGAGTACTATCTGGACGACTGGACCGACCCGGAGCATCCGGCCACGAAGCCCCTGGTGGACCCCAACAAGATCATCCTCATCAACCATGCGCCCAACTTCCTGATGGGCTATGGCCTGTGTACTTACCTGGACGATGCATCCAAACAGTGGGTCAGCGCTCAGACCGACCGTCTGCTGCGCTCCTATGTTGAGCATCACCCTGACCGCCGCCTGATGGAGGTTCAGTCCCACCCGCTGCCCATCCCTGATAAGGTGGACAGCTGGATGGTTATTGAGGTCTGCGCCGCAGACTAAAAGCGAAAGCTCCCCGCCGCGCTGAACGGCGGGGAATGGCTTTTTTGAGGAAAGAAAATGTCCGACTTCAAAAAACTGCTGGAAGTGGATATTGATGCCGTGTTTCTGGATGATGATATTTTCGCAGATGAACATACCATCAACGGACAGAAGATGAAGGCTGTAATCTCGAATGACACGCTGAAAGAATCCAGCGGACATTGGGAAGGCGGCGTGCGTCAAAGCTACGGCACATCCATCTACTCCACAAGCAAAAAGCTGTACGTCAAGGTACAGGACTTCGGCAAGAAACCCAAAATCGGAAACCCAATACAGGTTGATGGAATGGACTTGTTCATCCAGAACTTTGATGAACAGCAGGGTATATATGTGATAACCATAGATCGGAAACGGCAATGAGCTATACACGATACAATGCAAGTGACCTCTCGATCGGCGAGAAGGACGTAGCAAGAGCGCTGGGGAATTGTGGGAAGAAAGCGCCGCTTGTGATCCGCAATGCGGTGAACGAGACGGCAAAGGATGCCCGCAAAGTCATGATCCGGGAAGCAAAGAAACGGTACGCCGTCAACGGCACCGGCCGTCGCCATTTAAACGACTTGAAAATCAGAAAAAGGGCGAAGGTGTCAGACTTGGGCGCGGAACTGCATATCGGCGGGCCGGGCCAGAAAGATGCTATGAAAAATGACCTGGGCTATTTCAAAACAATCCCGTCAAGACCTTACGTCGGACAGGATGTTGCGAATGCGCCTGATCTTTTCAAGGCAAAGGTTCTGAAAAACAGCGGAATGAAACCGCTGCCTGGTCAAGGGAATCTGAGCAAAGGATTTTTGGTAGAGTTCGCAAGCGGGCACGTTGGCATGGTGCAGCGCGTCATTGGTTCCAGCAGCCATAACACGGTCACAAAGAAATCTGGCGCACCGCGCTGGCGGAACAAAGATGGCAACGTGGAAACGCTGCAAACCATGGGAAGCCCTTCGGCGGCAGCAATGCACCATGTGATCTGGGAACAGGTAGAGCCGGATGTGCAGGACACCTTGGAGAAAAAACTTAAAGCGTCGATCCAGAAAACGCTTGCCAGAGCGGCAGCGAAGAAGGGGGCGAGGTAATGACAGAAGAAATGCTTGCCATGACCCCTTATATGATGCAGGTTGCATTGAACCAGACGCTTCAAAAAAACTTCAAAGGAAAAACATACTGCGGACCCGGCGGGGAAAAGGAACTGAATTTCTTTGAACAAGACCTGCCCATCGACACAGGACGGGACGATGCTGTTGATACCCCAGAAGCATTTGCGCCCTACATCATCACAGAAATTGGTGATATGGATTCGCCGGAAGGCGACGCGCCGATGGAAGTTGATGTGACGATGTACATTTGCGCGTATGACACCGGGCTAAAACGGCAGGGCTACCGAGATGTTTTGAACATCGTAACGGACATCATGAAAGGTTTCCGGGCGGTCCCGAGGTTCGGCAGGGCGTGTACCGTGAAAGGAAACATCAAGGGGAAAATGTCGAAAGACGACTATCACCCGTATTACTTCGGTGCAGTGAAAATGACCTGCACTGTCGCGAATGCTGATCCGGCGACTGATCCAGAAATAGAGGAAATGGTATGACCAAGAAAGAAACGAGAACCCGCGTGTACTGCGGCCCATCCGTCCGTGGCGTGGCACGGCAGTACACATGCTTTACCGGTGAGCTGCCGGAGCAGATGAAAAAGTTTGTTGAGCAGCACCCGATGGCGGAAGGCCTTATCGTACCTTACGACAAGGTAGCACAGACCCGTGCCAACATGGAACAGCCTGCATTGCCGGGCCAGCCCAAAACGGCAGAGCGGATCATTTTTGAACAGCTCAGAGCAGAGCTGTAAGGAGGAAGAACAATGGCATATCGTCATGGCGTATATGTAAGTGAGATTCCGTCCAGCGTGAAAGCACCGCTCGAAAGCGATGCTGGCACTCAGGTAATCGTGGGCGTGGCCCCGGTCAATCTGGCGGATGATCCTTACGGCGCAACTAATGTGCCGCTGCTGTGCCACACGATGGCAGAAGCCAAAGGCCTTGTTGGCTACAGCAGCGACTTCAAAAGCTACACGATCTGCGGTGCACTGTCTGCATCCTTCCAGATCGTGAACGTGTCCCCTGTGATCGTGATTAACGTTCTGGACCCCACCAAAACCGAACACACCGCAGATGTCGTCGAGCGCTCCTATCAGGTGAACAGCGGCACCGCACAGCTGGAAACTGTTGGCCTGTTGCTGGACAAACTGGTGGTCAAGGCGGACGATGTGGTGCTGAAAAGCGGCGAGGACTACACCGCAGCATTCAACGATGATGGCACGGTTACACTGGTGATCCTGCCTTCCGGCAAGGGTTCCGACAAATCGCAGGTCACGGTTTCCGGTAAGCGCATTGCCCCGGAAAAGGTGACGGGCGCAGACATCATTGGTGGCGTGAATGCGGCAGGCAAGGAAACTGGCATGGAAGTCCTGCGCCAGATTTTCCCGAAGCTGGGCATGGTGCCGGGCAATCTGCTGGCGCCCTGGTTCAGCAAGGACCCGACCGTGGCTGCTATTATGCAGGCGAAGACCACGATGCTCAACGGCATTTGGCGTATGTTCTGCTGGGTGGATATGGACACGACCTCCACCGGCGCACCGAAGTATTCTGACGTGCGCGCCCAGAAGACGAAACAGTCTCTTACCTCTCCCAACTGCGCAGCCGTGTGGGGCTGCCCGAAGGTGGGCGAGGTAATCTACAGCCCCAGCGCCTTTGCTGCTGCATATATCGCCCGGCAGGATGCGGAGAACGATGGTATTCCCATGCCACCGCAGTCCAACATTGCAGTTGCCGCAACGTCGATCTGCACCGAGGATGGAGAGGAAATTCTGCTGGACCTGGATCAGGCAAATGAGGTGAACGGAAACGGTGTCGTTACCTTCCTGAATTTCAACGGATTCCGTCTCTGGGGCAACAATACGGTTGCATATCCGTCCAACACCGATCCGAAGGATCGTTTCATTTCCGCCCGCCGATTCCTGAGTTATGACGACAACAACTTCATCCTCACGAACTTTGGCAACGTGGATATGCGGGCGAATCCCCGCCTGCGCGAAGCGGTGATCGACCAGCAGAACACCATCGGCGCAAGCTACATTTCCGCCGAAATCTGCGCACGGTACGAAATGGAATTTCTGAGCAGCGAGAACACCAGTGAAACGCTGGCGGACGGTAAGATGTATTTCCACAAGTACGTTGCAATGTATCTCCCGGCGGAAGATATTGAGGAAATCGTGGAGTTTGACATCGATGCAATCACCGCTGCAATGAGCAAGTGAGGAAGGAGGACAGTACATGAGTAGCCTTTATATTCCCGACAAGGTTGCAAAGTTCAATGCCTACTCCAACGGCATCAAGCTGGGTATTACCGGCAAGGTTGATACGCCGGAATTCAAGATGAAGACCAGCACCATGTCCGGCGCTGGCGTTGGCGGAGAGATCGACAGCCCGACGCCGGGTCAGTGGGAATCGACGGAGCATGAAATCCCGTTCGCGCTTTTCGACAATGACGTTGCATACCTGTTGCAGCAGGGGATGAATGTGAACATCACCTATCGCGGTGCAATGCAGGTGGCGCTTCGTTCTGGTGGCTATGCCATGCGCCAGCTGCGCATTGTGGAAGGCGGCATGGTCAAAGGCTTCAAGGGTGGTTCCCTGGAAGCAGGCAGCCAGATGGAAGCAAGCGTGACCATTGAGGTTGTGCGCTACAAGATGGAGTGTGGTGCCGAAGAGCTGATCGCTGTGGACAAACTCAACGACGTTTACCGCGTGAACGGAAACGATATGCTGGCTGCGATTAACCTTATGACCTGATGAACAGCCACCCCGGAATGGTTCGGGGTGGCTGATTTTTTGGAAAGAAAGGAAATCCAAAATGGAAAACATGATCGAACTGAAAAAGCCCTACGTCTTCGATGATGAGGAATACAAGAGTATTGACCTGTCCGGTCTGGAAAATCTGACCATGCAGGATGCCATTGATGCGCAGAAAGAGGTCGTCGGCAACGGCGAAGATCAGGTCATCTTGTATGCACCGGAAGCATCGCAGGCATTTCTGGACGAGGTGGCCGCCCGCGCATCTGGCAAGCCGGTGGAGTTCTTCAACGCTATGCCCATCGCTATGTGTTCCAAAGTGCGCACAGCGGTTCAGGAAGCTTTTGCCGTGAAAGATCAGGCAAAGGACGGCGTAGTCGTTCTGGATAAGCCTTACAGTTTCAAGGGCGAAACTGTAAGTGAAATCGATCTGTCCGGTGTAGAAGAGCTGACCAGCATTGATGTTTCCAAGGCGGAAAACGAAGTGCTGAAAACCGGAGTCTACTCCGTGAACATGAAGAACTTCTTTGCCTATTCCTGCGCTCTGGCCGCCCGCGCACCCGGCAAGCCGATGGAGTTTTTCACGGGTCTGCCGTTGCATGAAGCGGTGAAGGTTCGCGGTACGGTGAACGCTGCAAGTTTTTTCGAGTAAACGCCAGCGCGAAATCGCTGCGTAAACTTGCCGTTGCAGCAGCCAGCGCAACACACACAGGCATTGACTTCTTTATGGAAATGCCGGTCACGGAATTTCTTGAAACCTGCAAAGACATACAGGAGATGCAAGAGCAATGGCAAAAAGCAACGCGCTAGAACTGAGCATCCGCATTGCGGGTAAAGTCGATAATTCGCTGACAGCGGCAATCAAAACTGCCAAAAGTCAGACTTCGGGGCTGGCGCGGAGCGTGAGCACCTTTGCGAAAACTTCCGCCGCTGCGCTGGTTGGCGTGACGGCGGCTGTGGTGGGTACGGCCGCTACCTGCGGGAAACAGGCGGCGGACGTGGAAAAGGCAATGGCGCAGACCAGAACGCTACTGACCGGCACCGCAGACGAAACGCAAGCCCGCACGGCGGAACTTACGCAGGATGTGATGAACATTTCCCGCGTAACGGGCAGGGTATCGACCGAAATCGCTGCTGGTTCCTATCAGGTTATTTCTGCGTTCCAGGACACAGCCGATACGGCAAGCATTCTGGAAACCGCAACGAAGGCGGCAATCGCAGGTCAGGCGGAAACCGTGGACACGGTGAACGCACTGGCTGCCGTTACGAAGGCATACGGGGACACCTCTGCGCGAGCTGTCACCCACGTTTCCGACCTGTCCTTTGAAACGATCCGACTTGGACAAACAACCATGCCGGAACTGGCAAACGGAATCCAGAAAGCGTCTGGTTCCGCTGCTGCCCTTCACGTTTCACAAGAGGAATTGTATGCCGGATTTGCAACGCTGACCGGTGTTATCGGTAATACCGACACCGTGGGCACAGCCCTGAACACCCTGTACACAAAGATGCTGAAACCATCCAAGGCACTATCAAAGGCCGTGGAAAGCCTGGGCTACAAGTCAGCCTATGCAATGGTTCAGCAGGAAGGCTTGGGCGGAACTATTAAGAAACTGGGGCAGTACGCAGGCGGTGACGCAACGAAGTTTGCTGCTCTGTTTTCTATGCGTGATCTAAAAGCCGCACAAGGCATCCTGAACACCATGGATGTGTACGAGCAGAAACTTTCGGAATTGCAGGATGCGGACGGCGCAACAGACCGAGCGTTTATGACCAGCATAAACAACTGGAATGATATGTTTGGCATTGCTTCCAACAAGGTATCTGTCTTTGCACAGCAGGTCGGCATGAAACTACTGCCCTACGCGAAAGATTTTTTGTCGGACGCTATGCCAAAAATAGATGCTCTAATGGACACGGTGCTGGCGGGCATTGACAAAATCATGCCGAAAATAGAAGCACTGTTCAAGTACCTGTCTCAAAATGGGCCGCAGGTGGCGGGCGTCGCTTCGGCGGTAGCTGCTGCATGGGGCGGCATGATCGCTGCCCCGAAAATCGAATCAGGCGTGAAAGGCGTTGCCAGCTTCCTGTCCTCTGGGATGGGAAAAGCAAAAGGAGGTGGCGCAAAACTCCTTGGAAAAGCAAAGGGATTTGGCGGTTCAATGCTGGCAAGTATCAAAGACTTCCGTGCAAATCCGGGACTTTTCCAGTCACTTCCAATCTTCGGGTGGGCACAGAATGTGAAAAACATTCCGCAAAACGCCATTCAATCCATGATGGCGGCGGCAAATCCAGCAGGAACGGCAACTGCAACAATCGGCAACGTGCTCGGAGCTGGACTTGGGGCGGTATTCGGAAAGAGCGGCTTAAATGTTGGAGCGGTAAAAACGCCGCTTGCAGCTATGGGCAAAGTGTTCCTTGGAATGCTTGGCTCCATCGGCCCGGTGATTACGGCAATCGGCACCGTTATTGCACTGGTAAGCATTCTGGGCGACCATCTGGGAGATATCCGGGGGCTGGTGCAGAGCGCCTTCGGCGAACAGGGCGTGGCTGTCTTTGATGGCTTCGTTGGCGCAATCCAGAATGTTGGCACTACGATCCAGCAGGCTTTCTCGCCGGAAGGACTGGCTGGCATCAAGGACCTTATCATACAGACCTTCGGCGAAGGCGCAGGGAATGCTTTCGGCGTTTTCATCCCGCTGATCCAGTCGGTGGCTGGCATTGTAGGCCAGCTGGTAGACTTGGGCGTAAACTACCTGAAACCGCTGATTCTGGAAGTCTTTAACTTTATGACGACGCAGGCGCTTCCTGCGCTGATCCCGCTGCTGGCATCGGTGGTGTCGTTGGTCGGCACAACGCTGGTGAATGCAGTGAAAGTCGTGGTCGGCATCGTGCAAACGCTGCTGCCCATCGTGGAACCGGTCATCATGGGAATTATCAGTCTGATCCAGAGCATTGTTTCTGTGACGATCAAGGTCGTAAACAGCATCATCGGCGCACTGAATAAAATCTCGGTGCCAATCCCGGACTGGGTGCCAGGCATCGGCGGCAAAACCTTCGGGTTTAACTTGTCCAAAGTTGCCATGCCGCAGTTTGCGCAGGGCGGTTTTACCAACGGACCGTCTATCGCAGGTGAAGCTGGAACGGAAGCTGTGATCTCTTTCCAGCGCGGCGTCCGTCAGCAGAACATCGACACATGGAAGCTGGCTGGTAAGATGCTGGGCGTGCGGGATGATAGCGGAGAAACGCCGCAAATCGTTTTCGCACCGAACATTACGTTCTCTAGTGATGTATCGCAGGAAGAAGCAGCCCGCAAGACGAAGGAACTGTTTGCCCTGTTCGAGCAATTCATGGATCAGTATTTCCAGAAACACCGCAGGACAGCGTATAAACCGGCGTGAGGTGATGAAGCGTGGCATACACAACTGTAAGCGGCGATACGTTTGACAAGATCGCCAAAAAAGTTTACGGCGATGAATACTGTGCTGATATCCTGATGCAGGCAAACCCGGAACAAATCATGACGTTTTGTTTTGATTCTGGGGTTGTTCTGAAAACGCCGGAGCTGACCGAGGAACGGAGCGGAAGCCTGCCGCCCTGGAAGGAGAATGAATGAAACCGAGAAGGGCAAGCGTCAAGCTGATTTACAAAGAAAAGGACATTACGTCTGATATCGAAGCTGACGTTGAAAGCATTTCCCATGAAGGAAACGCGGCAGACAGCAGCGACAGCCTGAGTGTCACCATAAATGCAATGACGGACAAATGGCTGGACGACTGGATGCCCACAAAAGGCACCACACTGGACGGCACGATCTTTACCCATGACTGGCCTGAAGAAGGACAGGAAGGGCAGATGAACGGCGGCGTTATGACCGTGGACAATATCAGCTACAGCAGCGCGCCAGACACAATGACAATCAGTGCTACATCAAAGCCGAATGACACGAGCTTTTCGGAAGAAGATCGGGAATTTATCTGGAAGAACACCAGCATTCAGAAAATCGCCCAGACGATTGCCGGGCGGTATTCGCTTGAACTGGGGTTTGATGGGAAGGACGCAGAAATCGTAAAGCGAGAACAGAAGGCAACGGACAGTTCCTTCCTTGATGATCTATGCAAAGACTATGGCCTGATTCTGAAAGCGTACTCAAAGAAGCTGTGGATTTATGACCGCGAAGCCTACAAGAAAAAGAAGGTGGCAGCGACCATAGATCGGACGGACATTGTGCCGGGGTCATTCAATTTTAACGATGGGTTTGACGGAACCTATACGCACGGTATATGGGAGTATTCAAACCAGAAAAAGAAAATAAAAATCCGAGCGGAGATCGGAAAGAGTGGAAGGACGAAACGCATATCCAAGTATGCGTCCAGTCAGGCCGACGCAGAGCGTCGCCTGCAAGCAGCACTGGACAATGCGAACCATGGTTCAACCAAGATCAAGTTCAAGCTGGCGCTGGCCCAGATCGAGCTGTGCGAGAGCCAGAACGTCAACGTTACGGGCTATGGTAAACTGTCCGGCAAATACTTCATCGACAAGGTGACGTTGGAGTATAGCCGAAGCGGGCTTGAACAGACGCTTGAATGCAGCTGGGTTTCTGCTCTGGAAGAAAGTGAAAGTAACGGTAAAGCGGTAACGTTGCAAAACGCACCGCTTTACTACACCAGCGTTGACAAAAAGCCGGTACGGACGGTAAGCGGCAAGTATTACCTCTACGACGGCGTGGCTGTGGCGGGAAGGTATAGGATCACGAACCTTGCTTCCCGTTGCGGCAAGACGCCTGTTGGAAAGAACGTGACCGGCTGGGTCGATGCGAAAGACGTTAGGAGCGTCACATGATGGCAGATTCAATACGGTTTGGCAAAGTATCAAACATCAACTATAAAACCGGCTGTATGGAAGTTACATACGAAGACCGGGAAGACAGTGTGACGGACATGATCCCGATGTTGGCGAATGCTGGGTACAAAATGCCGAAAGTCGGAGACACCGTTGTGGTGGCGCATAACTCCAACGGAGAAGAAGAAGGCGTGGTTTTGGGCACCACCTGGGGCGAAAATGAAAATCCCACGGAGGGTGCCCAAAACCTTTACAGACAGGACTTCGATGACAAACCCGGGAAGTGCTATTTCCGCTATGACGGAAAGAAAGCCACCTTCCACAATGAGGGCGACACGAAGTCGGAAACCAAGAAGAACAAAACGGAAACCGTTGACGGAAATGCTGAACTGGAAGTGAAAGGAAAGCTGACCGTGAAAGTGGGAAGCTGCACCGTCACGATCCAGGGCGGCACCGTTCAGATCGTGGGCGGTTCTTAAATCAGTATGAATGCGCCCACCATCACCATTGATGGCGGAACAGTCAACATCACAGGTGGTGGCGGCGACGCGGTAATCAGCGGGATCAGTCTGGTAAACCACACGCACAAGTATACGCTGCCGCTCCATGCCGGAGGCATGGGCGATACAGTAAAGCCGACGTAAATCGCAGGAGGACACAGTATGCAGGTTGGATGTTTTGGCGGCCTTGTGTTTTCGGTAGACAGCAACAAGGTATTCACGATGCAGGATATCCAAGGCAGTACGGGCAGCGATTGGGCGACCCACAACACAATCAACGGAAAACCGAAAAGTGAGCTGACCGGCCAGAAGCTGAAGGCGTACAAGTTTACGGTCACGCTGGACGCGCAGTACGGTGTGAAGCCGCGTGAAATGCTGGCGAACATCCAGCGGATGGCGGAGGAAGGCACGGTGGACTATCTGATTATCGGCAGCGACCCTGTGGGAATGTGCCTGTTTAAGCTGACGGATGCGTCCGACGCATGGGACTGCGTTGCTGCAGGTGGACGGCTTGTCCGCTGCAAAATCGATTTATCATTTGAGGAATACGCATGACTTTAGGAGAAGCAAAAATTCAGCTTGCATCCTCCGGCATGGAAGATGCAGAGGATATCTGCGAATGCCTGAAAGTACTGTACTCCGCACGAGCCGGGGAACAGGGTCTTGACCGGGACTTCGGCATTTCGCTGGATGCCGTGGACAAGCCGACCAGCGTTGCAAAAGCGCTACTGGCGGCAGAAATCGTCCGCAAAACAAAGAAGTACGAACCCCGCGTTGAAGTGGTCCGCATTGAGTGGGACACGTCGAAGGTGGGGCAGGGGGTATTGATCCCAAAGGTGGTGTTGAGAAGTGTCTGAAATTTCACAGCTTCAAAATCTGCCGGATATCAGCTTTACCGACAACCTGTCTATGAAGGAAGTGGAAGAGCTGACAAAGGGAGAGTTCAGTCAATCCATGCAGGAAGCAACCGGGCAGACACCGATTATTTACCCCGCCAGTGTCCCGGCACTGATACTGAAAGCAATGACGCTTTTTGGCTACCAGATTTTGCAGTACGTCGATGCAGGCCCGAAACGAATGCTGCTGAAATACTCCGCCCACGGCGATTTGGACGACCTGGCCGGGAACTATGGCTTGACCCGCCGCCCGGCTGAAAAAGCAAAGGTGACGATCCGGTTTACTCTGGCTGATGCAAAACAGCCTGGTGCTGTAGGCATTCCAGCGCAAACCCGCGTTAGAACACAGGACGGCATTTATTTTGCCACGATGGACTACGCGGAGATCACACCAGGTTCGCAGTATGTGGACGTAGAAGCAGAAGCGGAAGAAGAAACAGAAGAAGAATAATAAGAAAGGGCCTGTTTTAAATTTCATACCGGTTTATTTTTTAGTTTTCCGTAAAAGAAAGCTGTAAAAATGCCGGAAAAACACATATCCGAAATTTTAAAACAGGCTCTTTCCTTGTTTTCTGGCAAGGAATTTAAGAAAAGGGCAATGCCTGTGACTAACTAAAAATATTGAAATTTGAAAGAGTATAAACTAACCGACTGGTTGCCTACAACCAAAAAAGAAGTAGAATTGAGAGGATGGGATGAACTGGATGTTATCCTGTTCAGTGGAGATGCATATGTAGATCATCCTTCGTTTGGTGCTGCCGTCATCGGTCGTATGCTGGAAGCACAAGGACTAAAAGTGGCCATTATTCCCCAGCCTAACTGGCGTGACGATTTGCGCGATTTCAAAAAACTGGGACGACCACGATTGTTTTTCGGTGTTTCTGCCGGATGTATGGATAGTATGGTCAACAAATATACGGCCAACAAACGTCTGCGCAGTGAAGACGCATATACTCCCGACGGACGACATGACATGCGTCCGGAATATCCAAGCATTGTTTATACTCAGATATTGAAAAAACTCTATCCGGACGTACCAGTCATCCTGGGGGGAATTGAGGCTTCACTGCGCCGGTTGACTCATTATGATTATTGGGAAGACAAAGTCCGTCCTTCTATCCTGACTGAATCAGGAGCCGACTTGTTGATATACGGAATGGGAGAAAAGCCCATTACAGATTTATGCAAACGGCTGAAAACAGACGGTGTTATCCCCTACGACTTACCTCAAACGGCTTATTTGTGCCGGAAAGCTAAGTTTGCTTCCAGCGAAAACGATTTGCGCTTGTTTTCACACGAGGAGTGCTTGAAGGATAAAAAGAAACAGGCACAAAACTTCCGCCATATTGAGGAGGAATCGAATAAATATGAAGCTGCACGCATCTATCAGGAAGTTGGAAACGATGTGGTAGTGGTGAATCCTCCATACCCTCCAATGACACAGGGAGAACTTGATATGTCGTTCGACTTGCCTTATACCCGCTTGCCTCATCCTAAGTATAAAGGGAAGCGGATTCCTGCCTTCGACATGATAAAATTCTCGGTCAATATTCATCGGGGATGCTTCGGAGGATGTGCTTTCTGTACGATTTCTGCGCATCAGGGAAAATTTATCGTGAGCCGGAGCAAGGAAAGTATTTTAAAGGAAGTAAAGGCTATTACGGAAATGCCTGATTTTAAAGGTTACTTAAGTGATCTGGGAGGACCTTCGGCAAACATGTATGGCATGCACGGACGTGACGAGCGTATGTGCCGCCGGTGCAAACGCCCGTCGTGTATCCATCCTAAGGTATGTCCGAACCTGAATACCGATCATCGCCCGCTGCTGGATATTTATCATGCTGTCGATGCGCTTCCTAAGATTAAAAAGAGTTTCATCGGAAGCGGTGTCCGATATGATTTGCTGTTACACGAGAGCAAGGATCCTGAAGTAAACAAGAGTACGGCGGAATACACTCGAGAGCTGATAGCACGTCATGTAAGTGGACGCTTGAAGGTGGCTCCAGAACATACCAGCGACCGTGTGCTTTATATCATGCGTAAACCACCGTTTGAACAGTTCTATCGTTTCAAACGTATCTTCGACCGAATAAATAAGGAGCTGAACCTGCGTCAGCAAATCATTCCTTATTTCATCAGCAGTCACCCGGGATGTACTGAAGAAGATATGGCTGAACTTGCCGTTATCACCAAACGGCTGGATTTCCACCTGGAGCAGGTACAGGACTTTACTCCTACTCCTATGACTGTAGCCACGGAGGCATGGTATACAGGCTATCATCCTTATACACTGGAACCTGTATTCTCTGCCAAAACTCAGAAAGACAAACTGGCACAGCGTATGTTTTTCTTCTGGTACAAGCCAGAAGAACGACGTGCTATCATCAATGAGCTGAAGAAAATAGGAAGAAGTGACCTGATCGACAAGCTATATGGCAGGTAGTAAATGCAAAATACCCTAAAAAGGGTATTTGCTTCAAAGCCGGCAGGCGGTATCTTTGCAGCAAACAAAATATCGCCCATGAATATAGCTGCACTTATCTCAGGCGGAGTAGACAGTGCCGTAGCCGTACATTTACTCTGCGAGCAAGGATACAAACCTGACTTATTTTACATTAAGATAGGAATGGACACCGACAACGAACTTAGTTGTACGGCAGAAGAGGATATCGAACTGGCTACTGCTACGGCACGCCGTTACGGCCTTCAACTGGAGATTATTGATCTTCAGAAAGAATATTGGGATCAGGTGGTAGCATATACAATAGAAAAGGTTCGAAACGGGTTTACTCCCAATCCGGATGTAATGTGCAACAAGCTGATCAAATTCGGTTGTTTTGAGCAAAAGGCTGGATATGCTTACGATAAAATAGCGACAGGACATTACGCGTCAACTTGTGAACTGAATGGAAAAACCTGGCTGGCAACAGCAAAAGATGCGATTAAAGACCAGACTGACTTTCTGGCTCAAATCAATTATCTGCAAGTTTCCAAATTGCTATTTCCGTTAGGCGGTTACATGAAAAAAGAAATACGCCATATTGCAGCTCAGGCAAAACTGCCCAGCGCACAAAGGAAAGACAGTCAGGGAATCTGTTTCCTAGGAAAAATCAATTACAACGACTTTATACGACGCTTCTTAGGAGAACGCCAGGGAAGTATCATAGAACTGGAATCGGGTAAAGAAATAGGCAAACATCGCGGATTCTGGTTTCATACTATCGGCCAACGTAAAGGACTGGGATTGAGTGGAGGTCCGTGGTTCGTTGTAGACAAAGATACAGAAAACAATATATTGTATGTATCGCATGGATATGACACAGAACAGCAATACAGCAATGAATTCAAATTAACAGACTTTCATTTCATTACAGACAATCCATGGCTTACGGAAAAAGAACAGCAAGTCTGCTTTAAAGTCCGCCACACAGACGGCTTTCATCAGGGAAATCTCATATTAAAGAATGGCATATGCCACATCAGGAGCTCTGAAAAAATACAAGGTATCGCTCCCGGTCAGTTTGGGGTTATTTACGACAAAGACGCCCATTTATGTATCGGAAGTGGAGAAATACGAAAATAAAGTCTCTCTACATCTGGATAAATCGGGAACAAGCTGCAGTTTTTCTCCTGCATGGCTTGTCCTGATTTTATTATTTTAACTGTTGGAACTGATCTATCAAAGAAGTTATATTCGCAGTAAACAGGCGAGCGGAAATAGCAAGCAAAATTATACCGAAGAATTTCCGGATAATATAAATACCACCTTTCCCTAAAATGCGTTCTATACGGTCGGTCATCTTCAGTACGATATATACCCACACCATATTTAGCAGTAGCGCGATAATAATGTTAATGGAAGCATATTCGGCTCTTAGTGAAAGCAAGGTAGTAAACGAACCGGCTCCGGCAAGCAGAGGGAAAACTAAAGGGACTAGTGTCGCCTCTTTTATAGGTCCTGTATTCTTAAATATCTCTATATCAAGAATCATTTCCAGCGACATTAGAAAAATTACAAACGCTCCGGCAACGGCAAACGAAGCAATGTCAACCTGAAATAGCTTCAGCATCATATCACCGGCAAAAAAGAACCCTAACAATAATGCCGCAGCAATTAAAGTAGCCTGAACAGCATTTACCGCACGACCTTTTTGCTTTAAATCTAAAATAATAGGCACAGCACCTATTATATCAATTACTGCAAACAATACGATAAAAGCACTGATCAGCTCTTGAAAATTTAAAGTTCCCATATTCTCTTCATTACGATTAATGTTACGCAAAGTTATGCAAAAATAACCATAATGCAAGGGAGCAGGCAAACATTATCAGACGGAAAGAAACGATAAAAAAGGTAAAAGCCGGAAAAACATTCAAAATATTCGCTACTTTTGTACGTTAAAATATAACTTAATAAAGTTAAATGCCGATGCAAAGCACTATGTACGATAAGCTTTTATTGCTACCTCTGTTTCAAGGACTATGCAAGGAAGACTTTACATCCATACTGGAAAAAGTTAGATTGCATTTTCAGAAGTATACAGCCGGAAGCCGCATTGTAAAACAAGGTGATTATTGTAACAATATCATTTTCATTTTACAAGGTGAAATACGCGCTGAGTCTGTAGACCATACTTACCATTATACTATCCACGAAACACTGGAAAGCCCTCAAATCATTGAGCCTTACTCACTGTTTGGCATGTATCCGCAATATACGGCATCGTATTATGCACATACAAATGTAAATGCCATAACCATAGACAAAGCTTATATTCTGTCGGAGCTTAATAAATATGAGATATTTCAGCTCAATTATTTAAACATGTTGAGTAACCGGGCACAAACGGTCTACCGTAAGCTGAAAAGTCCACATGCAAGTGACACACTGGATAAAATAGTGAATTTCATGCAACTCCGGTGCATTACTCCTACCGGGGAAAAGAAACTCCAGATTCGCATGGAAGACCTTGCAGAACAGATTGACGATACAAGAATTAATGTATCGAAAGTGCTGAACGAACTAAAAGACGGAGGAGTTATCCGGTTGAGCCGAAGAATTATCGATATACCCGACATGGAAACATTGAGTAATTACAAAGAGAATAAAAAAACTTTATTTATGGAAAACCCGTTTTTACAACCATATACAACGCCGCACGGAACCGTTCCTTTTGACAAGATAGAGCTTGTACATTACGAGCCTGCTATCCGGGAAGGAATCAGCCAGGAAGATAAAGAGATAAATGATATTATATCGAATCCGGAAAAACCGACATTCAAAAATACAATACTGGCACTGGAACAGTCGGGCAAGTTACTGGATCAGGTAACTACAGTGATGTTTAATCTGATGAGTGCTGAAACCTGCAATGAACTGGATGAAATTGCAGAGAAAATGATGCCTTTACTTTCGGAGCACAGCAACAATATCAGCTTAAATGAAAAACTCTTTGAACGCGTAAAGCAGGTTTACGAAGAAAGAAAGAACCTGAAGCTTACTCCGGAAGAATTGCGACTGCTTGAAAAGACATACGACGGTTTTGTACGAAACGGAGCTAACCTGTCAGAAGAAGATAAAGTAACATTCAGAAAAATAAGTACAGAGTTAAGTTCACTGACTCTGCGTTTCTCACAAAACCATTTGAAAGAAACAAATAGCTACGAGTTGCTTTTAGATTCTGAAGAGCAGTTGAAAGGACTCCCTGAAAGTATTATAGAAGCTGCGGCTCATACAGCAAAAGAAAAAGGGAAAAATGGCTGGATAATTACCCTGCAAGCACCCAGCTATGTTCCTTTCATGAAATATAGTGAGAACCGCGAATTGCGCCGTAAACTGTATATGGCTTACAATACCCAATGTATACACGACAATGAGCAAAACAATGAGGATGTTGTAAAACAATTGGTAAATCTGCGCATGCAGCTAGCACAGCTTCTCGGATTTAAGAATTATGCAGACTACGCACTTCGCAAACGTATGGCAGAAAACAGTGAGCGAGTATATCAGTTACTCGATCAGCTGCTGGAAGCATATACGCCAACCGCCCGAGAAGAAGTGAAAGAAATTGAAGCGCTTGCACAACGTACAGAAGGAAAAGACTTCCAGCTGATGCCGTGGGATTTTTCATATTATGCAGAAAAACTGAAAAATGAGAAATTCAATCTCGACGAGGAAGCACTTCGCCCCTACTTTGAGTTAAGCAGGGTCAAGGAAGGTGTATTCGGACTGGCAACCCGCCTATATGGTGTTTCATTCAAAGAGAATAAAGACATCCCGGTATATCATCCGGACGTACAGGCTTATGAAGTATATGATAAAGACGGCAGTTATCTGGCTGTTCTGTATACTGATTTCCATCCGCGTGCGGGAAAGCGCTCTGGTGCATGGATGACAAGCTACAAAGAGCAATGGATAGAAGCAAACGGCACCAACAGCCGTCCTCATGTTTCTGTAACCATGAACTTTACCAAACCGACAGCCAATAAGCCTGCATTGCTCACTTTTTCGGAAGTAAATACATTCCTTCACGAATTCGGACATGCGCTGCATGGTATATTTGCCAACACTCGCTTTAAAAGCATGAGCGGGACAAATGTATACTGGGACTTCGTAGAACTGCCTTCGCAAATAATGGAAAACTTTGCCATTGAAAAAGATTTTCTTAATACATTTGCACGTCATTATCAGACAAACGAATCTATTCCGGAAGAATTGTTGCAACGGATTATAGATGCTTCAAACTTTAATGTTGCCTACGCTTGTCTGCGACAAATCAGTTTCGGATTACTGGATATGGCTTGGTACACCCGGGATAAGGCGTTCGACGGTGATGTTCGTGAATATGAACGTGAAGCATGGAAACGCACGCAATTATTACCTCCGGTAAAGGAAACATGCATGACCGTACAATTCGGACATATCATGTCGGGAGGATATTCTGCCGGATATTATAGCTATAAATGGGCTGAAGTGCTTGATGCCGATGCTTTCTCTGTTTTCAAGGAGAAAGGAATATTCAATCAGGATGTTGCCCAATCGTTCCGGAACAATATTTTATCAAAAGGAGGAACTGAACACCCGATGACTCTTTACAAACGATTCCGGGGACAAGAACCGACCATTCACGCATTACTAAAACGAAATGGAATAAAATGAAGCTAGATATAAGAAAATATATACGCTGTCTGCTATTTGTACTGCCTTTCTTGTTGAGCAGTTGCAATCAGGAAGATGACATAAATGAAATTTTTGTCAGTGGCCAGTGGCAACTGGTAAATTATTATACAGGCATAGACTGGAATAATTATAATGCCAATGCCCAACCTACATATACCAAGCCTGAAGATTTGAAAGTAATAAACGCTTTCAGCATTATGTTCAACGACGACGGAACGGTTCAGGGCAATATCGAGAATGGTACGTATAGCGGTAAATGGCAGGCCAATGCCAAAGACCGTTCTATCAGAATTACTCAGATAGAATGTACGGTAAGTCTTTCTGGAAAGAACAAAGAATTTATAGATAAACTGAAAAACGTTCAATTTTATCAAGGCGACAATATCATGTTGCGCCTTGCACCCAATGAACGTACCACATGTATGCAATTCAGACATTAATATATTATGGAAAATACGGAAAACAAACAAGAGATTCTTGACAAGCGCTATATGCAAATGGCTACTATCTGGTCGGAAAACTCATACTGTAACCGGCGAAAAGTAGGTGCCTTGATAGTAAAGAACAAAATGATTATTTCTGACGGATACAATGGTACTCCGGCGGGATTTGAAAACGTGTGTGAAGATGAACATGGCATCACTAAGCCTTATGTACTGCATGCAGAAGCCAATGCTATCACAAAAATAGCAAGATCGAACAATAGCAGTGAGGGAGCAACCCTTTATGTCACAGCATCTCCTTGCATAGAATGTGCCAAGCTTATTATCCAAGCTGGAATAAAGCGTGTGGTTTTTGCTGAAAAATATCGGCTGGAAGATGGATTGGAACTCCTAAAACGTGCAAATATAGAACTAGTTTATTTAACTCCTAACGAATAAAAGATATGAGTAGTAACAAGAATCGACTAATGCCTTTCCTACTGGCTATCTGTCTTGTAGCTGGTATCCTGATAGGAACGTTTTATACGAATCACTTTTCTGGCAACAAGCTGGGAATCATCAATACATCTTCTAATAAACTGAATGCCCTGCTGCATATAATCGATGAACAATATGTAGATACTGTAAGTATGTTCAATCTGGTAGAAGAAGCCATGCCGCAAATCCTTGCCGAGCTGGACCCGCATTCATCATATATTCCGGCAAAAGACCTGGAAGCTGTTAATTCGGATCTGAAAGGAAGTTTCAGTGGCATCGGAGTTCAGTTTACGATACAAGATGATACGATTCATATTAACAGTGTAATTCAAGGTGGTCCGTCTGAAAAAGTCGGCCTTCTTGCCGGCGACCGTATCGTAGAGGTAGACGATTCTAGCTTCGTAGGAAAAATAGTGACCAATTCGGAAGCCATGCGCCGTCTAAAAGGCGAAAAAGGAAGTAAAGTCAAATTAGGTATATACCGACCGGGAGAAAAAGAAATTCTTCATTTCACCGTGGTACGTGGAGATATACCTGTGAAAAGTATTGATGCAGCTTACATGATTAATGACAAATTCGGATACGTCAAAGTCAACAAATTCGGTGAGACAACCTATCCGGAGCTGCTGGTTGCATTAGCACAATTGTCTCAGGCAAACTGCAAAGGTATGATTATAGACCTTCGTGGAAACACTGGAGGATATATGGCAGCTGCCATTCAGATGGTAAATGAATTCTTGCCGAACAATAAACTTATTGTATATACGGAAGGAAGAAAGTCGCCACGTGAAAATTATACTTCAAACGGAACAGGAAGCAGCCAGACTATGCCACTTATTGTCTTAATGGACGAAGGATCTGCATCGGCCAGCGAGATTTTTGCCGGAGCAATTCAAGATAATGACCGAGGAACCATTATCGGCCGCCGTTCTTTTGGAAAAGGTCTTGTACAGCAGCCTATCGAATTCAGCGACGGTTCTGCTATCCGATTGACTATCGCACGTTATTATACACCTTCCGGACGTTGTATTCAGAAACCTTATGAAAAAGGAAATGATGCAGAATACGAAATGGACATTATCACCCGTTACGAACATGGAGAATTTTTCTCAGCCGACAGTATCAAGCAGAATATAAAAGAAATTTACCATACAAGCTTAGGACGTACGGTATATGGAGGTGGTGGTATCATGCCGGATATTTTTGTTCCGCAAGATACAACAGGTATGACTTCATATTACAGAATGGCTGCTACACGCGGCTTAATTGTCCGTTATACGCTCGACTATACAGATAAAAACCGTAACAAGCTTAAAGAGTATGATACTCCACAAAAGATGGAAGCTTATTTAAAAACTCAAAATCTGTTAGAGAAGTTCGCTGAATATGCAGAGAAGAAAGGACTAAAACGCCGGAATATCCTGATGTATAAATCGAAACAGCTGTTCGAAGAAAGCTTATATGGAAACATCATTTACAACATGTTAGGCATAGAGGCATACATCACTTATTCAAACTTGACAGATAAGACTGTACAAAAGGCTCTTGAAGTACTGGAAAAAGGAGAATCATTCCCTCAAGCTCCAGAAAAAACTTCAGAAAAATAAACGAAGTGTCTTAATTCAACGAATATTCAAAGAATAAGAGAGTATGTCAAAACTCAAGTTCCATAAAAAGGAATTTAAAGTCTGAAACTTGACTACTTTTTACAATAAAAGAGCCTTATCATTATCCAGAAACTGGGGTTTGATAAGGCTCTAAATATTTAGATTCTATAATAGATAATTATTACGGTTACTTTTAGTTGATCTTAATCCTCTCACTCAATATGTTAAAAGAAGAAAAACGTTTACTACGTCGCTGCATCGCAGACAAGAAAAAGATGTATACTAATCATGAATTGGCTACATACTCTACGTTGTTGCTAAGCAAATTGGAAAGGCATCCACTTTTTGCTGAAGCCCAAACAATATTAATGTATTACTCATTGCCTGATGAGGTACAAACGCACGATTTCATCGAAAAATGGAGTCATAGTAAAAACATTATCTTGCCTGTTGTAAAAGGTGACGAACTCGAACTACGATATTATACAGGAAAACAGGATCTTCAAAAAGGCAGTTACAATATAGAAGAACCTCAAGGTAAACTTTTAAGCAACTATGACAAAATAGACCTTGCCATTATCCCTGGTGTAGCATTCGACTCACAGGGTAATCGTCTGGGAAGAGGAAAGGGATATTACGACCGATTGCTTAAGCAACTTAATGCATATAAAATAGGTATCTGTTTTCACTTTCAGATTTGTACGCATATCCCTACTGAAACATTCGACAAGCCTATGGATGAAGTGTGGAGTGAAGAGGAATCTTTCATACCAAACAAATAAAAGAGTATGCAAAATCCCACCGAATATCATCAACGGAAGATGATATTTACAATAACCTGTGCTCCTACTTGTGAATTCAGGTTACGAATCAACAATTGACGACTCATCATCAGCTCCTGACGGAGAACGGATGAAGACAAATGTACGAAAAGTACTTGATTCTTAATGTATATATTAGTCGTATAACGAGCAATAGCTTCCCCCACGACATCCTTCCAAGCATCAACCAGCCGATATTCATTCAAAGGAGTTTCAAGTCCCTCCTGTCTGAGAAGACGCCGCAACACCTCTCCTACCTGTTCTGTATTATTCCGCTTCATATTTCCTCCTCTTCATTGCAACGTTCAGATACAACTCCACCATCAACTTCAAAGAGTTTATAATCTCCTTCGATCTTACGTAAGATTTTATCCAAATGATCTCTGTTCGTATCGGTCACAAATATTTGTCCGAAACTGTCTCCAGCAACCAATTTTACAATTTGCTCAACGCGAGAAGCATCCAACTTATCAAAAATATCATCTAACAATACGATGGGAGTGGTACGACTTCCGGTACGCTTCAGAAACTCAAACTGAGCTAACTTCAACGCTATCAGATACGTTTTATTCTGCCCCTGAGAGCCTTCCCGCTTAATGGGGAAATCTCCCAGCTGCATTATCAAATCATCCTTATGGATACCACGGGTAGAATATCCTAAAATACGATCACGCTGACGAACCTCCTTCAGCTGTTCAAGAAGATTTCCTTTGGCAGCATGCGACTCATAGGACAAGCTTACTTGCTCCCTGTCCTGGGAAATATAAGAATAATACGACTGGAAAACGGGAATAAATTCATCAATAAAGGCTTTACGCTTGGCATATACCGTTTCACCGGAAGCAGCCATCATCTCCTCCCACACCAACATCAGCTCTTCTTCCGGTTCAACATCTGCTTTAAGCAATGAATTTCTCTGAAGAAGGGCTTTGTTATAACGGATCAGAGCCTCTAAGTATTCACGGTCAAACTGCGAAATGACGACATCAATAAATCTGCGCCGCTCTTCACTTCCACCTGCAATCAACCACGAATCGGCCGGTGAAACCATGACAAGAGGAATCAGCCCTATATGGTCTGACAGGCGTGAATACTCTTTTTTATTACGTTTGAATTGCTTTTTCTGACGGCGTTTCAGCCCACAATATACTTCTTCGGGCTCTCCCTCGTCCGTTTCATAAAACCCCTGCACAACAAAAAAGTCACGATCATGCAAAATATTTTGTGAATCAATGGCATTGGTAGCACTTTTACAAAACGAAAGATAATAAACTGCATCCAGCAAATTGGTTTTTCCCATCCCATTTTTGCCTATTATACAATTCATTTTACGTGAAAAAGCAACTTCTACTTGCTCCAGATTTTTATAGTTTAATATAGAGATGCGTTTAAGCCACATAGTTCAAAACCTAAATTCAGACTACAAAATTAGCAATAAAAGCACGATTGATAAAAAAACATGCCCGCAAATTTCATTTATAAACATAAATAAACTACTTTTGCTGACCGAAATATAAATTGCTAAATAATAGAAGAGAAATAATAAAAAACAATTAAATAAAATGGCAGAACAAAAACACACTCATGACCCATTGAATGTAGATGAAGCACTGAGTACTTCTGAAGCATTCCTTTTAAAGTACAAAAACCTGTTAGTAGGTATTGTAGTAGCTATTGTTGTTATCGTATGTGGCACATTGGCTTACAAACATTTTATCGGTGAACCTAAAGAGTTGAAAGCTTCTGAGGCACTTTTCAAAGGTGAACAGTATTTTGGCAACGACAATTATGAAACAGCACTGAAGGGTGACAGCTTGGGTTACGCAGGTTTTCTGAAAATAGCAGATGAATTCAGCGGTACAGAAGCAGGAAACTTGGCAAATGCTTATGCTGGTATTTGCTATGCACAGCTCGGAAAGTATGAAGAAGCTGCAAAATATCTGGATAAATTCAGCGCAGATGATTATATGGTTGCTCCTGCCATTATTGGTACAATGGGTAACTGTTATGCTCAGATGGGACAGCTTGACAAAGCAGCTGCAACATTGCTGAAAGCTGCAGACAAAGCAAACAGCACTACTTTAAGCCCAATCTACTTGCTTCAGGCTGGTCAGATACTTGAAAAGCAAGGTAAAAATGCAGAAGCTGTTGAAGCTTACAAGCAAATTAAAACAAAATATGCAAACTCATTCCAAGCAATGGACATTGATAAATACATTGACCGTGCTTCAATCAAATAATAACTAGCATATTTATTACATATAATAAGGTATTGTCATTCGGAGCAAAGCGAAGAATCTCGGATACATCAACGTGGATGCTCATGAGATTCAAACTTTACTCCGAATGATTTTTTTATTTCATATTCATCTAATCATTTATACATAATTATTATGGCAACAGCATATCACAACTTATCAGATTACGATTTCACCTCTGTACCCGACGCTTCTCAAATGCGTTTTGGAATTGTTGTCTCAGAATGGAACAGCAATATAACTGGCGCATTGTTGGAAGGTGCGGTAAAAACATTGAAAAAGCATGGTGCAAAAGACGAAAACATACTTGTACAAACAGTTCCGGGAAGTTTTGAACTAACTTTCGGCTCAGCACAAATGATTAAAAGTGGAAAAGTTGATGCAGTAATAGCTTTAGGATGCGTAGTTCGTGGAGATACTCCGCATTTTGACTATGTTTGCGCCGGAGCAACTCAAGGAATTACACAACTGAATGCAACTACCGATATACCAGTGATTTACGGTCTAATCACTACCAATAACATGGAACAGGCAGAAGAACGAGCAGGAGGAAAATTAGGCAATAAAGGCGATGAATGTGCAATTACTGCAATAAAAATGATAGATTTTGTTTGCAAATTAAAAAAATAGTTGTACCTTTGCATCGCAATTGAGAAAAACACTAGTAAATCAGTTGCGAAAGGGCAAATACCAGAGTGGCCAAATGGGGCAGACTGTAAATCTGCTGGCTTACGCCTTCGGTGGTTCGAATCCATCTTTGCCCACCACTTTTGCGGAAGTAGCTCAGTTGATAGAGCATTAGCCTTCCAAGCTGAGGGTCGCGGGTTTGAGTCCCGTCTTCCGCTCTTCTGAAAAGACCATGAGATTCATGGTCTTTTTTTTATTTTACCCTTCAATATTTAATAAAACCAAACAGAAAGCACACCTTTCGATTTTAATCACTATCTTAGGTTTAGAAATTTATCTAACCAACTATTAAAGACTAAACCATTATGAAGAACTTCAGAATTGAATCATTAATCCTTGCAATCGGATTGTTATTGCTGGGAATTTGCATCCAAAAAGGATTTAAATCGTTCGCAGAACGCGACCGAAGCGTAAATGTCAAAGGACTTGCAGAAATGGAAGTACCGGCCGATAAGGTCACATGGCCACTTATGTACAAAAGCTTAGGCAACGACTTGAATGCTCTATACGACAATATAAAGAACTCAAATAAAATCATTACTCAGTTTCTTATAGAAAAAGGTATAGACGAGAAAGAAATCAGCATTAATGCCCCTGAAATCATTGACCTAAAAGCTGAACGATACAGCAATAATGACAATAATCCCTACCGATACAACGTTACAACTGTCATTACAGTAACTTCAAATAAAGTGGATTTAGTAAGAAGCCTTATAGCAGAACAAGGTGAATTGCTAAAAAGAGGTATTGCAGTAACAGGAGGCGACTACCGGTACAATGTGCAGTATGAATACACGGGACTTAATTCTATCAAACCTCAAATGATAGAAGAAGCAACCAAGAACGCACGTCAGGCTGCAGAAAAATTTGCAAAAGACTCGGAAAGCGAACTAGGAAAAATACGGCACGCCAATCAAGGACAGTTCACTATTACAGATCGTGACGCCAATACTCCTTATATTAAGAAAGTGCGTGTAGTTACGACTATTGATTATTCGTTAGAAGATTAACAGATTAATCAGACATCAAAAGAATATATAAGAAGCAGAGCTCGCGTGCAAAACAATCCACCTGCACGCGAGTTTTTTTATAAACCCACAACACTTCTCCCCTATTTTCCTCCATGAGAAGAAGCCAAACATCCAAACTTGCTTATACAAGAATCCAACTATAAACATAAAATAAGACTGGAAGCATAACCTAACACAGCCTAACCAGAAATTCCCAATATCTCTTAAAGTTTCTATCAAAAAAATCATGAAATGTTGTATCATTCAGGATTTTATTGTACTTTTGCAGCCGATTTATATAAACAATATAAAGTCTAACACAATTAGTTATTTACAAACAATTTATTAATTTAATGGAAAACTTAAAAAACATTGCTCCTATTGAAGATTTCAACTGGGATGCTTATGAAAGCGGTGATGCAGTAACCAACGTAAGCAAAGAAGAACTTGAAAAAGCTTATGACAGCACCTTGAACAAGGTTAACGACCGTGAGGTTGTAGATGGTACTGTAATCGCAATGAACAAACGCGAAGTTGTAGTTAACATTGGCTACAAATCAGACGGTATCATTCCGTTGAGCGAATTCCGTTACAATCCTGATTTGAAAGTTGGTGATACTGTAGAAGTATACATCGAAAACCAGGAAGACAAAAAAGGACAGTTGATCCTGTCACACAAGAAAGCTCGTGCTACTCGTTCTTGGGATCGTGTTAACGCAGCTCTTGAAAATGAAGAAATCATTAAGGGTTACATCAAGTGCCGCACTAAGGGTGGTATGATCGTTGACGTATTCGGTATTGAAGCATTCTTGCCGGGTTCTCAGATTGATGTGAAACCTATCCGTGACTACGATGTATTCGTAGGTAAGACTATGGAATTCAAGGTTGTAAAAATCAACCAGGAATTCAAGAACGTGGTTGTTTCTCATAAAGCTCTTATCGAAGCTGAACTGGAACAGCAGAAGAAAGAAATCATCAGCAAACTTGAAAAAGGTCAGGTACTGGAAGGTACTGTTAAGAATATCACATCTTACGGTGTATTCATCGACTTGGGCGGCGTAGACGGTTTGATCCACATCACAGACTTGTCATGGGGCCGTGTAAGCGATCCTCGCGAAGTTGTTTCTTTGGATCAGAAGTTGAATGTAGTTATCCTTGACTTCGATGATGAAAAGAAACGTATCGCTTTAGGTTTGAAGCAGTTGACTCCGCATCCATGGGATAGCCTTGATCCAAACTTGAAAGTTGGTGATCACGTTAAAGGTAAAGTTGTCGTTATGGCTGATTACGGAGCATTCATCGAAATCGCTCCGGGCGTAGAAGGTTTGATCCACGTTTCTGAAATGTCTTGGTCACAGCACTTGCGTTCAGCTCAAGACTTCATGAAAGTTGGTGATGAAATCGAAGCTGTAATCTTGACTTTGGATCGTGAAGAACGTAAGATGTCATTGGGTATCAAACAGCTGAAAGCTGATCCATGGGAAACTATCGAAGAAAAGTATCCTGTAGGTTCTAAGCACACTGCTAAAGTACGTAACTTCACTAACTTCGGTGTATTTGTAGAAATCGAAGAAGGTGTAGACGGTTTGATTCACATCTCAGACTTGTCTTGGACTAAGAAAATCAAACACCCATCAGAATTTACTCAGATTGGTGCAGATATCGAAGTTCAGGTATTGGAAATCGACAAAGAAAACCGTCGTTTGAGCCTTGGTCACAAACAGTTGGAAGAAAATCCATGGGATGTATTCGAAACTGTATTTACTGTAGGTTCTATCCACGAAGGTACTATCATCGAAATGTTGGATAAAGGTGCTGTAGTAGCATTGCCTTACGGTGTTGAAGGTTTCGCAACTCCGAAACACTTGGTTAAGGAAGATGGTTCACAGGCTCAGTTGGACGAAAAGTTGGAATTCAAAGTAATCGAATTCAACAAAGACGCTAAGAGAATCATCTTGTCTCACAGCCGTATTTTCGAAGATGCAGCAAAAGCTGAAGAAAAAGCAGAAAAGAAAGCTACAAAGAAATCATCTAAGAAAGAAGAAGCTCCTATGATTCAGAACCAGGCTGCTTCTACAACTTTGGGTGACATCGATGCATTGGCTGCTTTGAAAGAACAATTGGAAGGTAAGAAATAATTCTTAAATTCTAGATATCAGGAAAAGGGATTGTGCTAAGCACAGTCCCTTTTTTTATACCTTAAGCCTTGATTACCCCAATCATATTCCCTCATTTTATCTAAAATCTTTCTACCCATATTTTCGGTTCTCCATTAATATACCTATCTTTGTTTATATGGAAAAATTCGAAGTAAACATATTAGGATGCGGATCGGCACTACCGACAACCCGGCACATGGCAACCTCACAAGTCATAAACATCCGGGAAAAGCTATTTATGATCGACTGCGGAGAAGGTACTCAAATCCAGCTACGCCGCTCACGATTAAAATTCAGCAGGTTAAACCATATATTTATCTCTCACCTACATGGAGATCATTGTTTTGGACTAATTGGACTGATTTCTACATTCGGTATGCTGGAACGTACAGCCGACTTACACATTTATTGTCATCCGGAGCTGGAAAAACTGCTTACACCGCATATAGACTTTTTCTGTAAAGGCATGCCATATAAAGTTATATTTCATACCTTTAACCCAAGTGAGCAAACAATCATATACGATGACCGTTCTGTTACGGTAGAAACAATTCCATTGCGCCACCGTCTGCCTACTTGTGGATTTATCTTCCGTGAAAAACCAACTCAAAACCACATCAAACGTGATATGATAGACTTCTATCATATTCCTGTATGTATGATAAACCGAATAAAAAACGGAGAAGACTATGTAACAGAAGAAGGAACGGTTATTCCCAATGAACGACTCACAACTCCTTCCGATCCCCCACGCTCTTATGCCTACTGCTCCGATACTGCATATCTTCCACGCATTACAGAACAGATAAAAGGTATAGACTTACTGTTCCACGAAGCGACTTTCGCGAAAACAGAGGCAGCCCGAGCCAAACAAACCATGCACTCTACAGCCGAACAAGCCGCAACGATTGCCCGCGATGCACAAGTCAAGCGGTTGATTATAGGACATTTCTCTGCAAGATATGAAGATGAGGCACATCTACTTCAAGAGGCACAGAGTATCTTTCCGGAAACAATACTGGCACAAGAAAACATGAACATCACTCTTTAATGAGAATGTTAATAAAATCCAACCAACTTAAACCCTATTGCCTAGACAACAATCCAAACAACTGAAATAAAGAATCGAACAATATGAATACATACAACGAGGAAGATGTAATCAATCGACTGCAATATCCGGAAACTCAACGTGCTGCTTTCGGAGAAGTAGTAAAAGCATACAGTGAGCAACTGTACTGGCAAATCAGGCGAATGGTTCTCTCCCATGATGATGCAAATGATTTATTACAAAATACCTTCATCAAAGCGTGGAGCAACTTAAATTATTTCCGGGGAGAAGCTAAACTTTCTACCTGGCTATACCGTATTGCCCTAAACGAAAGCCTGAACTTTCTCAACAAGCAACGTGCACAGAATCAACTTTCGATTGATGATGAAGAAGCGATGGCCTTAAACAAGCTGGAAAGTGATCCCTATTTTGATGGTGATCATACACAGCTTCTATTTGAAAAAGCAATTCAAACGCTTCCAGAAAAACAACGCATGGTGTTTAACCTGAAATATTTCCAGGAAATGAAATATGAAGAGATATCCGAAATTCTGGGAACAAGTGTGGGAGCCCTTAAAGCTTCTTATCATCATGCCGTAAAAAAAATAGAAGAATTTTTAAGCCAAAACGATTAAACCTTATGAGCAAACAGCTATCTAATATAATAAAGGAGGATAACATACTATGAAGGAAGATAAAGATTTACTGAAGAAATATGGAAAAAAGAATCCTTTCACTGTTCCAGAAGGATATTTCCAGGATTTTAGCGAGAAACTGATGGAGCAACTTCCTGAAAAAGAAGTTATGCCTGAACCAGAAATCAGAATGTGGGATCGCATCAAACCATGGGTTTACATGGCTGCCATGTTTGTAGGTCTGATGTTCACTGTACGCGCTTTCGTAGGCGAACAACCTTCATCACAAAGCACAGATATGGAAATTGGAAATTACACAGAAATACCAGACGAATACCTCGATCCGATCGTCAATCAGACAATGATGGATGACTACGAATTATATCAATACTTAACTGAAGCTGACAACAATATTTACAACTAAAGAAAAATTAAACCAGACATGAAAAAACTATTTTATATTTTGGCTCTTTTTATAAGCTTCTGCAGTAGTGTATATGCGCAGAAGGCTAAACTGAGTAAAGAAGAGTTCCGTAATATACAAGAAAAATTCATTACCGAAAAGGCAAACCTTACAACCAAAGAAGCCAAACAGTTTTTCCCGCTTTATTTTGAACTACAGGATAGAAAAACTGCCTTAAACAAAGAAGCCTGGAAAAAGATAAGAAAAGGTAAAGAAGAAAATGTAAGTGAAAGTGAATACGGTCAGTTGATAGAAGATGTTATAGAAACACGTATCCAAATTGACAAGCTTGACTTAGAATATGTCCGTAAATACAAAAAAATTCTTTCTGCCAAGAAAATTTTTGAAATACAGCGAGCTGAAATGAAATTTCACCGAGAACTCCTGAAACCTAAAAAGAAAAAATAAAAAGACTCCATCAGAATTTGACACTGTCCAAAATTTTGTGTAAATGGAAACAGGATTCAGTTGTAAGTTTGTTC